>Ga0209382_10000182_pt1 | contig 100106 bp, 90 predicted proteins | sample SoiMetdeltSBSDD5_FD_187599 | JGI IMG/M metagenome (GOLD analysis project Ga0209382, IMG submission 187599) | Bulk soil microbial communities from a Populus tree surrounding site in Tennessee, USA - Soil MetaG P. deltoides SBSDD5 (SPAdes) (version 2) | ecosystem: Environmental > Terrestrial >...
ACGATGACGGCGACGTTTTTCATCTCGGCACGAAAGCGCCGCGGGATGTCGCGCAGGGCTTCTTCGACCAGACGGGTGAAGTGTTCGCGAGTGATGGCCAGACGCATCGTTATTTGGTTTGTCGTGGGGCCCCGCCCCCACGACCTGAACCTCGCCGCTTCGCGGCTCGGCGTGCTTCCGGCAACGATCCGGTTTCAGAGCGATTCTGCCCGGATGACTTCGTCTTCCGCGCTCTTACCGCAGGCGCCACCTCTTGCGTTGTCCCGGAATTTCGACCCCGCGAACCGCGACCCTTCGACGAGCTCAGGGTCGCCCCGAGCTTGGTCGAGGGGCGAGCCCGCGACCCTTCGACGAGCTCAGGGTCGCCCCGAGCACCGTCGAGGGGCGAACCCGCGGCGGCCATGCCCATTGCAGCCCGGTAATAGTTGCAGTCGTCCCGCACCGCACACTTCTCGCACAACGGGCGAGGCTTGCAGATGCGGCGTCCGTGCAGGATCAGCGTATCGGACGCGACAATCCACTTCGGCGGCAGCAGCGACGCGCACAGCTGCTGCTCGACGACTTCCGGATCGTCGCCCCGCGCAATCCCGATCCGGTTCGCAACCCGCAGGACGTGGCGGTCTACCGGGAGGCCAGGGACGCCGAGCGCGTGACCCAGAACGACGTTGGCGGTTTTCCGGCCGACGCCGGGCAGCTTGACGAGCGCCTCCATCGTCGGAGGGATGTCACCCTGGTGCTGCTCGACCACCGCGGTAGCCATACCGACCAGCGATTTCGATTTGGCGCGGAAGAACCCGGTCGACTGAATCTGCGGTTCGAGCTCGGTTGTGGTCGCCCGGGCGAGCGCGCGGGCATTCGGATACCGGTCGAAGAGCGCCGGCGTGACCTGGTTCACGCGCTCGTCGGTGCACTGTGCGGAGAGGATCGTCGCAACCAGCAGCTCGTAGGGCGTGCGGTAGTGGAGCTCTGTGTCAGCGTTCGGATGCTGCCGTTCGAGCTTTGCCAGGATGCGGCGCGTCTCGTCCGGCGTCTTCGAGGGCTTCGGCGTTTTCGATCGCGCGGCTCGGCGTGTCGGCACCTGCCGATTGTAGCGCCGACTACTTCGTCGAGCCCTTCTTCTGGCCGGTGGTTGCCGTCAACAGCGCGATCAGCGCTTTGCCGCCGCCCTTCACTTTCGACGTCCCAACCACGACCGTCTCTCCATCTTCCATCAGGAAGGACGTATCGATCACCGGGCGACCGGCGGTCTTGCTAGACGACGTCGACAGGGACTGCTTCAACTCGGCGATCCTCCGCGTAACCGCGGCGAGTTGCGTTTCCTGACGCTTGACCTCGTCTGGATCCTTGGTGCCGACCTCGACCTGTTTCCGTCCCTTGTTCACCAGCAGCTGGAGATCATCCCGTTCACGTTCGAGCTGAAAAATCTGGTTGCTGATCTCCACTGAGACCGGGTCCCCCTTCGCCAGCTCCTTCGGATGGAGCGCGGTGCGGCCACTGTCGCCGGAGGCCGCAGCGGATCCATCACTCGACTCGCGCAGAAAGAACCTCACGGACATGCCCGTCGCACTGGTTCCCACGGCTCGCAGCTCGAGCTCGTACTCCTGATCCTCGGCGCCGCGCAGGCGGGTGATCGCCGGCCCAGAGTTACTGCCCAGTACCCACTGCGTGTCGAGCAACCGGTATCCCTTGTATGGGAGGAAATCCTTCATGTCCGAAAGCGCTTTGCGGGCTGCGACGGGTACGGTGTCCTGGCCGCCGGCATCCTGCATGTCGCCGAGGAGCAGCACCACGTTGAAGCCGCGCCGTGGCGTCGGCTCGGGATTCACCAGCTTCTTGACCGGCACCGCATCCGCGACCTGGCGGGCGTGCGCGGGCGCGCTGGTCAGCACGGCACCAGCAACAGCTGCAGAACAAAACAGTGGACGCATATTCATGGCAGGGTCCCTTTCACCTCGAAGCCGGGATCGAACACCCAGATGATCCGCGTCCCCCCGGGAGTTGAGAAATGCAACTGCTGTCGCGCCGTCGCTGGAACTTCGTCAGTCGCTGCCGCGAGCGCCGGATCGGCCGTCTCGGCCCGCGCCGTCGCGTCGTCAGCCACCCTGCCCCCTTGCAGCGCCGTGAGCAGAGCCACGCATACCAGCGTGAGCGCGGCTGCCGTGGCGGCGAAGGTGCGGGACCACGCCTGCACCCCAGCCGGTCCGGCCGGGACAGCCGCCAAGACCGTGCGCCGTATTCGTTGCGACACGTCGGGCTCGACGTCGCGTTCGAGCGCGCGATCCGCGTCGCGTAGCCGGTTTCGCCAGTCACTCATCGTTCGTCTCCGAGCACGCGCGCCATCTCGCGGCGGGCCCGCATCAGGTGCCATCGGACGGTCACGGGCGTTACACCAAGCAACCCCGCAATCTGGCCGATCGGTGTGCCCTCGATCTCCGAGAGGACGAGAATCGCCCGCCTCCTCGCCGGAAGGAGATCGAGCGCGCGCCAGACCATCGCATGTGCGAGGAGACCAGGTTCCGGATTGACCGCTCCCGGCGATGCCACCCGGCCTTCCGCCGCCGCACGCACGCGAACCGCGGCGTGCCGCCAGCTGTCACGGCAGACATTGATCAGGACACGCACCAGCCACGCTTCCTCGTTCGGCATGCCGTGGGGCACACGCTCGGGCGCACGCGCCACGCGCAGGAACGTCTCCTGGACGAGATCGGCAGGATCATCGGGCCGGCGCGCCAGGCGCCGCGCCAGACGGAAGAGGCGCTGGTGATGGGCGTCGAACAGCGCCGCGACACGCGCAGACCCGTCCTGCGCGCACTCACCATGCATGGTGGCCGGCACCGCCACCGCTTGCCCGTCCATGCTTGCTAGACGCCTCGCCTGGGAAGTTTGTTGGCGCTACCGCGTGTCGATCGCGGTGCCGACGCTGTTGATGAAGGCCACGAGCGCGGTGACCTCGTCTGGCCGGAGGCCCAGGTTCGGCATACCACCGACTTGCGCTGACCGGCCTGCCAGCACCGCCTCCGGCTTCAGGAGGATGCTCGCAAGCAGACCATCCGGATGCTTGCCCGGCACCAGGGCTGGCGCCATTCCGATCGAGGTGTTGCCCCCCAGCCTGTTCTGATGGCAGGTGACACAGCCCTTGGCGACGAACAACCGGAGTCCCCGTCCGACGGCGGTTTGCGGGGTGGGGGCGTGGCCGGCGTCGGCGACGACGGGAAGGGGCAGCAACGTCAGCCGGCTGTTGGCGCCGAACCCGCTGTCGACCGTGATGATCCAGTCTGCCGGTCGTGGGAACGTGAAGGTCGCCACATAACGTCCCGGCTGTCCGGCCGGCTGGACACTGGCAGTGATCCTGTCCTTGTCCGCGACCGCCGTGACCGCCGGCTGCAGCCCGTCGACGGGCGTGTGGCCATGCTGGCGGACCGTGAACAAGAGCCGGACCGGAGCGGCCGCCACGCCCGATTCGGGCAGGGTATCGACGCTGACCACGGCCCAGCCGCCGGCACCGAGGCGCAACGCCGCAGCCGCAGCGATCGCGAACGTCAGAAAGAGCGGTTTGCGGATCATGGGACGACTCCTCTCCGTTGGTAAACGTGCGAGGTCGCCGTGGCGTTGGCGTCCGCTAGTGCACTGGCCCCTTGTCCCAGCTTGCGCCGGTGGACTCCGAAAAGATCCGCATGTGCTCCTGCAGCGCCGCGATCAGGTTGGGCACGACCTGCAGCGGTACGACGATCTTGGCGCGCACCGGCGCCTTCACCGTGTGGTCGGCTTCAGCGGCCTTGATATCGCGCTCCGAGAGCGGCAGCACCTCGCAGAAGGCCAGCGTGAAGTCGAACGGCGTATGCGAGATGGCGCAGAAGTTGGCGTAGGTTCGCGGCAGATCGTCGGAGTCGTCCGGGACGATCGTGAAGTTGATTTGTTTGCGGTCAGTCATTGTATGGGCCGGGCTCGTACCGAAGGGCGCGAGCCCGGGAACCTCTAGTATCGCCGCATTACTCCTACAACGACACCTTGAACGACGACCTGGTCTGCTGGAACAACGATTGGCTGCACGGCGGGATTGGCCGGCTGCAACCGGACCCGCCCCTGTTCCCGATACAGCTTCTTGAGCGTGACATCGCTGCCATTCACCATGGCAATGACCATTTCTCCGTTGTCCGCCGTCCGGCGATCTTCGACAATGACGAAATCACCATCGCGAATCTGCTCGTCGATCATCGAATCCCCTTTGACCCGCAGGACGTAGGTTTCGCGCTTACCCACGAGATCCTCGGGGACCGCGATCGTTTCGTTGCCGACGACGGCCTCGATCGGTGCGCCGGCTGCGACAAAACCAAGCAGCGGCAGTTCGACGGCGCGGCCGCCGGTCTTGTTGGGGACCATCTCCACGGATCGGCTGCGGTTCCAGGCGCGCCGGATGAAGCCCTTTTCCTGCAGATTCGTGAGATGTTTGTGGACCGTCGCGAGGGAGGAGAGGTTGAACCGCCGCCCGATTTCCTCGAGGCTCGGAGCATACCCGTGCTGCTGAATGAACTCGTTGAGGAAATCGAGAATTTCCCGCTGACGTTTCGTAAGTGGCAGCATGCGCGCACTATAGACAAACAAAAAGCGAAAGTCAATTGATGCGCTTGCCGACCCTTCCACCCCTCGGCCCGGAGCGGACCTTCGACGTCATCGCACTCGGCCTCAACAGTCTCGATATCGTGGCCGTCATCCCGCAGCATCCATCACCCGGCGGGAAGACCCGCATCGAACGCCTCGCCACGCTGCCCGGCGGCCAGAGCGCGAGCGCGGCCGTCGGCTGCGCGCGTCTCGGCTGGAAAACGCAATACATCGGCACCTTCGGGGACGACGATGCGGCGCGGATCGGAATCGAGAGTCTCGAACGCGATCAGGTCGACACGTCGCTGGTGCGGCGAATCCCTGGCGCCACGAGTCACACCTCGCTCGTGCTCGTGGACGTACGCAGCGGCGACCGGACCGTCATCTGGTATCGGGATCCACGCCTCGCCATGTCGGCGGAGGATGTGCCGGTCGACGCGATCACGCGCACGCGCGTGCTGCTCGTGGACGATCACGAACCGCTCGCCGCGACGGTTGCCGCACGCGCGGCGCGAGAGGCGGGCGTGCGCACCGTGATCGACGTCGAGAAACTGCGGCCTGGAACGGAGGAGCTGCTCCAGCACATCGACGTGATCATCGCGGCAGAACACCTGCCATCGGAGCTGACCGGCCTTCCGGACCTCGGCGCCGCGCTGCGGGAGATGGCGCGCCGCTTCGAACCGGCGCACACCTGCGCGACGCTCGGGCCGAGGGGAAGCCTCTCGCTCGTCGACGGGAAGGAGGTCCGAACGCCCGCATTCGAGGTCCACGTCGAAGACACGACCGGAGCCGGGGACGCGTTCAGGGCAGGCTTCATCTCCGGCTGGCTCCGCGCGGGCGCCGACGCGAACGTGCACGACGTCCTGCGCTATGCCCACGGCGTCGCGGCGCTGAACTGCCGCGGTCTCGGTGCACGCGACGCGCTGCCGAGCCCTGCCGAGGTGAAGGAGCTGATCCGCCGGGGATGAAAGGTAACTTTTTCCCGGCCCCCCCGGTCTAAGCTCCTGAGCAGTCTATGTCTGCCGATGCTCTATCGCTCTCTTCGAGGATCGCGCTGCATCGACAGGTGGCCGTCGAGGCCCGGTCGCGTGGCGCGGGGCTTCCGATGACCATGGCCGACGACGACGCCCTGGTCCGGCAGTGCCTGGCGGGGGAGACGAGCGCCTTTGATGTGCTGGTCGAGCGGCACCGCCGACAGGTGTACCAGGTCTGCTATCGCTTCGTGAACAATCACGAGGATGCGAGCGACCTCGCCCAGGACGCGTTCCTGCGCGCGTATCGCGCCCTGCACACGTTCAAGGGGAATTCGGCATTCAGCACCTGGCTGTATCGTGTCGCCGTCAATGTCTGCCTCAATCGGGTGTCCGCGAAGCAGGCGCCGACCGAGCCTCTCGATCAGCGCGAACACCAGGATGTCCGGGGAGAGTTGCCGGATCGCGAAGTACTGCGGCAGGAACGGGCGGCCACCGTTCGCGCGGCGATCGCCCGGTTGCCGAAAAAGCAGCGCGCAACGATGATTCTTCGCATGTATCACGAGCTGCCGCACGACGAGATCGCGGCAATTCTCGGGAGCTCGGTCGGCGCGGTGAAGGCCAACTTCTTCCACGCACTGGCAAACCTGAAGAAGCTGTTGCTGGAGAGCACCCGATGAGCCGCAGAGATTCGGCGCCTCGCGGGTTCGCGGGTTCGCCCCTCGGCGATGCTCGGGGCGACCGTGAGCTCGTCGAACGGTCGCGGGTTCGGGGACTCTCCGGGCTTGCCGCCGACAGCGGGCCGGCAGGGCCGCATCTCGTCGACCACGAGTTCGTCGACGCCCTCGAAGGCACGCTCGACGCGCGTCGTCTCGCGCATGTCTCCGGTTGCCCGTCCTGCACGACGCAATTGGAGGAATTCAGGGTGATCGCCGGCGAAGCAGGCGCAGCGGAGGTGCCCGAACCACCGGCGTTCTTCTGGAACCAGCTGTCGGCACGGGTGCGCGCGTCGATTGCAGAGGAACCACGGCCGGGATCCTGGTCGTTGGCGTGGCGGCGCTGGAGCCGCCCCGCGACCGCGATCGCCGCGGCCGTCGCGATTGCCGGAATCATCGTCTCGGTCACCGGCCTCTGGCCGCGGAGCTCGAGCAATGCCGAGCCGCCGGCGGCTGCCGCGCTGCAGATCCAGGACGACGGCGATGCGGGCGAAGATGTGTTTGCCGAGATCGACAGCGACGAAGCGTGGGCGCTTGTCCGTGCGCTGGCCGAGGATCTCGATCACGACGAGATGGAAGGCGAGGGCGTGTCCGCCAGGCCGGGAGCGGCCAACTACCTGACGTCGGAGCTCAGCGCGGCCGAGCGGATCGAACTTGCGCGTCTGCTCGAGGAACAGCTGAAGGGCCGGACCATTCCGGGCCCGGCATCATGAATCGCATCACGGCCTGCGCCTCCGCTCTGACGTTTCTCCTCTCCGTCTCCGCGCACGCGCAGGAGCCGGCGCCGCAGCCGGGCCCGCCTGAAGGGCGCGGCGGGCGCGCTCAGGGCGTTCGCCCTGCCGAGCTCGCCGCCATGCTCGATGCGTGGGCGATCGTCCAGGCTCAGACAGCGCTGCAGTTGAACGACGGCCAGTACGGCCAGTTCGTCACGCGGCTGAAGCGGTTGCAGGAGACACGGCGGCGCAACACGCAGATGCGGAACCGGCTGCTCGCGCAGATTCGAACGCTGGTGGCACCTGGTGTGACGCCCGACGAGACCGCGATCCGGGAGAAGCTGAAGGCCCTGCACGACCACGACGAGCAGACCGTCACTGCCCTCAGGCGCGACGCCGATGCCGTGGATGAGGTCCTCGACACACGGCAGCAGGCACTCTTCCGGCTCTTCGAAGAACGGATCGAACGCCAGAAGCTCGATCTCCTCATGCGGGCACGCGATCGAGCCCGGCCGAACGCGCCCGTCAGGCCCGGCGGCGGCGGGGGAGACCGCTGATACGAAAGCTGGGGATCACCGATCCTTCTCGGCCCTCACCCCACCTGTAGGGCAGGGCCTTCAGGCCCTGCCGTTCTCAACCGGTCGGGTTTACAATGGCCCCATGGTGTCCAGAACTCGTCTCGCGGCGTCCGGAGTTCTATTGGCGCTCCTCGGCGCGTCGGTCACCCTCTCGGCGCGCCTGACCAAGCAGGAAGCCGATCAGTTCTCCGCCAAGCTCACCAAGATCGTCCAGCACGGGAACCTCAAGCCGCTCAAGCCGGGGCCCGCTCAGACCACGCAGGTCAGCGACAACGAGCTCAACGCCTACTTCAAGTACAACGCCGGGAGCCAGATCCCCGTCGGCATCGTCGACCCGACAATCAACGCGCTGGGCGACGGGCGCGTCGGCGGGCGGGCGGTGGTCGATCTCGACGCGGTGCGAAAACAAAAGCAGCGCGGCTGGCTCGATCCTCTCGGCTACATGACCGGGCGGCTGCCGATCACCGCGACAGGAACCCTCACGACCAAGGACGGAGTCGGCAAGTTCAATCTCGAAACCGCGGAAGTGTCCGGCGTGACCATTCCAAAGACGGTGCTGCAGGAACTTCTGAGCTACTACTCGCGCACGAAGGAAAACCCGAACGGGATCAACATGGACGATCCCTTCGAGCTTCCTGCCCGCATCCGCGAGATCAGGGTCGGCAAGGCCACCTCCACCATCGTTCAACAATGAGTCCGTTAGACCGGGATCCGGGATCCGGGGTCCGGACGACCGGGCTACCGGATCCCGGACCACCGGATCCCGGTCTACCGGACGCCACCGTCAGCTCCTGAATGGATCCTCTCGCGTCGGCGCTTCAATATCTCAAAGGCGTCGGCCCGCGGCGTGCCGCGGATCTGCAGCGTGTCGGTCTCTCCACCGTCGAGGATTTGCTGTACCGCTTTCCGATGCGCTACGAGGACCGTGGCGCGTTCAAGACGATTGCCTCCCTGAGACCGGGGATGGTGGCGTCAGTCATGGCCGACGTCATCAGCTCGGGCGTACGTCCGACACGCCGGCCGCGCTTCAAGATCTTCGAGATGCTGGTGCGAGATCGCACTGGCGCGCTCCGCGCGGTCTGGTTCAATCAACCGTTTCTCGCCGACGTCTTTCATCCCCATCAACGCGTCGTCTTGTACGGCAAGCTGGAGCTGTCCGCGCACGGCCTGCAGCTTCAGAACCCGCAATACGAGATCGTCCGGGCCGACACTGCCGACGAGGGCGTTGAAGGCGAGACTCCGGCATCGGCCGACACAGAGGGCCTCCACACCGGCCGCATCGTTCCCGTCTACGAGAAGACCGGCACGCTGACGACGAAGATGCAGCGGACCCTGGTGTTCCAGGTCCTGGCGCAGCTTCCACAGGAATTGCCCGACCCTCTCCCCGCAGACGTCCGCCGGCGCGAGCATCTGATGGATCGGCGCCAGGCACTCTCGGACGTGCACTTCCCGCCGGAAGGCACCAGCCTCGAGGCGCTGAACGCGTTCCGCTCGGACGCGCACAGGCGCCTGATCTTCGAAGAGTTCTTCTTCTTTCAGCTGGGCATCCTGTTGCGGCGGCGGCGCTCCGACACGGATCGAAAGGGAAGGCCGGTCGTCATCACCGAGGAGATCCGGGAATCCGCACGTCGCGTGCTTCCGTTCAAGCTGACCGGCGATCAGAAAAAGGCGATTGCCGAGATCGTCGGCGACATGAAGCTGCCGAAGCCGATGAATCGGCTCCTCCAGGGAGACGTTGGATCGGGAAAGACGATCGTCGCGCTGATGGCCGCGCTCGTCGCGATGGAAAACAACCTGCAGGTCGTGTTCATGGCGCCGACCGAGATCCTGGCGGAGCAGCACTTCATCAACATCCGGCGGCTGCTCGAGCCTTCACGGTTCCGCCTGACGCTGCTCACCGGAGGGACGCCGGCGAAACGCCGCCGCGAGCTGCAGGCCGAGCTCGCCGGTGGATCGATGCACATGGTCGTCGGCACGCATGCGCTGATCGAAGAAGGAGTCACGTTCCGCGAACTGGGCCTGATCATCATCGACGAGCAGCATCGCTTCGGCGTGCTGCAGCGCGCCGCGCTCCGCGCAAAGGGGCTGCACCCAGACGTCCTCGTCATGACCGCCACCCCGATTCCACGCACGCTCGCGCTGACCGCGTACGGCGACCTCGATACCTCGGTGATGCGCGAGATGCCGCCCGGACGCCATCCGATCAAGACGACCGCACGGGGGGAGTCGCGACGGGACGAGATCTACGACTTCATCCGGCGGCAACTGGATGAGGGACGTCAGGCCTACGTCATCTATCCGCTCGTCGAGGAATCAGCAAAGGTCGACCTGAAAGCCGCGACCGAGATGGCCGATCATCTCGCGCAGGACGTCTTTCCTGCGTATCGGGTCGGTCTCCTGCACGGAAAAATGAAACAGGACGCCAAGGACCGCGTGATGGGCGCGTTCGCGCGCGGGGAGCTCCACGTGCTCGTGTCCACGACGGTGGTCGAGGTCGGCGTGGACGTCGCCAACGCCTCCGTGATGCTGATCGAGCACGCCGAGCGCTTCGGCCTGTCGCAGCTGCACCAGCTGCGCGGCCGGGTTGGCCGCGGTCCTCATCAGTCGTACTGCGTGCTGCTCTACCAGGAGCCCTTGTCGGACGATGGACGAGCGCGGCTGAAAGCGCTCACCGACACCACTGACGGCTTCGAGATCGCTGAGCGCGATCTGCAGCTGCGCGGCCCGGGGGACTTCTTCGGGACGCGGCAGTCCGGCCTGCCGACCTTACGGGTCGGCGACCTCCTGCGCGACCACAAGCTGCTGGAGATCGCACGGCGCGAAGCCGGGGCGGCCCTGGACGATCCGCAGCAAACCGCCGCGCTCGCCGCCGTGGTGAGCGCGAGCTGGGAGCAGCGGTTCGGATTGGTGGGGGTGGGGTAGTTGCGCATGTTGCCGCTTGGAAAGGCTTTTGGGTGATACAAGCGCTAGGGATTAAACAGGAGGGCAAAGAGATTAGGAGGTTTTGATTTTCTAACTGAATTCCTCCTGAGCTCCTTGCCCTCCTGCAAAACCCCCAGCGCTTCAAATTCACCCATGAGCCACTGAAAGCAGCACGCTGCCGGAGGTAGGGCTTGCGAGTGATTGCGGGGTCATTGAAAGGTCGCCGTCTCCAGACCCCCACTTGGGAAGGCGTTCGTCCCACCTCCGACAAGCTGCGCGAGACGCTCTTCAACGTGCTGGCGTCCCGGATCGACGGGGCGCGCGTGCTCGATGGCTTTGCCGGTACTGGTGCGGTCGGGATCGAAGCGCTCAGCCGGGGCGCTGCGCATGTGACATTCGTCGAGTCGGACGCCCGAGCAGTACAGCTGATCCAGCGCAACCTCGATCACTGCCGAGTCGGCGATCGCTATGCTATTATCCGCGCGAGGTTTGCGGACGCCGCGCGCAGGCTGTCCGCAGGGTCATTCGGCCTCGTGTTTCTCGATCCGCCCTATCGATCAGAGGACATGGCGGGGGTTCTTGAAGCGGCGGCGTCGCTCGTCGCACCCGATGGGCTCGTGGTGCTCGAGCACGCGCGGCGCGATGTCGCGCCACCCGTCACCGCCTCCATCGTGAAAACGCGCGACATCCACTCGGGTGACAGCGCCTTGACGATCTACGGAGCGACGGGCTGAACGCCCGATCATGTAGCTTCCGCCTCGAGGCGGAGGGAACTGAGGCCCACCGACAATGCCCAGCGAAATCGTGGCCATCTATCCCGGGTCGTTCGATCCGCTGACCAATGGTCACATCGACATCATCCAGCGCGGCTCGCGATTGTTCGATCGCATCATCGTGGGTGTGCTGCTCAACCTCGAGAAGGCACCGCTCTTCACCGTAAAGGAACGCGTCGCGATCGCGCGCGACGTGTTTCAGGGGTGGCACAATGTCGACGTCGAGACGTTCGACGGGCTGCTGGTCGACTTCGCGCACAAGAAGGACGCCAGCGTGATCGTGCGCGGGCTCCGCGCGGTGTCGGATTTCGAGTTCGAGCTGCAGATGGCGCTCATGAACCGCCGGCTGCGGCCCGAAGTGGAAACCGTGTTCATGATGCCGGCCGAGCCCTACACCTACGTGAGCTCGCGCCTGGTGAAGGAAGTGGTCGCGCTCGGTGGTTCCGTCCATGGTCTGGTGCCGGCAATCGTCGAGGAGCGCCTGCGCGAGAAGAAGCTCGCGCGGGAAACGTTGAGGGCGTAACCGAATGCTTGCGGCACGTGCTGGACGAATTGCAACCTCCCCGACAATGAAGGTGGCCGCCGAGGCCATCAGGCTGAAGGCCCAGGGGGTCGACGTGATCGACTTCGGGGCGGGGGAGCCGGACTTCCCGACCCCTCGGCATATCGGCGACGCGGCCAAGGCCGCCATCGACGCGAACTTCACCAAATACACCACCAACTCGGGGACCGAGGAACTGAAGCAGGCGGTGGTCGCGCGCTATCGCGAGGACTATGGCGTCGAATTCTCGACGAGCGAGGTCATCATCACGGCCGGCGGCAAACAGGCGCTGTACAACGCCGCCATGGTGCTCTTCGGCCCCGGCGACGAAGTGATCACCCACATGCCCGGCTGGCCGACGCTGGTCGAGCAGATCAAGCTCGCCGAAGCGACCCCGATCGTCATCCATACGAAGGCCGAGGACGGCTTCAACCTCAAGGCCGACGCCATCCTGGCCGCGGTCACGCCGCGGACGAAGGGAGTCATCATCAATTCGCCGGGCAATCCGACCGGCGCGTTGATCACCGAAGACGAGCTGGCGAAGGTGGCCGACGAGGCGGCGACGCGTGGCATCTGGATTCTCGTCGACCTCTGTTACGAGAAGCTGATTTACGACCCGGTGCCGCACAACCTCGTCAACGTGCTCACCTCACGCATGCGCGATCGGGCCGTGATCTGCGGATCGGCGTCGAAAGCCTACGCGATGACCGGCTGGCGCTGCGGCTGGACCATCGCGCCGAAGGAGGTCGTGGCGGCCGAGAATGCGCTCCAGAGCCACTCGACCTCGAACGTCTGCTCGATCACGCAGAAGGCGGTCGTCGCGGGACTGCTCGGATCCCAGGACTGCGTCACCGAGATGTTGAACGAGTACCGCAGGCGGCGCGACCAGGTTTGCGAGTGGCTCGCCGCCGAGCCGCGGATCCGAATCGTGAAGCCGGCGGGCGCGTTCTACCTCTTTCCCGACGTGAGCGAGTTCCTCTCGCCGGACACGATCCGGACGACCGCGGAGCTCGCACAGGTCATGCTGGCCGAGGCACGTGTCGCGATCACGCCAGGCGAGGCGTTCGATTCCCCGGGGTTCTTCAGGCTGTCGTACGCGACCTCGATGACGGACCTCCAGCGCGGGACGGCCAGGATTCTGGAATTCATGCGGGCGCTGGAAAGCCGCGGGGCGGCGGCGCGCGCCTGAACTGAACGACAGGGTGACAACCAGCTGAATTCCGGCGCTGGCTGTTCACACGAGGGCCAAGAGTTCAGGAGAAGCCTTTTTCAGAAAAACCAAAGTACCTCCTGATCTCCTTGATCTCCTGTTGCCCCACCGATGGTCAGATCCGCATTGCTCGACTCCACCGTTCTCGATGCGCTTCGCGCGATCGTCGGTCCGGATTTCCTCAAGACGGACGAGGAGTCACGGATCGCGTATGGCACCGACGCGCTGAAACGCGGCAGGCCCGCCGACGCGGTGGTCTGTCCCGCGGACACCGCGCAGGTCGCCGCCATCGCGCGGCTCTGCAACCCGCATCGCATTCCGCTCGTTCCCCGTGGCGCCGGCAGCGGCTACACGGGGGGCGCCGTCCCCGCGCACGGCGGGGTTGTGATGTCGCTGGAGCGCCTGAACCGGATTCTCGAGATCGACGAAGCCAACCTGCTGGCAGTCGTCGAACCGAACGTCATCACGGGCGATCTGCAGGATGCCGTTGAGCGGGTCGGCCTCTTCTATCCGCCCGATCCGGCGTCGCTCAGGCAGTGCGCGATCGGCGGCAACGTCGCCGAATGCGCCGGCGGACCGCGCGCCTTCAAGTACGGCACGACCAAGCGCTACGTGCTCGGACTCGAGGCGGTCCTGCCGACCGGTGAGGTCATCAGGACCGGCGGGAAGACCGTCAAGAACGTGGTCGGCTACGACCTGACGCAGCTGCTGGTCGGATCCGAAGGCACGCTCGCCATCATCACGAAGATCATCCTGCGCCTGATCCCGCGACCACCATTCCAGGCGACGCTTCGCGCGACCTTCGACAGTATCGAGGCGGCCAGCGCCGCGGTCATCCACATCACTCGCGCACGGGTGGTGCCCGCGGCCCTCGAGCTCATCGACGGCGAAACGCTCGAAGCGGTCGCGCAACATCTCGGTGTCCGATCGATGGCGCCGGAAGGCACGGCGGCGCTTCTCCTCCTCGAGGTGGACGGCGTCGCGCCGGCCGTCGAGGAGGAGGCCTCACGAGTCGAGCGGGCCTGCCGCGAGGCAGGCGCCACCGAGGTGCTCAGGGCGCGAGACGAGGCCGAGCGGCAGGAACTGTGGCGGGTCCGCCGGGAAATGTCGATGTCGCTCAAGAAGGTGGCCGCGCTCAAGTTCAATCACGACGTGGTCGTGCCCAAAGGACGGATCCCGCAGCTGTTCGAGCTGGTGGAGCGGCTGCGCCGCGACTTCCGGCTGCGCGTGCCGTCCTTCGGCCACGCCGGCGACGGCAACATCCACGTGAACTTCATGGTCGACCCCGGCGACGCCGACGAAGTCGCGCGCGCCAAGGCTGCCGAGCCGATCCTGTTCGAGGGAGTCGTCGCGCTCGAAGGCTCGATCAGCGGCGAACATGGCATTGGCTTCGCCAAGGCGCCGTTTCTGTCGATCGAGCTCGGCCCCGACGAGATCGCCCTGATGCAGCGCGTCAAGCAGGCGTTCGATCCGAACGGGATCCTGAATCCGGGGAAGATATTTCCTGATCTCTGACGAGATCGCGGGTTCGCGGTTCGCGGGTTCGCGGGTTCGGGATCTTGCTAACCAGAGGCAACCGGTTCCTCGGATGGGCAACAACGGTCTCATCACCACGAGCCTTTGACCCTGCGAGCCCGCGAACCCGCGAACCCGCGACCGTGAGATGTTATCCTCGTACCATGCTCACACGCCGCCGCGGCCTGATTTTCGCCCCGTTTGTCTTCACGTTCCTGGCCTGCAGCGAGCCGGCGGCTCAGAGCGGGAAGGACGCCGAAGCGCTGAAGAAGGAAGTCGAGGCGTTGAAAGCGCAGCAGGCCGAGATGCAGAAGAGCCTCGACGAGGTCCGGGAATTCCTGAAGGCGGCCACCGGCGGGCGGTTCGGGGCGCCCTCCCTCGTCAACAGCAGCTTCGACATTTCCGGCATGCCGACCAACGGCCGGCCAACCGCGCCGATCACACTGATCGAGATTTCCGACTATCACTGTCCGTACTGCCGGCGCCACGTGCAGCAGACGCAGCCGCGGATCTATTCCGAGCTCGTGAACACCGGCAAGATTCGTCACGTGTTCGTGCACTATCCGATCGCGCAGCTTCATCCCGACGCGTATCGCTCACACGAGGCCGCCGCCTGTGCGAACGATCAGGGCAAGTTCTGGGATCTGCACAAGAAGCTGTTCGAAGCGCCGCTCAAGACCGTCGAGCAGTTGACCGCCGTCGCCCAGGACGCCGGGCTGGACGGCAGCTCGTTCCGGGCCTGCCTGGAATCTGGCACGCATGCGAAGGAAGTGCAGGCGAGCGTCGAGCGCATCTCCAAGCTGAATGTGAGCGGGACGCCGATGTTCCTGCTCGGCCGCACGTCCCGCGACTCCAAGATCACCGTGGCGCGGGTTGTGGAAGGGGCGCAGCCCTACGAAGCCTTCAAGATGGCCGTGGACGAAATCCTCGCCGGCAAGTAGCCCGCGCGAGCCTCACAGCGTCCGGAAGCGCCGCCGGCCCGGCAGGAACGGCGTGGATGTGATCTGGCCGTCGAACGACGATCCCCATCGGCCCGGAATCGATGTACCACACTGCGGACAGGCGCCGTCCGGCGTCAGCCGATAGCTCTGAATGAAATAGCCATACCGTTCGACTACGCGGGTGCCGCAGTTGTGGCAATGCGTATGTTCGAGGTCGCCGACACATCCGGGCAGGTTGCCGGCGTAGACGTACCGCAAGCCATTCCGCCTGCCGATGTCGGCCGCGGCCATCAGCATCTCCGGCGTCGTGTTCTCCGGGTCGTTCATGCGGTAGTCCTTGTGAAACGCCGTGACGTGCCAGGGAATGTCGGGCGAGACATCGGCGAGAAACGCGGTCAGGCGCGTCAATTCGTCGGGAGCATCGTTGAACCCGGGAATCAGCAGCGTGACGATTTCCACCCAGACGCCCATCTCGTGCAGGGCGCGAATGGTCGCGAGGATCGGTTCGATCCGCCCGCCCAGCTGACGATAGTGCTTGTCATCGAAGCTCTTGAGGTCGACCTTGTACAGGTCGATCCAGGGCCGCAGGAACCCGAGCACGCGCGGCGTGCCGTTGCCATTCGAAACATAGGCGGTCATCAGCCCGGCCGCGCGCGCGTGCTTGAAGATCTCGACCCCCCATTCGCTCGTGATCAGCGGCTCGTTGTAGGTGCTGACGACGACGCGGCTACCAAGCCGGATCGCTTCGTCGACGAGTGCGCGCGGATCGGCATCAAGCGGCGGAGAGACCGCCTGCGGATCACGAAGCGCCTGCGACGTCACCCAGTTCTGGCAGTAGGAACAGTGCAGATCGCAGCCAAGCATGCCGACGCTGAACGCCAGCGCGCCGGGGGACGCGTGAAAGAACGGCTTCTTCTCGATCGGATCGCACTGCACGCCGCCGACGTAGCCCCAGGGCACATGAAGCACCCCGTCGCGCACGAACCGCACCCGGCACACGCCGTAGGCGCCTTCGGGTATCGGACACTCGTGCCCGCAGGCGTAGCAGCGAACCCGGCCCTTCGAGATGGTCTCGACGAGCTCAGGAGCTGCGGGAGCCGTGCGCGCCTCGAGCACTTCAGCGAGGGTAGCCACAAAGTCGATTCTAACGCCCCCACTGTCGAGACTCGAGGTTCCGGGGTTCGGGGGCTCGGCGGTTCGCGGGTTCGGCAGAGCCGGTAGAACTCAGAAGCAACTGGCTGCTCGGATTGCGCCTGTTGCCTCTGAGTTCTACCGGCTCTACCGAACCGCCGAGCCCGCGAACCCGCGAACCCCCGACCCCGCGAACCCCCGACTCCCTGCCACAATACATCCATGCCCAAAACCGTCGCCGTCATCGGAGCATCGAGCAAGAGGCACAAGTTCGGCAACAAGGCGCTGCGCGCCTACGTGAGCCAGGGGTATCGTGTGCTGCCCATCAATCCCAACGAGGACGAGGTCGAGGGCATCAAGACATATGCGTCAGTGCTCGACGTGCCAGGGCCAATCGACCTGGCCACGGTCTACGTGCCGGGACACATCGGGGTGCGGGTGATGGAGGACATCGCGAAGAAAGGCATTCCGGAAGTCTGGCTGAACCCGGGGGCGGATGACGATGACGTCGTCGCGCGGGCGAAGGCTCTGGGGATCCGGATTATCCAGGCCTGCAGCATCATGGCGATTGGGGACAGCCCGGGCCGGTACTAGAGAGCTCGCTCTTTTCCACTGCTCACAGTTGGCGGTATCTTATGCGGCGCCGTGGTCGATTGTCGCCGCGGCGATCGAGAGGTCCGATGAAGACAACTGTCTCTGTATCGACCACCGTGCTCGCGTTGGTGCTTGCGGCATCGGTTGCCCGACCCGTAGCTCAGGGTCAGGCCCCCGCGGGCTTCGTCTCCCTGTTCAACGGCAAGGATCTGACCGGCTGGAAAATCCCGGAAGGCGACGGCGGCCACTGGAAGGTCGTCGACGGCGTGATCGACTACGACGCGGGCAGCCAGGCCAAGGGTGACAAGAGTCTCTGGACGGAAAAGTCCTTCAAGAACTTCGAGCTGAAAGTCGACTGGCGCATCAAGGAGACGCCGTTCATCAGCAAGAACATGAAGATCGTCATGCCCGACGGACGCAACAAGCGCGACGCCAGCGGGCAGGAGATCAATCTGACGGCACCGGATTCCGATTCCGGGTTGTTGCCTCGCGGCTCCGGCCGGGCGCAATTCAACATCTGGTGCTGGCCGGTGGGCTCCGGCGAGATGTACGGCTATCGGACCGACCCGAAGTCGCCGCCGGCCCTCAAAGCGGCGGTCACCCCGCGCATGAATGCCGATAACGACATCGGCCAATGGAACACGTTCGAGCTGACGGTGCAGGGCAGTGATGTCACGCTGTTCCTGAATGGCAAGAACGTGATTCCCAAAGTGACGCTGGCTGATCTGCCGCCGGAAGGCCCGATCGGTCTGCAACACCATGGGGGCCGGACGCCGGACGGTGGCTACAGCGGCATACCTGCCCTCGTGCAGTTCAGAAATATCTACGTCAAGGAAATGCCGTAGATCTTCCGCCTGAAGGCGGAAGGCTCGGTGTCACAGCTCCTGGCCGAGCCGGGCCTGCAGCCGCGCGCGAAACCTTCTTCCGACGCGGATCTCCGTGCGATCGCGGAGCACCGCCACGTAGTCGGCGTGCACATCCTGGCGGAGTTCCGCGACGACGTCGATGTTGACGATGGCGGAGCGGTGGATGCGAACGAACCGCCGGGAATCGAGCGTGTCGTCGAGCGCGCCGAGCAGGGCCCGGTGCTGGTGGGTCGCTCCGTCGCGCGTGTGCAGCTTCACATACATCCCGTCGGCCTCGATCCAGGCGATCTGCTCGACCGGCAGCAGCCGCACCCGATCCGGGCCTCGAACCACCAGACGATCGATGGGCCGGCGGGATGAGTTTGCCGGCGAGGCCAACGGCATCGCGCCGGATCGGTCAAGGAGTGCCTGCAGCTGCGACATCACCGCCTCGGCATGGCCGGCGCGAACGTGGCGCAGCGCATGGTCCAGCGTCGCCTGGAACTTCTCGTCGCTGAACGGCTTGAGCAGATACGCGATCGCGTGCGCCTCGAACGCCCGCAGCGCGTACTCGTCGTAGGCGGTCACGAACACCACTGCCGGCATCGGCACCGGCGGCCGGTCGCGCACGATCATCGAGACCACGCCGAATCCATCAACCTCGGGCATCTGGACGTCGAGGAACATCAGCTGCACCGGCGTGCCGGCCCGCGCCGCCGCCCGCAGAACGTCGACCGCTTCGTTCCCGCCCGCACAGCAACCGGCGATCTCCACCCGGCCATCTCGTGTCAGCAGCCGTCGCAACCGTTCGCGGGCCGGCCGTTCGTCGTCCACGATCAGCGCGCGCGCGGTCGCCGCCCCGCTTCTGGTCATGGGCGCTCCGCCCGGTCGGCGGTGCTCGGCCGAACCGGCGCCGATCCATCCGGCACATCGATTTGCACGTCGAGACCGCCGGACTCACGCGGCACGAGCCTGAGGAGACCGGGTTTTCCGTACAGGTGCTCGAGGCGGGCTGCCACGTTCTTGAGGCCGACGCCGGCGTCCCGCTCGAAATCCCATCCGGGCCGGAGTCCGATTCCGTCGTCCTTCACGTGGATCTGCAGCCCCGCGCCGCCGCGAGTGACGGACACGTCGACATGCCCTCCGGAGAGCCGCGTGCCGACGCCGTGCCGAATGGCGTTTTCAACGAGCGGCTGCAGCAGGAAGGCAGGGACCATCCGCGACAACAGGTCGTCGTCGGCCTTCACCGCGACCGCGAGGCGCCCCTCGAAACGGGCGGATTCGATCGCGAGGAAGTCGTCGAGAAAGGTCAACTCCTCGCCGAGCGTCACCAGCGGCTGCGCGGTGTGGCGGAGCGAGGCGCGGAGCAGATCGGCGAACTGCGCCATGAGCCGGCGGGCCATCCGAGGATCCGACTCGGTGAAGGCGCTGATGGTATTGAGCGCATTGAACAGGAAATGCGGCTGCAGCTGGGCGCGCAGGCTCTGCAGCCGCGCCTCCACCAGACGCCGTTCGAGATCCGCGGTCCTGAGCGCGAGGTCGTGCGCCTCCTGGATCCCGCGTCTGGCTTGCGCCGCGTAGTGTCGGGCGAACGAGATGCCGGCGATGACGGCATAGATCGGCAGATCCGAGTAGAACCGATCGAGCAGGTACGCGTGGTAGTCGTCGGGAAACGGACTGCCGCGAAGCGGCCGCACCGCGAGGCGCAGGCCGATCGTGATCGCCGTCCATACCAGTCCGAGCGGCACGTGCAGGGCCAGGCGCACCGGAAACGTCGTGGTGCCCGCGAGCCATCGGTCGAGGCGGAAGATCAGGGGCGTTACGAGCCCCCACGCGTACCACCGGGGCAGCGTCCAGTCGAGCGCCCTGCTCCAGGGCAGCCCGGCAAAGTACAGCTGCGTCGCGAAGAGGACCGCGATGACGGTCCAGAGCAGGAACACTCCGAAGACCCGGAGCGCGCGGTGGGACACCGGCCGCGCCGGGTACAGCAGGCCGGCCGTCTGCGATGGTGACGCGGTGGTAGCCAACGAGAGGCTACTGTCCCCGATTCCTCGCGGCGCGTCCAGTGCCGACCGTTCGCATCACGGCGCCGTCGTTCATCGCCGTCAGCCGTCGTTCATTCTTTTGCGTTCGGCGCGCGCTCAGGTGCAGTTACGCTCTTGCCGTGTTGCAGGGAGCCGCTTCGATGACCTTCACTCGTCAGACCATCGTCCGTTGTGCTGCGCTGTTCGTGTTTTCTGCACTCGCCCACGCGGCGGCCGCGCAGACCACCGATCAACTGGCCCCGCACCGCGTGAAGCTCGAACCGGTCGAATTCAAGGGCAAGCGCGCCATCAAGGTCGTCGAGGACGGCCAGGTGCCGAACGGAGAGGCCTACGCGGTAGTCAAAGGCACCCCGTTCCACAACGGCATGATCGAGGTCGAGATGGCCGGGCTGCCGGCCAAGAGTGCCGGTGAGGGCGCGAGAGGGTTCATCGGGCTGGCGTTCCGGTTGCGCGACGGTCGGTTCGAGTACATCTACCTGCGGCCGACCAACGGGCGCGCCGACGACCAGGTGCGCCGTAATCACTCGACGCAGTACAGCTCGTTCCCCGACTTCGATTTCGCGCGCTCTCGCAAGGAGGCGCCGGAGAAGTACGAGAGTTACGTGGACCTGGAACCGGGCGTCTGGACCAGGGTCCGCATCACCGTGCAAGGCACCGCCGCGCGCCTCTACGTCCACGGGGCGCCGCAGCCCGCCCTGATCGTGAACGACCTCAAACTCGGCGACTCGTCCGGCGACGTGGCACTCTGGATCGGGCCCGGGACGGAAGGGTATTTCACCGGCCTGTCCATCAAAGCGGAGCCGGCGAAGCCGTAGCTGGTCAGGCCGCTCCGACATCGCCAATCTGACAAACCCCTCCTGACCGTTGACACCCTGCCGCTAGGGTGCCTATACTGCGACTCAACAACTGCGCGTCAGCTTCCCCAGAGCGACATCAGGCACGCCCCAGACTTCCGCCGCAAACATCAACACCACAGTCGCTCGCGGCTGACGCACGAATATCCGATCCAGAACGCCAGTAGTCCCATGCCACAGACAACCAAGCGCTCATCAGCGCGCCAGACCGCCGAAGCGGCGGCGCAAGAGAACCAGACTGCCGAAACCCCATCGGAAGTGGCACCCGAGGCCACCCCCCAGGCGGCTGTTGCCACCGAGGCTCCGCCTCCGCCGGCCGAGCAGCCGGCGGCAGCACCGGCACCGGCACGGCCCGAAAGAAGCGAGCGGCCCGAGCGCGGGAACCGCGAGCGGGCCGAGCGGGCTGACCGCGAGAAGGGTGAGCGCGGCGAGCGGCCGCCCCGTCCGGAGGCGCCGCCCCGGCAGGATGCGGCGGCGCCCCCGGCCGATGGGCCTGGACGGCCCGAAGGCGGCCAGCGGCAGGACGCTCCACGCCCGGAGGGGCAGCAGCGCCAGCAGGATCAGCGTCAGGATCAACGCCGCGGCCAGGGCCTCAATATCACCGAGCTGAAGGACAAGAGCATCCAGCAGCTCACCCAGATTGCCAAGGATCTGACTGTCGCCGGCGCCACCGGCATGCGGAAGCAGGAGCTGATCTTCCAGATCCTGAAGGCCCAGACCGAGCAGAGCGGCTTCATCTTCTCGGAAGGCGTGCTCGAGGTCCTGCCCGACGGTTTCGGCTTCCTCCGCGCCCCCGACTACAACTACCTGCCGGGTCCTGACGACATCTATGTGTCACCGTCACAGATCCGCAAGTTCGACCTGCAGACCGGCGACACCGTCTCCGGCCAGATCCGTCCACCTAAGGAAGGGGAGCGGTACTTCGCGCTGATCAAGGTCGAGGCCGTCAACTTCGAGTCGCCAGATCAGGCCCGCGACAAGCTGTTCTTCGAGAACCTCACGCCGCTGTACCCCCAGGAGCGTTTCATCCTGGAAACGACCCCCGATCTGCTCTCGGGACGCGTGCTCGACCTGATGGCCCCGATCGGCAAGGGCCAGCGCGGCCTGATCGTCGCGCCCCCGCGGACCGGCAAGACGATGCTGCTGCAGAGCATCGCGCAGTCGGTCGCGAAGAACCACCCGGAGGTCTTCCTGATCGTGCTGCTCATCGACGAGCGGCCGGAGGAAGTGACCGACATGCAGCGATCGGTCAACGGCGAGGTCATCTCCTCGACGTTCGACGAGCCGGCACAGCGCCACGTGCAGGTTGCCGAGATGGTCATCGAGAAGGCCAAGCGGCTGGTCGAGCACAAGAAAGACGTACTGATCCTGCTCGACTCGATTACCCGTCTCGCCCGGGCCTACAACTCGGTGATCCCGCCCTCCGGCAAGGTGCTGTCAGGCGGGCTCGACTCCAACGCCCTGCAGAAGCCGAAGCGCTTCTTCGGCGCCGCCCGGAACATCGAAGAGGGCGGATCGCTCACGATTATCGCGACCGCGCTCATCGACACCGGCTCCCGCATGGACGACGTGATCTTCGAGGAGTTCAAGGGGACAGGCAACATGGAGATCCACCTGGATCGCAAGCTGACCGACAAGCGGGTGTTCCCGTCGATCGACATGCAGAAGAGCGGCACACGCAAGGAAGAACTGCTGCTGCCGCGCGAGGATCTGAACCGCGTGTGGGTGCTCCGCAAGGTCCTCAACCCGCTGTCCGCGGTTGAAGCCATGGAACTGCTGCTCGACAAGATGGGCAAGGCGAAGTCGAACGCCGAGTTCCTGTCGTCGATGCAGAAGATGGGGTAGCCTCCTCGCTCCGGAAGATGGAGCAGCTGATGAACGGTACGAGCCTTGTGCCGCTGCACCCGCTCGACGTCCAGGGCATCGTGACCGGGCGGTTCGATCCGTATTGATGACGGCAGGAAGACGCGATTCTCGTGATTTAAGTACGATGCCGCGGGCATTCCCCAGGAAGGGAGCTGCCCGCGGCATTTTTTTGATCGAGCCTGTCAGGGTGGGAGCTAAGAGCCCCCCTTCTGTGCCGGCTTCTTGCGAAACGCTTCGTCGACCTGTTTCTTGATGCTGCTGTAATTCTTGCTCAGCTTTTTTTCCTCGTCCTTGGTGAACAGCCGGAAGGGCACGCGGACCACGCTCTGCGCGAACTTCACGTTCACCCAGTACTGGCCGTACTTGGTGCCACCAGGCACGTGGAAGTAGAGCTGACCCAGGCACGCGCGGGAGTTGGTGACCTCGGTCTCGTCCCATGGCAACGCCCGCGATCCGAGATCCGCGAAAAACCCGAGACGGTTCGCCCCGTGCGTCCACGGCGGAAAGTAGTCAATCGAGTCGCGCTGAACCTTCAGGCGATTCTGCAGCCCCTGCAGTTTGGCCTCGTTCGCCCGGTACTCCTCGATCGTCGGCAGCGGGAGCGTTCCGTCCGGCGTATCGAGCGAGATCGCCTCACGTTTGAGACGGTAGCTCGGCGTACGCTCCATCAAAGTGATGCCGACGTCGAGCATGACCCATTCATCACCGACTGTGCGATTGGCGATCTGGTAGCCCAGGATCACGTAGCCTTCATTGTTGTAGGCAGCGCGGACAAAATTGGCCTGGAGCGTCATGATTTGCGGGACGCCAGGTTGGGGGATCTGCACGCCTTGCTGTTGGCTGCCGGCCTGGACCGACCCCAGTGCCGCCAGGCTCGCCACGACGAGAGCCGTGGAGAGCGAACGCATCTTCATCATCATCACCTCCGCGGACGCGACTTGAGTCGTCTCCGAGACCGATTCAGCCCGCCGCGTGCTCATGCCGGGATTGCGGGATTCGCGGGTAGCGTTCGTACACGGGCAGAAAACATGCCAAGTGCACCGACAGATGATCTACGTGCCGGAGCGGTCAGAACCGGCCGGCAAGGAGCCATTCCTCCGGAATTTCGGAGCAACTCCCGATTCCGGACCCTTGCTGCCTGCCTCGCCGAAGCGCGGAGCGCGGACAGAGCCTGCCGCGCCGAAGCGCGGAGCGCGAAGGCGGGGTCAAGGTCGGCGCATGGCTTCCGGGACGGCGGCGGCCGCGGCCGGAGCCTTTGCCAGGCGGACGGTGATCTGCTGCGACACGAGCGAGAAGAGGCAGTACGCGGCAAACCAGTAGAAGCCGGCGCCGAAGTGCGCGCTGAAGGCAATCAGCGGGGGCGCAGCGTTGGGGCCTTGTGTCGGCGTGGCGCTCGCCTGGGCGGCGAGATACGCGATGAACAGCGCGACGACAAAGACATCGGCCATCGACCATTTGGCGATCGTTTCGACGAACGCCAGCGTGCGGCGGCGGACCGCCGCCTTCTCGACGAACACCGACCACGCGACGAGCGCCGCCTTGCCAAACGGCACGATCACGCTGAAGAGGAGAATCAGCGTTGCCGGCACAGGGCTGCCGACTTCGTAGAGCCGGCGCACCGAACCGAGGATGCTTCGCGTCTGCTGATAGACCTCCACTTCCGCCACGCTTTTCTGAAGCGCCGAGGTAATCTGCGGCGCGAGCTTCTCGATGATGATCTTGCGGGTGTCTCCGCCGGTCATCTGGACCAACGCGAGCACGCCCGGGTTCATCATCGATTCGAGGACCTTCACGGTGTCGTCGCTGACGCCGCGCTCCAGCATGGTCGGGGCCACCTGCGCGATGCCGTCGCGTGTGAGCACGCCGCGGATGGTGAGAACCGGCGCGAGCAGGCCGGGAACCAGCAGTGCGAGTGAACAGGCCAGCAGCACGACCACGATCACACGGTCCGACGATTTCATCGATGTTGTCTCCAAGGGCACTTCGCTAATTCATCCTTCAGCCGCCTGGCGTGGCAGCGCCTACTCTGGCCAGCGCCAGAGTCGCAAGTCGACGGTCCGCCGCTCGTCATCGCCGATGACAAACGGAGTCGCGTCTTTGCTCAGAAGCTCGAAAAACGGTGCGCCGGGGTTCTGGGGGACGCGGAAGCCGGCGCGCGCGATCGCAATCGCGTAATAGTGGCCGCCCGCGAGTCCGGTGACGCTGAACCGCCCGTTCGGCTGCACGTCGCTCCGGACCGTCCGCGGCGACGACAGCGTCCAGGACGCGCGATCCTGTGAGAACACGTACACGGTCGCGTCGAGCGGACGACCGGTTTCCTCTCCGGTCACGTCGCCTCCGACCGTCGACGGCTTCGACGACAGAACGATCTCGAGCTGGTGATCGTGCTGCCGGCTGAAAGCCGTGGGCACATCGGTGATGTCCGCGCCTGCCAGGGTCACCGCCTTGACGACCCAGCCGCGGGGAAGCGACGACACCCGAACAAGAAAGGGACCGAACAGGTCACTCCCGAAGAAACGCCAGTCGTCTCCCATGGTCGCAGAAACTTCGAGCGCGTCCGCTGCCTTGCCCGGCCGGCGGAACGCGATCTTGATCGGCAGGGGAGAGGACGGCGGGCCCTCGGGGAACACCATGCGGCCTGCCAGCCCGATGCCCGGTTGCGTTACGACGGTCAGGTCGATCGGACCGGATCCGACCGTGACCGGAACGTCCGCGAACTCCGTCCGCCCGTTGACCGAAGTAAGCCCCGGCCAGAGATTCCCGCCCACCAGCAGCCGGTACGCCCCCGGTTCGAGCGCCGGAAAATGAAAGCGGCCTTCGGCGTTGCTGGGGAACGGGAAATTCGGGAACGGGACATTGCTGACGGCGGTGAACCCGCCGCCGCGCAGCAGCACCACACGGGTCGAGGCCGGCGCGCCCTGCGAGTCCACGATCGTGCCAGACACCTGAAAACGTGCGGTGCGCCGCAGCATGATGTCGACGCCGTTCACATCCTCAGCCCCGACTCTGACCGGCTCGGCCAGGTCGTCGGTCGTTGCCGACGGGTGATACGTTGTCAGGAATGGCTCGGACTCCCGCAGGGTGCTCGAATAGATCCTGCCGTTGGAGGTCTCGATCACCGGCGTCACGAAATGCGTATCGGCCCCGACGATGTAGGCGCCCGGCTCGAGTCCGTAGATCCGATAGCGGCCGAGGTCGTCGGTGTTCACCGGTGGTTGTGACACCCGCTGTGGCGACTCACTGGCCACCGACAGCCGCGCCGCAAAGACCGGAATGCGCGACAACGGCTCGCCAGCCTCATCGACAACCCGCCCTTCGATGGCCGCGCCGGTGGTCAGGGCGACATCGGCATTGCGAAGTTCCTGGCCAGCCTGAATGGTGATCGGGTAGCCCGCATCATTGGCGCGTGTGGCACCGTGGCCCATGGGCAAGTAGCGGCCCCGGTACCCGCTGGGCATCACGACGAGGCGGTACGTGCCTGGGGATACGGCCTCGATGCGGAATCGCCCAAAGGCGTCGGTGACTGCTGTCGGACCGGGATCCGGCCGTCGCGGGCCTGAAAGGAGCTGCGACATTGGCGACGGCGGGCTGACCAGTTCGGAGGCCACAACCAGCGACACGATTGCGCCTTGAAGCGGCGCGCCTGTCGCGGCTGCGTAGACACGGCCGGATATCGCGCCACTCGCCTCGGCCTGTGGTTCGCGACGCGCAGGCGCGTCCCGGGGCGGTCCCTGTTGAGGGAGGGATCCCGCCAGGGCCCAGACGAGAGCGAGAATCAGCACGCGCACGCGCGCCTATCTTAGGTTACCTGGAGGTCTCAGTTGGCGAGTGAGGTCGGCGGCGGGATTTCCGCCGGCACTGCGTCCGGATCCCTCGGGGGAATGGGTCCCATCAGCGACCTCAGCTCCTCGCCCTCGACGACTTCCTTCACGAGCAGCCGCTCCGACAATTCGTCGAGCACGTGACGCTGCTCGCGCAGGATCCGCCGGGCTTCGTCGTGAGCCTCGGTCAGGATGCGCTTCACCTCCGCATCGATCTTCTGCGCCGTGTCTTCCGCGTAGTTGCCGCGCTCCTGCATGAAGGGCGTGTCCAGGAAAACGCCGCGGTTGTGGCCGTTGTAGCTAACCACTCCCAGCTCATCGCTCATCCCGAACTCGGTGACCATCGATCGAGCGATATCGGTCGCGCGTTGCAGATCGTTCTGGGCGCCGGTCGAGATCTCCCCGAACGCGATTTCCTCGGCGCTGCGCCCGCCCAGCAGGACCGCCAGCTGGCTCTGCAGATCCTTCCGCGTCATGAGGTAGCGATCCTCGAGCGGCAGCTGCATGGTGTACCCGAGGGCGCCGAAGCCGCGGCCGATGATCGAGATCTTGTGAACGGGATCCAACCCGGGCAGCGCGGTCGCGACGATGGCGTGCCCGGACTCGTGAAACGCGACGATGCGGCGCTCCTTGACGCTCATCACCCGTTTCTTCTCGAGACCGGCGATGACGCGATCGATGGCCTCGTCGAAGTCCCGCATGTCGACGACGGTCTTGTCGCGGCGGGCGGCGAGCAGCGCCGCCTCGTTCACGAGGTTGGCGAGATCGGCCCCGGCGAATCCGGCGGTGCGCGCGGCGACCACCTTGAGATCCGCATTCTCGGCGACCTTCACGTTCTTGACGTGGATGCGGAGAATGTCCTCCCGCCCGCGGATGTCCGGCTTGGCCACCAGGACCTGCCGGTCGAACCGGCCCGGGCGGAGCAGGGCAGGGTCGAGCACTTCGGGACGGTTGGTTGCCGCCATGATGATGATGCCCTTGCGCGCATCGAACCCGTCCATCTCGGCGAGCAGCTGGTTGAGCGTCTGTTCGCGCTCTTCGTGACTGCCCATCGGCGTCTGGATGCGGACCTTGCCGAGCGCGTCGAGCTCGTCGATGAAGATGATGCAGGGAGCCTTGCTCTCGGCCTGATTGAAGAGATCGCGTACTCGGGCCGCCCCGACGCCGACGAACATCTCGACGAACTCGGATCCGCTCAGGCTGAAGAACGGCACCGTGGCCTCGCCGGCCACCGCGCGTGCCAGCAGCGTCTTGCCCGTCCCCGGCGGGCCGACCAGCAGGACGCCCTTGGGAATCCGGCCGCCGATGCTCGTGTACTTCTTGGGGGTCTTCAGGAATTCGACGATCTCGCGCAATTCCTCTTCGGCTTCATCGACGCCGGCTACGTCGACGAACCGGACCTTCACGTCGTCGTCCGAGTAGATCTTCGCGCGGCTTCGCGCGAAGGACATGACGCCACCCTCGGCGCCCCCCATGCGCCGGAAGAAGAAACTCCAGAGCGCCACGAGGAAGACGAGCGGGATGACCCAGCCGAGGACTTCGGCCATCCAGCGATTCGCGACCTCGCCGGTGAACTTGACGCTGTTCTTCTCGAGATCCTCGATCAGTTTCGGATCCTCGATCCGCACGACCGTGAAGTTGCGGGAGCTCTTTTCCGGTGCCTCCTTCAGCTGGCCCCGGATCCGATCCTCCGCGACGGTGACTTCCTGGACTCGTCCCTCTCTCACGAGCCCCTTGAAGTCGCTGTACGAGATCGCCTGGCCCGACTGCAGCGAGAAGAAGAACGCGTTTCCGAGCGCCAGCAGCAGGAGGAACCCGAGGACGTACCACATCGCCGAGGACGGCCCGGGGCGGGGTGTGAGCCGCCGCTCGCCGGGCTTCTTGCCGCGCGGATTCGGAATCTTCGAAGAAGTCTGGTCAGCCATTCGGTCTATGCGTCAATTGTACGCGGTCGGAGATCCAGTCGGTGATGGCCCCCTAGGCCGGGACCGGCTGTTCCGACCTGGAGAATTCGAGCTCGCCGCGCGGGGAATCGATGCGGATGACGTCCCCCTCGTGGAATTCTCCCTCGAGCACCCGCATCGCCAGGGGGTCCAGCACCCGGCGCTGGATCGTCCGCTTCAGCGGCCGCGCCCCGTACATCGGGTCATACCCCTCGGCGATCAGCAGATCCTTGGCCCGCTCGCTGAGCTCCACGCGGATCTTCCGGTCCTCGAGCCGCCTCATCAGGCCGTGCAGCTGGATATCGATGATCAACCGCATCTGCTCACGGCTGAGCGGATGAAAGACGATGATCTCGTCGACGCGGTTCAGGAACTCGGGCCTGAACTGCTGGCGCAGCACGTCCATGACCTGGCGCCGCGTGCCCTCGGACAACGACGTGCTCCCGGCGCCGACTTCCTCGGCGATGAGGTGACTGCCGACGTTCGACGTCATGATCACGACCGCGTTCTTGAAGTCGACGGTTCGGCCCTTGCCGTCGGTCAGGCGCCCGTCGTCGAGCAGCTGCAGCATCACGTTGAGCACTTCCGGGTGCGCCTTTTCGATCTCGTCGAAGAGAACGACCGAATAAGGTCTGCGGCGGACCGCCTCGGTCAGCTGTCCCGACTCCTCATACCCGACGTAGCCGGGAGGCGCCCCGATCAGCCGAGACACCGTGTGCTTTTCCTGATACTCCGACATGTCGATGCGGATCGTCGCCTGCTCGTCGTCGAACAGGAACTCCGCGAGCGCCCGCGCCAGCTCGGTCTTGCCGACGCCGGTCGGACCCAGGAAGATGAAGCTGCCGAGCGGGCGATTCGGATCCTGGAGACCGGCGCGGGCGCGCCGGATCGCATTCGCGACGGCGACGATCGCTTCGTCCTGGCCGACCACGCGCTGGTGCAGCCGCTCTTCCATCTTCAGCAGCTTCTGGACCTCACCCTCCATCAGGCGGCTGACCGGCACACCGGTCCACCGGCTCACGACGGCGGCGATATCTTCCTCGTCGACCTCCTCCTTCAGCATGCGCTTGGCCCGCTGAAGCTCCGCCAGCCGGGCTTCCTGGTCCTTGATTCGGGACTCGAGCTCGGGCAGCTTGCCGTACTGCAACTCGGAGGCGCGCGCGTATTCGCCCGTCCGCTGCGCCTGCTCGATCTGCGTGCGGACCCGCTCGATTTCTTCCTTCAGCAGACGGGACGCCTGGATGGCATCCTTTTCCTGCTGCCAGTGCAGCGACAGCTGGTTCTTCTCCTCCTTGAGGTCGGCGAGCTCCTTCTCGAGCTTTTCGAGCCGCTCCTTCGACGCCTTGTCCTTCTCCTTGCGCAGCGCTTCACGCTCGATCTCGAGCTGCATGATGCGGCGCTGGACCTCGTCCAGTTCCGCGGGCATCGAATCGATCTCGGTCCGCAGGCGCGCCGCGGCTTCGTCGATCAGATCGATCGCCTTGTCGGGCAGGAACCGATCGGTGATGTAGCGGTGCGACAGCACGGCCGCCGCGACCAGCGCCGAGTCCTTGAACGTCACCCCGTGGTGAATCTCGTACCGCTCGCGGAGGCCGCGCAGGATGCTGATCGTGTCCTCCACGTTGGGCTCGCCAACCATGACCGGCTGGAAGCGGCGTTCGAGGGCCGCGTCCTTCTCGATGTACTTCCGGTACTCGTCGAGGGTCGTCGCGCCCACCGTGTGCAGCTCGCCGCGCGCCAGCATCGGCTTGAGCATGTTGGAGGCGTCCATCGATCCTTCAGCAGCACCCGCACCGACAACGGTGTGGAGCTCGTCGATGAAGAGAATGATCTCGCCCTCGGAGTCCGCGACTTCCTTGAGGACCGCCTTCAACCGCTCCTCGAACTCGCCGCGGTACTTGGCGCCGGCGACGAGCGCCCCCATGTCCAGGGCGACGATGGTCTTCTTCTTCAATCCTTCGGGAACGTCCTGCCGGACGATCCGCTGGGCGAGCCCCTCGACGACCGCGGTCTTGCCGACGCCGGGCTCACCGATCAGCACCGGATTGTTCTTGGTGCGGCGCGAGAGCACCTGGATCACGCGGCGGATCTCGTCGTCGCGGCCGATCACCGGATCGAGCTTGCCCTTGCGGGCGAGATCGGTGAGGTCACGGCCATACCGGGTGAGCGCTTCGTAGGTCCCCTCCGGATTCTGGCTGGTCACGCGCTGGGAGCCGCGAACCGTGGTCAGCGCCTGCAGGATCGCGTCCCGCGTGATCTTGTGCTGCTCGAGGATCCGTGATCCGATCGAACGGCGGCCTTCCGAGGCGATCGCGATGAACAGGTGCTCGGTGCTGACGTAGTCGTCCTTCAGGCGCTCGGCCTCCTGCTCGGCGGCGTCCGTCACCTGACGCAGGCGAGGCGACAGCGACACCTGCGACCCGCCATGCGCCCGCGGTAACCGTCCGAGCTCGCCCCGCACGGCGGTCGCCACCGCCGTGGGATCGGCCCCGATCTTCTGAATGATCGAGGGAACGATGCCCTCGCGCTGTTCGATCAGCGTCACGAGCAGGTGCTCGGGCAAGAGTTCCGCATGCCCTTCGCGGTCGGCGAGCTGCTGCGCGCCGAGCACCGCTTCCTGAGCTCTTTCCGTGTACTTGTTGATGTTCATGATCTTCTGTCGCCTTCAACTCCCCACGATCCAACGATCCAACTTCCAAGGGAAACCATTCGAGCGAGTCCGGTGAAGGGGACGCAACTAGCCCGTCGCGTCGTCCTTCCATCAGTTCTATCGAACTGCTTCCCTTGGAAGTTGGACCGTTGGATCGTGGGGAGTTGACACATGCGCTGCCTTTCAACTCCGTTCGAGCTTCTGCAATGCCTCGTAATGCTGACGCTGCTCCCGGGTGAGCGCGCGGGGCAGCTGCACTTCCACCGAGGCATACAGATCGCCGCGGTCGTCAGGCTTGCCGACCTGCGGCATGCCGTGGCCCTTCAGCCGGAAGACCTGGCCGTTCTGCGTGCCCTCGGGAATCTTCAGCCGCACGCTGCCGGTGACCGTGGGGACCTGCGCCTCGCCGCCGAGCACCGCGGCCGTCACGGGCACCGCCACCTTGGTCTTGAGGTCCTGGTTGTTCCGCTCGAACACCGGGTGCGGCTTCAGGTGGACCCGCAGATAGAGGTCCCCGGCGGAGCCCCCGTTGGCGCCGGCGGCGCCTTCTCCGGCAGCCCTCACACGCGATCCATCCTTCACGCCCGCGGGGATTCGCACATCCACGCTGCGCGCGTGGCCGCCGTCCTTGATGGAAATCCGCCGGGTCGCCCCGTGATACGCCTCCTCGAGCGTGAGCTCGACGCCGTGCTCGATGTCCTGACCCTTCTGGGAGCGCGCCGCGCGTCCACCGCCGCGCGTCCGCCCCGACCCTTCGCGCGGGCCTGAACCACCGAAGAACGTCCGGAAGAAATCGGAGAAGGGATCCTGATCGCCGAAGAGATCCTGCATCTCCTCCTGCGTCATCGTCCGATAGCCGCCGGGTCCACCCATGTTGATCGTCCAGGTGTTGTCCGCGCCTGGGCCGCCGAACCCGAACGGATTTCCGCCCTGTCCTTGCTGAGCCGCCTGCTCGTACATCCGCCAGTTCGCGCCGAGCTCGTCGTACTTCCGCCGCTTGTCCGGATCGCCGAGGACCTCGTACGCCTCGTTGATCTCCTTGAACTTCGCCTCGCCGGTCTTGTCGCCGGGATTGACGTCGGGATGGAACTTGCGGGCGAGCTTGCGGAACGCCTGCTTGATTTCCTTCTCGTTCGCCGTCTTGGCGACGCCAAGCGTCTGGTAATAGTCCTTGAAGTCCATCAGCGCGTCAGAGCCCCACCATCTCCCCGATTCGCTCGATTTCCTGCACCATGCGCTTCCGGGCCTCCGATCGGATGCCGTCTTCGCGGATCAGCGGCCGGAGGCGCTGCACGGCTTCGGCGATCGACAACAACCGCTGCACGCCCGCAAGGTTCACGCCGATGTCTTCGACCAGGTGCTTGATCAACCGGAGCCGTTCGAGCTCGTCGCTCGTGTAGACGCGCATCGATCCGACGGTTCGCGTCGGGCTGACGAGTCCGAGGCGCTCGTACTTGCGTAGGGTCTGCGGATGCATGTCGAGCAGCCGCGCCGCCATGCTGATAAAGTACAGATCAGGCTGCAACGCCATATGTGCCAATGCTTCCGGGCTCTTCAGCCCCTCCTCGCCTCGTCGACATCCACGCCAACCTTGCGTCGATCCAAATGTAGGCCTTGATACGACTCGTGTCAAGTAGCGGTCGCCATTGAATGGACGTCCAAGTCGCGGATTTCGTGACCGTCGGGGTGCTGGTGGTCCTCGAAGGGCTGTTGAGCGCGGACAACGCGCTCGTCCTGGCCGTGATGATCCTCGGCCTGCCGAGGCGCGATCAGAAGAAAGCCCTGCGCTACGGGCTGGTCGGCGCGTTCGCGTTTCGGATTGCCGCGACCTTGCTGGCGACCTACTTCATTCAGATGGGGTGGGTGAAAATCCTGGGCGGCTGCTACCTGCTGTACCTGACGACGCAGCATTTCCTGCGGGGTGGCAGCGCCGAGGATCGCAGCAGGATTAAGCCGGCGCAGGCGTGGCTGGGGCTGACCGCGCTCTGGGGCACCGTCGTAAAAGTCGAACTGGTCAATATCGCGTTCTCGGTCGACTCAATCCTGGTCGCCGTCGCCATGTCGCGGAAGTTCTGGGTCGTCCTGACCGGCGGGCTGCTCGGCATCGTCGCGATCCGCGTCGTGATCGGGCAGTTGCTCTCGCTGGTTCGCCGTTACCCGACGATCGTCGACGGCGCTTTCATCATCATTGCCTGGGTTGGTATCAAGCTGTTGGTGGAATATCTGAACTCCGCTGGTGTTATCCATTTCGAGATAGACAAGTGGCTGTCCCTCGCGCTCATCGGCATCATTTTTACCATTGCATATCTGCGCGCGCGCAGGAAAGGGCCCGTGCCCGACGACGACCCGACGGCCGACGAAGCCTCGGTCCTGCTCGCTGACAACCACAGCTCCTGACGGATCCCGGCGGCATGGACCTCCAAGCATCGGATTTCTTCACTATCGCTCTGCTCGTGCTGCTCGAAGGGCTGCTGAGCGCCGACAACGCGCTGGTGCTCGCGATCCTGGTACTGGGCCTCCCGCGCCAGCAACAGCGCAAGGCGCTCCGGTACGGCATCATCGGCGCGTTCGCGTTCCGCATCCTGGCCACGCTCCTCGCGGTGCAACTGATCGCGTTCGGGTGGGTCAAGCTGGTGGGGGCCGCCTACCTGCTGTACCTGACGTTCAAGCACTTCTTCGGGCACGGCGGGACGGCCGAACGGCGCAGCATCCCGCAAGCCCGGGCTGCGTTCGGCCTGTCGGCGTTCTGGGCGACGGTCGTCAAGGTCGAATTGACGGACATCGTGTTTGCGATCGACTCGATCCTGGTCGCGGTGGCGATGTCGTCGAAGACCTGGGTCATCATCACCGGCGGGATCTTCGGCATCATCACGATGCGGCTGGTGATCGGCCAGCTGCTCACGATCGTGCGGCGCTACCCGGCACTGGTGGACGGCGCCTTCATCATCATCGCGTGGGTGGGCATCAAGCTGCTGATCGAGTACCTGCACCTGGAAGGACACATCCCCTTCCAGGTGAACAAGTGGATGTCGTTCGGCCTAATCGTGCTGATTTTCCTCGCCTCGTACCTGTACGCGCGCCGGCAGGGTCCGGTGCCCGACGAGGCAGACGAAGCGGCGGAGCTGTTCACGGACGGGCAGTAGGACCTTCCGCCTAAAGGCGGAAGAACAGCAGGAGGGCCAGGAGTTCAAGAGAAATGAAGCTTCTCCTGAACTCCTGGCCCTCCTGTTTGAATGATCAGTACTGCTCCACCAGCTTCAAATCCACCTTCTCCGATCCTCCGTCCGACAGCGTGATCCGCTTCGCGTGCGACTTCAAGCGGTCGAGGAGTTCCGGATCCCCCCAGGCGCCGGCCTCGATGTAGTCGACCGCCACGATGTTGTAGCTGCCCGCGGGAAGATTGCGAAGCCGGAACCGTCCCTCCTGATCCGGCCTGGTGCCGTTCACCCAGCGCGTGAAAGGGAGGCTCCAATACTGCGGATCGTCGGAGAAGACGACGACGGTGTAGTCCTTGAGCGGCGAGCCGTTCGAGGCGGTGACCCCGCCAGCGATCTCCGTCTGTTTCGACGAGGCGACCAGCTCGAGACCGGAGAGATCCTGCCCACTCTTGAACTCGATCCCCGAGTCAGTCACGTCATCGCCATTGAGACGGACAGACTTGAGTGTCCATCCTGGCGGCAGGTTGTTGAGCCGCAGCAGGCGGCGGCCGGACAGGCCCTTGAGCTGAAACGATCCGTCGTCTTTTGCGGTCACCCCGCCGGCTGCCATCATGATCGGACCGTCGGTGTCGGTCGCAACCGAGTTGATGCGAACACCGGTGGACGCCGGCGGGGCGCCGCCTTCGAAGGTGATCCGGCCCGACGCAGTCGCCCCCTTCGACGTGATGATCACGACGTTGGACAAATCCTCGCCACTGACCACGACTGGAACGGACGCCATTTCGCTGTCGGTCCCATCCGATCCACCGCCGATCGTCGCCCTGAACATCATGGTGTCGCCGCCGTCCGAGGTGATGATGCGAACGGAGCGGACCGTGAGGGTGTACTCGCCGGGGGCGACGCTGGGGATCGAGAAGTTGCCGTCCTTGGAGGTCCGCCCGGTCGCGCCCCCCATCAGGGCCAGGCCCACTTCGCCGGTGCGGCTGGCCGGCATCGCGCTCACCATTCCGCCATCGAGCGGCTTGCCGTCAGAGCTCATGACCGTTCCGGTGATCCTGGCGAGCCGGACGGGCGCCAGCGCGAAATCGGTGTTCTGGGCTTCCTGGCCCACAGCGACGGTCACCCGCTGCGCGCTGGCCGCCGTCGTCGTCCCGGGGAAATAGGTTGGCGCGTACCCGGAGGACGGTGTCGATCCGGACGCGCCGGATGACGGCCCTCCGAGCAACGCCGCATCCATGATCATGATGTCGGTATTCCGGAGCGATGCGCTGATGTAGTACTCGCCCGGCGGCAGACCATACATCCGGTACTGCCCGAGATCGTTGGTCTGACTCGTCCGTCCCGTCGGCAGCAGCCGGCGCCGTCCGTTGGACCAGGTCTGCCGCATCGCGCTGACGAGCGCATCCGGCAGCGGATCGCCGAACTCGTCGACGATCCGGCCCGAGATGACGCCACCACGCGGCATCGCGACATCCGTCTTGGCGAGAACCTGCTTGTCGGCAAGCTCGATGGGCCGTCCCTGTTCGAAGGGGCGCGTCTGCCCGTACTGCACGCTCACGTAGCCCGACTTCGACGCATTCAGCGTGAAGCGTCCTGCGGGCAGTTCCCTGAACTCGAAACGTCCCTCGGCGTCGGTGAGCGCGACCTTGACGCCGATCTCCGGCGCGGTCAGCCGCACCTGCGCGCGCCGCAGCGGTCCACCGCTGTCGGTCGAGACCACGCGGCCAAGAATCCGGCCGGTGCCCGTCTTCAGCTGGCGCGGACCACCGAGGCCGGGCATCATCATCGGCTCTCCGCCCGGTGGGCCCGCCTCAATCACGATCTGCTGCTGCGCGTTCGCAGGCGATGCTGCGGCAGCGGCACCAAAAAGGGAGAGCGCAATTGCGACAGACTCCAGCCGTTTCTTCATACTCTAGGGCCTCTGCATGACAAGCCGCAGCCCAGGACCGCGGCGCGTATCGGCGAAAAGTCGGTCGGGCCTAAGGCCCGACCCCACATGGTCCGTTAACACCAATCCAAAGGGCGGGTCTTCAGCCCCGGCCGGTTTTCCGTAGGGCAGGGCCTTCAGGCCCTGCCGACCCGCGCCAGCGCGAGCACTGCGGCCCGTTTGTATAAGGTCTCAGGATTCTCGCACGCCGGCACGCACCAGTTGTTAACGATGTAAAGGCGCGAGCTGGAGCGGTCGCGTGCCGGCATAACGCCGCAGCGTGTCGATCACGACGTCCGCCATCGTGTCGAGGAACCGCGGGTGATCGTTGACCGCTCGTGCCCGCACCATCGGCAAGCCGATCTCTGCGCACACGGCGGCGGCTTCGGTGTCGAGGTCGTACAGCACTTCGATGTGATCGCAGATGAAGCCCGCGGGAACGATCACGGCGGCTTCGAGCTGGCCGTCCTGTTTGTGCCGGCGCAGGAAATCGCAGATATCCGGACCCAGCCAGGGGTCTTCGGGACGGCCGCTTCGGCTCTGGTACACAGCCACGTGGGGAAGGGTGAGGCCGGTACGCGCGCGTAGCGCATCTGCGATCAGCCGCGCTGAAGCCGCATACTGTTCCTCGTACGGATAGCGGGCCGCCATGCTCCCTGGAATGCTGTGGGCCGTGAAGACGATCGTCGCGCGGCTGCGCACCGGGTCCGGCAGGGAACGCACGGCACGCTCCGCCTCTTCGGCCGACGCTTCGACGTACCCCGGATGAGTGTGCCAGTCGCCGACATACACGAGCTCGATGTCGCGCAATCCCTTCGCGGCCAATGTCGTCCTGGCGTCGCGCACATTCTCGCGGTACTGCAGGCAACCCGAATAGCTGCGGTGAGCGGCGGCGATGAACCCGATCGCCCGCCGAACGCCGGCGTCCGACATGGCGGCGAGCGTGTCCTCCAGAAACGGATGCCAGTTCCGCATGCCGACGTACACCGGCAGATCGACGCCGGCTGCCTGAAGCCGCTCGCCGAGCCCGGCCGCCTGGGCACGCGTCAGCGCGGTGAGGGGAGAGACCCCGCCGAAGTGATCGTAGTGATGCGCGACCTCTTCGATACGCTCGGGTGCCACGCGTCGTCCGCGCAGCACGTTTGCAAGAAACGGTCGAACGTCCTGCGGACCCTGGGGACCGCCAAAGGCGACGAGCAGCACGGCGTCGAACGGAGGTGACGACAACCCGCCGATTATACTGACCGCTAGTGTTTCGCCTTCCGCGTCCGGTCTGGATGCTCGGGTGGGTGAGCTTCTTCACCGACACCGCGAGCGAGATGATCTATCCGCTCCTGCCATTGTTCCTGACGCGCGTCCTGGGCGCCGGCGCCATGTCGCTCGGTGTCATCGAGGGCGTGGCGGAGGCCGCGAACAGCGTCCTGAAAATCGTTTCCGGCCGCCTCGCCGATCGGACGGGCGCGCCCAAACGGCTGGTGCTGGCCGGCTACGGATTGTCTTCGATGATCCGTCCGTTCATCGCCCTCGCGTCGTCCTGGCTGCACGTGCTGGCGCTGCGGTTCACCGATCGACTGGGGAAGGGCATCCGCAGCTCGCCGCGTGATGCGATGCTCGCGAGCTTCGCCGACTCGTCGAACCGCGGCAAGGTGTTCGGGTTCCATCGCGCGATGGACCACGCTGGCGCGGTGATGGGACCGCTCGCCGCATCGGCGTTCCTGTATTTCCGCCCCGACGACTATCGGACACTCTTCGCGCTCACGCTCATACCCGGCGTCCTTGTCGTCCTCATCCTGCTGCGGGTGCCGGATACTCGGAAGTCCGTCGCCGCGGAGGTACAGGAATCGCGCCCCGCGTCCGCGGCTCGACCCGCGCGGAGCACGCGCCTGCCATCGGAGTTCTCGCGCGCGATGGCCGTGATCCTCCTCTTCAGCCTGGGGAACGCCAGCGACGCTTTCCTCCTGCTGCGATTTGCCGACGTCGGGATCACCGCATTCTGGATCCCGCTGCTGTGGTCCGCGATCCACGTCGTCAAGACCGCATCCTCGCTCTACGGCGGACAGTGGTCCGACCGCCTTGGAAGGCGGCAGGTCATCGGGCTTGGATGGCTCATCTACGCTGGCGTCTATGGCGCCTTCGCGGTGACCGATTCCGCTGCGATGCTGGTGATCGTGTTCCTGGCCTACGGTCTCTACTTCGGCCTGACCGAAGGCGTGGAGAAGGCGTGGGTGGCCGATCTCGCTCCCGCCGACGGACGTGGAAACGCGTTCGGTATCTATAACGCGGTCATCGGCATTGGTGCGCTCGCGGCAAGCCTCCTGTTCGGATTCGTCTGGACGCACGTGTCGCCGCCGGCCGCATTCTGCACCGGCGCCGCCTTCGCGATGGCTGCAACCGCGCTGTTATACTTGATGTTCTCTTCGGAGTCGCGGCCGGCACGCTGAGTCGACACACGAGCGGCAGCCCTGCGGCGTCATGGTCTCCACGCCCTGACGGCACCAACGATGAAAACCATTCTGGTCACCAACGACGACGGCGTGCGATCGCCCGGCATTCGTGAGCTGGCACGTGCAGTCGCCAGGTTCGGCGAGGTCACGATTGTGGCCCCGCATCAGGAAGCGAGCGCGATCGGCCACGCCCTGACCCTTCGCCGGCCGCTCCGCGTCGAGCAGCTCGAACCGAAGATCTTCGAAGTCGACGGCACTCCCACCGACTGCGTGAACGTCGCGATCACCCGCATCCTCACCTCGCCGCCCGATCTGATCCTCTCGGGAATCAACAAGGGCTACAACCTCGGCGACGACGTGACGTACTCGGGGACGGTGGCGGGGGCGATGGAAGGCGCTCTGCTCGGGATTCCGAGCATCGCCGTGTCGCTGCAGCGATCCTCGAGCGGCTACGACTTCAAGCCCGCGGCGTCAGGCGCGGCCCAGGTCGCCGAGCGCCTGCTTTCGGGAAGCGCACTCCCGGCGCGGACGTTCCTCAACATCAACGTACCGGCCGGCCGCGTGAAGGGCATCCGCATCACGGTCCAGGCAAAGCGCAATCACGTGACGGTCGTCGATCAGCGGATCGATCCGCGAGGCCAGGCGTACTACTGGATCGAGGAAGGGCAGAACGACTGGGAACCTCACGATCGCTCCGACTATCAGGCGGTGCGCGACGGGTTCGTGTCGATCACGCCGCTCCAGCCGGACCTGACCGATTACAATTCGCTGGCGCTGCTCGATGAGTTGGCGCGGTGGCGCGAGGTCGAGGTCGAGTAGGTGACGAACCTTACAAGACAAAATGGCCTGCGTCCGACCACGGAAGGTTGAACGCAGGCTTCCTGTCCGAGCTAGCGTCGCTGCAGGAAGCCCATCACCGCCTGGTTGTAGAAGTCAGGGTTGTCACTATGCATCCCATGTCCTGCGTCGGGCACCATCACCTGACGTTCACCCTCAAGACACCGTTCGAGTTCGGCCGTAACCATCAGGAGCACCGCTGGGCCGCGCTCGCCGGTCACCAACAGCGTCGGGCGTTTCACCTGGCCCAGCTTTTCACAGGCCAGCGAAGGTTTATCGCCGGACACGTCCATGAGCAGCTCGGATCGGAAGGCGGGCCCGTCTTTCTCAATCAGCTCGGTTCGCCTGGCCTGTGGGAAACCATCGAAACACGGTGTTCCACACAGGCCGTTGAAGAACCGGCGCAGTCCTTCTTCGACGTTTCCACCATCGAGTGCTTGCCCCGCAGGGGCAAGGACGCGCGTGACCCATGACTTCCTCGCCGCGTCTCCGACCGACGTCCGTGAGAGAAGAGGAAGAACCGGCGGTTCGGCGAGGACCAGGCTACGCACAAGATCCGCTAACGACGTCGCGCTCTCCGTAACTACACCGCCACTCGCGAGGCGGTTGCGGCAATGAACATGGGCGATGCTTCTGAACCGCCGCGCCTGCCGACGCGCTGCCCCGTGTGCCACGGCACGCTCATCCAACGCATGCCAAACCCGACCCAAGGGACGGTGATCTGGTTCTTGTGCGTCTTCTGTAAGCACACGTGGAAAGTTCGCAATTGAGGAGCGTCGTTCACTTCCTTGACGAGAAGTGCGTCGCATTGGTCTTGGCCGCGTACCGGTCACTTCTTCTTGCTGTTGCGCGCCTTCTTCGGACGCGCCGCTCGCGTCGCTTCCACTTGTGCGAGTCGGCTGCGCTGCGCGGCCTCGGCGGCGACGGCGCGCGCCTCCCGGGCAGCTTCCTCATGGATCTCGGCGGCTTCCGTCGCTGCCATCTCTTCGGTCGTCGCCAACGCGCTCTCTGTAACGAGATGCTCGTGGCGAATCCCTTCTGCATCGGCACGGGCGGCGTCGGCGGCCATCTCATCGACAGCCGCCGTAGCGCGCGCGATCTCGGCCGCTGTCTCCAGCCGTTCCGCATCCTCAAGTGCTTCGTACTCGGCGTCTTCCAGCTGCGCGATAATCGGCTGATGGGCGAGTTGTAACGCCCGCGCCAGTGCGCCTTCGAGGTACACCGGCGTAAGCCCCGCAGCCCAGACAGTCAATGCCTGGGACGTGGCCTGCGTCGTTTCGCGCTCCGTCGCGATCGCTGGGCCGCCGCCTACGGGGAAAAACACGAGCCATCCATCCCACGTCCCATCCGCCCTCGCGTCGGCATACGCGCGAGGACGATAAATGCGGCCGCCCGCATTGATGAGGTTGTATTGCTGAATGCGTTCAAACATTTCCCCAACCTTTGTGAAGTCCCGCCTCGTCTGAACCGCTGAGGCTTGTTGCCGCACGCTTTGCTCCCGACGCGCTGTCTGAGCAGCCCTCCTAGGTGTCTCGATGTCGGCCCCACTGGTGTCGCACTCACGATTGGGTCGCATGCGAGACCCAGTCCACGATCAAATCGCCTGCGCATGTTGTCTTGGTCAGCGCGGCGTGAGACGTGCATCGAAATGGACGAGGGAGGCTACATGAACGAAGACACGCTGAAGGGGCAGTGGAAACAGCTCAAGGGGAGCGTTCGCGAGCAATGGGGCAAGCTCACAAATGATGATCTGGATCGCATTGAGGGACAACGTGAGCAGCTCGTGGGCCAAATCCAGCAGCGCTACGGGATTGCTCGCGACGAGGCCGAGCGACAGGTCGAGGATTGGACGCCGAGAACAGGCAAGGTCTGAACTCTACCGCTGAGAGGGCGCGGATTCCTGCCGTGCCCTCTCATTACTGCGCGGGCGACTTTAACGCAGGAAAACGTGACCTTGGCAATGGGGGCATTGGCAGAAAGGGCATTTCACTCAGGCGATCTCCACCTCTTGCGCTGCCGCGCCTGGGCTTTCCGCATCCTGAGTTCCTTGCTCTCGTCAAGGCCGCCAGGCCGCCTTCGACGATGAGGTATGTGTCGCGGAGCGAGGTGCCCAAGCTCTCGAATCGCGAGGATGCTTGGCACTTGATTGCTGGCGCGCCTCCCAAGCTACCTTTACGGGAGCACGCCAAAGGCGTTTGGTCCCGTCTGATACGATGTGACGGATTCCTGGTATCCCTCTGATCACACCGATGCGGCTCCTCCGCGTCCCGGAGGCTTTCGATCACCCCGACTTCATCTTCGAGCCGAAGCTAGACGGCTTCCGCGCCCTGGCGCACGTCCGCGGCCATCGCTGCGAGCTCGTCTCGCGCAACGGGCACACCTTCAGGCAGTGGCCGCAGCTGTCAGAGGAAATCGCCCACGCCGTCCGTGCGTTCTCATGCGTGCTCGACGGCGAGATCTGCTGCTTGGACCCTGACGGCCGCACCCATTTCAAGCAGCTGCTGTTCCGTCGCGAGTGGCCCCACTTTTACGCGTTCGACGTACTCAGCATCGAGGGTGAGGCTCTGACGGGCTTGCCGCTGCTCGACCGCAAGCGTCGACTGCACGGCATCATGCCGATCGTGGACAGCAGGCTACTGCGTCTCGATCACATTCACGAGCGCGGCTCGGATCTGTTCAGAGCTGCGTGTGAGCTCGATCTTGAAGGCATCGTCGGGAAGTGGGTGCATGGCACCTATCGGACCGACGGCCGCGCAACATCGTGGGTGAAATTGAAACACCCCGGATACACGCAGATCCGCGACCGTCACGAGCTGTTCAACACTCGGCACGGTCGTCACCGGCGCTCTCTTCGGCCCGACCTGATCCTTTGCTGAGCGTTGGACCGTTCGGCAACGCATTTGCCTAACGATGGTGCGTGAGTGAACATCCGGTATCCTCACTGCTTTGCCCACGGTGCCGTGCTGCTGCTCGCTTAGTCGTTCTCAGAGATCGCCTGGTCTTCTATCGCTGTGATGCATGCGGTACGCAAGGCGCATTCTCCGTGGGCGATGACGTCCGCGCGAGTAGGGAACGAGAACCGGAACGAGAACCGGACCGTTGACACCGAGAACAGCCCGAAGGAAAACGGGCAGCCGCGGGTCAGGAACCGGCGGGAGGACCGGCGGACGCCAACCGCGGCTGCCTAAAAGAGGCGGCGTCCCTTTTTCAACGTGCGCGCGTGAACCCGAGCGCCGCGATCCGCGCTTTCCATCGCTCGATGTCACGCTTGCCAACTGCGACACGACGCCTTTACCCCGGGCGGTACTTCGTGGCGCAGGCCCACCAGCCCCCGACCGCTGAACCGACTTCGCAAGGCTCCATGGCACCAACCTACAAGCCTTGCTCTGAAATCGGACATGCAGTGTCTCGTTTTGGATAACGCAGATTCGTCGATTTTTGGGGCGATTTCGCCGGTCTTCAACAGCGTGTCTCGTCCTAGAACTGAGTAGGCACCCCCCGCTCAGACCAAACTCGCAGATTCATTAAGGAAGGTCGACGAAAGTGTCTTGGCCCGCTCGATGCACTAGCGGACGCCGCTCCCTCCGTACGAAGAACGCGCGCACATCCTCTAACGGGCGGTGCATAGCGAGACAGGAGCAGGTGCGGCGTGACCCAGGCGGAAATGCAAGTCGTGATCGGGCAGCATGCGCGGAATGTGAATGGCAACCCTCATCGATTCAGGGTTGCGTGGATAGCCTTCGAGCCGAGAGGGAGCCGCGCACGATATCTTCTCTCGATTGACGTGTGTCCTGAGCGCCCGAGGACGGGGCTGTGGGCCGCTGTGCAGGTTCTCACCTCGGTCAGGATCACGCGCGAGCAATTGCTGTCTCTCGTCAACGATGCATTGGACGACTTCCTGCGCGAGCATGGGTTTGGCGCGAGTACACCCGCTGACCCAAGTGTTGGTGGAAGTGACCGCAGCAGCGCAGACGCCCCTGAACTAGTCCCGACAGCAACGGCGGGTTCACACGCGTGATTTACTTCTTCTCCAACGGGTCCGAGTACGTGCAGTGCGAGATCTATCCGGGCCGGCCTCACCTGCTGACCCTCATCTCGCCCGACGGCGATTCGCATTCTGAGCGCTTCACCTCCACCGCGCACCTGACAGAACGGTGGGAGCAGTTGACGGACGCGCTGCAGGTCCACGGCTGGTCGGGCCCATTTGGCCGTGACGTGCGCTTCTGAGCTCCCCTCTCATGTATTTGCGCCTTCGGCTTCCTAACAGGTGCCCCGAATGCCGCGTCACTGGACTCGTACGGCCGGAGACGACGATCCACGGGCAGACCTTCGCTCTTACTTGGTGCTGCACTAATTGTGGATACGAATGGCCGATCGCTCCCGAGGACGAGGAACGCGCGGAGGACTGATCGACGTCGCGTGCTACGATCCAGCCCCTCAATGAACCCGACGCCGCAACGCGAGTTTTGGAACGCCAACGCCGTAGAGCTCGAGACGCTGTGGACGCTCACGAAACGTGGCAAGGTTGCGCGCCTCGTGCTGCTAACCCACCAACTCGGATGGGAGCTTCGGATCGACAGCGGCGATCTCCTCATGACCTCAGGTGTGCAAATCGGATCGGGAGATCGAGGACGTCTCGGCAGCGTGCAAGGCCGCGATGATCGAGAAGGGCTGGCGGTAGCCCACCCGCGACCATGATTCCCACAAGGTGGCGAGCCGCCGTGGTGCTTACGCTCGCGGCATGGCTTTGCACCGCAGGAGTGACAAGGAGCCAGGCACAGGCGAAGCGTTGGCACCGATATTCGTGTGTCGGGCTCGAGGTCGATCTCCCTGACGACTGGCAAGCCGAAGACAACGACCCGTGGAGTTTCTACAAAAAGCCCGACGGACCGCCTAGTCCGCAAGTACGAACTTTGCTTCGCACAAAAGCTCGACGAGAACTTTTTTCGGGCCTTTGAGCTGCCCATTGAATTAGTGAATCAGTACCCGGTACGAATCGATACATCGGACGTGTAGCCAGGAGAGCATCGGTCGCCACTCGACGATTACCCACCAGCGACGAAAAGCGCGCCGTTCGCGGTTAAACAGAGTTGAGATCAGACCAACCTTCCGTGTCCACAGCTCGCCGATGAAAATCGCGCACGCGGCACTGATCACGGTACAGGTCTGCATCAGCGCGTCTCGCGGGGAAGGATTGCTTGGTAAGTTGCTCTGCGGGCTTTCGAACGCCGATGTGCTGAATCTCACGCTAGCGGATATCGTTACGCTCCTTCGAAGAGCGACGGCACTGCTGAGCGACGGTCAACTGTCTCGGCGTGACGCAGGCGAGTTGACGGCTCTGCTCGGACGGCTGATTCGGTAACCCGTTCGGGCACAGGGGCCGAGGACCCTCTCAACGGTCTTTCATCCGCCGTCGTACCCCTGGCGCACACTTGTTTGCAGCGCGTGTGTTTGGCGCTGTAAACAAGCGGCGCCGGACAGAGCAAGTGCGCCCGCACAAAGGCAAGCCTGTTCGGCTTCGCTTCACGGACAACTTCAACCGCGCTCGTGGCATTCGGCGGCTGCCGCCTAATCAAGTAAATCGCGAGGATGGGCGAGTACGCGCTGCAGCAGCTCAAGAAGCTGTCGCGTCTGCACCGGCTTTCCGAGAAACGGCGCGCCCAACCGATGGGCCTCTGTGTGGAGCACTGGATCCGGAAATGCCGACATCACAATGGCATAGGTTCCGACGGGCCGACGCAGCACCAAGTGAAGGCCGTTGAATCCTTGAAGGCGAATGTCGGTCACTAACACATCGGGCGGAGACGCCCGCATCGCGGCAATCGCCGCCTCAAAACTCGTTGCGCCGTCGCACTCAAACCCTGCATCTTCGAGTAGTTCCGTGAGCCCGTCTACCGTCTCACGGTCATCGTCGACGATAAGGAGATGCATCGTTGACCTCATGCGAATGGCGGGGCCGTTGTATCACGCAGACAGGTCCTGAACAGCAAGAGAGTTGGAGTCTGCTGAAACTTTGAGATCGCGGTTGGAAGACTTCTCACTCGGACAGCCGGCTTGTCGCCCGCGCCAGCGACTTCAGCGCACATGCTGAGGGGCATTCGCCATATCGCGACCGTTGCGAAACATTGGAAAGGCTATTCAGTTGTCAATGAGCGGTGATCAAGTGGTTCAGCGGGTCTCACAGGAGACCCGTCGGCCGGGAGGAACCAACAGGAACCGGGGGAACGCCCGCCGAACCGAAAAGCATCGCCCCCCGGTCAGCCTCACACATTTACCTGCCTGAGCGAATCTCGCCTTGCCACTTCGCAACCTGCTGTACGCGCGACCGGAAGGGTACGCGCCGCGCGGGTGGTCGAACTGCACATGGACGACACAATGCGCGATGGGTGTTCAGGACCTGGGCCGAGTGTCGATCGCCGTCATACCGCGGTACGACGACAACGGCGGGTGCGGTGCGACAGGCCCCGCACGGTTCCTCGCCACGAGCCACCCGCAGGTGCAGAGCGCCGACAGCCACCATGGTCCTGGGAGCTCCACCGTGATCCCGAGCGCCCGCGCGCGTGGGCGTCTCGACGCCGGACGCCTGCGCGAGCTGCGTCAGGAATTCCTGATAGGTGGCGCCCGTGTCGCGCCGCACGATGCTGCGTAGCGCCGCGTTCGCTTCCAGCGTGGTCGCGTCAATCCCGATCGTCTTGCCTTTAACCAAGCCCGCGTCGGCGAGCCGCTGCAGAATCCACGAGAAGACGGCTTCGTGCGTTTCGAGATCGACGAGGCGGCGCGTGCGCGAGATTGTCGAATGATCTGGTGGGGCCTTGGTTGCAATCCCGTTGCAAACAGAAACGGCCCGGCGACAATCGCCAGGCCGTAAACTGCTGATTTGATTGGTCGGGGCGAAAGGATTTGAACCTTCGACCCCTCGGTCCCGAACCGAGTGCTCTACCAGGCTGAGCCACGCCCCGACAAGCGTGAGCAGGTATTGTAACTCACCGCTGCCTCCCTGTGTTCAAGAAACCGGCCCCGCTCGTTATCCAGTCAGTGTGACCGTGTCGATACCCGGCATTGGGGGCGATTCCGTGGCGTTTCTGATCTGGACGTATAATCCGCACGCCGAAGCGGCGGACGCGGCTGAATCGAGCCGATCCCGCCGGCCGGAGACGGTGACGTGGTGTTTTCGTCCAACGGTACGTGGTGCTGCGACCAGAACCGGAAGCGTCCCGATCCGTGTCAGAGACCCCGAACCCCAACCCGGAAACCTCGACCCAGCTGCTCGAACGCCTGAAGGCCGGCGACGAGGAGGCCCGTGGCCGGCTGATCGGCCGGTACCTCCGGCCCCTGTGCCGCTGGGCCCATGGGCGTCTCCCCGCCAGCGCCCGCTCGATGTCCGAGACGCAGGACCTGGTGCATGACGCGATCATCCGCGTCCTCCGGCATCTGGAAACCTTCGAGCCCGAACGGCCCGGCGCGCTGCACGCCTACCTGCGGAAGGCCGTACTCAATCGCATCCTCGACGAATTGCGCTCCGCCCGTCGAGGCCCCCCCGGGGTCGAGCTCGACGACTCGTTGCCGAGCCATCAGCCATCGCCGTACGAGATGGCGGCGAAGCAGGAAGACCGCGAGATCTTCGAAGCGGCGCTCGAAGAACTGCGCGACGAAGAGCGCGAGCTGATCATCGCCCGCGTCGAGTGGGGACTCGATTACGACGACATTGCCGCCGCCATGGGAAAACCTACGGCGAACGCTGCGCGGGTAGGAGTGCGGCGGGCGGTTCTGAAGCTCGCGGGAATCATGGATCGAAGGCGGCATCGCGATGAGCAACCTGGATGATTCGCCCGACCCGGCACTCGAGGAGCTGGCCTCCGCGGCGGCCGACCGCTCAGACTTCGACTGGGCAGCGGCGCGAAGCCGGCTGACCAATCCGTCGCACCATCGCCTGGCCCGGGAGCTCGAAACCATCGCCGCGCTCTCGCGCGCCCTGGATCTCGGCGCTGCGGACCTGGAAAAACTTGCGGCACCGGCTGCATCCCCACCGTCGCCGCCGTCATCGGCACCCGCGCCGATCCCCTCAACAACCCCTGCGGCCAGTGCATCATGGGGACCGCTCCGCATCGTCGCCGAGATTGGCCGTGGCAGCTTCGGGCGCGTGCTCAGGGCGTGGGAGCCCCGGCTCGAGCGGGAAGTCGCGCTGAAGCTGCTCGACAACGTTCCGGCAGGCTCCGGAAAAGCCGTCGTGGCCGAGGCCCGGCTGCTCGCGCAGATTCGGCACGACAACGTCGTCACCGTGTTCGGCGCCGACTGCTTCGATGATCAGGTCGGCTTCTGGATGGAGTGCATCGAGGGCCGCACCCTGTGGCAGATCCAGGACCGGTCAGGACCCTTCAGCGCCCAGGAAGCGCTGCTCGTCGCGGTCGATCTGTGCCGCGCACTGGCGGCGGTCCATCGGGCGGGCTTCGTCCACGGCGACGTCAAAGCGCAGAACGTGATGCGTCAGCGCGGCGGCCGAATCGTGTTGACCGACTTCGGCGCCGCGCGGCTGACCGAAATCGGCGGACGTCACCGTCACCGCCCGGTTGTCACGCCGTACTACGCCGCGCCCGAGGTCCTGCTCGGGGCCGAGCCCACGCTGCAGAGCGACCTCTACAGCCTCGGCGTGCTGTTGTTCTACCTGGTGACCGGCCAATATCCGGTGCTCGGCGAGACGATCGAGGACTTCCGGGTCGCGCACGCGAGCGGACGCCGGCGCCTGCTGCGCGATATCAGGCCCGATCTCCCGCCGTCGTTCATCCGGGTGGTGGAGACTGCCAGCGCGGCCCTCCCGGAAGAGCGTCCGGAGAGCGCCGGAGCTCTCGAAGCGTTCATCGATCGCGCCGCAGGCCGGGTGAGTCCCGCGCCCCTTCGAGCCTACGGCGCCGGGCCGGTCAATGGCGACGCGGACCGATCGATCGCCGTGCTGCCGTTCGTGGACCTGAGCCACGATCAGAGTCTCGGCTATTTCTGCGAGGGCCTGGCAGAAGAGATCATCCACGCCTTGAGCGGCATCCCGGGTCTTCACGTCGTGCCGCGTGCTTCGGCGTTCCGAATCGAGGCGCTGGCGAATCCCCAGCAGATTCGATCGATGCTGAACGTCAAGACCGTGCTGCAGGGCAGCGTCCGGGTATCGGAGCATCGCGTCTACGTCACGGCACGCCTCACCGACGCGCTCACTGGCGTTCAAATGTCGAACGAGCGGTTGAGCCGGGACATGTCCGACATCGTCGGCGTCCAGGAGGACATCGCCAGCGCAGTCTGCCGGGAGCTTGGCGTCAGGCTGGCGCCGTCGGCGACGACGCAGAATGCGGCCTTGAAATCGGGCAGCCAGGGGGCCGACGTCTACATGCTCTACCTGAAGGGGCGGTACTGCTGGAACCAGCGGACCGAGCTCGCGCTGCAGAAGAGCGCGGCCTATTTCCACGCGGCGATCGAAAAGGAGCCCGAATACGCCCCGGCCTATGCCGCGCTGGCCGAAGCCTACACCACGCTCGGCCTGTACGGCGTCCTCGCGCCGCACGACATCATGCCTCGCGCCAGGGCGGCAGCACGCCGCGCCATCGAGATTGCGGGAGATCTCGCCGGTGCCCATGCCGCGGATGCCTGTATCGCCGGAGTGTATGAGTGGAACTGGCGTGAAGCCGCGATCGGGTATCACCGCGCGATCGAGGTCAACCCGGAGGATCCTTCGGCGCACCACTGGTACGCGATCAACTATCTGGTGCCGCTGCGCCGGTTCGAGGAAGCGGCGACCGAGCTCGCGCGAGCGGCCGCCGCCGATCCGCTGTCGATGGCGATCCGGGCGAGCACAGGGATCGGCAACTATTTCGCCCACGATTTCGCCCAGGCCGAGCGCGAGCTTCGTCATTGTCTCGAGCTCGATCCCGGTTCGCCAACCGCGCGCCTGTTCCTCGGCCTCACGCTCGTCGAGAGCTCACGCGTCGACGAAGCCATCGCAACCCTGGAAACAGCGACCCAGGTCGCCGGCAGTCCCGAGATGAGCGCGGCGCTCGCGTATGCCTGTGCGCGGGGCAAACAGCTCGAGCGCGCGCGAGGACTGCTCGAAGCGCTGGTCCTGCTGGCCGACCAACGCTATGTCTCCCCGTCCTTGATCGCCCAGGTGCACGCAGGCTTCGGCGACACTGAGCTCGCGATCGAATGGCTGGAGCGGGCGAGCCAGGCGCGGGCCGCAGACCTGTCGTGGCTCGGGGTGCGGCCCGTCTTCGATGCCCTGCGATCCGATGCGCGTTTCAACGCCATGGTGGCGAGGATCTTTCAGTGATCAGTGACAAGGGACAAGGGACAAATGTCCCTTGTCCCTTGTCCCTAGTCGCCGTTCGTTTTTCAGCAACCACTATCGAATCTCCTCCAGGATAAGCGTGTCATTCTTGGCTGTTCCGGGACGGGTGGTTCGGTACTTGACCGCCGAGAGCACGATCTCACGCGCTCGTGCGCATGCGGGCTCTGCAAGCGCGCGACCAACGGTCGCGGCATTGCTCGAAGGCGCGCGTATCATCCGAAGATGCGCCATGCCGACGCGTCCGCGATGTTCGATGGCGCCCGCTTCGACACGCCGGCGCCGTCCACGTGGGCTGATTTGGGGTGTGGAGACGGGACTTTCACGCTGGCGCTGGCCGGACGGCTTGCCCCGGGGTCCGCCATTCACGCCGTCGACCGCGACGCACGAGCGGTGAAGCGTGTGCCGCCGGCAGCCAGCGGCGTCCGGATCGCAACCTACATCTCAGACTTCACCCGCTCGTGGCCCTTCGAGCCGGGGCTGGACGGGATCCTCATGGCCAACTCGCTGCACTTCGTGGAGTCGCAGCGCGAGTTCGTGCGCCGGTGCGAGACGGCGCTCGCCGTGTCGGGCCGGCTCCTGATCGTCGAGTACGACACGGACATCGCGAACCCGTGGGTACCGAATCCGGTCAGCCTCGCCTTGTTATCGCGACTGGCAAGCGATGCCGGATTTCAGCGAGTGCAGAAACTAGGTTCGCGCCGTTCCCGCTATCAGCGCGCGGCACTGTATGCGGCGCTCTGCGAACGCTGATCGCTTCGTTCGTCGAAGCGGTCCACGCCAGGCCGCTCTCAGGGCATCGTGAGCGCCCGCGCAGCCGCCTCCTGAAACGCCCGGCGCACTTCACTGGCGTCGCTGTTGGGGAAATTCGCGCGCTGCACCATGAGGATGTAGGCGACGTTCTTGATCGGATCGATCCACGCCTGCGTGCCCCAGGCGCCGCCATGTCCGTAGGTCCCCGGCGAGAGCATCGCGGCCACGCCATCGTGCGGCGTACGCAGCACGCACGTGCCGATGCCCCAGCCATAGTTCGCACCGCGATTGCCGTAGGTCTCGCCCTGGAAGAAGCCGGTGTCGAGGCTGCCGGTCTGCGGCGTCGTCAGGAGCGTCATCGCCGCGCTGCTGAGATACCGCCGGCCGTCGAGCGTACCGCCGTTCAAAAGCATCCGCGCGAACCGCGCGTAGTCCGGCGCGGTCGAGTAGAGCCCGCCGTTACCCTGGGGCGGCCGGTCGCGCGGCCCGTACTCCGGCCGCGGCGGCGTCGGCTCGAGCGCGCCGGAGTCCTTGTTCTTCGCATACGCGGTCGCCAGCCGACGGCGCTGTCCGGCGGTCGGGTAAAAGGTCGTGCTCTTCATCCCCAGCGGATTGAACAGCCGCTTCTGGACGAACGCGTCGAACGTCATGCCGCTGACGACCTCGACAATCCGGGCTGCGGCGTTGATCCCGCTCTGCGTGTACTTCCACCGCTCGCCCGGCTCGTACTGCATCGGCGCCGCGAGCCAGATCGGTACGAGATCGGCGAGCGTCCTGGCCTGCTGCGCCGCCGGTCCGGTCGCCTCGCCGAGGCCCGACGTGTGAGTCAGGATCTGAGCAATGGTGAGATTCGCCGGCTTGCCCGAGGGGGTATTGAGGTTGCCGAATTCCGGCAGGTACTTCGCGACCGGATCGGCGACGTTGAGTTTGCCCTCGTCTTGCAGCATCAGAACGGCGGCGCCGGTCACGGGCTTCGTCATCGACGCGATCCAGAAGAGGGTATCCGGCTTCATCGGCCGTTTGGTCGCGACGTCGGCGAACCCCGTGGTCTGGAGGTGCAGGATGTCGTCTTTGCCGGCGACCACCGTCACAGCGCCGGCAATCTCGTTTCTGGCGATCATCTCCTGCATGGCGTCGCCGATCCCCGGCAGCTTTGCCGGCTCGCCGGCGGCAACGAGCGCGGTCGAAAGCGCGAGGAACAGCACAGCGGGATGACAGCTCTTCATGGCAGCGAAACGTAGCAGGGAGCGACCTGAACATCAAGGAGCAACCCTGAGCCCACGAGTGTCAAATCCCAAGCTCCAACGCACTCCCAAGTCCCAATGGCCCAATCGCGGTGGAATTTGGAAGTTGAAGGTTGGCTACTAGAATGCCCGCATGACTCCTGCAGACCGCCTGCGTACTCTTCTCGCGCGCCCCGGCATCCTGGTGATGCCCGGGTGTCACGACGCGATGTCGGCTCGATTGATCGAAGAAGCCGGCTTCGAGCTCGGCTTCATGAGCGGCTTTGCCGTGTCGGCGGCGCGCCTCGGCATGCCGGATACCGGCCTCATCTCATACGGTGAGCTTGCGGACCAGGGCCAGAACATCTGCCGGGCGGTGTCGATTCCAATGATTGGCGACGGCGACACCGGCTTCGGCAGTGCGCAGAACATCAAGCGCACGGTCCAGGGATATCAGCGCGCCGGGTTCGCGGCGATCATGCTCGAGGACCAGGTCGCGCCCAAGCGGTGCGGTCACACGGAAGGCAAGTCAGTGGTTGGACGCGACGAGGCGCTGACGCGGATTCGGGCCGCGGTCGATGCGCGCGACGCCGGCGCCGACATTCTGGTCATGGCCCGCACCGACGCGCGGGGGTGCATCAGCCTCGACGAAGCCATCCTGCGCTGCCGATCGTTTCGCGAGATCGGCGCCGACATCACGTTCCTCGAGGCGCCGCTCGACGAGGGCGAGATGCGGCGCTACTGCGCCGAGGTCGAGGGTCCGAAGATGGCGAACCTGATCGAGGGAGGCAAGACACCCAACCTGCCGCCGTCACAGCTGGAGCAGATCGGCTACAAGATCGGGGTCTACCCGCTGACCCTGTTGAACGTCTCGATCCGGGCGATGCGCGATGCGCTCGGCAGCCTCAAGCGGGGGGACCGTCCGCCGGCGGCGATGGATTTCGAGGAGTTGAAGCAGGCCGTTGGTTTTCCCGCCTACTACGCTGAAGAAGCGCGCTACGCGCGAGGGTCCTGAGATCGCGGTTCGCGGTTCGCCCCTCGACGATGCTCGGGGCGACCCTGAGCGAAGTCGAAGGGTCGCGGGTTCGCGGGTTCGCGCATTTGCAGGACTGGGTAGTCAGGGGCAACCGGAGCTAACGAACCGGCACGTTGCCTCTGTCTACCCGGACTGCGAACCCGCGATCCCGCGAGCCGCGAACCCGCGGAGCCTACTTCTGTGCCGGTGCGAACTGCTTGAAGAACTCCTCCGCCCGCTGATTGAGCTCCTCCGGGGTCAGATCCTCTTTCCGCGTCGCGATCGTCCACGTGAAGCCCTCGGGGTCCGTGAACATGCCGGTGCGGTCGCCCCAGAACTGATCGGCCAGCGCGCCCATCGGGCCAGGTGCCACCTTCCCGCCGGCGGCGACGGCGCGGTTGAAGAGCGCGTCGCAATCGTCGACGTAGACCCAGAGCGAGACGGGCGATCCACCCAGCGCCTTCAAGCTCCTGCCGCCACCCATCTCGTCGTTCAGGTAGATGTGGGAAGTGCCGATGCGCATCTCGGCATGCATGATCCTGCCGTCGGGGCCGGGCGAGCTCGACAGCACCTCGGCGCCGAGCGCCTTTTCGTACCATTTGAGCGCGCTCGACGTGTCGTTCATGATCAGGTGCGGCGTCACCGTGTGAAGTCCCGCAGGAACGCCACTCTTCGCTTTGGCCATGTCGAAGCCTCCTTCAGAAAAAAATGCACTACCGTTGGTCGAACGGGAAATGATCAGATCGACAGGCATGGCAGCCGGGCCGCGAAAATCGGCGCCGGCCGAACCTCGAGTGGTCGAGCCGTTGTCGTCGATCTGAGGTCACGACAATTCGAAGCATGACGCGCGCCAGCGCGCCTAATAGATCTGCTGTGTCTTTGCGACGACGGTCCTGGGCGGCGTGACGCCGGCGGCGATCATCACTTCGCGAATCGCGGACTCGGTGACCGGTGAAGGCTTGAAATTGCCGAAGCGGTAGCCGACCGCGATGGCCAGCGGCGTCCAGCCGAATTTGTCTTCCTTGTTCCAGACGTCGATGCGGGCCCCCTTGGCGGCGAGGAACTTCACGACCTCGGGGAGGTTCTTGTAGGCGGCGGCATGCATCGCGGTCTCGCCATTGTTGTCGAGCGCGTTCACGTCCGCTCCGAGATCGAGCAGGACCTGGACAGCCTCCAGCACTTCGCTCTCGGTGCCGGCATCCTCGCCAGGCGATCGAGTGGCGAGTCCCGCAGCCGCCATCAGCGGGGTGCTGTTCTGGACATTCATCAGGCGCGTGTCGGCGCCGAGCGCCGCCAGGGCCTTGATCAGTTCGGCATCCGCGGTGAGGGCGGCGAGGAAGAAGGGCGTCGCGCCGAGCTCGTTCGCCCGCGTGTTGTTCAGGTTCACACGCTTCGTCATGCGCGCATCGAGGTGGGCCCCCTTGGCGACGAGCTTCTTGACCAGCTCGAGGCTCGTCACCCGGCCCGATCCTTCAGGTGCCGGATCGTTGTCGCCGACGCCGGGCTTCCGCACCACGGTGAGCGCGTGCAGCGGGGTATAGCCGGTCAGATCGACATTCGGGTTCGCGCCCGCATCCAGGAGCTCGGAAGCAAGCTCGAAGTGCGCGTTCATCACCGCGAGGAGCAGCGCGCTCGTGCCTGCCGACGGCAGCCGGCCGCCGTAGCCGCGCCGCTTGACGCCGTCGACCGGGATCGTTTCGTTGGCGTCGGCGCCGGCCTCGAGCAGCACCCGAACCACCGGCAGCCGGCCTTCCCGGACGGCAAACAACAGCGGCGTGAAGCCGGACGGCAGCCGGGTCCGAAAATCGGCTTTCGCCGCGATCAGCTCCTGGACCACCGTCGCATGTCCCTCGGCGGCTGCCCACATCAGCGCGGTCTGCCCTCGATTCTCATCCTTCGCGTCCACCGCCGCTCCGTGCGAGAGCAGTGCCTTCACCGACTCGACCGATCCGGACCGCGCCGCCGTCATCAACGGAGTCTCCCCGCCAGGAAGCAGCGCGCTCGCGTCGGCACCCGCCTTCAGCAGCAGGTTGATCATCGCGGCGCTGCCGTTGGTGCACGCCAGCGAGAGCGGCGTCACGCCGTAGCGGTTCGCCACCTTCACGTTCGCGCCGGCACGGAGCAACTGCGCGGCGATCTCCTGGTCGTCGTGATAGGCAGCCCAGTGAAGCGCCGTCATCCCGTCGGCCTGCGCGGCATTCACGTCGGCGTTCTGCTTCAGCAGCGCGCGTACAGCCGTCCGATCCAGCTTTTCAGTGGCATCGGCCAGCGTTGACGCGCCTGATGCCTGCAGGCTGGCTGCCGCCAGAATCAGGACAACCGCGCTAGAGCGCCAGTAACTCATCGACCTTGCCTTTGCTGTCCGCGAAGGCGTCCATCCGGACACCCGCGCGCTCGAGCAGCGTCAGGTGAAGATTGGCCAGCGGGGTCGGCTCGGCGTACTTGATGTGTCGGCCACCCTTCACGCGCCCGGCGCCCCCCGCCACGAGGATCGGCAGGTTCACGTGGTCGTGGACGTTCGGGTTGCCCATGCCGCTGCCGTAGAGATAGAGCGAGTGGTCGAGCAGCGTGCCCTCCCCCTCGGGCGTCGACTTCAGCTTCTCCAGGAAGTAGGCGAACAACGAGACGTGGAAGGCGTTGATCTTTGCCATCCGCGCGATCTTGGCGGGATCGTTGCCATGATGGGTGAGCGGATGGTGCGGGTCGGGTACGCCGATCTCCGCATAGGTCCTGTTGCTGGTCTCGCGCGCGAGCTGGAACGTGACGACGCGGGTCACGTCCCCCTGGAGCGCGAGCACCTGGAGATCGAACATCAGGCGCGCGTGATCGGCATATCCGGCCGGGACACCGGCGGGACGATCGAGATCGGGCAGTGGCTGATCGGCCGTGCTGCCTTCCGCCTTCTGGATCCGGCGTTCCACTTCGCGCACCGTGTCGAGATACTGATCGACCCGGGTGCGATCCTCGGGTCCGAGCGTGCTCTTCAGACGCGTGATGTCGTCACGGACCCAGTCGAGGAGGCTCGCGCGCCTCCGCAGGGCGGCGAGCCGGTCCGCGGCGCTGCCACCCTCACCGAACAGGCGCTCGAACACGATCCGCGGATGCGCCTCCGCCGGAAGCGGCGTCGTCGGCGACGACCACGACAGGTTGTTCTGATAGACGCAGGCGTAGCCGTTGTCGCATTGCCCGACGGTCTGGAGCAGGTCCATCGACAGTTCCAGCGACGGCAGCAGGGTCTGGTGACCGATCTCCTTTGCGGCAATCTGGTCGACCGTGGTGCCGAGGTGATAGTCGGTGCTCTCGGTCCACTTCGCGGTCGCGGCGCTCAGGAACGCGGCGTTCGACGTCGCATGCGTTCCGGGATAGGCGTTCTTCAGCTCGAGATTCGAGAGCACGGTGAGCTGATCGACGACGGGCGCCAGGGACTGCAGCGTGGGCGACAACTCCAGCGGTCCGGCGCCGCCGCCAGGCGTCCAGCGCGACAGGTCGCAGCCCATCGGCATGTAGACGAATCCCAGGCGGCGCACCGGTGCGGCCGCAGACCGCGCGAGCGCCGTCATCGACGGCACCATGGCGTCGAGAAGGGGGAGGGCGACGGTGGCGCCGAGCCCGCGCAGGAACGTCCGGCGCGGCAAAGCCTTTCTGGTGATAATCATCGCGACGTCCTCATCTGAAACGGCTGGCTCTGGACGACCCCGAGAATGATCGACGACAGGCGGAAGTCCTTCGTCCGGGTATCACGCACGATCTTGCGAATCGCCGGCGCATCGTAGTACTCGAGTCCACGACCCGAGGCGTAAATCATCAGCTTTTCGGCGACTGTTCCGACGAACAGTTCCGGCCGCCGCAGCAACGCGTTTTCGAGCCCTTCGACATCGGCGAATTTGCTGCCGTCCGGGAGGCCGCCAGCCGCATCGATCGTAATCCCGGCTTCGACGTCTCGCCTCCGGCCCACCGCGTCGAACTTCTCCAGCGACAGTCCCAGCGGATCCATCAGGTTGTGGCACGACGCGCAGGTCGGGTTGCTCCGGTGTTCAGCCAGGCGCTTGCGCACCGACAGGTTGCCGTCCACCGTGTTGTCCTTCAGTGCCGGCACGTCCGGGAGCGGCGGGGGAGGCGGCACTCCCATGAGGTTGTCGAGAATCCATTTGCCGCGGATCACGGGCGAGGTCCGGGTCGCATACGACGTCACTGTCAGGATGCTGCCCTGGCGCAGCAATCCACCGCGCTCGGTGCCTTCATCGAGCGTCACGCGCCGGAAGCGCGTGCCGTAGACGTGCGGCATGCCGTAATGCTTCGCCAGCCGCTCGTTGACGAAGGTGTAATTGGCGCGCAGCAGATCCAGCACGCTCCGATCTTCCCGGAGGATGCTTTCGAAGAAGAGCTCGGTTTCGCTCAAGAAGGCTTTCCGGAGGTTGTCGTCGAAATCCGGGAACAGCCGCATGTCCGGCGTGATCGACTCGAGATTGCGAAGGTGCAGCCACTGCGAGGCGAAGTTCGTGATGAGCGCCTCCGAGCGCGCATCGGCGAGCATGCGGCGCACCTGCCGCTCGAGCACCACCGGCTCGTGCAGCTTGCCCGCGATCGCCACGTTCAGCAGCTCGTCGTCCGGGATGCTGCTCCACAGGAAGAACGACAACCGCGAGGCGAGATCCAGGTCGCTCACGCGATAGACGGTACCGGCAGCCGCGCCGGCGGGATCCTGTTCGATGCGGAAGAGGAAATGCGGGCTCACCAGCACGGCGGAGAGCGCCATCTCGATGCCGGCGTCGAAGTCGCCATCGGCACGGGCCTTCCGGTAGAGCGCGAGCGGCCCCTGCAGATCCGCCTCCGTGACCGGACGCCGATAGGCCCGCCGCATCAACGACCCAAGGATCAATCTGGCAGATCGATCGTCCTCGGCCGGAGTGGCCGGCTGCGACACGAAGATCCGCCGGCGGCTCGGCGTGTCACCCGAGGTCTTTGCGTCGTAGGGCCCGACGATCGACACGGAGTAGACAGCCGGCTGGATCCGCGGGTGCCGATACGAATTGAAGTGGGCCTGATACGGCTGGCGCGCGGTCTCCTGCAGCAACGACGGCTTTTTCAGGAACGCGACCCCGACCACGTGCGGCCCGGCCTGCACCGGCACGCGGATCTTGAGGTGCTGATCAGCTGTCGCGTGCAGCAGCTCTCCCTGCGGCGGCTTGACCGTGAACACCTGGAGGCGAGCCCTGTCCAGCAGCAGCTCGACCTCGTGCGTGTCGGTCAGGCCCTCGACGTGCTCGTCCCGATCCCGCGTCAGCCGAATCTGGATCTCGTACTCGCCGTCGAGCGGAAACGTGTAGGGGAGCACCGCACCGCCGCGCGTACCGATCGGAAGCCCGTCGAGGTGCCCTTCCTGGGTGAGGTCCGGCGGCACCCTGATCGTTTCGCCTCCCGGCGATCGGCTCGGACGTCCGAGCGCGAGGTGACTGATTTTCTCGGCAGCAGAGACGTAGCGATCGAGCAGGGTCGGCGACAGGTCGCCCACCGTCACGTTGTCGAAGCCGTAACTGGAATCGTCTGCCGGCAGGAGGGCGTTGACGTCGACGTCGAGCGCCAGGAGGTCGCGAACCGCGTTGCGATATTCCGTCCGTGTGAGCCGCCGGATCGTCGCAGTGCGGCCCGGGTTGGGATGGGCGGCGGCTGCCCGATCCAAGGAGGTTTCCAGGTAGCGAACGACGATGTCGTAGGTGGGATCGTCCGGCCGATCCTTCCCGACGGGCGGCATCTGGCGCGCCCGCAGCTTCCGGACCACCTTCTCCCAGACGTCCGGGTGCTTGACCACCTCGTGCGCCGCGATCGTGTCGAGCGCGAGGCCACCCTTCTTGTTGTCCTCGTCATGACACGACAGGCAGTACTCGTCGACAAAGCCGAAGAGACCGGCGGAGGACGTCAGGGGATGGGCGGGGGACTGGCGCGCGTCGAGGGTAAAGCCGAGGCCGCCGGCCACCATCAGGCCCGCGGCAACAACGGCGATTGACGTCCGGCCGGGGGTACGCAGACGCATCTCGCGCAATGATACGCGTCGCGCTCCCGGCCGTCGAGTCAGACCATCTCCGGAATCCCACCTCAGCCCGCAGTCCGCAGTCCGCGGTCCGGCTTCCACGGGCTGCGGGCTTGAATGGTGCGGACCGCGGGCCGCCGGCTGCGGGCCTACTGCAGCGACTGCACGAGCTCGTCGAGCAGGTCCAGGGTCTCGCGCAGTCCGTGCTCCATACCGGACGCGATGACGCCATCCAGGACTTCCCTGGACGGATACAGCTCGCGCGCCACCATGTGGGTGCGGTCGCCGTCTGCCGCGAACGTCACGGTGACGATCGCCGCCTCGTCTTCGCTGGCCGGCGGGGTCAGGTTCGGCTCGAAGAACGTCGTGTAAACGAGCCGCGAGTGCGGTGTGACCTCGCGATACGTGCCCGAGAACGCGAACTCGGGACTGTTCCGCGGCTTGAGCACGTACCGGTAGCGGCCGCCGGCCCGCACGTCCGCCGCGCAGCTCACCATCGACACGCCGAGCGATATCGGCGCCCACCACCGCCGCACGAACTCCGCCTTCGTCCAGGCATCGAAGACGATGCGCGGCGGCGCGTTGAAGGTGCGGGTGATGACGAGTTCGCGATCCGACGACCGTTCAACCGACGTCGGATTCATGGTTCGGGACTCACTTCCTTCTCTTGTGTCTCTTGCGGGCATCGGACGTCTCCTTCCGGCGGAGCTCGCTGACGAGCTCGTCCAGTTCATCGAAGCGCGCATCCCACAGCTGGCGATAGCGCTCGAGCCAGTCGTGCAGTTCCCGGAGCGGTTTCGGCCGCAGCTCGTAGAAGCGCTGCTGGGCGATCGGCTGCACGTCGACCAGCCCGGCCTCCTTCAGCGTGCGCAGATGCTTCGAGACCTGCGGCTGGGTGAGCGCCAGTCGCTCACCGATGTCGTTGACCGGCCGCGGCCCCGAGCGGAGCAGCTCGACGATTCGTAGCCGGGTGGGTTCCCCGAGAGCCGCGAACGTTTCAACCATGCGTTTAATATGCCCGATCGGGAATATTCCTGTCAAGGCATTTTAGACGACGACCGCCGCGAGTCGTGGAATACTCCTCGGCCGTGATTCAGGATCTCAGGTACAGCCTTCGCGCGCTCTGGTGCTCACGCCGGTTCACGGGCTGGGTGGTCGGCAGCCTCGCCATCGGCATGGCCGTCACAATCGCGGCGCTCGCGCTGCTGAACGCCTCGCTGATTCTCCCGTTCCCGCAGGTCACCGATCAGCATCGTCTCGTTCGCATCACCGTGAGCCGGAACTGCGGCCGGCCCGACTGCTGGAGCCGGATGTCGCTGCCGGCCGACTTCGCCGCGCTGAGCGAGGGATTGACCGGACTGCAGGGACTGGCGGCCTATGCCGCGGGGAACGTCGCCGCCGCGATCCCCGAGGCGCGGTCGATGCGAGCGCTGGTGACGTCCCCCAACTACTTCGCGGTGCTCGGCGTGAGGCCGGTCGCGGGCCGCGTCTTCGACACACAGGACGACCACACCGATGCGGCGGTCGCCGTGATCGCGCACAGCGCCTGGCAGCGGGAGTTCAGCGGCGATCCATCCGTCGTCGGCCGCACGATTCGCGTGGCCGACCAGTTCGTCCACGTCATCGGCGTTGCGCCTGACGGCTTCATCGGCATCGATCGGCTCAGGCCGGGCAGCCGCAACCCTGACATCTGGCTGCCGATGTGGATGGCAGACCGCGTGCTGCCGCTCACCGCTGCCGAACAACGGCGGCAGGAACGCGACGTGGCCTTCGTCGGGCGGTTGAAGGACGGCGTGCCGGCCTCAGAACTCCGGACGGAGGCTGCGGTGGTCGGAGGGCGGCTCGCCACGGCGCGAGCCGGGCAGCCGCAGACCGGCCGGGCCGACGTCGACCGCGTCTGGCGTGTCAGACCCGACAGCTGGCACTTCGCGGTGATCATCGTGATGCCCATCCCGATCCTGGTGCTCGTGATCGCCTGCGTAAACGCCGCAAATCTGATGCTGGCCCGTGGCTCACAGCGCCACCGCGAAATCGCGACCCGGCTGGCCATCGGCGCCAGCCGCCGGCGCATCGTCCGCCAGCTGCTGATTGAAAGCGGTGTGCTCGCCGTTGCCGCGACAGTGATTGCCGTCCCGATTGCCTGGTGGAGCCTCGAGCTGGCCAGCACACCGCTCGCCGAACGGGTTCCTCTCGACCCGCTGGTTCTCGGGCTCACGATCCTGACCGCGGCTGTTACGACCGTTGCGTTCGGCCTGGCGCCGGCGATCCGGCTCAGCGCCGGCCAGCCGTCGATCGCCCTCGGCCCGGCGATCGGCCGCGATGCGGTTCCGCAGCAGTCGCGAATGCGCCGGATCCTCGTGGTTGCGCAGGTGGCGCTCTCGCTTGGCCTGCTCGCCACCGCATGGCAGCTCGTCTCGACGGTACGGCTGCAGGCGGTTTCCGCGGGCACTCCAGGCAACCGGCTGTTGATTGCACGTTTCGATCTGCAGCCGCTCAATCTCGGACCCGGCCAGGTCGACGCCTTCTATCGCGAGCTCCTCGCCGGCGCATCGCGACTGCCGAATACCGAGGCCGCAGGCCTCGCGCGTCATTCGTCGGTGTGGACGTTCAGGCAGCCCGCGAGCCAGGCAGCGGTCGAACTCTGGCTGCCGGCCGATGGTTCTGGTGACAGTCATTCCACGATCGGTGGCTATGCGGCGGGCGACCTCTTCGATGCGGTCGGCCTGCGGCTCGTGTCCGGACGACGGTTCGTGGAGGCGGATCGTCTCAGCCGGCCACAAGTCGCGATCGTCAACGAGACTGCCGCAAGGTTGATGACCGGACCAGCGGTCGGGAACCTGATACGCATCGCGCCTCGCGGACAGGACATGAATTCGGCGATCGAAGTCCGGATCGTCGGCGTGATCGAGGCCGCCATCGAGCCCCGCCTCGAACAGAACGGGCCACCGGCCGCGAAGATTTACCTGCCGTCGCCAATCGAGCCGGAGACGGCGCTCGCCCTTTATCTGCGCGCGCGCGGCGCGGCGACCGAGCTGGCGCAGCCGGTCCGCGAGCTGGTGAACCGGATCGCGCCGCGAGTTCCGATCCTGGAGATCGGATCGCTCGACGAGTTCAACGAACGGTCGTACTCGACCCAGCTCTGGATGGCCCGGGCCGCCGCCGTCCTCGGAGTGATCGGGCTGCTGCTCGCGACGGGAGGACTCTACGGCGTGTCGTCGTACGTGGTCGCGATGCGATCACGCGAGATCGCGATCCGGATGGCAATCGGGGCACAGCCCCGGGAGATCCTGAAGATGATCCTGCGGCAGTCGATGGGCATGGCTGCCGCCGGCCTGCTCGCCGGCGGCGGGGCAGCTCTCGCCGTCAGCCAGGTGATTCAGTCCGAATACCACGGCATCCAGAAGATCGACCCGGGAGCTTTCGGCGGGGCAGCCGCACTGTTTGTCGCGGCGATGCTCGTCGCCAGCGCCATTCCCGCGGTCCGCGCAGCGCGCGTCGATCCGGTGGCGAATTTGAAGGACGGATAAGATCAACTCCCAACGGCCCAAGGATCCAACGATCCAACGGGAGCCGCTCGAAACTTCCGGGTGGAAGACGCTGCAACCAGCTGCTTGCGCGTATGTCACCCACCGATTCGAACGACTCCCGTTGGATCGTTGGATGGTTGGATCGTTGGGAGTTGATGCTGATGGATCCCCTGTCGGATGTCCTTCGCGCGGTGCGCCTGACCGGTGCCTATTTCTACCTGGTCGAAGCCTCGGCGCCGTGGTCCGTGATGACTGCCCCGGCACGGGAACTGGCGCCGCGGATCCTGCCTGAATCGGAACACCTCATCTCGTACCACATCCTGACGTCCGGGCACTGCTGGGCGGGGCTGGACGGGCAGTCACAAGTTCGAATGCAGGCGGGTGACGTCGTGGTGTTTCCGCACGGCGATTCACACCTGATGTCGAGCGATCAGGGCCGCCGCGTGCAGGGAGACGAGCAGAACCAGACGCCCCAGCGGTATCCGGAAACCGTGATCCTGGGTCAGGGCCCGGCCGAAACGACGTTTGTGTGCGGATTCCTCGGCTGCGACGTGCGTCCGTTCAATCCACTGCTCGCGGCGCTACCGCCGTGCCTGCACGTGCCGGCCGGTCTGGGCCGGTGGCTGGCGGAATTTCCGCGCCAGGCTGTCGCCGAGTCGCGGACCAGCCGGGCCGGCGCAGACACGATGCTCACCCGGATAGCGGAATTGATGTTCGTCGAAGTCGTGCGGCGGCACCTGGAAACGCTGGCATCCGAGCAGGCTGGATGGTTCGCGGGCCTCCGCGATCCGATCGTCGGCGGCGCGCTGGCCCGCATGCACGAACAGCCGTCTCACGACTGGACCCTCCCCGCGCTGGCGCACGAGATCGGGTCGTCACGCACCGTGCTCGCCGAGCGATTCACGCAGATCATCGGCATCCCGCCGATGCAGTACCTGCAGCAGTGGCGGCTCCAGCTCGCCGCCAATCTCCTCGCAGGCAGCACCACCAAGATCGCAGCGATTGCCGCCGGGGTCGGCTACGAATCGGAGGCAGCGTTCAGCCGGGCGTTCAAACGAGTGATGGGGAAGTCCCCGGCCGGGTTCCGGCAGAGCCGTCAGGACTGAACGCCCTCCGCAGCCTTCCGGCTGAAGCCGGCCCTCGACCATGCTCGGGCCGGCCCTGAGCTCGTCGAAGGGCCGGAAGCCACCCCTATCCAATGAGCCTGCCGCGCCGAAGCGCGTAGCGCGGAGGCGGGTGGCTTCCGCCTTCAGGCGGAAGAAAAACACCGGGCGGGGAACATCCGGCACGGCTCACGCATCCAATCGGTCATGCCTCGTAATACCCCACTACTCCCCCAGGAATCGGACGCTGAGCTCGTCCATGGCGTCGCCGCCAACGATCACGCCGCATTCGAACGCCTGATGCGCCGGTACAACAGCCGCCTCTTCCGCATCGCGCGCGCGATCCTCAAGGACGATGCGGAGGCCGAAGACGCCGTCCAGGATGCGTACCTCGAGGCGTTCCGGCACATTGGCGAATTCCGCGGGGAATCCCAGGTGGCGACCTGGCTCACCCGCATTGCGATCACCCAGGCTTTGATGCGCCTGCGGCGTCACAAGCGTGAGCGCGTCGTCGTGCCGTTTCCCGATGACAGGGATGGGCCCGGATCCCGGACCGAAGTGGTCGATCGCAAAGCCGAATCACCGGCAAGGGCAACACTCCGCGCCGAGATTCGAAATGTGGTCGAAGCCCGGATCGACGAGTTGCCCCCGGCGTTCCGGGCGGTCTTCATCATGCGGGACGTCGAAGAGATGACTGTCCAGGAAACCGCCGAGTGCCTGAGCATCCCGCCCGCCACCGTCCGCACCCGGCTGTTCCGCGCCCGCGCCCTCCTGCGCGACGCGCTGGCGCGCGACGTCGACACCGCAACGATCGAGGTGTTCGGCTTCGCCGGTGAGCGGTGCGATCGGATCATCGCGCGAGTGTTCGAAGCTCTTCGGACGAATTAGATCCGAGGGGCTTCGCCCCTCGGACTCCCCTACACCGTCGCTCGCGCCCTTCGACCAGGCTCAGGGCGCCCCGAGCGGAAGTCGAGGGGCGGGGGCCCTCGGGCCCCGCTCCGCTCCGGTGGGCGCGCCTTTGGCGCGCCCGGTGGCGCGGGCGGGAACATTGGTCGCTCCAGTCGCATCGAACTTGCAATCCGACGTCGTGCGCGCCGCGTAGATAAGACGGCACGACGTTTCGACCCCATCCGCGGACGCGGCCGGGTCGCATTCGATTCCATCAAACGAGGAGTTTCCTGATGAAGGTCATGTATGTCGCAGGACTGGTTGCCGCGCTCGCGATCCCGGCCGGCAATGCTTCAGCCCAGAGTGTCACCGATCCGCAGATCGCCGCCATCGTCGTCACGGCCAACCAGGTCGATATCGACGCGGGAAAACTGGCCGCGGCCCAGAGCACGAATCCGGAGGTCAAGAAATTCGGCCAGCAGATGGTCGCGGATCACACCGGGGTCAACAAGTCCGCGACTGAACTGGTCACCAAACTCAAGGTGAAAGCGGAAGACAACGACACCAGCAAGGCGCTCAAGGCCGGCGGCGAGAAGAACCTGACGAACCTGCAGTCGTTGAAGGGCGCGGCGTTCGACAAGGCGTACGTCGACAACGAGGTCGCGTATCACCAGCAGGTGCTCGATGCCGTCGACAAGACGCTGATTCCGAGTGCTTCGAACGCCGAGCTCAAGGCGCTTTTGGTCAAGGTGCGTCCGGCCTTCGTCGCGCACCTCGAACACGCCAAGCACATTCAGGGAACGCTCGCGAAGAGCAAATGACGATCGGCGCCTCCAGGACGATTCGTGCCGGCGTCACGGTGATGGGGCTGCTCCTGCTGTCGTGCAGCAGGAGCGCCCCGGTTCCGCCGCCCCAACCGCAGATCCACACGGTCGTGATCGAGGGCATGCGCTTCGAGCCGGCAGACCTGACGGTCCAACCCGGCGACACGGTCGTCTGGATGAACAAGGATCTCTTCGCTCACACCGCCACCGCGGATGGCGGCTTCGATTCCCGCCAGATCGATCCTGGCGGATCCTGGCGCTTGACACTGCAGACTCCCGGCGATCTGCCGTACATCTGCGCACTGCATCCCACGATGAAAGCGATCGTGCGCGTGCGAACCGGAGGCTGAGCCGCAGTACACTTCGGCGTGCCCAGGCCGTCGTTCGTCGAGCCAATGAGCGCTCGCATCGTCACGTCGCTCCCGGAGGGCGACGAGTGGTCCTACGAAGTCAAGCTTGACGGCTATCGAGCCCTGGTCATCAAGGACGGCGAGCGCATCCAGCTTCGTTCGCGCACCGGCAAGGATCTGACACGAACCTATCAGCCGGTCGCGACGGCGGCGTCGAGGCTGCGCAGGGCACAAGCGGTGCTCGACGGCGAAATCGTCGCCATCGACGCGAGCGGGCGTCCGTCGTTTCAGGCCCTGCAGCATCGCACCGCTCATCGCGACTACACGATCGTCTTCTACGCATTCGATCTCCTGCACGAGGACGGCACCGACCTGAAGGATCTGCCCCTGGCGACCCGTCGCGAACGCCTGACCCAGGTCCTCGGCGACTCCGGCATCCTGTTATCCATCGAACTTCCCGGGACTCCACAGGAGGTCATCGACGCCGTCTCGGGTCTGGGTCTCGAGGGTGTCATCGCCAAGCGCCGGAGCTCGCGCTACACGCCCGGCGAACGGCACTCCTCGTGGGTGAAGCTCAAGCTCGATCGTCAGCAGGAGTTCGTGATCGGGGGCTACAGGCCGGGGCCTTACGGAATCGACGCGCTGCTCGTCGGCTATCACGACGACGGAGGTCTGCGATTCGCGGCCAAGATCACTGCAGGGTTCACGCCACACCTCCGGCGGGAGGTCTTCGTGCAGCTGAAAGGTCACCACGTTCGGCGCTGCCCGTTCATCGACCTGCCGCATACGAAGGCGTCGCGGTGGGGTGGAGGCGTGACGATCGAGCAGATGCCCGACATGCAGTGGGTCGATCCAGCACTGGTGGCGCAGGTACGGTTCGTGGAGTGGACGTCAGAGGGCCATCTTCGGCACGCCGCGTTTCTCGGATTGCGGGCCGACAAACCGGCGCGCGCCGTGCGACGGGAAACGTGACGCCAGCCTCCAGGGGTCAGATGTACCGGAGCCAGCCCTGGCGCCCTCGCGACTTGACCTGGGCGAACCATCGGCAAGGGAGATACAGCATGACCACTGCGATGACGAAGACGAAGTAGAGCAGTGGAAGCCCCCATCGGGCCGCGGCCTCGATCGACACATATGGGGCGGTGACGAACCACTCGCTGTGCGCCTGTCCGTCGCGAAGTGTCCATGCAATCAGGGCCAGCGCGTGGATCAGGGGGATGTGAAGCAGGTAATAGAACATCGGCACGCGGCCGAAATCTTCGAGCACGCGCGCCAGCCAGCCCCGCGCCTTCTCGGCCAACGGCAGGAGCGCAATCGGCGGGCCCAGCGTCATCAACAGATACAGCTGCGAGGCCGGATACTTGCGTTGATTCAGCACTTGGAAGAGCGCCGGCATCGCGCTGTTTCCAGTGAATGCCACGACGGCAACAGCCACAACCAGGAACGCGATTGTCGACGCGAGCCCGATTCGGAGGCACGCCCGGCGACGCGCCTCCGGCTCGCGCAGGAGGATGACCCCGAACGCATACCCGGCTGCCATCACGCCGATCCACGGCACGATCGAGTAGAGGATCGAAACAGTGACACCGCCGACGGCGACTTCACCACCCGTGTAGACGAACTGCCCGACCCAGGCCAGTCCGGCGGGCAGCGCACCGGCGAGGAGACCAAACACATCCTGCGCCAGGATCGTCGCCAGGCCGAAGATGGCGATCGCCTTGATCGGCAGCCTCACGAGCAGCGACATCAGCACCATGCACCAGCCGAGCATCCAGATCACACCGGCCAGCGGCGCGGCGAGCGAGGCTGGAGTGAACGTCCACGAGACCCGGACGACTGTGAGCTCCAGCGCCACGAGCAGGAGGCCTCGCGTCAGGAGATAGCGGGAGAGCTCGCGCCGGTCGGCACCCTTGCGGCCGTACAGGAACGCGGCGGTGCCGGCCAGGAAGACGAACCCGGGCGCGCAGAAATGCGTGACCCAGCGCGTGAAGAACACTCCCGCCGTTGGTCCTCCAGCGGGGACGCCTGAATAGACGCGGACATGATCGATGGCCATCAGCACCATGACCGCGCCGCGCCAGAGATCGAGTGACGTCAGGCGCGCCGGGAGCACCGGTGCAGTCGCCGCCTCACGTCTGGCTGCAGGGAAATCGACGCCGGAGGTGGCCGTCATCTGTCTTCGTCCTCCCCGGGGGTTCGGAGGGAGCGACTATATATGGAGAGCTCGCACGCTTCCATGATTCGTCAACTCATCATCACTCTCGTTTTGATTGCCGCGGCGTCGGCTCCAATCGCCGCGCAGGCTGTGCCGGCCACACAGACCGGACCTCAACACCACGACACCCCGGAGATGAACCCGCTGTTTCCGGTGCATGACACGTCAGGCACGTCGTGGGGACCGGCGCTCACGCCGATGTCCGGTGCCATGCAACAGTGGCGCGGCTGGAGTCTGATGCTGCACGGCAACGTGTTCGGTCAGCTGGTCGCCGAGCCCGGCGACCGTCACCGCACCGGCGGTTTCAGCGAGCACCAGGCGAGCAGCGTGAACTGGGCCATGCTGATGGCGCGGCGGCCCCTGGCTGGCGGGCGATTCGGGATCCGCACGATGGCCAGCGCCGAACCGTGGACGGTGAGCGACTGCGGCTTCATCAATCTGCTCGCCACCGGAGAGATGTGCGAAGGGGACACGATCCACGATCGACAGCACCCCCACGATCTCTTCATGGAGCTTGCGGCCGACTACGATCATGGGCTTCGCGGATCGCTGAGATGGCAGCTCTACGCAGGCTTCGCAGGCGAGCCGGCTCTCGGGCCCACGTCCTTTCCGCACCGCTTCTCGGCTCTCACGAACCCCGTCGCGCCGCTCACGCATCACTGGATCGACGCAACCCATATCACCTTCGGCCTGGTGACCGCCGGCATCTACGACAAGCAATGGAAGGCCGAGGTCTCGATCTTCAACGGGCGGGAGCCCGACCAGAACCGGGCCGATCTCGATCTGGGAGCGCTCGATTCGGTATCGGGGCGGCTGACGCTGGTGCCATCGGAGAACCTGGTTCTCCAGGTTTCCGCCGGTCATCTGGAGGAAGCGGAGGCGGAATTCCCGCCCGAGCCACGAGCGGATGTCGATCGGCTCACCGCATCGGCGACGTATCACGTCCGCGTCGGCTCCCGCTTGTCAGCGACGACCCTGGCATACGGTGTCAACTCCGGCACCGAGGTCATTCCCGGCGCGCGAGTCGATCTCGTGACCCATGCCGTCCTGCTTGAGAGCAGCCTGACCATGTCCGGAGGCCACACCTGGTACGCACGAGCGGAGATCGTCGGCAAGCCCGGTGAGGACCTCCACGTGCACGAGGATCCCCTTCGGATATTCGTGGTGAGCAAGCTGCAGGCCGGCTACGAGCGCGGCTTGAAAGCCTGGCGAAACCTGGTACCGGGCGTCGGCGGGGCCTTTTCGCTGAGCATTGTCCCTGGGGGACTCGAATCGCGATATTCGGGGCGATTCTCGCCGGGTTACGTGGTGTACCTGTCGCTCCGGCCGCGCTTGCACCTGATGTGAGCCGAAGACTCAGCTTTTCCGCCCGCCGCGGTTCGGTTAAGCTGGTTGACGTCATGAAAAGCCTCCGCCGGCGCCTTCGGCTCGCGGTCACCGCCTGGTTATCGTTCCAGGTCGTGTCGCTGTCGGCGCTGGTCCCGCTGGAGTGCTGCGATGCGCACCGGCCGGCGGACGTCGTTCGCGCGGAGAGCTGTCACGAGAGGGCCGACTCGCCGTACTGTCCGATGCGCGCCAAGACCGGCAAGGCGTGTCCAATGCATCAGAAGGCGGAGCTCGCCGACCCTCACGCTCATCACCGGCAAGCGGCCGCTGAAGAACACGCGTCTTCCCACCCGGGCCGGCATGAGCAAGCCTCCGCTACCGAGCCTGCAAAGGAACAATGCTCGGTCGGCGGCACCTGCAGCGCGCCGATGACCGCGCTGGCCGTCATCCTCTCGAACCACGGCGTCGTCCCGGCCGAAGTCCGGGTTCCCGCGAACGCCGCCCGCGTTCTCGTTTCGCTCAATCACGACGAGCACCTGACGAGCCGTCAGGCCGCCCCGGACAGCCCGCCGCCCCGCGCGTAAGCCACCGCCAGGTTCCTCGAGGCACCCGTGTGCCTCGCCGCGAATGGTTTCGAACGGCGTCGGAGGTGTTGTCGTGAAGGGTGCACGAGTTGTCGCGCTCGCGAGCGTCATGCTCGCGTGGGCCCTTAGTGGTTTTGCCCAGCAGTCGGTTGACTATGGCAGTATCGGCGGCCGTGTGCTGGATCCATCCGGCGCCGCAATCTCGGGCGCACAGGTGAGTGCGCGGCATGTGGACACCAACGTCACCACGACGATGGTGACGGACGGATCCGGACGATTCCGGCTGCCTGCGCTGCGAATCGGCCGGTACGAACTGGTCGTGCGACAGGCCGGATTCAAGGACGCCTCGCTGCAGCTGACGCTCACGGCCGGCGCGGCGTTCGAGGTACCGGTGTCGCTCCTGGTCGCTGACTTCGCGGCCGACGTGACGGTCGCGGCCGCCACTCCCGTGCTCGACGCGGCGCGCAGTCAGATCGCCGCCACGGTGTCGGAGGTCGAAGTCAGGAACCTGCCGCTCAACGGCCGCAACTTCCAGGAGCTGGCGCTCGTCGTCCCCGGAATCTCCCCCACGAATCTCAACAGCTCTCAGTTGTTTCCGGAGACCTCGGCGGTGATGGGGGCGAGCCTTTCCGTGAGCAGCCAGCGCAACCTCTCGAACAACTTCATCGTCGACGGGCTGTCGGCCAACGACGATGCGGCGGCGCTGGGCGGGATTACGTATGCCGTCGATGCGGTCGAGCAGTTCCAGGTCGTGACGTCCGGGGGACAAGCCGAGCTCGGGCGGGCGCTGGGCGGCTACATGAACGTGGTGACCAAGAGCGGCACCAATGTTTTGCACGGCACCGGCTACACCTACGTACGAGACGACGGCCTGAACGCACCGAATGCCCTCTCTGGCACGACGCTGCCGATGGACCAGTGGCAATACGGCGCAAGCCTCGGCGGACCGATTGCGGCCAATCGCACCTTCTACTTCGGCAACGTCGAGCAGCGCCGGCTGGATCAGACCGGGTTGACGACGATCCTGTCGCCGAGCGTTGCGCTGATCAACGCCCGCCTCGCCGCGGTCAGTTATCCGGGGCCACCGGTCGCCACCGGTATCTATCCGAATCCCGTCGATTCCACGAACCTGATTGGCAAGGTCGATCACGAGGCCAAGACGCACGGCCGATTTGGCATCCGGTTCAGCCTCTACGACATCACCTCCCGGAATGCGCGCGGCGCCGGCGGCCTCAACGCGCCGAGTGCGTCGGCCAATCTCGACAACATGGATCGGACGATCGCCGCAAGCCATACGATGCCGCTGTCCGCGCGCACGCTGCTCGAGACCCGCGCGCAGATCGCATCGGGGCGGCTGGATGCGCCGCCGAGCGACCCGGTCGGTCCCGCCGTGTCGATTGCCGGCGTCGCGTCATTCGGCACCAGCTCGGGATCTCCGACCCACCGCAGCAACACAACGTATCAAGTGGTGAGCAACCTGTCGCACCAGGCGGGAGCTCACGCGGTCAGGGCCGGCGTGGACCTGCTCGTCAACGACGACCGGATCGTCTATCCGCGCGCCGCGCGCGGCAGCTACGCCTTCTCGTCGCTCGCCAACTTCCTGGCGGGTCTCTACAACAACGCCGGTTTCACTCAGACCTTCGCCGTCTCCGAGATCGGCCAGCAGAATCCGAACCTCGGGATGTACGTGCAGGACGAGTGGAAGCTCAGTCCCGATCTCACGATCAATGCGGGGGTGCGGTACGACCTGCAGTGGCTCGAAGCCATCAACACCGATCTGGACAACGTCTCGCCGAGAGTAGGGGTGGCGTGGTCGCCCTTCGACGATCGGAGAACGATCGTTCGCGGCAGCGCCGGCATGTTCTACGACCGGGTGCCGTTGCGGGCCGTCGCCAACGCGCTGCTGTCGGCCGGCAACACCACCGACCTCACGCAGCTGCGTCAGATTTCCGTGAGCCTCTCGCCCGCACAGGCTGCCGCGCCGGTGTTTCCCCGAATCCTGGAGGGCCCGGTCCCGTCAGTGACGCTGCCGGCGCTCACCACGATGGACCGCGATCTGCAGAATGCAGTCTCACAGCAGGCGGGCATGGAGGTCGAGCAGGAGATTCGCTCGAGCATGGTCGTTGGTATCGGCTACCAGTACGTCCGCGGCCGCCAGCTGCTCATGTCGATCAATCAGAACGTGCCCAGCTGCGTCGCCGCGGGCAGCAACAACGGTTGCCGGCCGCACGCCGAATACGGGAACAACAACCGCTATTCGTCCGCAGGCTCATCGTCTTATCACGGGATGCACGTGTCGTTGACGCAACGGCCGGGGCGGTGGGGCCATTACCGCGTCTCGTACACGTTGTCGTCCGCGAAGAACAACGTCGGCGAATTCTTCTTCAGCTCACCGATCGATCCGTTCGATTTGTCGAAGGACTGGGGACGATCGGACAACGATCAGCGCTACCGGCTGGTGGTGTCCGGCACGGTGCAGTCCTCGACCAGCGCACCCGCGGACCTCTGGGACACCCTGTCGCACCACTGGCAACTGAGCGGCATGTTGCAGGCGTACTCGGCGCTGCCGTTCAACATCACGTCAGGGGTCACGACGATTCAGGGCACGGCGGGCCGGCCGGTGGTGAACGGCGAGTTCATCGAGCGTAACGCCGGAGAGGGCAGCGAGTTCTTCAGCCTCGGACTGCGGGTGAGCAGGACCTTTCACGTGAGGGACCGGGTCGCCCTTGAAGCGCTGGCCGAAGCGTTCAACCTGACCAATCGGGTGAACGTCGTGACCCGCAACACGAACTTCGGACCTGGTTCGTATCCGGACAATCCGTCGCCGACCTTCGGCCAGCCAACCGCCGTCGGCGAGCCGCGATCATTTCAGATCGGAGCACGCTTGCGGTTCTGACGTGCTCGCGGGTTCGCGGGTTCGCCAGTTCGCGGGTTCGGTAAAGCCGGTGGTAGTTAGAGCAACGGAGGCCATTCGAGCGGCTAGTTGCCTCTGAGTATCGCTGGCTTTTCCGAACCCGCGAACCCCCGAACCCGCGAGCCCGCGAACCGCGGCCGTCGTCCCCCTTGACATTCCCATGGTGGGAAGGTTGACACTGGTTCCACGAGGGAATCGACCATGACCCGCAGTGGAGCAGTGCTCGAGCTCGCCGACGCCCGTCGTGCCGGCCTGATGAACATCGGCGAGGCGGCAAGAGCCTCCGGCGCCTCGACAAAGATGATTCGGCACTACGAGACGCTGGGTCTGCTGAAGCGGGCACAGCGGACGCTGGGCGGCTACCGGCTCTACGACGAAGCCGACATCCACACGCTGAGATTCATCCGCCGCGCGCGCGACCTCGGCTTCCCGATGACCGACGTCAACCGGCTGCTCGGGCTCTGGCGGAATCGACGCCGAGCCAGCGCCGAGGTCCGCCGCATTGCCCAGGCTCACATCACCGACCTCGATCGCCGGATCGCGGAGATGCAGAACCTCCGCCGCACGCTGGAACACCTCGTCGATCATTGCCGCGGCGATCAGCGTCCGGACTGTCCGATCCTCGGACGACCTCGCGGACAGCGAAACAGAGAATTGAAGGACCCGATGGAACGCAAGGGACGAAACCTGCTCGTGCAACCGAAGGACGACTGCTGCAGTCATTCGCCTGCCGCCCACGAAGGGCACGAGCCGAACGTGCCGGCGACGGTGATCGATCCGGTCTGCGGCATGCGCGTGAATCCGGCGGACGCGGCGGGGCACTACGACTATCGCGGGACCACGTACTACTTCTGCGGCCTGTCGTGTCTCGAACGCTTCAAGGCTGCACCTGAGAGCTTTCTCCGCGCAGCTGAAGATCGCCCTGCCCCTTCCATCGATGCTGGCGAATACGTCTGTCCCATGGACCCGGAGATTCGGCAGGACCATCCCGGGGCCTGTCCGAAATGCGGAATGGCGCTCGAGCCGGCAATGCCCCGTCCGGTGACGGCGACCACCTGGACGTGCCCGATGCATCCCGAGATCGTGCGCGATCGGCCGGGGAGCTGCCCGATCTGCGGCATGGCGCTCGAGCCCCGCGTCGTGACCGCTGACGAGCGCAATCCCGAGCTCGACGACATGACGCGGCGATTCCGCGCGGGACTGATCCTGACGGTGCCGATCCTGGTGTTCATGATCTCCGAGCTGCTGCCTGGCGATCCGCTGGGCACGCTGACGGGCCATCGACTCCGGAACTGGATCGAGTTCGCCCTGGCGACGCCGGTCGTGGTCTGGGGCGGCTGGCCGTTCTTCGAGCGGGGGTGGAGGTCGATTGTCACGCGCCACCTCAACATGTTCACGCTGATCGCGCTCGGTGTTGGCGCCGCCTACGGCTACAGCGTCGTCGCAACGCTCGCGCCTGGTCTGTTCCCCGATTCGTTCCGGATGGGCAGCGAGGTCGCCGTCTATTTCGAGCCTGCCGCCGTGATCGTCCTGCTCGTGCTGCTCGGCCAGGTTCTGGAGCTGCGGGCGCGCTCTCGGACGGGTACGGCGATTCGCAACCTTCTGAGCCTCGCACCTCCAACGGCGCACCGTATCGATTCCCGCGGTCAGGAGCAGGAAGTGCCGCTGGAGCACGTGGCCGTTGGCGATCGTCTCCGCGTCCGGCCGGGCGAACGAGTGCCGGTCGACGGTGTCGTGGTCGAGGGGAGGACGACGATCGACGAATCGATGGTGACCGGCGAACCAATCCCGATCGAGAAGGATCCAGGTGCCCGGGTGACAGGTGGCACCGTGAATGGCACCGGCGCCTTCGTCATGCGCACGGAACGCGTCGGCGCCGACACGCTGCTCGCGCAGATCGTGCGAATGGTCAGCGAGGCGCAGCGGTCCCGCGCCCCGATTCAACGGCTGGCCGACACCGTGTCAGGGATATTCGTGCCCGCGGTGATTGCGGCTGCAGTGGTGTCCTTCGTCGCCTGGGCGGCATTCGGACCCGAACCGCGGCTGGCCCACGCGCTGGTGAACGCCGTCGCGGTCCTGATCATCGCGTGCCCGTGTGCGCTGGGCCTGGCCACGCCGATGTCGATCATGGTCGGGACGGGCCGCGGCGCGGAGGCCGGGGTCCTGATCCGTAACGCACAAGCCCTGGAAGTACTCGAGCGCGTCACGACGGTCGTCGTCGACAAGACGGGAACACTGACCGAAGGAAGGCCGACCCTCGTGAGCGTCGAGCCCACACCGGGCTTCGACGACGCGTCTCTCCTGGCTCTCACTGCGAGCCTCGAGCACGTGAGCGAACATCCGCTGGGCGCGGCCGTGGTTGCGGGGGCACGAGCGCGTGGAATCACGCTTCGTCCTGTCGACGACTTCAACTCCCGGACCGGCTTCGGTGTCAGCGGCAGCATCGACGGCCGCCGCGTCGTCATAGGAAACCGCAGCCACCTCCTCGAGGAAGGCGTCGATCCAGGCGCCCTCGTGGAGCGCGCTGACGCGCTGAGGACGGCGGGGCAGACCGTCATCTTCGTCGCCATCGATGGACGCCCTGCAGGATTGCTCGCCGTCGCCGATCCGATCAAGGACGGCGCTCGCGAAGCGATTGAGGCGCTGCGCCGGGACGGCGTGAAGGTCGTGATGCTGACGGGCGACAGCCGAGTCACTGCGACGGCGGTGGCTCGTGCCGTCGGCATCGAACACGTCGAAGCCGAGGTGCTGCCGGAGCAGAAGGTCGCAGCGATCGAGCGCCTGCAGGCCTCGGGCGAGCGCGTGGCGATGGCCGGCGACGGCATCAACGATGCCCCGGCGCTGGCACGCGCCGACGCCGGAATCGCGATGGGCACCGGAACCGACGTGGCGATCGAGAGCGCGGACGTCACGCTCCTGCGCGGCGACATCAGGGGCGTCTGGCGCGCACGAAGGCTGAGTCGCGCCACGATGAGCAACATCCGGCAGAACCTGTTCTTCGCGTTCGTCTACAACGTCGCCGGCGTGCCTATCGCGGCAGGTGTCCTGTACCCGTGGTTCGGCCTGCTGCTGAGCCCGATGATCGCCAGCGCCGCCATGACCTTCAGCTCGGTCTCGGTCATCGCGAACGCGCTGAGATTGCGGAAGCTCTCCCTCGGCTGACCGTTCGTCACATCGTCGCTCGCGTCCGTGCGTTTGCCGTTATGCTCGGGGTTCATCGCCGAGAGCCAAACGCGCGGAAACGGTGTCTAAACGGCACTGGTTCCGAAGGAGACGCGAGATGGATCGACGGACGTTCCTCACCCTGGCCTTGACAGCCCCGGCGCTCGCGCGGTCCACAGCCGCTTTCCAGGGCCGGACAGCCAAACCGGCGCCAAAGCCCGCCGTAGCGAAGCCGGTTCCGGCCGCCGCGCCAGGCGTGCCATGGACGCAATGGGGTGGACCCAAACGGAATTTCCAGACGGACGCGACAGGCATCAAGGACGTCTGGCCGGCAACCGGACCGCGGGTCGTGTGGAAGCGCGCGCTTGGGGAAGGATATTCGGCGCCGGTCGTCGAGAACGGTGTGCTGTACACGATGTATGGCAAGTCCGGGCAGGAGGTCGTGCTCGCGGCCAATGCAGAAACGGGCCAGACCCTCTGGGAACACGTCACCCCGATGACGTTCCACAGCGACGCGCCCGAAATGGGCAACGGTCCGTACTCCTCACCTTTGATCGCCGGGGATCGGCTGTTCACGACGGGCGTGGCCGGACGGCTCCAAAGCCTCGACAAGAAATCCGGCAAGCTGCTCTGGACGCAACAACTCTGGAGCGATCATCACGGGTCGCAGCTGATGTACGGCTACTCGTCGAGCCCGATTGCATTCCGGGACACGATCGTGGTCCCGGTCGGCGGCAGGGGCAGGGCAGTGATGGGCTTCCGCCAAGCTGACGGATCGACGGCGTGGTCGAAGAACGACATGGGCAACGTCTACTCCTCGCCGATCCTGATCGACGTTGGCGGCCTCGAGCAGATGGCCGTGCTGCTGGACGGTGCCTTGATCGGAATCAATCCCCACAACGGCGACCTGCAATGGACGGTCCCGTTCAAGGCGGACTACTCGATTGCTGTCGCTACGCCGGTCTGGTGTCCGGGGAATCTGCTGTTCATCTCCTCGGAGTACAACGGCGGCGCAAAGGTCATCGAGTTGAAGCGCAACGGCATGCAAACGACCGCCTCAGAGCTCTGGAGCTCGATCAGGCTCCGGCTTCATCACGGCAACGCCATGCAGGTGGGCGAGACCCTGTACTTCTCCAGTGGCGGGAAGGGAAGCCAGGCAATCCTGAGCGCGGTCGACGTCCGGAGCGGGAAGATTCTCTGGCAGGAACGCAGCATCGAAAAAGCGACGTTCGTCTGGGCCGATCAGAAGCTGATCACCCTCGACCAGGCTGGCGCGTTGATGATCGCCCATCCGTCACCCCAAGGTTTCAAGATTGCCGCGAAGGCGCCGCTCCTCACGGAATTGTCGTGGACGCCGCCGGTCCTCGTCGGCACTCGCCTCTATCTCCGCGATCGGCGCACCATGATGGCTGTCGATCTCAGCTGAAGGCCGGCATTCCTGCCGTCGCCCTGCGGTTTCTTGAAACACGTGTGCCGGGAGTATGAAATAATCCGCGCGCTCGAGGCTGCGACTCATCCCGACTGATTACATCTATGACGCTGACACGCTTGTGCGCCAGCGCACGCTCGCAAGCGTGCCTGACGCTCATCGCCCTTCTTTCCTGTTTTCCGGCCGCCAACCTCTTCGCTCAGGGATCCACCGCGACAGTTGAAATCCACGTCGATCCCCCCGAGGACGGGATCGCGCCGTTCACGATCCCAATCCAGCTGCTGGCGCTCATCGATCCGGCGCAGTCCTGGACCGCTGACATTCAGACCGGAGAAAGCGTGCGGTTCCGACTGGTGCCCCCCGGGACCTACCGGCTGATCTCTGGCAGCCTCGAACGCCGCGTCGAAGTTGCGTCCGGCGATGAAGTGACCATCACGGTCAGTTCTGCGACGGCACAGGATTCACGTGCCGTGCGAATCGCGGCACGGGACCGATCCGCGTACGGAACACGGTTCAACTCCACGATGATCGAGATGCTGCCGCAGAGTGGAGGCGTTTACGGCCTGATCGAGCGGAGTGATCCGCTGGTGGTCACCGAGCTGATGGAAGGAGGCGGCGCGTACCCGGAACCACAACGGCTCGGAGCTTCCGGGGCGTCGTGGACGCAGACGACGTTCAAGATCGGCGATACCGATGTCACGGATCCCGACCGAACGGGCTACGCGATGCTGTATCCAAATCTCGACACACTGCAGGCGATCAACGTGGCCACAGCCGGCATGCCGCCCGACACATACGGCGCCGGAACGGCGGTGACCCTGATTCCTCGCCTGCCGTCGGCGAAATGGCAGCGCACGCTGCAGTTCGACATCTCGCCACCGGCCTTCCAGTCGGTCAATCCGCTTCCGGAAGCGAGCTCAATCGGACGGCTCCGCAGTGCCGGGAGCGGCGCGTTCGTGGCCAGCGGCCCGATCACTCCGAAGCTCGGACTTCACTTCGCCGGCACCGTTAGCGAATCGTCGCGGCTCCAACGCGAGGACGACGTGCCGCTCGAGAGCGATGTGGTCAGCCTGTCGACGCACCTCAGTTACCGAACCGACGCGGGTGACGACCTGCGGCTGTTTGCGCAGACCGATCGGCTCACGTTCCCGGTCGCGGGCCGCGCGATGCTCGTGGATCCGGCGCTGCAGCAACGCGATCTCTCGACGCTGATCTCGACGACCTGGAATCGCGCCACCCGCGCCGGGCTGGCCTGGTCGGCGAATCTCACCTACGGCTTCGCATCGACCGATCCCGCCCTGGCGGGAACGCCGATCACCGGCACCATGGAACGGCTCAGGGACGGTCCTCCCTACGAGCTCGCGGTTGCCGGCCAGAGCACGCGGCAGCGCACGTCGCTGCAGTGGCGCGGCCTGCCCCGTCCGATCACCGTGCTCACGCTCCGCAACCAGACCGAAATCGGAGTCAGCGGATCGTGGACCTCGTCCACGCGGCGCGCGCCCGGAGCCTCGATCATCGGCGAGCTGGTGGACGGTTTTCCGGCGCGAGTCTGGGAATACACGAGCGATGGCGGGTCCTCACACTGGCGCGGGAACGAGCTCACGCTGTGGGCGACCGACGAGGTCGCCGTTCATCCCCGCGTGGACGTCGATCTCGGCCTGCGCGCGACGATGTCCAACGCCTCGCGCGGCGGCGTTGGCGGCCATATCGCGTGGAGCGCCCTGTCACCAAGCATCCTGGGGACCTACCGTGCGATCTCGGACGGACGCCTGACGTTCCTCGCGGGTTATGCACGCTACGCGTCGCGGCTGCCGCTGAACTATCTCGCGTGGGGCGATCCGCACAGCCTGACCGGTGTCGTTCGCCGCTGGACCGATCTCAACCAGGATCAACAGCTGCAGCCGGGAGAGGCCGGGATCGTGCTCTCGGCCGTTGGTCCGTGCTGCGCCCTGGGACAGCCCAACACCATTGCCGACGATCTCGCGGCGCCCCGCATGCACGAGATTCGGGCCGCGCTTCAGACCCGGCTCACCGACACCATGGTGTTGCGGCTCGGGGGCACGGACCGCCGCCACTACAACCTGATCCAGCCCGTCAACTCGGTGACCGTCTTCCCGAATTACTCGCTGACCCACGTGGAGGACAAGGCCCTCGACCAGCTGGTCGACGCCGACGATCAACTGCTGCCGATCTTCAATCGGCTGCCGGCCAGCTTCGGGAAGGACACCTACGTCCTGCAGAATGTCGAGGGCAATTCAGCCCGCGATCACGGAATGGACCTGGTGTTCGAGCGCGTGTATGACGGGCGCTGGGGGATGCTGATCGGCGCCACCGCGCACAAGTCGGAAGGTATCGGCGGCAATCGCGGGTACCGTCCCGACGAGAACGATCAGGGCGTCATCGGCGAAGTGTTCAGCGAGCCGAATGCCGAGACGTTCGCCCGTGGGCGGCTGTTCTTCGAACGAGGCTACGTCGTCAAGTGGTCGGCGTTGTATCAGCTGCCGTACGGCCTGCGTGGCGGCAGCGCCGCCCGCTACCAGGATGGACAGCACTTCTCCCGGGTCGTGATCGCCAGGGATGTGAACCAGGGGGTGGATTTCGTTCCGGCGCTCCCCCGCGGCCTGACGCGCTACACCTACGCCTTCACCCTCGACACCCGGCTCGAGCGGGCGTTCAACCTGGCGGGCGGCCGCGCCGCCGTCGTCCTCGACATCTTCAATCTGTTGAACACGAACAACGAGGTGGAAGAAGACGAGGTCACCGGGCTGGCATTCCGCGCCTCGACCGCCGTCCAGCCGCCGCGATCGGTGCATCTGGGGTTCAGAGTCATGTTTTAGTGATTCTGTTGGTTCCGGGTGTCGATCTTCGCCCCCTCCGTTCGACAAAGGCATGGAGGTTCGCGAATGAAGTACATGTTGCTGATATACGACGATGAGCAGGTGTGGGCGAAGCTGGGGGCGAGCGAGCAGCAGAAGCTGTTTGGCGAGTACATGGCGTTCACCGAGAGCATCAAGAAGTCGGGCCAGTACATCTCGGGGGCTCCGCTGCAGCCTATCGCCACGGCCACCAGCGTGAAAATCCGCAACGACAAGCAGCTGGTCACCGACGGCCCGTTCGCCGAGACCCAGGAACAGCTCGGCGGTTACTACATGGTCGACGCGCGGGACCTCGACGAAGCCATCGGGATTGCGGCGCGGATTCCTTCGGTCCGGCTCGGCACCATCGAGATTCGGCCGGTCATGGAGATCGGAGCGCCGGCGTAGACGGCCGGAGAGGACGGCAGGCACGGACGCGACGCGACACAATCACGCTCCCGCCGGCAGCGATCGCGGGCTGCCGGCGAACCGCCGCGCGTGGGTCTGGGTGCTGGGCGGCACCGTTGTCGCGGCGGCGGTGTGCTGGGCCGTGGCGACGGAGGCTCTGCTGTTGGGCTCCCCGCGAGGCCGCTGGCACTACCCGTACGTCCAGCCGCTGGCGCTCACGCCTTTTCTCGTCGCGTTCGGGGTCAGCGTTCCGGTGCTCGCCCTGTTGCGCATTCGCGCGCGATCGGCGGCAGGGGAGTGGTCGCTGATCGTCGCATGGATTGCGCTGGCGACCGCCGCCCACGCCGCACTGCGCGCGCTCACGCCGTTCTCCTTCGAAAACATCTTCACCAGCCCCGGCGCCAACGCCTTCTACACGGTGACGCTCCAGAAGCCGCTCAGCGCGGTGCTGTCGTCGTTCGTGCAGGCTCGCGACGGGATGCCCCTCCACGCCCAGAGCAACATGCCAGGAAAGCTGGTGCTGATGTACGGCCTCGAGATGGTGACGGTCAGCCCGGCCGTACTGCCATGGATCATGGTGATCCTGTCGAACCTCGGCGCACTGCTGATGTACCGATTCGTCCGGCAACTGGTCGAGGATCACACCACGGCCCTGTATTCCGCCGTCCTGTACCTGTTTGTGCCGGCCAAGCTGTTCTTCTTTCCGCTGATGAACACCATTACGCCGGTGATTGCGCTGGCGCTGGCGTGCCTGATCGTCGATTGGTTGAAGACGGCCCGGCTCGGATGGGCCGTGGCGATCGGCGTGCTCCTGTACGCCGTGGTGTTCTTCGAGCCGCTGCCGCTGGTGCTCGGGCTGCTGTTTGCCGCTTTGGCGTTACGGGCCGTACGTCACGGCGATCTCGGCTGGTCTCAACTGGCGTTGCACAGCGTCGCAGCGCTGGCCACGTTCGTCGTCTGCGCGGTGATTGTGGAGATGGTCTGGGGATTCGATCTGGTCAACGGGTTCCGGGCAGTGCGGGCACACGCGCTGGAGTTCAACGCGATCGAACGGCGACCCTATGACATCTGGGTGCGCGCCAACCTGGTCGAATTCTTTTTCGGCCTCGGAGCGTGCCAGGCGGTCCTGATCGCTGGCGCCCTCGCACTCGGGCTCCGCGGCCCAGGCACGCTCGCCGATCGCCTGACGCGACCAGTACCGCTCCTGACGCTGGGGCTATTGGCCACCGTTGCCGCCATCGATCTGATCGGCATCAACCGCGGCGAGGTGATCCGGTTGTGGATCTTCCTCGCCTGTTTCCTCCAGATCCCTGCCGCCTGGGTCTGCGCACACACGCGCCGCCCCCAGGCGATCGCCCTCGTGGTGATCACCACGCTGCTGCTGTGCGCGCTGGGGACGGCGAATGTTGGATTCGTGGTGCCGTAGCTCGCTCCGCTCGCGGTCCGGGGTCCGGGGTCCGGGGTCCGGGGTCCGGGGTCCGGGGTCCGGGGTCGGGGGTCCGGGGTCCGGTTGCGCAGGGTCCGGAAGGCTTTGGTAGTTAGTGGCAATCTTTGCCGCTGAGTACCACCACCCGCGGACCCCGGACCCCGGATCCCGGATCCCGGACCCCGACAAGTCGTTACGCCTTGAGCACAAGCTGCACATCGAGCGAGATCTTCACATCGTCGCTGACGGCGAGGCCGCCGGTCTCGAGCAGCTGGTTCCAGGTCAGTCCGAATTCGCTCCGCTTGATCTTCGTCGTCGCGGTGAAGCCGGTGCGTTCGCCGCCCCACGGGTCCCGGGTCCGTCCTTCGTTCTTCACCTCGAGGGCCACTTCGCGCGTCACGCCGTGGATCGTCAGGTCGCCGATCAGCGTCAGGCCGTCCTCGTCCCACTCACCGACAGCCGTGCTGCGGAAGGTGAGCGTGGGGAACTTCTCCGCGTCGAAGAAGTCGGGAGACTTGAGGTGCGCGTCGCGCTGGGGCTCACGGGTGTCGATGCTCGCTGCCTGAATGGTGATCTCAGCGGACGAGGCGGACGGCGTGACGTCGTCCAGCACGACCGTGCCCTGCACGTCGGCGAAGCGGCCTTTGACCGTCGTAATCATCAGGTGGCGGACGGCGAACTCCACGCTGCTGTGCACGGGGTCGAGGGCCCACGTGGTGCGTCCGGTAACGGGCTGAACAACTGCGCTCATGATCGATTCTCCTCGGCTTCCTTGCGGCTCAATTTCAGTAATCAACTAATCAAACGTGCTATTACTATACTTTTTAATGTTACGTACGTCAAGTCGAGAAATCCTGCTACAATTGCGGGCATGGGGTCGGCGGGACTCTGCGCGCGGTTTCACAAGGCGGTCGAGCTGATCGGCAGGCGATGGTCCGGAGCGATCATCCAGATCCTGCGGCAGCGGCCGTCGCGTTATGCCGAGCTGCGCGCGGCGATTCCGGACATCACCGACCGGATGCTCTCCGAACGCCTGCGCGAGCTGGAAGATGAAGCCATCGTGGCGCGGACGGTGATTCCCGAAACGCCCGTGCGCGTCGAGTACTCACTGACCTCCAAGGGCCGCGCACTCGCACCCGCGCTCGACGCCATCGGCCACTGGGCCGAGAAGTGGGTCGAGGCGGATCCGGCGAGACCTCCCGCACCCGCCCCGGAACGCCGCGCCCGTCGCGTCGCCGCCACCCGCCGCAGCGAGCCGCTGGCCCGGGCCCGCCACTGATGGTTTCCAGTTCCCAGTTCCCAGTTCCCAGTTCTCAGTAGTCGGTAAGAGAGTCGGCTGACGGCCAAACACCTGCGACTGGAAGCTGGCCAACTCGTAACTGGCAACTGGTAACTGGCTGGTAACTGCCAACGGAACGAGCGCCTCCTGTCCTCCATCCCACCCTCGCTTGATCTCGGCCGCCCCGCGCCGTCAGAATGCCGAGGTTCGACCAATCGAGGGAGACCATTGATGCGAAAGGCTTACGTCATTGCGGTGCTGGTCGCGACCGGCGCCATCATGACCGCAGCGCAGGCGCCACAGCAGGCGCCGCAAACGCCTCCTCCGCCCGCGGGCGGGCAACGGGGCGGACCGCCGCCGGGACGCGGTGGAGGAGGGATGCTCGCCGGGGCAGGACCGAGCGACAAGCCGGTCGTCGATCCGGCGGCCGCCGACCGTGGACGCAAGGTGTGGGCGAGCGAATGCATCGATTGCCATGGCACCCAGGCCCGCGGCGGCGACAAGGGGCCGAACCTGGTGCGATCGGTGATCGTCCTTCGCGATCGCTACGGCAGCCAGATCGGGCCGTTCCTCAAGAAAGGGCACAAACTGCAGAGCGGCACGCCGAGCGCGAACCTCGCCGACGCGCAGGTGCAGGACCTTGCACACTTCCTGCGGCAGAAGGTGAACGACGGTCTTCGCGGATCGCCGCTGTTCCAGGTCCAGAACATCCTGACCGGTGACCCGAAGGCCGGCGCGAGCTACTTCAACGGCGAGGGGAAGTGCACGACCTGTCACTCGCCGAGCACCAGCAACCTGGCCGGCATCGGCACGCGTCTCGAGCCGGTCGATATCCAGCAGCGGTTCCTCTTCCCGGCGACCGGCCGTGGCGGCCGCGGGCGGGGCGCGCCCGGCGGCCCGAATCCCAACGCGGTGAGGGTGACCGTCACACCAGCCGGCGGCACGCCGATCACCGGTGTGCTGGTGCAGATGGACGATTTCTACGTCACGCTCCGGGATGCCGACGGCGCCATCCAGACCATCCGGCGCGGGCCGACCGTCAAGGTCGAGAAGACGGATCCGCTGGCGTTCCACAATCAGCTGCTCGACAAGATCACCGACAAGAACATGCACGACGTCGTCGCTTACCTGGAGACACTGAAATGAAGCGGTACATCTCAGCTGCCTGCCTTGCCGCGATCGCGACAGCCGTGCTGCCGGCCCAGAAGCCATGGGTCGATCCGGCTAAGTTCTCGCAACCGCCGACCACGAGCTGGCCCACCTACAACGGAGACTATTCGGGCCGCAGGTTCAGCCCGCTGACCAGGATCACCGCGGACAACGTCCAGTCACTGAGCCTGGCCTGGAGCTATCGCACGGCGCCGGGACTCGGGGGCGGCGTGCCGATCAAGGGGACGCCGGTCATGATCGACGGCGTGATCTACCTGACCTTGCCCGATCACGTGTGGGCCCTCGACGCTCGCACCGGCCGGGAGCTCTGGCACTACGCGTGGGAGTCGAAGGGGGGCATCCACATCGCGAACCGCGGCGTCGCGGTCGCCGGCGACACGCTCTATTTCGAAACTCCCGACTGCCATCTCGTGGCGCTCGGCATCCGCGACGGCAAGGAACGCTGGCGGAAGGAGATCTGCGATCTCGATCAGTTCTACTACGGGTCGGTCGCGCCGGTCGTCGTGAAAGGCCATGTGATCGCCGGCGTCAGCGGCGACGACCTCGACATCCCCGGATACGTGCAGTCGCACGATCCGGAGAGCGGCGAGATGCAGTGGCGCTGGTACGTCGTGCCGCAGAAAATCGGCGAGCCGGGCTCGGAGTCATGGCCGAACGAAGACGCCATGAAGCACGGCGGAGGGATGACCTGGCAGCCGATTACCTACGATCCCGAGCTGAACCTGATTTACGTGACCACGGGCAACCCGCAACCGGTGATCGCGCACAAGAACCGGGCGGGATCGAATCTGTATACGGGCTCGATCGTCGCGATCAATCCAGACACCGGCAAGATGGTCTGGGCCTTCCAGTCATCGCCGCACGACACCCATGACTGGGACTCGACCCAGACCCCCGTGCTCATCGACGGCGAGATCAACGGCAAGCCTCGCAAGCTGCTCGCACAGGCGGCGCGCAACGGGCACTACTTCCTGCTCGATCGCGCGACCGGCCAGGCGGTGGTGTCGGCACCGTACGTCAAGACGAACTGGACGAAGGGCTACGATCCCAAGGGGCAACCGATCCCGGACCCGGCCAAGGACCCGCAGATCGACGGCGCGCTCGTCACGCCCAACCAGGGCGGCGCCACCAACTGGCCGCCACCGAGCTTCAGTCCCCAGACCGGCTTGCTCTACGTGAGCGCCGGCGAGGCCTGGAGCGTCTACTACATCTACGACCCCAGCGATAACCCGCAGGGCTGGGGAGGCACGGATCGCGGCGGCTACGCCGAATCGATGCTGCAGGCCATCGACTACAAGACCGGCAAGGTCCGGTGGAGTCACAAGTGGGAAGGAAACATCCGCGCCGGCGTCTTGAGCACCGCGGGGAACGTCGTCTTCACCGGCGGTACATCGAACGATCTCGTCGCCCTGAACGCAACCACGGGCGATGCCCTCTGGCAGGCACGCCTGAACTCCTCGGTCGCGAACGGCCCGATCAGCTACGAGTTGGATGGACTGCAGTACGTGCTCGTGGGGGCGGGGGATACCTTGTGGACGTTTGTGATGAACGAAAAGAAATAAATCGGGAGTTCGCGGGTTCGCGGGTTCGCGGGTTCGTGGACGGTGGCAATCAGAGGCAACTAGCCGCTTGTATTAGCGCCGGTTGCCTCGGAGTTCAACCGACTCCGAACCCGCGAGCCCGCGAACCGCGAACCCGCGGCTGTTATCCGACAGTAAACGGAATCGACGCGCTCTTCGTCCCCCATTCGACCTTCAGCGCGCCGCCCTTGGGTGTGTCGTCGACGGAGATCGTCACCTGTTCCGCGGGCGTCTTTGCGGTCTGGAGGCTCATCGGCGCCCGCCCGATCTCGAGCGCCTTGTTGTAAGGAACGCCCCACTGGCCCGGCTTCCCGAGCTTTCCGACGATCAACTGCCAGTCCTTCTCTCCTGGCTGCGTGTTCAATGTGTAGGTCCCGGGCTCGAGACTCAGCGTGCCGAACTTCAGCGGCTTGTCGGTCTTGAGCACCGTCGCTTCGTCGGCACCGGTTCGCCAGGGCTCTCCCAGTGGCATCATTTGGGCCTCGGGCCGGCCCTTGAGGGATGGACGTCCGTACTCTATCGAGATGTTCGCGCCGTCAATCGTCCACTCGGTGCGGACATGCGGGCTTCCGGCCTTGCCCGGATGGACCTGCGTGGTCTTCTGCGCTACCAGCGAAGCGGCTCCTGCCATCACCAGCACGGCCGCCATTCCATATGCATTCCGACGCATCGATGTATCTCCTCGAGAAGAGACCTCGTTCTCGAACGAGGCCTGTTGCATGCTCACGAGCTTACCTCACGCCACTGCAGCTCGCGCCTGTGGGATACACTGCGGCCGTGAACGAGCCGCTGCCTCCTGACGCCATCGCGGTCGTCACCGACGATCAGCTGTCCACCAGGCTCGCCGACGAGATCGTGATTCTCGGTCTCCGCGACAGCGTCTACTACGGGCTGTCCGATGTCGGTGCGCGCATCTGGGATCTCGTTCAGACGAGGCGCACGCTCGGGGAGATCGTCAGCGTTCTCATCGAGGAATACGACGTCAGCCGCGAGGAGGCCGCCGCCGGACTCGACCGGCTGATTCGGGAGCTCGAAACGCGAGGCCTGGTTGCGATCACTCTTCCTGATCACGCGTAGCGCGCTGCGGCTGTCGAGGCGCGACCGGCTCGACGCCGCCAGGGCCTGGCTCTGGCTCATGGGCGCTCGCGCCGGTCTGACACTCTTCTCCTACAAATGGATCGCGCGGCTGATTGCGAGGATTCCCGCACGGCGCAGTGCGGCCGGGACAACTCCTGAACGCTGCGCGCGCGCGATCGGCCGGGCCGTCCGGTTGGCTCACGGGTGCGGGTGTCTGCCGCAGGCGGTCGCGACGCAGTGCCTGCTGCGCCGCGAAGGGCTGAACTCGAACATCGTGTTTGGCGTCGCGCACAACCAGGACGGGAGCCTCGAGGCGCACGCCTGGCTGTGGAGCGATGGACGCATCCTCGTCGGCGGCGAAGTCGCCGGCCGCTACACCCCGCTCGTGACCCCGCGTGCATCGTGACGGCGTTTGCCGCAATCATCCCGCGCCGGGCTGGCGCGGAACGGACGGGAACGAGCGAGATCGCCGCCGCGCTGTCGGAGGTCTACGGCACGCCGTGCGAATCCGCCCTGTTCGACGGCTGCCACCTCCTCGCGGCGCCGATCGTTCCAGGATCCGAGGGCCATCTCCTGATCGACACGATCGGCGGCATCGCCGCAACCGGCCAGGTCCTGCTCGAGGACAGGCGCAGGTTGAGCGGAGCGCTTGGCCTTCCCCCAAATACACTTTCGTTGCGGCTCTTGGCGACCGCCTGCCTGCGGTGGGGTACGACCTGCGCGGAACGATTCAGCGGCGAGTTCGCGCTGGCCGTGTGGAACGTCCGCGATCGCGTCTTCCTGTGCGCGCGCGACGGGCTGGGGGTGAGGCCGCTCTTCATCGCGACGGGATCCGACCTCGTGGTCGTCAGCAACATCCTGAACGCGGCTCGAGCGCATCCGCACGTGTCGCAGGAGATCGACGAACGCGCGCTGCATGACTTCCTGGCCACCGGCGCAATCGCGGCGACTCGGACTGCCTATCGCTCAGTGGTCCCGTTGCCAGCCGGTCATACGCTGACGATTCGGCAAGCGGGCGAATCGACGCTGAAGCGGCATTGGCTCTTTCCGGCACCTGACGGCCCCTTGATTCGCGATTCCCGTACCGCACTCGACGGCTACCGTGAAGCCCTCGAGAGTGCGGTTCGCGATCGGCTGGAGCCGCGGACGTCGGTCCTGATGTCGTCCGGGATCGATTCCACGACGATCGCCGCGGCCGCGCGCCGCTCCATGCCAAGGACAGAGCTTCACGCGTTCACCGCGGGCTATAGCCGCGTTCCCGCTGCGAGCGAGGTTCCTGTGGCGCAGAACGCCGCCGCCGCGCTGGGCATTCCGTTCACGCCCGTGTCGGCAGATACCCACGCGGCCCTTCATCACCTCTCTCGAGGCCGACGAACGCCGCAGCCGGTGGACGAACCGGCCCTGTCCGACTGGCGGGGGTTGGTTGGCGCGGCGGCAACGCACAGCTGGGTCGCGTTGTATGGCGAAGACGGGGACGCGCTCTTCCAACCCCCGGCCTGGCGCGAACTGCGCCGGGTCAGGTCCGCCGTCGGCCTGATGACAGACATTGCGAGGTTCACGTTGGCCGCGCGGCGTCCACCGTACGTCGGGATGCGGCTGCGGGAACGCGTCGGCTTCCGCAAACCACCGGGCCCGCCACCTCCGCCGCCGTGGCTTCGTCCCGCACCACAGGCTTCCATCGACGTCGGCGAACCAGACGTCCTGGGCCATCGGCCGGTGCCGCTCGAGCCTCATCCCACTCGGCCGCAAGTCCAGGAGCGGCTCTGGCCGCCCGTGGCCGGATACCTCGCCGGCATTCTGGCGCCCGAGCTCACGTGTCACCGTCTCGAGCTGAGATGCCCGTTGCTCGACACGCGCGTCCTCCGCTTCGTCCTAAGTGTCGCGCCCATCCCCTGGTGTCAGGGCAAGAAACTGGCTCGCGCCGCCTACGCGGACATGTTGCCGGAATCACTCATCTGGCGGCCGAAGCGAGGCGTGGCCGGACTGGACGAGGCCCTCGCGCGCGACTGGCAACGACATCACGCGGGCGAGGCGATGACAGCTGCGCTCTGTGCTCCTCTCGACATCTGGGTCGACGAGGAGGCATGGCGGCGTGCCCTGCACAGTCCCGACGCGCGCACCGTCGGCGAAGCCTGGCGCGTACTGCAGCTCGCATCGTGGCTGACCGGCGGCGCCGGCGCGGTACCGTTGCGGAGTGCCACGTGTACAGCGTGACTGACTATCTGTGGATGATCGCCGACGGCGCGCGAACATCAGCCTACGCCGAGGCGCTGCGCGCGGTCGTCGGCCCGGGGGACCGCGTGCTCGAGGTGGGCGCCGGTTTCGGCTTCTTCAGCGTCATCGCAGCGCAGGCAGGCGCCGCCCACGTCGACGCGGTCGACACGAACCCGGCGATTCACCTGGGCGCTCGCGTCGCGGCGGTGAACGGCTGCGCGGATCGTATTGCGTTTCACCACCGCAACATCGCCGACGTGACGCTGCCGCAGCCAGCGGACGTGTTGCTGATCGACGTCCGGGGACCGACGCCGTTCGGATCTCGCTCCCTCGAAGTCCTGATCGATGCCCGCGATCGCCTGCTGCGCCCCGGCGGCCGCATTGTCGCGCGCGCCGATCGCGTGATGGTCGCGCCATCCCGCACCCCGGCGGCATTCAGGCGGGAGGTCCATGCCGCGCACGGCCGCGAGGGACTGAACCTCGAGCCGGTCGAGCAGATCGTCTTCGATACGCCGATGCGGTGCCCGATTGCCCCCGACGAACTCGTCCGCGACGGGCGAAGCTGGGTCGTGCTGGACTATCAGGCCCTGAAGTCCACCACCGCCAGCGGATCCGCGGTGTGGCAGCTTGACAAGGGCACCGCCGTCGACGGGCTCGCGCTGTGGTTCGAGACGGACCTCGCCGATGGCATCGGGTTCTCGACTCGACCCGGTGCCGGGAGCTTCGCCTATACGCAGCTGTTCATCCCGTTCCGCCGTCCGGTGGTTACTGAACGGGGCGGCCGGTTCCGTGTGGAGATCGCCGCGCGGCAGATGCATGAGAACTACCTGTGGTCCTGGCGCGGATGGCTCGCGCCCGAGGGCTCATCGGACGAGGAGCTCGTCTTCGATCAGAACTCGCTCGCGGAGCTGGTGCTCGACCCCGCCGCGATGCCCCTGACAGGCGCCGACACGATTCCCGGCAGGGGGCCGAAGGCTGCCGCGCTGCTCGCGCTCCTGTCGCGCATCGACGGCCGCCGCAGCGTCGGTGCACTCTCGGCCACGCTTGCCGGAGATATGCCCGATCTCTTCGTGAACCAGGGGGCGGCACGCGAGTTCGTCGCCGCCTGGGTCCTTCGCCTGGCGCAGCTCGAGCGGGGCGAAGGCTGACCGCGTTTGACGACGAGGATCCCGTCATCTAAGATGCCCGAGGTCTCCTGTCGAGGGATCGATAGCGAATGTCAGATTCAACCGGAAGCGCTCCGTCATCTTCGAATCCACGGCCCGTTCGCCGACCCTATCGTGCGCCGTCACTGCGGGTGTTTGGATCTGTGGCCGCCATCACGGCTACCATTTCGATGGACGGGATGGCGAAGGATGGCGGGCCCAACAACGTCAAAACTTGACCACCGCGATCCTCCATCGCGCGGCCGGCCTGATCATCGCCGCTGATGCCCCCATCCCCGGTCTGCCCGCCGCACCCGTCGGCCTGAGCCCCGAGATTCACATTCACCTGGATTCACCCGCGCCCTGGCGCGATCTGCCGGTGGACGAGTTCCATCGATCGGACTACGTCGACGCCGGTGATCGGCCGGTCGTGACGGTTGGCAGATCGCCCTGCGGCTTCCTTTTCTCCTACGCTGACGGCACCTCAGTGTGGATCGACACCGACGGCACCGACATCTGGTGCACACGATCGCCAGACTCGACGATCGAAGATTTGGCCACCTACCTGACCGGGCCCATCTTCGGTTTCGTGCTGCGCCGGCGCGGACACGTGTCGCTGCACGCGAGTGCTGTGCAGGTCGGGAACGGCGCGATGATCCTGGTCGGCCCCCACGGGGCCGGGAAGTCGACGATCGCCGCCGCGCTTGCAGCCCGCGGGTGCGCGCTCGTCACGGACGACGTGCTCCACGTGAGGAAGACAGCGACGGGCTGGGTGGCCGAGCCGTTTGCCTCGGGTTTGAAGCTATGGCCTGATGCGTCCGCGCTCGTTCTCGGACCGGCGGTGTCGCTGCCGCGGCTGACGCCAACATGGGACAAGCGCTCGCTTGGGCTCAAGCAGTTTGGCGTCATCGCCGCGCCAGGGCCCGTAATGGTGCAATCGGTTCTCTTCCTCGAGTGGTCGGATTCGGATCGCGTGGAGCCGTCTCTCGAGACGATCGGGGCCGCTGAAACCGTCGTCCGGCTCGCCACCCACGGATCGGCGGCACATCTGCTGGACGATCGGCAACGGGCGCAGGAGTTTCACACCTATGCCGGCCTCGCGACGAGCGTTCGGGTGAAGCGAGCCGTGCTGTCACGACGTCGCGACGCGTTTCCGACCTGCATCGATCGCATTCATCGATGGGCGAGCGAAGACGAGGAATGCGACTGACCACTGCCCGGCGCACGGACCTGGCGGCGACGCTGCCGCCGCCGCTTCAATTTCTGATTGCGGCCGCCTGTCCTGCGGAACAGGTGGAAATGACCCGGTCGAACTGGGACGACCTTCCGGCGGCGGCGCTGCGCCACGGACTCGGCGGGTGCCTTCAAACCGCCGTAACCTATTCCAACGCGCCGGCCACGATTCGGGAACACGCCGCGCTCGCGGCGCGCCAGAGTGCGATTGACGGGCTGAAGGGAATCGCGGAGGTCATCGAGATCTCCCGTGTGCTGCGCGATGCCGGAGTGGCATCTGTCTGCTTGAAAGGTCCGACGCTCTCTCAGTGGCTCTATGGGACCGCAGCCTTTCGTCGATTCAGCGATCTCGACATCATGGTCGCGTCGCGAGATCTCGCGGCCGTGCACGAGGCGCTCGCGGCTCGCGGTTACCGATTGCCGGATGGCATGACCCTGAAGACGGCTGGGGCCATCTACCAGGGCCTCGGGGCCTGGCCGCTGAAGCGCGCCGGCCGGTATCCGCTGGACGTACATTTCCGGCTTTGCCACGCGAGCTTTGGCTCGCCGCTGAAAACAAACGATGTCATCGCAGAGAGTCGTGAGCTCGACGGCGTGGCTGGAGTCCGCATCCCCTCGGCGACACATGCCGCGCTGATGCTCCTCGTTCATGCGTCGAAGCACCTGTGGTGCACGCTGGAAATGCTGCTGGCGATTGCACGCGTGATGCAGCGGAACGATGTCGACTGGGCCCGCGTCCGCGCGCTCGCGCGGCGCTCCGGAACGTGGAACGGGTGCACCACCGGCCTCGCGCTCGCGTCAGAACTGTTCCGGGTGAGCCTTCCCGAAAACATCAGCGAACACGGACATCTGCGCGTGCCCGACGACCTTCTGCGTGCGGCCCACGCGGCCTTGTTGAAGCCTCCGGGAGTCTTCGCGGATCGCTGGGAAGAACGGCGCACGCACCGTGCAGCCTTGGATGGCTGGAGCGACCGCCTGCGTTACGACGTGTACCGTGTTACCTCACCGACACCGATCGAACGGGCGTGGTGCGAACTGCCTGACTCGCTGACCTTTCTGTACGCGCCGGTGCGCGTGATGCGGCTCACGCTCAATGCCGCGCGTGCAGCTCGGGATCGAGCACTTTCCCGGGATTCATCCGATTGTCGGGATCGAGCGCCTGCTTGATGGTGCGCATGACATCCAGCGCCGCGCCATGCTCGGCTTCCATGTACTTCATCTTGCCGTAGCCGACACCGTGCTCGCCGGTGCAGGTCCCACCCATCGACAGCGCGCGCCGCACCAGTTGCTCGTTCAGCCTGCGGGCCTCGTCGACTTCGGCGGGATCGTCGGGATTGAGGAGGTACATCAGGTGGAAGTTGCCATCTCCGGCATGCCCGACCAGGCAAATCGGGAACGATGCGCCCCGGCACTCCTTCGCGGTCTCGATGACACACTCGGCGAGGCGAGAGATCGGTACGCAGACATCGGTGGGCCATGATCGGCAACCCGGACGAAGCGCGAGCCCCGCATAGTGCGCGTTGTGGCGCGCCTGCCACAGCCGCTCGCGATCCTCGAGCCGTGTCGCCCACTCGAAGCGATGCCCGCCACGATCGGCGGCGAGCGCCTGGACCGTTTCCGCCTGCCGCGAGACATGCGCTTCGCTATCGCCGTGGAACTCGAAGATCAGCGTCGGGGCGACCGGATGCGTCATCTTCGAATACCGATTGATCGCATCAATCTGCACGTCGTCCAGCAGTTCGATCCGAGCCACGGGGATCCCGAGCTGGATCGTGGCGATCACCGTATCGACCGCGCCCTGCATCGTGTCGAACGAGCACACCGCCGCCGACACTGCTTCGGGTACAGGATGCAGCCGAAGCGTGACCTCGGTGATGATGCCGAGCGTGCCCTCGGAGCCCACGAACAGTCGCGTGAGGTCGTAGCCGGCCGCTGATTTGCGGGCGCGGGTGCCGGTCTTGATGACCCGGCCATCGGCGAGAACGACGGTGAGGCCGAGCACGTTTTCCCGCATCGTGCCGTAGCGGACCGCGGTCGTGCCCGAAGCCCTGGTGGCGGTCATTCCGCCGATCGTCGCGTCGGCGCCGGGATCGATCGGGAACATCAGGCCGGTGTTCCGCAAGGACCGGGCAAGCTGGAGCCGGGTGACTCCCGCCTCGACGATGACGTCGAGATCTTCCGCGCTGACGTTCAGCACGCGGTTCATTTCCCGCAGATCGACGCTGATCCCGCCGCGCAGGGCGTGCACGTGTCCTTCGAGCGAGGTGCCGGCGCCGAACGGAATCAGCGGGAGCCCGAAGCGCTGACTGATTCGCGCGACCTCCGCGACCTCCGCCGTCGTGGTGGGGAAGCAGACGATGTCGGGAGGCGCCGGCGGATGATACGACTCGCCATGACTGTGATGCTCACGTACGGCGGCGGCGTCGGATGCGCGCGATCCAAGCAGCGCCTTCAACTCGCCGAGTGCGGCGGCGACGGAGCCGCCATCGTTAACCATTCACGCAGTGTAGCGGATCAGTTCAGCGGGCCGACTGCGCCGGCTTTAGGCTGCCCTCCGGCAGACAATCGGGACTCGACCGAAGGAAACCCCCGATCATTCCAACAGCTGCGCATGGAATCGGACTTGCCGCACTGGCAACGCATGACGATTGAGGTCTGTCTCGGACGCGGGCTCGCGCTGCTCGTCCATCCGGCCGCGGCATGGAGGCGACTCCCGGCCCGGGGCCGCGTAATCCTGCTGAGCGCGTACGTCACCGTCTCGTACGTCGCGGTCCTGAGCGCCCTGTTGGTGTTCTAGAACTGCGTTTGACCCGGCTTCAAGGCTTCGCTGCGGGCGCTGGCAGATGCAGGGGCGGGAGCGCCGCTGTGATCTGCGCACGATGGCCTTCGAGCCACGGCGGGAGGACGAGCGACTCGCCCAGGTGGGCCGGATCCTCGTCGACCGCAAAGCCGGGGCCGTCGGTCGCGAGCTCGAACAGCACCCCACCGGGTTCGGTGAAGTACACCGACTGGAACCAGAATCGATCGATTACCGGGGTCGGACGCCGGCCTGCGGTCTCCACCAGTTGCCGCACCGCCTGCTGATGGGCGGCGTCGTCGACCCTCCACGCCAGATGATGGATGCTCCCGACACCCCAGGCACCACGGCGGGTTTCCGGCGCCGCCTGCACGTCGACGTAGGCGCCCGACAAGCCCCCCGAGACGCCGTACCGATGCCAGCTGTCTTCAGTGCCGAGCAGCTCGAACCCGAGCACCTGCGTGAGGAACGCCGTCGTCGGTTCGAGATCGTGTTCGCGCAAGCGGGCAGTCTCCAGGCCTCGGATCTGACGCTCGGCCGGCACCGTACTGTGCTCCCAGGGGGTGAAGGGGCGGCGTTGCGCCTGTTCAGTTTCGACGAGGGCGACGCGCAGCCCGTGGGGATCGGTCAAGGGAATGACGTTCGCCCCGAACCGCCGCTCGGTGGGTGCGGTCGTGATGCCGTAGTGGGCGAGCCGCTGGGTCCAGAACGACAGGCTGCCGGCAGGGATCGCCAGTCCCACTTCGCTGCTGAGCCCATGCCCCGCACGCGACGGCGCCAGATGGGACCACGGAAAAAAGGTCAGGTCCGTCCCCGGGCGGCCTTCCGCGTCCGCATAGAAGAGGTGATAAGTGCCCGGATCATCCTGATTAACGCTGCGCTTGACGAGACGCATCCCGAGCACGCCGGCGTAGAAATCGAGATTCTCCTGGGCTGGCCCGGCAATCGCCGTGACGTGGTGCAATCCGTTTACGGGGTGCATCTCTCAATCCTCCTGTTCGATCGCGGGGTCGCGGGCTCGCGGGATCGCGGGTTCTAAAACCTCATGAGTCTCTTCGAGCCGCAAACCCGCGAACCGCGAGCCCGCGACTTGCATGATAGACGCCCTGGCCAGGTCACTCGATTCGCAATCGGGAAGATTCCGGCCCATCATTCGGCCCTGACCGAGGCGCGTCCGGCGGGCCGCCGGCCGAACGTGTTATGCTCGGGCAATGCGGCACCGCCCCTGAGCTCCCAAGTACGAGCCCCTGCGCCGGTGACTCCGGCGCTTTTTCGTGTACGGCTCGATCGCCGCTTTCAGGGGGATTATCCAGGGATGGGTTCTGCGGAGGAGGGTACCCTATGGCGAGCCGACCGAAAGTAACCCAGCAAAAACGCGCGCGGGAGCGTGCACGTCAGGAGCGCCAGCAGGAAAAGCTTCGACGGCGCGACGAGGCCAAACTGAGGCGCGCCAACACTCCAAGCGCCGCTGGCGGTGAGGATCCAGACATCGCTGGCATCGTGCCCGGGCCACAGCCGAGCCCATGGGGCGACGACGACCTCGGGGATGACTCGGAGTCGGAGGACGACGTGAAGGCTGCGCGGATGAATAGTGGCAGTCAGTAGACAGCAGGAGAAGTGATTCACCGAGCCAGCGCTGCGAGCTGAGGAGGAACTGCCCCGGCCCGGAGGAGACCAAGGCAGCACGCCCGGCGCCCTGCTGTCTACTGTCTGCCACCCGTCGGTTTCGACAGACACCCAGCGCAGCAGCAACGGGCGTACCGCATGTCCGCCACCCATGCGGTGCAAATTTCTCAGTATTTTTCACTATCTTCCCGGCGAGGCGGCCAACGGATTGGCCGGTGGTCAATTCGTTAGCTACCTCGTCGGAATCTTGGTGGTCGCCCCTCCGCTACCGGAGGGGCGTTCCGAGCATCGTCAGACCGTCCGACGGCCGCTGACGAGACCCACCACGAACAGCACCAGGGCGATCACCAGCAGGACGTAGATGAAGTTGCCGAGCGTGTATCCGCTCACCAGCCCGAGCAACCACAACACCAGCAGGATAACCGCGATTGTAAACAGCATCGTTGCCCCTCCTGCCGACCTATAGAGCACAACGTATGCCGACGCTAAGTGATTCATCCGGCGGGGAGAACCGTCGTGGTGGACACTTCGATGTGTCGCTGCCTACCCACGTTATGGCATGGACCGCTGAGGTTTCGGTAAGCTCGGCCCTCACTGGAGTGTGTCATGAGCCGCCTTCTTCGCACGTGTCGTCGTCGATCGCTCCGAGCGCTGCTTTTTCTCATGCTCATGTCTGTGCTTGCCGATCGCATTACGGCAACGCAGACCCCGGCGCCGGCATCCGCGACGATCGACCCGGCGCTCTTCTCGGGATTGCGCTGGCGTTCGATCGGGCCGGCGCGTGGCGGACGCTCGATCGCCGTGGCCGGGAGCAGCGCGCGTCCGTTCGAGTACTACTTCGGCGCAACCGGCGGGGGCGTGTGGAAAACCGTTGACGGCGGCGTCACGTGGAAGCCCGTCTCGGACAAGTTCCTGAAAACCTCTTCGGTAGGCGCGATCGCCGTGTCCGAATCGAACCCCGATGTGGTGTACGTCGGCATGGGGGAAGTCGCGTTGCGCGGCAACATCATTCAGGGCGACGGGATCTATAAGACGTCCGACGGGGGCAAGACCTGGACGCACGCCGGCCTCGAACGGACGATGGCGGTGGGCAGAATTCGCATTCACCCTTCGAACCCCGACATCGCTTACGTCGCAGCCCTGGGCGACCCATACGGTCCGAGCCCCGAACGTGGTGTATTCAAAACGACCGACGGCGGCAAGACGTGGTCGCGGACCCTGTTTCGCAACGAGAAGACGGGCGCCGTCGATCTGTCGATGGATCCGAGGAATCCCGAAGTTCTCTACGCCGGGCTCTGGGAAGTCTTTCGAACGCCGCATTCGCTCTCGAGCGGTGGTCCGGGGAGTGGACTCTTCAAGTCGAGCGATGCGGGCGCGACGTGGGCCGAGCTGAGCCGAAATGCCGGCCTGCCGAAACCAGTCTGGGGAAAGAGCGGCATCACCGTCTCGGGCGCCGACTCGAACCGGCTGTATGCGTTGATCGAAGCGGCCGACGGCGGTGTGTTCCTTTCTGACGACGCCGGCGCGACCTGGAAGCCGGTGAACGACGACCGGCGTCTTCGACAGCGCGCCTTCTACTACACCCGCATCTACGCCGATCCGCAGGTCAAGGACACGATCTACATCCTCAACACCGGGTTATATCGATCGACCGATGCCGGCAAGACGATCCGCAGCATCCGTGTGCCGCATGGCGACAACCATGACCTGTGGATCGCGCCGGCAGATCCGCGCCGCATGATCAACGGCAACGACGGCGGGGCCAACGTCAGCGTGACGGCGGGGGAGAGCTGGACCGGTCAGGCCTATCCCACGGCGCAGATGTACAACGTCTTCGCCACCAACCACGTGCCGTACCACGTGTGCGGCGCGCAGCAGGACAACACCACCGCCTGCGTGCCCAGCACCGGAACTGGCGAGTTGTACCCGGTTGGCGGTGGTGAGAGCGGGTATATCGCCCCGGATCCTCTCGACACCGACGTGTTCTATGCGGGCAGCTACGGCGGTCTGCTGACGCGAATCAACCGGCGCACCGGGGCGCGCCGGGCGATCAATGTCTGGCCTGACAACCCGATGGGGTTTTCGTCCAGCGACATCACCGAACGCTTTCAGTGGACCTACCCGATCGTCATTCCGCCGAACGACACAGGGGCGCTCTACGCTACGTCTCAGCACGTCTGGAAGTCCACGAACCAGGGCCAGAGCTGGCAGCGCGTCAGCCCGGACCTGACCCGGCACGATCCGTCCACGATGGAAGCGTCGGGCGGCCCGATCACACTCGATCAGACCGGCGTCGAGACCTACGCGACGATCTTCACTCTTGCCGTGTCGCCGAAGGACAAACAGGTCCTGTGGTCGGGATCCGACGACGGGGTAGTTCACGTGTCGCGTGACGGGGGAGCGAACTGGACCACAGTTACGCCGGCAGACCTCCCCGAGTTCACCCGCATCAGCCTGATCGATGCATCGCCTCACGATCCCGCCGTCGCCCATCTCGCCGGCAATCGATACCAGCGCGCCGATCGCGCTCCTTACGTCTACAAGACTGCTGACTACGGCAAGACCTGGACGAAGATCGTGAGCGGGCTCCCGGCCGACGACTTTCCGCGCACGATTCGCGAGGACCCGGTGCGCCCCGGCCTGTTGTTCCTCGGCACTGAGACCACGATCTACGTCAGCTTTGACGATGGTGCGCACTGGCAGTCCCTGCAACTGGAGCTTCCCATCACGCCGGTTCACGGCATCGTCATCAAGAACGACGATCTGATCATCGGGACCCACGGGCGCTCGTTCTACGTGATGGACAACATCGGCGTTCTGCGGCAGGCGCAGCGGGAAACAATCAGCGAGCCCGTGGTGCTCTTCGATCCTGCCGACGCAACGAGATCGGTCCCGCGCGGGGTCGCGATTGACTACTACCTCAAGGACGCCTCGGACCACGTGACCATCGACATCCTCGACTCGCAGGACCAGGTGATTCGAACGTTCAACGCCGAACCGGAACCACCGGCCGGACGGGCACAGCCGGCGCCTCCCGAGGAAGACGATGACAGCCCGCGCGCGCCTGTGGCCCGCGTGACAGGCAAGAAGGGCATGAACCGGTTCACCTGGGACATGCGCTACCCGGGCGCCCGGGAGTTTCCCGGTTTGATCATGTGGGCAGGGAACACGCGAGGGCCGCAGGCTCCGCCGGGACGGTACACCGTCCGACTGATCGCCGCCGGTGTGAGCCGCACTCAACAGTTCGACATCCGCCGCAACGCGGCTGTGCCCGGCGTCACAGACGCCGATCTCGTCGAGCAGTTCACACTGGCGCGTCAGATCAACGAGCGAGTTTCATCCGCGAATGACGCAGTCGTCCGGATTCGCGCCATCAAGACACAAATCGCCGATCGTGCCGGGAAGACGAGCAATGCCGCCTTGAAGAAGGCCGGCGATGCGCTGGCCGCCCGGCTGACCGACGTCGAAGGCGAGATCTATCAGCATCGAAACCGGAGCAGCCAGGATCCCCTGAACTACCCGATTCGGCTGAACAACAAGCTCGCGGCGCTGCAAGGAATCGTGGAGAGCGGCGACGACAAGCCAACCACGCAGTCGTACGAGGTCTTCAAGGAGCTCTCGGGACGCCTCGACAGAGAGATGACGAGACTCGACGCGCTGGTGAAAAGAGATCTGGCGGCGTTCAACAAGCAGCTGGGCGCGGCCCGGCTCGAGCCGATCAAGGACGGGGCGGCGAGTCCCGCTCCACCGTCACCTCCACAACGCCGAGAGGCTCCTCGGCCGCCACGAACAGCTCGTCCGGATTCTCCATCCCGGCGGTGAAAAGGTCCGCGGGACGATACGGCCGCTCGTGCATGGCGAGCGTGACGTCGATGATCTCCTCGTAGGTCGCGAGCACGACGTCGGCAATCGCGTAGAGCGTGTGTTGGACGGAGCGGGCGGCCTGGACCGCGAAGACTTCGGTGATCGCCGAACGAACCCCCTGGCGATACGGACCGAACGCGACCTCGGCGTTGCTGTAGGTCCACTTCGCGCTGAGA
>Ga0209382_10000185_pt1 | contig 99424 bp, 100 predicted proteins | sample SoiMetdeltSBSDD5_FD_187599 | JGI IMG/M metagenome (GOLD analysis project Ga0209382, IMG submission 187599) | Bulk soil microbial communities from a Populus tree surrounding site in Tennessee, USA - Soil MetaG P. deltoides SBSDD5 (SPAdes) (version 2) | ecosystem: Environmental > Terrestrial >...
CCTGCCACACCCCGTTCGAGCGGATCCGGAGCCGCCGCCCCCGGCCGGCCGCCTCCCCCGACGGCTAGGTAGCCCCTCCCCGGAGGTGCCGCACGGCACCGCCCGCTCCTCGGCGGCCGCCTGGCCGGCGCCCCCGACCCGACCCTGGAGACCCTGCTGGTCGTCCGCGCCTGAGCCTCAGGACCGGGCCCGGGCCGGGCCGGCCGACCGGGCGGCCATCGGCTCGGCCACGAACTCCACCACCTCGCGGACCACCGCGGGGGCGCGCAGGATCCTCCGGTGGCCGAGGCCGCTGGTGGTGACCAGCCGGGCCTGGGGCCAGGACGCGGCGATGGCGGCGCTGTCGGACCAGCCGGTCTCGGCGTCCAGGCGGTCGTGGACCAGCAGCAGGGGCGGGGTCGGGACCTGGCCGGCCATGGCGGGGACGTCGAAGGCCGACAGCGGCATGCCGACCCGGCGCTCGATCCGGCCGACCAGGCGGGTGCGGACCCGCTCGCCGAAGCCGAGGCGGCCGGCGAAGGTCCGGGTGTAGGGCAGCGGGTCGGCCATGGGGGCGACGAACGCCGCCCGCTCGACGGGCAGCCCGCGTCGGATGGCGACCGCGGCCGCGGTCGCGCCCAGGGAGTGGGCGACCACGGCGTGGGCCGGGCCGTTGGCCGCCACCACCGCGGCCAGGGCGTCGGCGAGCTCGAGGATGGTGCTGCGGCCCGGCCCCTCGGGGCCCGGGTCGGAGGCGCCGTGGCTGGGGGCGTCGAAGGCGACCACCCGGTGGCCCGCCTCGACCAGCGGGGCCACGAACCCGTCCAGCTGCCAGCGCCACCCGCCCCAGCCGTGGACCAGGTACACCGGCGGCCCGGCACCCCAGGTCTCGCCGGCGACCCTGCCGCCGTGGACCCGCACCTGGAACGGGCGGCCCGGGGCCGCCAGCCGGTCCCGGCGGCCGCGCGCGGAGGGGACGGTGAACCAGAGGCGCTCGGCCCAGCGGGCGCCGACGGCGGGCGCGACCCGCTCCAGCACGGCAAACGACCGAACGATCGTGCTTTTCTGGATCGCTGTGAGTTGCCTGGAGGTCATCGGCGTCTCCTCTAGCTGGCTGGGCGGCGGGCGGCGAGCAGCAGGGCCTCGAAGGCGCGGGTGGCCCGGGCGGCGGCATCCGGGTCGCCGAGCAGCCGGCTGGCGTGGTGGAAGGCGAGCATCACCCCGTGCAGGTCGTAGGCGAACTGCTCGGGGTCGGCGTCGGGGTCGAACTGGCCCTCGGCGACGCCGGTCCGGAAGACCTGGGCGATGGTGTCCAGCCAGTCGCGCTGGTCCTGGGCCAGCCGGTCGCGCACCCGGCCGGGCTGGTCGTCGAACTCGGCGCTGGCCGCGACGAACAGGCAGCCGCCGGGCAGGGCGTCGGCGTCCCAGGCGAGCCAGCGCCGGAACAGCTCGCGCACCCTCGGCTCGCCGCGGGGGGCGGCCAGGGCGGGGCGGACCACCAGGTCGATGAAGCGGGCCCGGGTGTGGTCCAGGAGCTGGAGCTGGAGCGCCTCCTTGGACTGGAAGTGGGCGAAGAGCCCGCTCTTGGAGAGCTGGGTGGTGGCGGCCAGCGACCCGATGGTCAGGCCGCCCAGCCCGACCCTGCTGGCCGCCCGGGCCGCCTCGTCGAGCACGGCCTGCCTGGTCTCGGTCCCCTTGCTCATGCCGACAAGAAAAGCACGAACGGTCGTCTATATCAAGAGGGGGTCGGCCGGCTGGGAGGGGAGTCGGCCTGGTCGCGGCCCGGGGCCGGGGCGTCGTTCTGGCCCCGGGCGGGAGGCGGGGCCGGGGCGCTCTCCCGGGGCGGGGTGGGGGGCGACCCGCGGTCTGTGGTCAGGCGGCGGGGGCGGGTGGGGGACCAGGTGGTGGGGTCGTCCTTGAGGCCTTCCAGGACCCAGCAGGCGACCGGGTCGCGCTTGCCCTTGACCTCGATGGGGGGGAGGGGGCGGGCGACGGCCAGGTGCCTGATGGCGGTGTGGGTGGTGGGGCCGAGGACGACCTGGCCGGCCTCGGCGACCTCCTGTTCGAGGCGGGCGGCGAGGTTGACGGTGTCGCCGATGGCGGTGAAGTTGCGGAACTCGTGGCTGCCGATGTTGCCGATGAGGGCCGGCCCGGTGTTGACCCCGACCCGGAACCGGGGCCAGTCGGGCTCGCGCTCGGCCACCGCCTCGATGGCCGCCTGCATGCCGAGGGCCGCCCTGGCCGCCCGCAGGGCGTGGTCGGGCTGGCGGACCGGGGCGTTGAACAGGGCCATGACCGCGTCGCCGACGAACTGGACGACCGTGCCCCCGTTGGCCAGCAGCACCGGCACGGCCCGGCCGAAGTACTGGTTGAGCATGCCCACCACCCCGTCGGGGGTGGTCCGCTCCGAGAACGGCGTGAACCCGCGCAGGTCGGCGAACAGCACCGTCACCTCGGCGACGTCCCCGCCCAGGGCGGCCTGGGTCGGGTCGGCCAGCAGGGCGGTGGCCACGTCGGGCGACATGTACTGGCGGAACAGCCCGTCGAGCTGGCGGTACAGCCGGGCGTTCTCCAGCCCGATGGACAGCTGGCTGGCCAGGGCCTGGAGCAGCCACCGGTCCCGCTCGGCGAAGGCCCCCTCGGCCCGGCGCACCTCCAGGACCCCGGCCGGGCGGTCCTTGACCGTCAGCGGCAGGACCAACCGCCCCCCGGGCCCCTCGGTCTCCTCGACCGGCTCCAGCGACGTCAGCGAGGCCGCCGCCGGGTCGTCGCCGCCGGCCGGCCGCTCGTCGTCGGGCGCGTCGGCCCAGCCCCCGGCCCGCATCGAGGACGGGAACACGAGCTGCTCGCCCTCGACCAGCCCGACCCGCAGCGCGTCGGGCCGCAGCGCCCGGCCGGTCAGCTCGACCCCGCGCTCCAGCAGCTGGCGCTCGTCCACGATCACCCGCGCCTCGGCCCCGACGGCGACCAGGGCGCGCAGGCGCTGGATCTGCTCGCGCTCGGCCAGCAGCGCCTCGGCCGCCCGCTCCAGCACCTGGGCCTGGCCCTCGGTCAGCTCGAAGCGGTCGGCCAGGTCGGCCACCACCCGGCCGACCGGCCGGGCGCCGTTGCCCTGCGGCTGCTGCATGGCCTCGACCAGCGCCTCCAGGGCGGCGCCGTGCTCGCGGCGGATCTGCTGGATCGTCTCCTGGAGGTAGATGCCCCGGAACAGGCTGGACCAGGAGCCCTCGCGGGCGTACTGCACGTGGGCGCTGTAGTAGACGAAGGCGAAGGCGAACGCCATCAGCAGATGCCATTCCCACCAGGAGGCGTGCCAGTTGCGGGCCAGGGCGACGGCGACCATGGCCTCGGCCAGCAGCGCGAAGGCGGTGAGGATGGCGATCAGGATCACCGAGGGCCGGCGCCGGTACAGCCGCCAGTAGCGGGCCGCGGCCAGGGCGTACAGGGCGATCCCGGCCACGGCCACGACGGTCAGGGGCCCCCGGGTGGCCTCCTCGGGCAGGGGGACGTCCAGCGGCGGCAGCCCGTAGAGCGACACGATCCCCCAGACGATCATCAGCACGGCCAGGCCGCCCCGGAGCAGGGCCTGGCGGCGCAGCACGGCGTCGGCCCGCTCGGGGGTCAGGTCCAGGGAGGAGACGGCGGCGAACATCGCCGCCAGCAGCAGCCCGACCGGGGTGGCGATGGCGAAGCCGGCGTTGCGCCCGTAGAGAATCACCTGGGGGGTGGCCAGGGCGTGCAGCAGCAGGAAGCCGGCGCTGGAGAGAAAGACCAGCGACACCAGGAACAGGCGGGCGTCGCCCCGGCTGTGCGACACCTCGCTCATGCGGATCCCGAGGGCCACGTTCACGGCGGCCACGGCCACCACCAGCGCGAAGTGCCCGACGTGGTGCTCGAGGACGACGTCGAAGTGGGGCTGGGCCAGCAGCAGCCACAAGCCAAGCAGGGGCAGGACCAGGTGGAAGGTCCAGACGGCGACCCGCAGCGTCGCCCGCCGGGGTACGGCCGCGGCCATGGTCAGCCGTCCGGCTCGCGGCGGCCCCGGGCAACCTCCGCGAGGGCGTCGCGGTCGAGCTGCTCGCCGGCGACCACGGCGATCCGGCAGGGCGTGACCGCCCGCAGGGTGGCCGTGCGCCGGCCCCCCTCGAGCAGCGCCATCTCGCCGACCACGGCCCCCGGTCCCAGCTCGGTCACCGACCTGCCGTCGATCTCGACCATGAGCACGCCGTCGAAGAGCAGGTAGACGTCGGTGCCGGTGTCGCCCTGCTCGACCAGGGTCTCGCCCGTCTCCAGGCGCCGGAACGAGGGCTTGCCGTCGATGATGGCCACCGACAGCCGCCGCTCCAGGGCCGTCTCGGCGGCCACGACCAGCGCCGGCGAGTCCTCGTCGCCCCACGGGGTGCGCTGCATCTCGGTCTCCCGGAACCAGCGGTCGAAGTCGATCCGGCCCGTCTTGGCGACCAGCTTGCCGTCGTGGTCGTAGATCCAGTGCCTGGGGAAGGGGCTGGCCCCGACGACCTCGTAGTTGGCCCGGCCGTCGCCGTGGATGGTCAGGGCCAGCGTCGACCAGGCGGCAGGGGCGATCCACTGGACGAAGGGAGGGCGGCGGATGCGCCGGGGCGCCGGGGCACCGGTGCGGCCGCCGGCCGTCTGCATGAACCGGACCCAGCCGTCGCCGATCTCCGGCCTGGGGCGCAGGTCCGGGAACGGTATGGCCGCGAAGGTCAGGTCGCGCGCGCCCAGCCGAAGGGTGGTGGTCCCGATCTGGCCGCCGCCGGCGTGGCCGTAGTCGGCGATGCGGCCCTCGTCGTCGACCTCGATCCAGGCCCGCAGGTCGTTGGCGAACCGGAAGCGGTCGGCGGCCTTGAGCGCCTCCAGGTCCTCCAGGACCTCGGGCGGTGGCGGGTCGTAGTGGGCGATGCCGAGGCGGAACGCCAGCTCGGTCCCGCCTTCCATCGCCCCCAGCGGGATCCATGACAGGGAGGTGACCGACGACTCGATACGCAATCCAGGCTCCTTCCGTTCCAGGCCGCATTCTCCCCGGCCCGCGGCGTCCACGCCAAGGGGTCGGTGTCGCGCTAGCGGCGCAACGGCGGCTCGGGCGGGGCCGGGACGCCCGGCGGCTCCGGGTCGAGGGCCCAGCGGGCCGGGGCCGGGGGGCGGCCGAGCAGGGCGCGGACGCGGCCGGCGGTGCCGGGGACGAACGGCCAGGCGGCCACGCCCAGGGCGTCCAGCAACGGCAGCAGGCGGGTCAGCTCGCGGTGGGCGTCGGGGTCGGGGAGGCGCCAAGGCTCGGTCTCGGCCAGGCGGCGGTTGACCGCGCGGCCCAGGGCGTGCACCGCCCGGAGGGCGCGGCGCAGCTCGGCCCGGTCGATGGCCGCCCCGACCTCGGCCAGGGCGGTGGCGGCCCCGGCCCGCTCGGCCCCGGCGCCGGCCAGGGCCGCCGGGTCCGGCCGGCCGCCGAAGCGGCGCCACAGCAGGGTCGCCACCCGGTGGGGCGGCCCGGCGACGGCGCCGAGCAGGCCGCTGGCGGTCAGCTCGGCGACCTTGTCCCAGGCCAGCTCGACGTCGGCCGTCTCCGGCCCGAGGGCGCACAGGGCATGGCGCAGCGGGTCCAGCCCGACCCGGTCGATGCCCTCGTCGATCGTGGGCGCCCGGCCCCGGCTGGCCGACAGCTTGCCGCCGGACAGGGTCAGGTGATGGTTGGCCACCACCTCGTCGGGCGGGCGCAGGCCCTGGTCGGCGCCCAGCAGGATGGCCGGCCACCACACGGTGTGGAACCAGATGTTGTCCTTGCCGACGAAGTAGCGGTGGCGGGCCTCGGATCCCTGCCACCAGCACCGCCAGGCGTCGGGGTCGCCGTGCAGCTCGGCCCATTCCACCGACGCCGACAGGTAGCCGATGACGGCGTCGAACCAGACGTACAGCCGGCGGTCGTCCCAGCCGGGCAGGGGCACGGGCACGCCCCAGCCCAGGTCGCGGGTGACCGCCCGCGGGTGCAGGCCGGCCGCCAGCCAGCCGCGGGCCTCGGCGCCGACGAACGGCCGCCAGCCGGCCCGGCGGCCCTCCAGGTAGCGTCCGACGGCGGGCTGGAGCAGGTCGAGGCGGAGGAACAGCTGGCGCAGCGGCCGCAGCTCGGCCGGCCCGCCGCAGCGCCGGCAGCGGGGCGCGCCCAGCTCCTCGGGGTCGAGGGTGCGGCCGCAGGTGTCGCACTGGTCGCCGCGGGCGTCGGCGGCGCCGCAGGACGGGCAGGCGCCCTCCACGTAGCGGTCGGGCAGGGAGCGGCCCTCGCGCGCGCAGAAGGCGGCCGGCTGGGTCGCCTCGGTCACCAGCCCGCCCCGGTGCAGGCGGGTGAACAGGTCCTGGGTGACCGCGTGGTGCCGGCGGGTCGCCGTCCTGGTGTAGTGGTCGAAGGAGATGCCGGCGCGGGCGAAGCCGGCCGCGATGTGCTCGTGCTCGCGGTCGGCCAGCGCCGCCGGCGACAGGCCGGCCCGCTCGGCCGCGACCGTGATCGGGGTGCCGTGCTGGTCGGAGCCGGAGACCAGCAGGACCCGGTCGCCGGCCAGCCGGTGGTAGCGGGCGGCGACGTCGGCAGGCAGGTAGGCCCCGGCCAGATGGCCGAGGTGGCGCGGCCCGGAGGCATAGGGCCAGGCGACGCCGATCAGGACATCCATCGGGGTGGTCCTCTCGTTGCGACCGGCCAACGGCCAAGGGAGTCGGCCGTCGGCCGACGACCAATCGATTCCGACCGGCAGATTCGCCGGTCGGGCCGGTCGGGCGGTCGGCTAGTCGAGCAGGGCTCGGCGCAGGAGGTCGCGCAGCTGGCGCTGCTCGCCGACCGTGAGCTTGCCCAGGCCGGGTGGTGGCTCGGACAACCGGTCGAGCAGGCGCATTCGCAGGGCGGTGCCCTCCTCGGTGAGCGTCAGGATCTTGACGCGCCGGTCACCCGGCGCCGACCCGCGCTCGACCAGACCGCGCTCGCCGAGGCGGTCGACGATCCCGGTGATGTTCGAGGGGTCGCAGTGGAGCCCGTCGGCCAGCTCCCGCATGGCGATCGGGTGCCCGGGGCGCAACACCTTGAGGGCATGGGCCTGCGGGAAGGAGAGGCCGAGCTCGGCGACCGTGGTGAGGAACCGCTGGCGCATGCGCGACATCGACAGCTCGATGAGCAGTTCCCAGATGTCCCGGGCCGGCGCGTCGGTCCCGGTCTTCACCGCCATCGCCGTCCCCGATACTTGAGCCCTTCAACGTTAGGGCCAGGATTCCACACGCCGCCCAGGGTGACAAGGTCCGCGTCAGCACCTGGACAAATGCCGAGCAAACCGGCGAGACGCCCCGCCGCCTCCCGGCAGAACCGTTGCCAAACAAGGAGACGGCGTGACCCGTTCCAGACGCGAGCCGATGATGCCATTGTCCCGCAACGGATTGAGTATCGATGGTTGTTGACCTTTGATGGCCGCGTCTTTACGATGCACGCCCGAAGGGGGACGGGGCTCATGGGGGTCCGGTCCCGAGGGGGAATTCCCCTTACTGGCCAAGGAGGCGCCTTTGAACCGCAAGGAACTCGTCGACGCGATCCAGAAGCAGACACAGGTCGCGCGCACCGACGTCGACAAGGTGCTGGGCAGCCTGATCCAGCACACCCAGGTCGCCGTGAAGAAGGGCGAGCGCGTCGCCCTGGTCGGCTTCGGCACCTTCGAGCGGCAGAGCCGCAAGGCCCGCACCGCCCGCAACCCGCGCAGCGGTGAGCCGGTCAAGGTGAAGGCGACCAAGGTCCCGCGGTTCCGCGCCGGGCAGGGCTTCAAGGACGTCGTGGCCGGCAAGGCGGCCGCGCCCAAGCTTACGCCGCCCAAGGCGGCCGCCAAGGCCAGCACCGCCAAGGCGACCAGCACCTCCAGGGCCAGCGGCAGCAGGGCCTCGGCGTCCAGGGCCAGCACCACCAGGGCGACCGCGTCGCGCAGCAGCACCGCCAAGAGCACCGCCAAGGCCACCAGCTCGCGCGGCAAGGCCAAGGGCGGCAAGAAGAAGTAGCACCGGCAGCAGCGACGAGGCCCCGCCGCGGCGGGGCCTCGCCCGTTCCGGGCTCAGGCCGGGTCGGGCAGGGTGAGGATGTTCACGTAGGTGACCCGGGCGCTGTCGCCCTCGCCCTCGACCCGGAACTTCACCCGCTGGCCGAGGGTGAGCTTGCGCAGCCCCGAGCGCCCGAACGCCTCCGGGGGCACGTCGTACTCGACGCGGGCGTCGGTGAGCACGACCGCCGAACGGGTCTCGGGGTCGAAGCTCTTCACGGTGCCCTGCAGCATCACGCCTCCTCGGTCGATCCGGTCAGCGGCCGGAGCATATCCCTAGTCCAGCCGGGGCCTGTCGCTCCGCTACATGAGGCCCCTGACCCCAAGATCCCTCAACCGCCGGGCGGTCACCAGCGACGGGTCGAGGAGGCCGGCCACCCGGCGGAGGTCGTCCACGGTGTCGACGTCGAGGGCCAGGCCCGGCTCGTCGACCCGGACGGCGCCGGGCACGGCCAGATGGCGCTCGGCCGAGTCGGGACCGAAGCTGGGCGCGAAGGACAACGGGTCGCGCCAGGCGAGCACGTTGGTGCCGCCGCCGTCGTGGCTGGGGACCACCGCCACCGGCGCCCCGGCCGCCGCCAGCACCCGTTCCAGGCCCGCCGCCGACGCCAGCGGCAGGTCGGCCGCCACCACCAGCAACGGCGACCCGCCGGCCACACCGCCCGCGGCCGCGGCCAGGGCGCCGTTCAGGTCGCCGGCCCCCGGCGGCTCCTCGACCACCCGGCAGCCCATGGCGTCGGCCCGCCGCCACACCTCACGGTCGGGGGAGACGACCACCGGGGCCTCCAGCGCCGGGACCGACTGGATGGCCGCGATGACGTCCTCGAACATGGCGATGGCCAGCAGCCGCCGCTGGAGCGGCCCGACCTCGGGGGCGAGGCGGCCCTTGGCCTCGGCCAGGGCCTTCACGGGGACGAGGGGAACAGGCATCGCCGGCAACGGTACTATGCGCCGAGCATGGCCGGCCGCTACCCCGTCTACACCCTGGCCAAGGTTGTCGTACCGCCGGTGATCCGCTTCTGGGTCCGGCTCGACTGCCAGGGTCTGCTCAACATCCCCAAGCAGGGCCCGCTGATCATCGCCGCCAACCACATCTCCTACTTCGACCCGCTGTGCCTCGGGACCTTCATCGACGCGGCCGGCCGCCAGGTCCGGTTCCTGGCCAAGTCGGAGCTGTACCGCAACCCGGTGCTGGCGGCGATCCTGCGCGGGGCCGGGCAGATCCCGGTGTACCGCGAGACCCGCGACGCCGGCCAGGCCCTGGTCGACGCCGTGGCCGCCATGCGCGACGGGGCCGCGGTGGCCATCTACCCGGAGGGCACCACCACCCGCAACCCCGACTTCACCCCGATGGCGGCCAAGAACGGGGTCGCCCGCCTGGCCGCCCTCACCGGGGCACCGGTCGTGCCGGTCGGCCAGTGGGGCGCCCACCTGCTGTTCACCCGGGGCAGGATGGGGCCGTTCCGGCGCGGCATCCGGGTGGTCGAGCGGGCCGGGCCGCCGATCGACCTCGGCCTCACCCCCGACGCCTCCCTGACCGAGATCAACCAGGCCAAGGACAAGGTGATGGAGGCCATCGCCGAACTGGTCGCCGAGGCCAGGGAGGGTTGGCGGCCGCCCGACTGGTACCAGGGCAAGGCGGCCAGCCCGGCATGACCGAACGGTTCCAGCCCGGGGGCGTGACCCACGCGCTGGTCAGCGGGCTGGTCGAGCTCGCCCTGGCCTCGGCGCTGCTGGCCGGCTCGCTGGCCGTCTCCGAGTCGAGCCCGGCCACGGCCGCGTCGCTGTCGGTGGCCAGCCTGCTCTGGGCCGTCCTGGGCGTGGTCAGCCTGGTCGTCGCCTGGCTGCGGGCGCGGGTGCTGGCCGCCGAGCTGGACGACGAGGCCGTGGTCCTGCACGGGCTCGCCGGGGCCCGCCGCTACCGCTACGAGGAGCTGTCGGCCGTGGAGGTGTCGGGCCGGCGCACCCGGCTGGTCGCCCGCGACGGCGGCGTGCGGGTGGTCCGCGGCGTCCGCGGCACCGCCCAGGGCAACCGCTTCCGGGCCCGCGTCCTGGCCCGTGCCAAGGCCTCCGCGGGGGTTGATACCCTGCCCGCCGACCAGAGCGAAGGGAGCTCCGATGGCTGACGGCTTCGCCACCCGCGCAATCCATGCCGGCCGCCTGCCCATGCCGGCCGAGCCGCCCCTGGCCGCCCCCATCTGGCAGACCTCCACCTTCGTCTTCGACGACGCCGAGCACTACGCCCACACCCTGCACCAGCCCCGCGAGGGCTACGTCTACACCCGCTACGAGAACCCGACCTCGGCCGCCCTGGAGGCGACCGTGGCCAACCTCGAGGGCGCGGCCGAGGGGCTGGCCACCGCCTCGGGCATGGGCGCCATCGCCACCGTGCTGCTGTCGCTGGCCGGGGCCGGCGACCACGTGGTCGCCCAGCGCGACCTGTACGGCGGGACCCATTCGCTGCTGGCCCACACCGCCCCCCGCTTCGGCATCGCGGTCGACTTCGTCGACGCCGGCGACCCGGACGCCGTCCGGGCCGCCCTGCGCCCGACCACCAGGGCCATCTACGCCGAGACGGTCGCCAACCCGACCCTGACCGTGGCCGACCTGCCCGCCCTGGCCGAGGTCGGCGCCGCCGCCGGGGTGCCTCTGGTGGTGGACAACACGGTGGCTTCGCCGTTTCTCTGCCGGCCGATCGAGCACGGGGCGGCGGTGGTGGTCCACTCGGCAACCAAATACCTGGGCGGCCACAGCGACGTGGTCGGGGGCGTGGCCCTGTTCGCCGAGCCGGAGCGCCACGACGCCGCCTGGCGGGCCATGATCGAGCTCGGCGCCTCCCCCGACCCGTTCGCCGCCTGGCTGGTCCTGCGCGGGGTCAAGACCCTGCCCCTGCGCATGCGGGCCCACGGCGCCAACGCCCGCCGGCTGGCCGAGCTCCTGGACGCCCACCCCAAGGTGGCCCGCGTCCACTGGCCCGGGCTGCGCGGCCACCCCACGGCCCAGCTCGCCGCCAAGCTGCTGGACGGCGACCCGGGGATGCTCAGCTTCGACCTCGATGGGGGCCGGGCGGCCGGCCGCCGCTTCATCGAGGCCACTCGGATCGCCAAGCTGGCCGCGTCCCTGGGATCGACCGAGACGCTGGTCTCCCACCCGGCGTCCACGACCCACCGCCAGTTCGCCCCCGACGCCCTGGCCGCGGCCGGGATCGGCGAGGGCATGGTGCGGGTCTCGGTCGGCCTGGAGGACGGGGCCGACCTGGCCGAGGACTTCACCCGAGCCCTGGAGGTGGTGTAGGTCATGGCAAGGATCCGCCTGGCCATCCTGTACGGCGGCCGCTCGGCCGAGCACCAGGTGTCGGTGGTGTCGGCCCGCTCGGTCATGGAGGCGCTGGACCCCGACCGCTTCGAGGTGGTGCCGATCGCCATCACCCGCGACGGCGCCTGGCTGCTGCCCGACCGGTCGCCGCTGGAGCTGACCGCATCCGACGGCGCCCTGCCCGAGGTGGAGGCGGCCGGGACCGAGGTGGCGGTGCGACCCGAGCAGGGGGTCGGGGGGGTCGACGTGGTGTTCCCGATCCTGCACGGGCCCTTCGGCGAGGACGGCACCGTGCAGGGCCTGTTCGAGCTGGCCGACCTGCCGTACGTCGGCAGCGGCGTGCTCGCCTCCGCCCTGGCCATGGACAAGGCCATGGCCAAGGTGGTGCTGGCCCAGGCCGGTCTGCCCCAGGCGCCGTACCTGGTCGTGCCCGAGCGCGACTGGCGGGCCGACCCGGACCGGGTGGCCGCCGAGGTGGGCGGGCGCCTCGCCTACCCGGTGTTCACCAAGCCGGCCCGGCTCGGCTCCTCCATCGGTATCTCCAAGGTCAAGACCCCCGACGGGCTGGCCGACGGGCTGGCCGCCGCCTTCGCCCACGACACCAAGGCCCTGGTCGAGCAGGGCGTCGTCGCCCGCGAGCTGGAATGCGGCGTCCTCGGCAACGACGCCCCCGAGGCCAGCGTGGTCGGCGAGGTCGTGCCCGGCCACGAGTTCTACGACTTCGAGGCCAAGTACCTGGACGACGCGCTGAAGCTGGAGATCCCGGCCCCGGTCCCCGCCGGGGTCAGGGACCGGGTGCGCGAGCTGTCGGTGCGCGCCTTCCAGGCCCTTGACTGCGAGGGCTTCGCCCGGGTCGACTTCTTCTACGAGGAGGCCTCCGGCCGGGTCCTGCTCAACGAGGTCAACACCATCCCCGGCTTCACCCCCAAGAGCATGTTCCCCATGCTCTGGGCCGCCTCCGGCCTGGCCTACCCCGACCTGGTGGCCCGCCTGGTCGACCTGGCCACCGAGCGCCACGCCGCGCGCAGGCGCTGAGCCCCGAGGGGTACCCTTCTCCGAAGATCGCGCGGGGAAGGCGGTGCCGATGTTCGAGCGCTTCACCGACCGGGCCCGGCGGGTGGTCGTGCTCGCCCAGGAGGAGGCCCGGCTCCTCAACCACGACTACATCGGCACCGAGCACATCCTGCTCGGGCTGGTCCACGAGGAACAGGGCGTGGCCGCCAGGGCCCTGACCGAGCTCGACATCTCGCTGGAGGCCGTCCGGGCCCAGGTCGAGGAGATCGTCGGCCAGGGCGAGAGCCCGCCCACCGGGCACATCCCCTTCACCCCCAGGGCCAAGAAGGTCCTGGAGCTGTCGCTGCGCGAGGCCATCCAGCTGGGCCACGACTACATCGGCACCGAGCACATCCTGCTCGGGGTGATCCGCGAGGGCCAGGGCGTGGCCGCCCAGGTGCTCATCCAGCTCGGCGCCGGCCTCGACCGGGTCCGCCAGCAGGTGGTCCAGGTGCTGGCCGGCTACGCCGGCCGGGGCTCCCCCGAGCAGGCGTCGCTCGGGCAGGTCCGGCTCGGCCAGCAGGCGGCCGCGGCCATGGTGACCGGCGGGCCCGGCGTCTACCATGACGAGCCGGCCGAGCTGGTCCGGGTGGTGCCGCTGGCCCGCGAGGTCGACTACGGCCCGGGCCTGCGGGTCGTGCTGATCTCGCTGGAGATCTGGTCGGGCTGGCTGGACCTGCGCTACGCCATCGTGGGCGAGCAGCCGCAAGAGGGGCCGCCGGAGGTGCTGCCGGGCTGGCGGGTCAGCGACGACGCCGGCACCGGCTACGAGCAGACCGGCATGGCCACCGGCGGCGGCCGCCTGCTCCGCGTCAGCCAGCTCGGCTTCCGGCCGGCCCCTCCGGCCGAGGCCCGGGCCCTCACCCTGACCGTGGTCAGCGGCGACCGGCCCGCCCAGCCCGTGGCCGTGGTCGAGATCGAGCTGGCCCCCGAGGCCTAGCCGGGGCGGGACTCGGCCAGCAGCTTGGCGATCCGGGTGACCCCCTCGACCAGGTCGTCGTCGCCCAGGGCATACGACAGGCGGGCGTACCCGGGGGCGCCGAAGGCCTCGCCGGGCACGATCGCCACCTTGGCCTCCTCCAGGATCAGGTCGGCCAGCTCCATGCTGGTGGCCGGGCGCCGGCCGCGCAGCTCCCGGCCCAGCACCCCCTCGAGCGACGGGAAGCAGTAGAAGGCGCCCTCGGGCTCGACGCAGCCGACCCCGGGGATGGCCCGCAGCAGCTCCACCATCCTGCGGCGCCGCCGGTCGAAGGCGGCCCGCATCTCGTCCACCGCCACCAGGTCGCCCGAGACCGCGGCCAGGGCGGCCGCCTGGGAGACGTTGGCCACGTTCGAGGTGGCGTGGCTCTGGAGGTTGATGGCCGCCCGGACCACGTCGGGCGGGCCGATCATCCAGCCGACCCGCCAGCCGGTCATGGCGTAGGTCTTGGCCACCCCGTTGACGACCACGCAGCGGTCGGCCAGCTCCGGCACCTCCACCGGCATGGAGGAGAACTCGGCCGTGCCGTAGACGAGGTGCTCATAGATCTCGTCGGTCAGCACCCACAGCCCGCGGCCGGCGGCCCAGCGGCCGATCGCCTCCACCTCCTCCCTGGGGTAGACGGCGCCGGTCGGGTTGGAGGGGGAGACGAACACCAGCAGCTTGGTCCGGTCGGTGGTGGCCGCCTCCAGCTGCTCGACCCCGACCCGGAAGCCGGTCGCCTTGTCGGTCTCCACGATCACCGGCTCGGCGCCGGTCAGCGAGATCGCCTCGGGGTAGGTGACCCAGTAGGGCGAGGGCAGCAGGACCTCGTCGCCGGGGTCGAGCAGGGTGGTGAACGCCTCGAACAGGGCGTGCTTGCCGCCGTTGGTGACCAGGACCTGGCTCGGCTCGACGCGCAGGCCCGAGTCGCGGGCCGTCTTGGCCGCGATCGCCGCCCGCAGCTCGGGCAGGCCGGGCCCGGGAGTGTAGTGGTGGAACCGGGGCTCGTGGCAGGCGGCCACGGCCGCCTCGACGATGTGGGGTGGGGTGGGGAAGTCGGGCTCGCCGGCGCCGAAGCCGATCACGTCCTCCCCGGCCGCCTTGAGTCCCTTGGCCTTGGCGTCGATGGCCAGGGTGGCCGACTCGGCGATGGCGGCGACGCGGCGGGAGATCCTCGGCACTGGCTTGCCTCCGTCGGGGGAGATGGCTTGTCGGGCGAGGATAGAGTGGCCGCATGACCGAGACCACCCCGATCCTCCCGGATCACCTGCGCCCGGGCGACGGCCGCTTCGGCAGCGGCCCGTCCAAGGTCCGGCAGGAGGCGGTGGCCGCCCTGGCCGCGGCCGCCCCCACCTTCCTCGGCACCAGCCACCGCCAGGCCCCGGTGCGGGCGGTGGTGGGCCGCGTCCGGGCCGGTCTGGCCGAGCTGTTCGACCTGCCCGACGGCTACGAGGTCGCCCTCGGCAACGGCGGCTCGACCCTGTTCTGGGACCTGGCCACCTTCTCGCTGATCGAGCGGCGCAGCCAGCACCTGGTGTTCGGCGAGTTCTCGGGCAAGTTCGCCGCCGCCGCCACCGCCGCCCCGCACCTGGACGACCCCCAGGTGATCGCCAGCCCGTTCGGCAGCCACCCCGAGCCGCGTCCCGACCCGGCCGTCGACCTGTACGCCCTGACCCACAACGAGACCTCGACCGGGGTGGCCATGGAGGTGCGCCGGCCGGCCGGGGCCGACGGCCTGGTCTGCGTCGACGCCACCTCCGGGGCGGGCGGGCTGCCCGTCGACCCGCGCGAGTTCGACGCCTACTACTTCGCCCCCCAGAAGTCGTTCGCCGCCGACGGCGGCCTGTGGCTGGCCCTGCTCTCCCCGGCGGCCGTCGAGCGGGTGGGGCGGATCGCCGCCTCCGGGCGGCCCATCCCGGCCATGCTCGACCTCGGGCTGGCCCTGGAGCAGTCCCGGCTCGACCAGACCCTCAACACCCCCGCCCTGGCCACCCTGTTCCTGCTCGCCGAGCAGGTGGAGTGGCTGAACGAGCAGGGCGGCCTGGCCTGGGCGACCAAGCGCTGCGACGAGTCGGCCGGCATCGTCTACGGCTGGGCCGAGGCGTCCGCCTACGCGACCCCGTTCGTGACCGACCCGGCCATGCGCAGCCACACCGTGGCCACCATCGTCCTCGACCCGGCGGTCGACGCCGGCGCGGTCACCCGGGCCCTGCGGGCCAACGGGATCGTCGACACCGAGCCCTACCGCAAGCTGGGCCGCAACCAGCTCCGCGTCGCCATGTACCCGGCGATCGGGCCGGCCGACCTCGACACCTTCACCCGGGCGGTCGACTGGCTGGTGGATGCGCTTGGGGGGGTTCGGGGGGGAGTCCTCCCCCCCGAATGAACCAGGACTGCGTCAGGTGGTGCGCAGCTACAGGTGCACCACTGGGCAGGTAAGGGTGCGGGTGATCCCGTCCACCGCCTGGACCCGGGCCACCACCAGCTTGCCCAGGTCGTCGACGTTGCGGGCCTCGGCGCGGACGATCACGTCGTAGGGGCCGGTGACGTCCTCAGCCTGCTGGACGCCCTTGATCTCGGCGATCTCCTTGGCGACCTGGGCGGCCTTGCCGACCTCGGTCTGGATGAGGATATATGCCGTCACCACAAGCAACGACCTCCTTGAGTCCTGCCGCCGCAACGGCGCCCACGGCTGCACCGGGGCCGAAAGGTCTGCGCATGGTACACGGGGGCATGGAGCGTGCCAAGACCGCGAAAGGGACCGATCAGCCAGGCATTTCACGAGAGCGCAAGGGTGGGTATGCTGAGCTCCCCAACCGGGAGTGAGATGGCGGCACGGCAGCGGCGGTTCCTCGACCGGGTGGAGGCCGGCGAGCTGCTCGGCGAGGTCCTGGCCGGGCTCGTCAGGCCCCCCGTCGTGGTGCTCGGCATCCCCCGCGGCGGGGTGGTGGTGGCCGCCCGGGTCGCGGCCCGGCTGGGCGCCCCCCTGGACGTGGTCGTGCCCCGCAAGGTCGGCGCCCCCGGCAACCCCGAGCTGGCCGTGGGCGCGGTCGCCGACGGGGTCCAGGCGATCGACGAGCCGGCCATCCGCCGCCTCGGCCTCGACATGGCGGCGGTCAGGGCCGAGGTGGCCCGCCAGACCGCCGAGGTGGCCAGGCGGACCGCCGCCTACCGCCGCGGCCTGCCCCCGCTGGAGCTGGCCGGCCGCACCGCCGCGCTGGTCGACGACGGGGTGGCCACCGGCTGGACGTGCGCCGCCGCCGCCTCCTACACCCGCCGGGCCGGGGCCGCCCGGGTCCTGGTGGCCGTGCCCGTCGGCCCACCCGGCCTGGCCGAGCGGCTGCGGCCGGTGGTCGACCAGGTGGTGGTCCTGCTCACCCCGGACCCGTACCTCAACGTCGGCCAGGCCTACGAGCGCTTCGCCCAGGTCGACGACGACGAGGTGCTGCGCTGCCTGGAGCAGGGGCGGCAGGGGGTCCGGGGGGCTCAAGCCTAGCCCCACGCTAGACTGGATGATTCTCGTCTCCGACGCCGGAGGGCCTAGATGCCGAGCTCGCCACCGTCCGACCTGGGCCTTGCCGCCAACTCGATCGCCTACCACCCGACCGAGCGCGAGCTGCGCGAGTTCGCCGACGCCATGCCCCAGGCCCGCCGGACCGAGTTCGGCAACGTCAACGTCCAGACCCGGGTCGTGTCCCGGTCCAAGGGGTCGACCTACGTGGTCACCGACCGGCCCGAGGAGCACAGCGACCAGACCATCGACCGCGAGGAAGGGGCCAGGCTGGCCGCCCTCCAGGACGACTACATCCGCGGCCAGGACATGGTGGTGGTCGACGGCTTCATCGGCCACGCCGGCCCCTACCGCACCCCGGCCCGGCTGATCATCGAGAAGGCCAACGCCAACATCGCCGGCATGCAGCGGTTCCTGTACTACGACCCGGTCGAGGGCGGCACCGGCCACGAGCCCGAGATCACCATGATCTACACCCCCAACCTGGCCGCCCCCGGCTATCCGGACGACCGCGTGATCGCCGTCGACCTGGAGGCCGGCGTGACCCGGGTGCTCAACTCGGACTACTTCGGGGAGTCCAAGAAGGGCGGCCTGCGGATGTGGAACCGCAAGGTCTACGAGGGCGGCGGGCTGGCCATGCACGCCGGCTGCAAGGTCATCCCGACCTCCGACGGCGAGAGGACCATGCTGATCGTTGGCCTGTCGGGCACGGGCAAGACCACCACCACCTTCACCAAGCAGAACGGCTCCCAGGCGGTCCAGGACGACTTCATCGGGCTGTTCGCCGGGGGCAGGATCGTCTCCACCGAGGACGGCTGCTTCGCCAAGACCTTCGCCCTCTCGGCCGAGGACGAGCCGGCCATCCACGGGGCGGTGACCAAGCCCGATGCGTACCTGGAGAACGTGTCCCAGCACGGCGACAGGATCGACTTCTTCGACACCTCCTACACCCAGAACGGCCGGGCCGTGTTCAACATGCGCTCGATCGACAACTACCCGGCCGACCGGGTCCCGCCGGCGTCGTTCCTGCTGGTGCTGAACCGCGACGAGAACATCATCCCGGGGGTGGCCCGCCTCAACGTCGAGCAGGCGGCCGGCTACTTCATGCTCGGCGAGACCCAGGGCACCTCGGCCGGGGGCAAGGACGAGGAGGGCAAGTCGCTGCGGGTGCCCGGGACCAACCCGTTCTTCCCGCTCCGCCACGAGCAGCAGGGCAACCGGCTGGCCGAGCTGCTGGAGACCCACCCGCTGGAGGTGTTCCTGCTCAACACCGGGCGGGTCGGCGGCCCCGACGGCGACGACCGCTCCAAGAAGGTCCGGATCCCCCACTCCTCGGCCATCGTCCGGGCCATCGCCGAGGGCGCCATCACCTGGGACGAGGACCCGGACTTCGGCTACCAGGTCGCCTCCGAGGTCCCCGGCATCGACGACCTCGAGCTGCTCCAGCCCCGCCTGCTGTACGAGCGCCAGGGCCGCACCGACGAGTACCGCCGCCAGGTCGAGCGCCTCAAGGCCGAGCGGGCCGACTACCTGGCCGAGTTCCCCGACCTTGACGAGGCCATCGTCAAGGCGGTGTCCTGAACCTCGATGAGATCGGTGAGTTCGGGCTGATCGCCCGGCTCACCGGCGGGCTGGAGCTCGGGCCCGGGGTCGAGGTCGGGGTCGGCGACGACGCGGCCGTGCTGGCCCCCACCCCGGGGCACCGGCTCGTGGTCACCACCGACGTCCTGGTCGAGGGCCTGGACTTCACCGCCGCCCTGTCCGAGCCCGAGGACTGGGGCTGGAAGGCGGTCGTGGCCAACCTCTCCGACCTGGCCGCCATGGGCGCCGAGGCCCGCTGGCTGGTCCTGGCCCTGACCGTGCCCGACCCGACCCCGGTGGCGACCCTGGAACGGGTCTACGCCGGCGTGGGCGAGGCCTGCCGGGCGTTCGGGGTGGCCCTGGTCGGCGGCGACGTCTCCGGCGGCCCGGCCCTGTCGCTGGCGGTGACGGCGCTGGGGGAGGCCGAGCGGCCGGTGCTCAGGTCGGGGGCGCGACCGGGCGACCGCCTGGCCGTCACCGGTCCGCTGGGGGCGGCCGCGGCCGGGCTGGGCCTGCTGCAGCGCGGCGACCGGGCGGCCGCCGACCTGCTCGGCCGCTTCCCCGGCCTGGCCGCCGCCCACTGCCGGCCCACCCCGGCCCTGGCCATGGGCCTGGCCCTGGCCCGGGTGGGGGCGACGGCCCTGATCGACGTGTCCGACGGCCTGGCCGGCGACGCCCTCCACCTGGCCGAGGCGTCCGGGGTCGGGGTCGAGGTCCACGACGCCACCGTCCCCATCGCCCCCGGGGTCGCCGAGGCGGCCGGCCTGCTCGGCCTCGACCCGCTGGAGCTGGCCCTGGGCGGGGGAGACGACTTCGTCCTGGCCGCCGCCCTGCCCCGCGCCACCGACCTCGGCGGCGTGCTCGACTGCGGCCGCTTCACCTCCGACCCGGGCCGGCGGGTCCGCCTGACCGCCGGCGGCCAGCGCCCCCTCTCCGGCCTGGCCTATGACCATTTCAGCCCCCGACGCTAGGGCTCGATCAGTCGAGGCCCGTGGCGTCGAAGACCCGCCACTCGACGACCAGGCCGTCCGCGACCACCGCTCGCCATCGTGCTGGTCCGGCGAGCGCCGCCACCGAGCATTCCGAGCGACCGTGCACCCTCACGATCCCGCCGGGATCACTCCGGACGTTGTCGAACACGTTGCGGTAGTCAGGGAAGGACGCAAAGAAGCCTCGCCATGCCTCCAGGCACGCCGGCTTGCCGGTGAACGTGTTGCCAGCGGTGTCGATGAACCGATGGTCGTCAGCCATGAGCCGCCCCAGCCCCGGAAGATCGCTGCGGTTGATCGCGTCGTTGAAGGCCAGGACGACCGCCTCATCCGCTGAACCCATCGAACCTCCTCCCGCGACCACCGCCTCAGCGAAACGTCAACAGGGTACGGTTGCCTGACGCAGCGCTAGGAGGCGGCCAGGACCTCGTCGGCGGCGCGCTGGCCGGACTGGACGGCGCCTTCCATGTAGGCGGTCCAGGCGGTGGCGGTCTCGGTCCCGGCCCAGTGGAGGCGGCCGACGGGCTCCCGCAGGGCTTGGCCGAAGGAGGTCCAGACCCCGGGGGGGAAGTAGCCGGCGTAGCAGCCGCCGCTGTACTCCTCGTCGGCCCAGGACCGCTCCAGCAGCTCCCGGGGCCGGCCGGCCCGCTCGCCGAAGTAGTCGGCCAGGCAGGCCAGGACGCCGGCCCGCCGGTCGGCCGGGTCGCGGCGGGCCCAGATGCGGGCCTGCTCGCCCTCGATGAAGCCGACCAGCACCCCCGGCGAACCGTCCTCGGGGGAGTTGTCGTAGACGATCCTGACCGGGCCGCTGTCGCTGACCACGAAGCCGGACAGGCCCTCGGTGCGCCAGAACGGCTGCTCGTAGATGGCGTGGACCTTGATCACGCTGCCCATCGGCACCCGCTGGGTGAGCTGGTTGCGCCAGCCTGGCATGGCCGGCCGGTAGCCGATCCGCCCGGCGATGGCCGGGGGCACGGCCAGGATCGCCCGGCCGGCGGCCACCGTCCGCCCCGCGGCCTCGACCACCACCCGGCCGTCGCCGTGGCGGACCACCTGGGCCGGGGCGCCGAGCACGACCCGGTCGCCCAGCGACTCGGCCAGCCGGATCGAGATGGCCTGGGCGCCATGATGGAAGCGGCGTTCCTGGGCGCCCCCGGCGGTGGCCAGCAGCAGGGCGATGCCGCCGGCCGAGCGGATGACGAACAGGGTGTGCAGCAGCGACAGGTCTCGGGCCTCGGCGGCCAGCGTGCTCCTGATGGCCTCGCGCAGCCAGGTCCGGGCCTGCCCGGCCGGCACCCTGGCCTGGAGCCAGGTCTCGACCGTCTGGGAGTCCCAGGCCAGTGCCTGCTCGGCCGTCCAGGGGGCCTCCGGCGGGACGGTGGCGGCCATGGCGTCCAGCTCGCGGATGGCCTGGCCCATGGCGACCGCGCTGGCCGGGTCGTCGTCGCCTGGGAGCGGGCCGTCGTAGCGGCGGGCCCGGCCCTCGCGGAACTCGGTGTGCAGCCCCCGCTCGTAGCTCGGGTAGGTGGTGACGCCGACGCGCTCGGCCAGGGCGGCGATGCGGTGCTGGGTCGGGCCGATCCACTGGGCGCCGTGGTCGATCGGGGTGCCGTCGGCCGCGGGCAGGGTCAGGGTCCGCCCGCCGACCCGGTCGCGGGCCTCCAGCACCACGACCTCGGCGCCGGCGTCGACCAGCCGGCGGGCTGCGGCCAGGCCGGCCAGCCCGGCCCCGACCACGACGACGTCTGGTGCGGCGGTCACTGCGGTTCTCCTCGCTCGGGGTGGCGTCGTGGGGGCGACGCCAGGGGGAAGCTTCGGCGGTCGGGCGAGTCACGGCCCCTCGCGAGCGCCGAGCGGGATGCGGGCCGCACTCTACGAATGAGCGGGGGCAAACTTCCAGCTCGGTGACCGCTTCGAGATGATCGGCCGCAGAATGGCGACAGTCCTTTCGGGGAAAGGGAACCTCATGGCCATGACTCAGGACCGCCCGACCCGGGCCCGTGGCTTCGTCTCGACCAGCCCGGCCACCGGGGAGGTGGTCGGCAGCTTCCCGCTGGACGGACCCGAGCAGGTCGCGGCCGCCGTGGCCAGGGCCAGGGAGGCCCAGCGGGGCTGGGCCGAGCTGGGCTTCGACGGCCGCCGGCGGGCCCTCCAGGCCTACAAGGCGCTGCTGGTCCGCCGCACCGACGAGCTGGTCGCCCTGGTCCACCGCGAGAACGGCAAGCCCCACGACGACGCCCTCATCGAGGTCGTGCTGATCGTCGAGCACCTCGACTGGGCGGCCCGCAACGCGGCCAGGGTGCTCGGGCGGCGCCGGGCTCCCAGCACCCTGCTGCTGGCCAACCACGCCGCCTCGGTCGAGTACCAGCCGCTCGGCGTCGTCGGGGTGATCGGGCCCTGGAACTACCCGGTGTTCACCCCCCTCGGGTCGATCGTCTACGCCCTGGCCGCCGGCAACGCCGTGGTGTTCAAGCCGAGCGAGCTGACCCCGGCGGTGGGCTGCTTCCTGGTCGACACCTTCGTCGACGCCGTCGGCGACCAGCCGGTGTTCCAGGTGGTGACCGGGGACGGGAGCACCGGCCACGCCCTGTGCCTGGCCGGGGTGGACAAGGTGGCGTTCACCGGGTCGCCGGCCACCGGCCGCATGGTGATGGCGGCCTGCGCCGAGCGGCTCACCCCGGTGGTGCTGGAGCTCGGCGGCAAGGACGCCATGGTCGTCGACGCCGACGCCGACCTGGACGCCGCCGCTGAGCAGGCGCTGTGGGGCGGCATGGCCAACGCCGGCCAGACCTGCCTGGCCGTGGAGCGGGTGTACGTGGTCGACCAGGTCTACGACCGGTTCCTGGCCAGGCTGGTCGAGCGGGCGTCCCGCGTCCGGCCCGGCCCCGAACCCGGCGCCGACTTCGGCCCCATCACCCTCCCGCGGCAGCTCCAGACCATCCAGCGGCACCTGGCCGACGCCCTGGTGCTCCGGGAGGAGACCTTCGGCCCGGTCCTGCCGGTGGTGCGGGCCCGCGACGCCGGCCACGCCGTCGCCCTGGCCAACGCCAACCCGTACGGTCTGGGCGCGGCCGTGTTCGCCTCCCGCCGGGCCGAGCGCATCGCCCGCGCCCTGCGCTCGGGCATGGCCAGCATCAACTCGGTGCTGACCTACGCCGGCGTGCCGTCGCTGCCCTACGGCGGGGTCGGGGAGTCCGGCTTCGGCAGCATCCACGGCCCCGACGGCCTGCGCGAATTCACCCGCTCCAAGGCCATCACCCGCCAGCGTTTCCCCCTGCCGTTCGGGATGCAGAGCTTCGACCGACCCGGCTTCGTCCTCCCGGCCGTCCGGCAGGCCATGAGGCTCCGCCACGGCCGCGCCTCCCGTCGTCCCCGGCGCTAGCCGTCCCCGGGCGGTCGAGGACCGTCAGCCGAGCTTGCGGTGATCCCAGCTCGCCACCCGGGTCGGGTGGAACCGGATCCCGACCCGCTTGGCCGCCTGGGCGGCCAGGCCGGCCCGCAGCTCGGGGCCGGGGGCGGCGCCGTAGCGGACGGCCAGGGCGACACCGATGTCCAGCACCCGCTCGGGGTCGCGGACCAGCTCGGCGTCGCACTCCATGCTCACCCCGCGCAGCTCCTGGTAGGCCGTGCCGGCCTCGGTCAGCAGGGTGGCCCGGGGGTCGCGCTCCAGGTTGCGGGCCTTCTGGGAGGCGGCGTAGGTCCAGCAGTCGAGCCGCCCGGCGACCGGCAGGTACCACAGGGCGGCCAGGTGGGGCCGCCCCGTGGGGCCGAGGGTGGCGCAGGTCAGCGTGCGCTGGGCGTCCAGGAACGCGGCCAGCTCGGCCTCGCTCATCCGGATCTGGCGGCGACGGTCCATGCCGGCAGTCTACGGCCGCGACGCTGGTAGCCTGGCCCGAATTGCCTGTCCAGCAAGGAGGTGATCGGCCGTGCCGGTGCCCGCCCGGGTGCTCACCATCGCCGGGTCCGACTCCGGTGGCGGGGCCGGTATCCAGGCGGACCTCAAGACGTTCCTGGCCCACGGGGTCCACGGCATGTCGGCCGTCACCGCCGTGACCGTGCAGAACTCCATCGGGGTGCAGGGGTTCTACGAGCTCGAGCCCAGGGCCGTGTTCGAGCAGATCGAGTCGGTGGCCACCGACATCGGGGTCGACGCGGCCAAGACCGGGATGCTGGCCTCGGCCCCCATCATCGAGGCGGTGGCCGACGCCTGCGGGCGCTTCGCCCTGCCCAACCTGGTGGTCGACCCGGTGGCCGCCTCCAAGCACGGCGACCCGCTGCTGCGCCCCGACGCGCTCCAGGCGCTCAAGGAGCGGCTGGCCCCCCTGGCCACCGTCATCACCCCCAACCTGGGCGAGGTCAAGCTGCTGTGCGGGGTCGAGGTGCGCGGCCGCCAGGACATGCTGGCCGCGGCCAGGGCGGTGCACGAGCTGGGGCCGCGCTGGGTGCTGGTCAAGGGCGGCCACCTGCCCGCCGGCGACGCCGTCGACCTGCTGTTCGACGGCCGCGACGCGGTCGAGCTGACCGCTCCCCGGCTGGCCACCCCCCACACGCATGGGACCGGCTGCACCCTGGCCTCGGCGATCGCGGCCAACCTGGCCGACGGCCTGGACGTGGTCACCGCCGTCCAGGCGGCCAAGCGCTACCTGTCGGGGGCGATCGCCGGCGCCTTCCCCCTCGGCAAGGGCATCGGCCCCACCGACCACGCCTGGCGGTTCCGGGCCGCCGGCCTGCTCCGTCCCGGCGGCCCCAGCCACCCCACGCCCGTGCCCTGGCCGTACGGGCCCAACCCCTACGAGGGCTGACCCATGGCTTCCCGAACGGCGACGCTCGTGGCCAGGGCCCTGGTCGTCCACGACGGCAAGGTGCTGGCCGCCCACCACCACCACGAGGACGGCGACGACTTCTGGTGCCTGCCCGGCGGGAAGGCCAACCCCGGCGAGCGGCTCGAGGACGCGGCCCGGCGCGAGCTGCTGGAGGAGACCGGCCTGCCGATCGGCCTGGCCGGCGTGGTCTGGCTCCAGGACATGGTCGAGGAGAACGAGTTCGTGGTCGTGTTCGCCGGCTGGCTGGCCGCCGGCCACGACGGCGTCCTGGACATCGAGCCCAACCCCTCCGGGGACCGGAACCTGGCCGAGGTCGCCTGGCGGGCCCCCGAGGAGCTGCTGGCCGGCGACTTCCGCCCGGCGTCCCTGCTCAAGCTGCTCGACCTCGGCACCCTGGCCGAGCTGCCCCGGCCGGAGCCCTAGACCTCGGCGCCCGACGCCGGCCGGCGCAGCAGCTCGGCCAGGGTGGCGTTGACCTCCTCGAGGGGCAGGCCGCCGGCCTCCAGCTGCTCGGGCTCCAGCGGCCGCAGGCGCTGGCAGAAGGCGATCGCCTGCTCGACCGGCCCTGGGTCGTCCGGGGCCTCGTCGATCAGCTCGAACAGGGCGTCCTCGGCGTCGGCGTACCGGCCCAGCGCCTCCAGCACGCGGGCCACGGCCAGGCGCTGGCCGGCCGTCAGTTCCAGCTCCTCGGCCCGCTCCAGCAGGTCGGCGGCCAGCGCCCGGTCCAGCAGGCGCTCGGAGCGGGCGGCCAGGCAGCCGGCCAGGGCGATCGCCCGCCGGTAGCGGACCGCGGCCTCGCCGGCCTGGCCGGCCCCGGCGTACAGGTCGGCCTCGGCCTTGAGCAGCTCCAGGGCCATGGACACCCGCCGCATGTCCGGGTTCGACCCCGAGGTGAGCATGTCCACCAGCTGGCCGTCGTCGAGCACGGCCACCACCCGGCTCCCGATCCCCAGCAGCGGCTTGTACGCCTCGTCGAACATGCCCAGCGCCTCGTCCCCCCGCCCACCCTTGGCCAGCCCCAGGATCCGGGCCAGCATCTGGCCCACCTGCTCGATCTGGCGCATGAGATAGTCGCGCTGGTACGTGACGGGAGCTCCTGGTCGGAGGGGCGGCCTGGGCAGGAGGTTAGCGCAGCTGGCGCACCTGAGCGCGGAGGGCGGGGCGCGTGCGGGGCAGGGGCATCACCTGCGACACCGGCTTCTTCCGCTCCGCCTCCAGCGCCAGCACCCGCGAACCGTTCGACCCCGAGGTCGTCGGGCGCGAGCTACGGTCATCGGCGAGGACCTGCACTGCAACGCGGTCCGCGTCACCGGCGGCGACCCGGACCGGCTGGAGCTCGCCGCCGGCCACGCCGCCGAGGTCGGCCTGGAGGTCTGGCTCTCACCGTTCACCTGCGACCTGACCACCGGCCAGCTCCTCGACCTCCTCGCCGACCGGTACCGGGGCTGACACTCAGGAGCTCTGACGCATGAGATAGTCGCGTCGACGACGCCGAGAGGAGCGCATGAGCGATCAGACACGGCCAGAGGTGCCGCCGGCCCTCCAGAAGCTGGCCGCCTGGAGCTGGCGACTGCTGGTCGTGCTGGGCGCCGCCGGGCTCGTGCTGTACCTGCTCGTCCTGCTCAAGGTCATCGTCGTCCCGGTGATCGTGGCCCTGTTCCTGGCCACCCTGCTGGTCCCGCTGGTGCGCTGGCTGGAGGCCCGCGGCTGGAGGCACCTGACGGCGGTGGTGGCCGTGTTCGTGGGGGTGGTGCTGCTGCTGGCCGGGATCATCGCCGGGTTCATCCCGCTGATCGGCAACGAGCTGGGCACGCTGCGCCAGCGGGCCGACGAGGGCGTCGGCGAGGTGCAGCGGTTCATCGCCTCGCGCCCGTTCGGGCTCAGCGAGGACGACCTCAACCGTTACCTCGACCAGGCCCGCCAGCGCCTCACCGAGAACTCGGCCGGCCTCACCCAGGGCGCCGTCCACGGCGTGACCCTGATCGGGGAGGTGATCACCGGGCTGATCCTCTCCCTGTTCCTGACCTTCTTCTTCGTCAAGGACTCCGAGCGCTTCACCCGCTGGATCCTCGACTTCGCCGGCCGGCACCGCGAAGGCCACCTGCGCGAGATCGGCATCCGCTCGGCCACCGCGGTCAGCGGCTACCTCCGCGGCCAGGCCACCGTCGGGCTGGTCGACGCCGTCTTCATCGGGATCGGGCTGGCCATCGTCGGCGTCCCCCTGGTCATCCCGCTGTCGTTCCTGACCTTCGTGGCCGCGTTCCTGCCGCTGATCGGCGCGTTCATCGCCGGCGCCCTGGCCGCCCTGGTCGCCCTGGTCACCAAGGGCGTCACCGCCGCCCTGATCGTGATCGGCATCACCGTGCTGGTGCAGCAGCTCGAAGGCCACCTGCTGGCCCCGCTGCTGCTGGGCCGGGCGGTCGCCCTGCACCCGGTCGTGATCATCCTCGCCCTGGCCACCGGGGCGATCCTTGGCGGCATCGTCGGGGCCTTCCTGGCCGTGCCCATCGCCGCGGTGGTCACCTCGGTCGGGACCTACGTGCGCGGCGACGAGCCCATCGGCGAACCCGCCGACCGGGGAGAGCCGGAACCGGAGACCAGCGGCCGGGGCGAGACCGCCCGGGGCTAGACGGCCCGGCGGACCTTGTTGGCCTTGATGCAGGAGGTGCAGACGTTGCGGCGGCGCGGGGTGCGCCCCTCCATGATGCGGATGCGCTGGATGTTGGGGTTCCAGCGCCGCGGGCTGCGCTTGTGGGAGAAGCTCACCTTCATGCCGAAGCCCGGGTGCTTGCCGCAGATGTCGCAGACGGCGGCCATCGTCGGGAGACCTTCCTCGAGAGTGAATTCGCGCGAGTTCAAGAGAGCCGGGAGAGGGTAGCACGGCCCCGTCCGAGGCCGCACCTATACTCGACCGATGCCCGACCCACCCGTTCCCGACCCCCTCGGCACCCAGCTGGCCAAGGCCCCCGGGGTGTCCGCGGCCCTGGCCAGGACGCTGGAGGAGGCCTTCGGCTACCGCAGTGTCCGCGACCTGCTCGAGCACTACCCGCGCCGCTACCTGACCCGGGGCGAGCTCACCGACCTGGCCCACGCCAAGAAGGGGGCCGAGGTCACCCTGGTCGGCACCGTCCGCAACCTGGCCAAGAAGCAGCCCCGGCGCAACCTGCGCATCCTCGAGGTCCGGGTGGTCGACGACAGCGGCGCCTGGGTCTGCACCTGGTTCAACCAGCCCTGGCACGCCCAGAAGCTGACGGTGGGCACGGTGGCCGCCTTCTCGGGCAAGCTCGCCTGGAAGGCCGGCCGTCTCGGCATGGCCAACCCCGGCTACGAGGTCCTGCGCGAGGGCGACGACCCCGAGGAGTTCGCCAACGAGGTCATCCCCGTCTACCCGGCCAGCAAGGAGGTCTCCTCGGGCCGCATCCGCCGGGCCGTCGGCGCCCTGCTCGACCGCTACGGCGACGTCCCCGACTTCGTGCCCGAGCCGCTGCGCCGCGGCCACGGCCTGCCCGACCGGGCCGGCGCCCTGGAGGCCATCCACCGCCCCGGCGACCGCGCCCAGGCGGCCCGGGCCCGCGACCGCCTGGTCTACGACGAGCTGTTCGTGCTCCAGGTCGGCCTGGCCCTGCGCCGCCGCGCCCAGGAGGCCGGCCAGCACGGCCGCCCCCTCCAGACCGACGGCGACCTGACCAAGCACCTCCTGGGCAGCCTCCCCTTCACCCCCACCGCCGCCCAGTCCCGGGCCATGGCCGAGATCGGCGCCGACCTGGCCCGCTCCAAGCCGATGCACCGCCTGCTCCAGGGCGAGGTCGGCAGCGGGAAGGCGCAGCCGATCGAGTCGCTGGTCCTCACGCCGAGCGGGTTCAAGCGGATGGCGGAGATCCAGGTCGGCGACGAGGTGGTGAGCCCAACCGGAGAGATCACCGTGGTCACGGGCGTGTTCCCACAGGGATGTCATGACGTGTGGAGGGTCGTGTTCTCGGACGGGTCGACCGTCGAGTGCGACGACGAGCACCTATGGGCCGTCAACACCTCCGCTGCCTGGTACCGGGGCCAGGCGCTCAAGGTCAAGACGACCAGAGAGATCCGCGAGGACCTGCTGAAGAAGAACGGGTCGTCGAAGTGGTACATCCCCGGTACCATCGGCGTGGACCTGGAATGCGGGAATGAGCGACCACTTGACCCGTATCTCTTGGGTCTTCTCCTCGGGGATGGGACCTTTCGAGCCAGCCTCGCGCTCTCAACGGCCGATCAGGAGATTGTGGAGGCGGCGTCGGCGGCGCTGCCACCGGGCTGTTTCCTCAAGCAGGCGTCATCGAGGAAGTACGACTATCTGATCCAGTGCAAGCCCAGGTCGAACCAGTTCCAGCCTCATCCGGTCGCACTTGCCCTCAAGCAACTCGGGCTTCGCGGTCTGCTGTCCCGGGACAAGCATGTGCCTCGCGCCTATCTCGTCGCGCCCATCAAGGTCCGCCACGCGCTCCTTCAAGGTCTCTTGGATACGGACGGAACGATCGCCCGGGAGCAGGGAAGCAACGTCAGGTTCCTTTCCGCCTCCCGCCAGCTCGCCGATGACGTGCAGTGGTTGGTCCATTCTCTTGGCGGCCTTGCTCGCGTCCGGGCGGTCGTCAAGTCGGGCGGGACATACTTCCTTGTCAGCCTCAAGCTCCCCAACGAATATCCACCATTCCGCCTAGAGCGGAAGGCCCGCCTGTGGAAGCCGCTGACGAAATACCACTCGTTCCGACGCGGCATCCGCCGGGTCGAATACGTGCGCCCCAAGCCGGTGCAGTGCATCTCGGTGGCACACCCCAACCAGCTTTATGTCACCGACCACTTCGTCGCCACCCATAACACCGTCGTTGCCCTCTGGGCCCTGCTGTGCGCGGTCCAGTCGGGGATGCAGGGGGCGATCATGGCCCCGACCGAGGTGCTGGCCGACCAGCACGGCATCAACCTCCGGGGGCTGCTGGAGCCGCTGGGGGAGGGCGGGGGGCTGTTCGGGGGGCCGCGGGTCGAGGTGCTCACCGCGGCCACCACCGGGGCCAGCCGGCAGCGGGTGCTGGAGGGGGTCGCCTCGGGCGAGGTCGACCTGGTGGTCGGCACCCACGCCCTGCTGTCGGAAGGGGTCGAGTTCCAGCGGCTGGGGGCGGTGGTGGTCGACGAGCAGCACCGCTTCGGGGTGCACCAGCGGGTCCGGCTGCGCGAGAAGGGCGACAGCCCGCACGTGCTGATCATGACCGCCACCCCGATCCCGCGGACCCTGGCCCTGACCCTGTACGGCGACCTGGACGTGTCCACCCTGGACGAGCTGCCGCCCGGCCGGACCCCGATCGCCACCCACGTGGTCGCCGACGCCACCCTGCGGGAGCGCGCCTACCAGCGGGTCCGTGAGGAGGTGGCCGCCGGCCACCAGGCCTACGTGGTCTGCGCCCTCAAGGACGAGTCGGACAAGGTCGAGGTCCGCTCGGCCAAGGCCGAGGCCGAGCGGCTGCGGGCCGAGGTCTTCCCCGACCTCAGGGTCGGGCTGGTCTACGGCGACATGCCGGCCCGGGAGAAGGAGGCGACCATGGACCGGTTCCGGGCCGGCGAGGTCGACGTGCTCGTCTCCACCACCGTGATCGAGGTCGGCGTGGACGTGCCCAACGCCACCGTGATGCTGATCGAGGACGCCGACCGCTTCGGCCTCTCCCAGCTCCACCAGCTCCGGGGCCGGGTCGGGCGGGGCGAGGCGCCCGGGCTGTGCATCCTGTTCGCCGACCCGCTGACCGACGAGGGCCGGGCCCGCATGGACGCCATCGCCCGCACCAACGACGGCTTCGAGCTGGCCAACGAGGACCTGCGCATCCGCGGCGAGGGCACCGTGTTCGACGCCCGCCAGTCCGGCCTCTCCGACCTCAAGCTGGCCCGGCTGATCGACGACTTCGACTGGGTCCGGCGGGCCAGGGCCGACGCCTTTGCGCTGGTCGAGGCCGACCCGGAGCTGACCGACCCGGCCCACCGCCGGCTGCGCCAGGAGGTCCTGGCCCGCCTGGGTGACGGCCGGGCCGAATGGCTGGCCCGGGGATAGCGGTAGCGCGAACCCCGTCGCCGCACTAGGCTCCCGCCATGTCGACCGACGACCGCGGCTGGTCGGACGAGGAGCAGCTCGTCCAGCACCTGGCCGAGTTCGGCTTCAGCCGCAACGAGGCCCGGATGTACCTGGCCGCCCTCGGGCGCCCGCCGCTGCGGGTGGCCGAGCTGGCCGAGCTGGCCGCCGTCAACCGGCCCAAGGCGTACGACGCGCTGCGCCAGCTGGTCGAGAAGGGGCTGTTCGACGAGAGCACCGGCCCCGACGCCGGCCAGGTGGCCCGCTACCAGGCCGCCGACCCGGCGCTGGTGGTCCAGCGCCTGCGCCACCAGAGCGCGCTGGAGCAGGCCGACCGCGTCCAGGACACCTCGCTGCTGGTCGCCGACCTGTTCGCCCGCTACTACAAGGCCCCCCAGGGCGTCGACCCCTTCGAGTACGTCGAGCTGATCCGCAACTCCGACGCCGCCTGGGCCCGCCGCGACGCCATCACCGCCGGCGCCGAGAAGGAGGTCGTCCAGGCCCGCCGGATGACCCCGCCGGGGACCAGGCCACGGGCCGGCGACGAGGTCGGGGTCCGCGAGGGCGTCAGCTACCGGGCCCTGTACGAGACCGGCTTCCTGGCCTTCCCCCAGTTCGTGGCCCGGCTGGCCGAGCGCGAGCAGCGCGGCGAGCAGATCCGCTTCGTCGACGCGGTGCCGATCGGCCTGACCGCCGTCGACCGGCGCAAGTGCCTGCTCAGCCTCAACCCGACCGGGCTCGTCAGCGGGCAGGGGAACTGGGTCGTGCTCGAGCAGCCGGCCCTGACCGACCTGCTCACCGCCGCCTTCGACCTGCTCTGGGGGTCGGCCAGGCCGGCTCCCCGGTAGCCCCGCGCGCACCCTCCGACACCCCGTGGACGCCGCCTTGACTTCACCGGGCGCCCTGCTACTGTTGCGGCTCGCTCCTGTTGTCCCCTTAGGGAAGGACAGATCGCTGAGCCAGTCCGGTGACTCGGATCTGATCGACCGGCTCGTCCGCCACGGCCTCGGCCAGGGCGAGGCCCGCTGCTATGTCGGCATGCTGGCCCAGCGGGCGTTCAAGGTCAGCGAGGTCGCCACCGAGGCCGGCCTGCCCCGGTCCAGGGCCTACGAGCTGATCCGCTCCCTGGTCCGGTTCGGGCTCTGCACCGAGGTGGCCGGCAGCGGCTACGCCCGCTTCCGGGCCGTCCCGCCCAACGAGGCCATCGGCCGGCTCGAGGCCTCCAGGGCCGAGCAGGCCCGCCGCCGCGACCTGGCCCTCAACGGCCTGGCCGAGGCGCTGGCCGACCGCGCCCGCCCGGCGCCGGGGCCGGGCGAGGAGCCGCTGGAGATGCTGCGCCGCCGCGACCAGCTCCTGACCATCATGGCCACCGAGGTCTGCCAGGCCCGCGACGAGGTGCTGACCATCGTCAACACCTCCTGGAAGCCGACCGACTGCCCAGGGATGCGCGAGCGCCTGGCCGCCGGGGTCCGCTTCCGCACCATCTTCGACCACGACTCGCTCGACCACGAGCCGCACCGGGACTGGGTGGCCGCCTTCGCCTCCGACGACGGGTTCGAGGTCCGGATCGTCGACCGCGTCGAGACCCTGTACCTGCTGGTCGACCGGTACGTGGTGCTCCTCAACCTGACCGTCCCGGGGTCCGAGTCGCCCGGCAGCCACGCCGAGTCCCTGCTCATGCGCCACGCCGGGCTCGGCCAGATCCTCCACGACGCCTTCGAGCGCACCTGGCAGCGCGGCGTCCCGTTCGAGCAGGCCCTCGCGGCGGACGGCACCCCCGCCCTCGTGGGGGCGGCGACCAGTGCGCGCGGCCCGGCCCCACCGCCGGGCGGGCCGCACGCCGGCAACGGCCGCTCGGCCCCCTGAGGCCGAGCCGGCCCGAGCGGTTGGACGGCGGGGGAACGGCCTTGGCCCCCCCGGGCTAAGTACCCCGCCGTTCGACCACCTGGTGGAGACCGTTCCGCTGGCGTGGGGTTCATTCGGAAGGAGTCCTCCCCCCGAACCCCCCCCAAGAGCTCGGCCGCTCTAGCATCTCGGGGTGGGGAGCCGATTTGCCGTCCTTGGTCGAGGTGGTGCCTGTGCGGGTTGTCGGGGGGTATCTGGGAGGCCGCAGGCTGCTGACCGTCCCCGGGAAGGACACGCGGCCGACCAGTGACCGGGTGCGGGAGGCGCTGTTCGGGATCCTGGGGGAGCGGGTGGAGGGGGCGCGGGTGCTCGACCTGTTCGCGGGGACCGGGGCGCTGGGCATCGAGGCGCTGTCGCGGGGGGCGGGGTCGGCGGTGCTGGTCGAGCAGGCGGCACCGGCGGTGGCGGTGATCCGGGCCAACCTGGACGCCCTCGACCTCAATGAGACGGTGAAGGTCCGCCGGACCCGGGCCGAGACGTATCTCCGGATCCAGCGGGACGGGCCGTTCGACCTGGTCCTGCTCGACCCACCCTATGCGGCCCCGGTCGGGCTGGTCGCCGGCCTGCTCGGCCGCCTGGCCCGGACCGCCCTGGCCCCCGGGGCGGTGGTCGTGGTCGAGGCCGCCGCCCGGGCCGAGGCCCCGCCCTGGCCACCCGGGCTCGTCCCCGACCCGCCCCGCCGCTACAGCGACACCGCCCTGCATCTCGCCATGCAAGTACCCTTGCCCTAGCCGAACCGAGCCAGGAGACCCATCCGTGCGGACCGCTTGCTGCCCAGGCACCTACGACCCGGTCACCAACGGCCACCTCGACATCGTGGCCCGGGCCACCAGGTGCTTCGACCGGGTCATCGTGGCCGTGCTGATCAACCCGGCCAAGCAGCCGCTGTTCAGCCTCGAGGAGCGCCAGGCCATGCTCAAGGAGGCCACCGTCGGGATGGCCTCGGTCGAGATCGACGCCTTCTCCGGCCTGCTGGTCGACTACGCCAAGCGCAGGAACGTCACCGCCATCGTGAAGGGCCTGCGGGCGGTCTCCGACTTCGACTACGAGCTCCAGATGGCCCAGATGAACTACCGCCTGGCCGGGGTCGACACCATGTTCATGTCCACCAACCCGACCTGGTCCTACCTCAGCTCCAGCCTGGTCAAGGACGTGGCCAGGCACGGCGGCGACGTCACCGGCCTGGTGCCCGACTTCGTGGTGGCCAGGCTGCGCGAGCACGCCCAGCAGCCGCCCGTCTGACCATTGCCTTCTGCTACCCTGTGGTCCTGCGGTGGATCCCGCCGTTCGTTTTTGTGTGCCCGTCACACGCCCCCGCGCCATCTCTCGAGAGCGTCATCTTTCATGAGCAAGCACGTCACAGCACCGGCGCTCGCGGTCGACGTCCGCGAGCTGCTCCAGAGGCCCGCAACGCACCGGCACGTGGTGGTGCGAGCGCCCCTCGACGGCCTGGCCACCCCGGTGGCCTCGGTCCCGCCCGACCGTCCCGTCACCGTCGACGTCGAGATCGAGAGCGTCGTGGAGGGGCTGCTGGTCACCGGCAAGGTCAGCGCCACCGCGGTGGTCCGCTGCGTGCGCTGCCTGCGTGAGCTCGACCAGGAGGTGGAGGTCGAGGTGCGGGAGCTGTTCGCCCTCGAGCCCGGCGCCGACGAGGACGAGGGCTACGCCGTGCTGCCCGACGACCGCCTGCCGCTCGACACCATGGCCCGGGACGCGCTCGTGCTCGCCTTCCCGGCCTTCCCGCTGCACCGCCCCGACTGCGCCGGGCTCTGCCCGGTGTGCGGCGCCGACCGCAACACCACAGACTGCGGGCACGGCGGGACCGAGAACCTCGACCCCCGGTGGGCCGCCCTGGCCGGCCTGCAGGACAGTTTGGAGGAGGACAACGATGCCAGTCCCCAAGCGTAAGACCCCACGGGCCAAGACCCGGCACCGCCGGTCCCAATGGAAGTCGGTGGCCCCGACCTATGCGTCCTGTCCGCAGTGCCGGCAGGCCAAGCTGCCGCACACCGTCTGCCAGAACTGCGGGTACTACGGTGGACGTCAGGTCGTTGAGGTCGACTAAGCGGCAACCGATCGAGAAGGCCCTCGGGATCCGCTTCGGCGGCGAGGAGCTGTACGTCTGGGCGTTCACGCACCGCTCCTTCGCCTACGAGAACGGCGGCCTGCCCACCAACGAACGGCTCGAGTTCCTCGGCGACGCCGTGCTCGGCCTGGTCGTCACCGACATCATCTACCGCGCCTTCCCCGACCTGCCCGAAGGCCAGCTGGCCAAGCTGCGGGCGGCCACGGTGAACATGAACGTGCTCGCCGAGGTGGCCCGCGAGCTGGGCGTCGGCGACGCCGTGCGCCTGGGCCGGGGCGAGGAGCTCTCCGGCGGGCGGGACAAGTCCTCGATCCTGGCCGACACCCTCGAGGCCGTCCTCGGGGCCATCTACCTCGACAAGGGCCTGTCGCGGGCGGCCGCGCTGGTGCGCCGGCTGTTCGAGCACCGGGTGATGGAGGCGGCCGGCCTGGGGGCCGCCCTCGACTACAAGACCTCGCTCCAGGAGCTGGCCGCCTCCAGCCTGGGCGGGATGCCCTCCTACGCGATCGAGGAGGAGGGGCCCGACCACGCCAAGCGGTTCACGGCCACCGTGTCGGTGGCCGGCACCTCCTACGGCAGCGGCAAGGGCCGCTCCAAGAAGGAGGCCGAGCAGCAGGCGGCCCGGGAGGCGTTCGAGTCGCTGGCCGCCGACCGCATGGTCACCGGCACCGGTGACGCCGGCCAGACCGACGTCGTCCCGGCCGACCCCGACCCCGGGGCCGAGGCTCCGAGGCCCGCGGGCGACTAGGGTGCCGGAGCTCCCCGAGCTCGACGTCCTGGCCGAGAACCTGGCTGGCCGGCTGGCCGGGGCCAGGGCGGCCGCGGTCCGGGTGGTCTCGGTGGCCGCCCTCAAGACCTTCGACCCGCCGATCGACTCCCTGGTCGGCCTGGCCGTGACCGGCGCCGGCCGCCGGGCCAAGTACGTCTGGCTGGAGCTGGGGGACCTGCGCCTGGTCATGCACCTGTCGCTCGGCGGCCGGCTGGTCCTCGGGCCCAAGCCCGCCTCGCGCAAGGTCGCCGTGCTCACCGTGGACTTCGACGACGGCCGGGTCCTGTCCATGACCGAGGGCGGCACCCAGCGCCGGGCCGCGGTCTGGCTGGTCGACGACGTCGAGAAGGTCCCGCCCCTGGCCGGCCTCGGTCCCGAGCCGCTCGACCCCGACTTCACCACCGAGCGCCTGGCCGCCATCCTGGCCGAGGGCGGCCACACCCTGAAGGGCATGCTCACCGACCAGCGGGCCATGGCCGGGGTCGGCAACGCCTGGAGCGACGACGTGCTCCACCGGGCCCGGATGTCGCCCTTCGCCCGTCCCGAGCGCCTCGACGAGGCCGAGGTCGAGCGCCTCCACGCCGCCCTGGTCGGCGTCCTCACCGAGGCCCGGGCCGCCCTGGCCGAACAGGTCGGCGACGAGGTGGCCATCCCCAAGGCCTCCGAGCGCCTGTTCGCCGTGCACGCCCGGGCCGGCGCCGCCTGCTACGTCTGCGGCGACACCATCCGCTCGGTCTGGATGGGTGACCGCGAGACCTCCTACTGCCCGACCTGCCAGACCGGCGGCCGCGTCCTGGCCGACCGTCGCCGCTCCCGCTTCCTCCGCTAGAATGCGCGGCGTCCCGGCCCGGGAGAGCTCGGGCGAGGCGGCCCGCCGGAGGAGCCTGTGCCCGAGTTGCCGGAGGTCGAGACCCTCCGCCACGACCTCGACAAGGAGGTCGCAGGCCGGAAGATCAAGGCGGTCGAGGTGCGGGCGGCCCGGGTGGTGCGCCGCCACCGCAACCGCCCCGAGTTCGCCGCCCGGCTCGTCGGCCGCAAGCTCGGCGCCACCGTCCGCCTCGGCAGCCTGCTCCTGATCGGCCTGGACGGCGACCCGGAGACGACCGCCCTGGTGGTCGACCTCGGCCCCACCGGGCGGCTGCTCAGGCAGCGCAGCGCCGCCCCCACCGACCGCCAGACCGACGCCGTGCTCAGCTTCACCGTCGGCGGCGACCTGCGCGTGCTCGACCTCGGGGAGGACGGCGAGCTGTTCCTGGCCGGGCAGGCCGAGGTGGACGAGCTGGCCGACCGCTGGCGCGGGGCCATCGACCCGCTGGCCGACGCCCTGGCCTGGCAGGCCCTCGGGGCCCAACTGGGGGCCAGGCAGGAGCGGCTGCGGGCCCTGCTGACCGACCCGACCTTCGTGGCCGGCATCGGCCCGGTCTACGCCGACGAGATCCTGTGGGCCGGCGGGCTGCGCTGGGACCGGCACTCCGACAGCCTGACCGCCCAGGAGGTGCGCCGGCTCCACCGGGCCATGCAGGAGGTGGTGCAGGAGGCGGTACGCCTGCGCGGCGTGTCGGTGGGGGAGACCCCCTGGCTGGACCTGCACGGCAGCAAGGGTGAGTTCGAGCCCCAGATCAGCGTCTACCAGCGTGAGGGCCAGCCGTGCCGGCGCTGCCGCACGCCGCTGCGCCTCGAGCCCATCGAGGGTGGGCGGACGACGTACTATTGCCCCAAATGTCAGAGCTGAAGACCCGCTCCCGGTCGCCCGCCGCCGTCGCCGCGCTGCTCGCGGCCGTCCTGGCCCTGGCCGGCTGCGGTGGTCCCGACCGGGACCCGCCGCCCCCGCTCGACCCCTCCGCCGGGCCCGCCGCCCCCACGACGACCACCAGGGCGACCCCGAAGGCGGGCGAGGTCCGGCTCGGCGACGCCCCCGCGTATGTCGCCCTGGCCGTCCAGGACGTGACCGTCCGCTCCCGGCCCCGCAGCGGCGACGTGGTCGCGGTGTTCCCCCAGGAGCTGCCCTGGGGGAGCCCCACGCCGTTCCTGATCAGCGAGGCCCGGCGCACCGCGGCCGGGGACACCTGGCTCAGGGTCCTGCTGCCCCGGCGGCCCAACGGCTCCAGCGGCTGGGTCCGGCGCGACCAGGTCCGCATCAGGCCGGTCGCCCGCGAGGTCGTGGTCGACCTGTCGTCGCGCACCGCCAGCCTGCTCGAGGACCGCCGCAAGGTGCGTTCGTTCCGGGTCGGGGTCGGGACCGCGGGCACGCCCACCCCGACAGGGCGGTTCTACGTGACCGTGAAGCTGCGGCCCCCGCAGATCTCCGCGGCCGCCTACGGCGCCTGGGCGCTCGGCCTCTCCGGCTACTCCGAGGTCCACCAGAGCTTCGGCACCGGCGACGGCCAGATCGCCCTGCACGGGACCTACAAGCCGTGGCTGCTCGGCCGCCCGGTGTCCAACGGGTGCGTCCGCATGGACAACGCGACCATCACCCTCCTGGCCGAGACGCTGCCGCTGGGCACGCCCGTCACCATCCAGGCGTGAGATGAGCCGGGCCGTGCGGCTGAAGGCCGTGGTCAGGGGCGAGGTCCAGGGTGTCGGCTTCCGCTGGGCGGTGCAGCGCCAGGCCGGCCAGCTGGGGCTCACCGGCTACGCCGAGAACCTGCCCGACGGCTCGGTCCGGGTCGAGGCCGAAGGCGAGCCCGGCCACCTCGACGAGCTGGAGCGCTTCCTCCACCAGGGGCCGCACTGGGCCGAGGTCGCGTCGGTGGACAGCGAGCGCGTCCCGGCCACCGGCGAGTTCCGACGGTTCGAAGCCAGATAGTTGGAGCGACTGATTCGTCCCGATGGGCCCGCTTGGCGCCTCCCTGTGGACGTGTTATAGTCCGCTTGTGAAATCAGGTCTCTGGGACCGCCCAGACGCGGTGACTGCCAGGCCCAGCTGCATCGGGCAGGGTCACGCACACGTTCTGGGTCTTCCTCTCCCAGGGGACAAACGCACGTAAGTCGTCGGCCGTTCCGCGCGGCGCTGGACGACCCTTGAGGCCTGTCAGCCCAGCGGACAAGAGCGCAGCGGTAACCCCGAAGCCGCTGCAGTGGGAGGAGCTTCCCGGATGTCGAAGGCGCTCATGGGCTACGTAGGTCAGCCACCCGCCTACATGATCTTGCGGGAGCTGAATGCCCTCAAAGCGCGTGTCGCCGAGCTGGAGCGGCACCTCGCGGTAGCGGAGCAGGAGCTCGCCCTTCGCGAGGTCGAGGGCTTCCGCCCCTCGACCACCAAGGAAGCAGCCCTGGCCTAGCCAGGGTTTCGTCAACTTCGGGGCCCCCTCAGGGGGCCCCGAACCGTTCGCCCCCAACCGCTCCGACATCCCCGGGATCGTCGGTTGCCCGTGCTAGCATCAGCCGGCCTGATGTTCCTCAAGTCGCTGACCCTGCGCGGGTTCAAGTCGTTCGCCGAGAAGACCACCCTGGACTTCGAGCCGGGGATCACGGTCATCGTCGGCCCCAACGGGTCCGGCAAATCCAACGTGGTCGACGCGGTCGCCTGGGTGCTGGGCGAGCAGGGCCCCAAGTCGCTGCGCGGCGGCAAGATGGAGGACGTCATCTTCGCCGGCACGGGCAGCCGCGGCGCCCTCGGCCGGGCCGAGGTCGCCCTCACCATCGACAACGCCGCCGGGCTGCTGCCCATCGAGTACAGCGAGGTGACGGTCACCCGGCTGCTGTACCGCTCGGGCGAGAGCGAGTACGCGATCAACGGCACCACCTGCCGGCTGCTCGACATCCAGGAGCTGCTCTCGGACACCGGCGTCGGCCGCGAGCTGCACACCGTGCTCGGCCAGAACCGCCTCGAGGACGTCCTCCAGGGCCGCCCCGAGGACCGGAGGGCGGCCATCGAGGAGGCGGCCGGCGTCTACAAGCACCGCCGTCGCAAGGAGAAGGCGCTGCGCAAGCTGGCCGGCATGGAGCAGCACCTGGTCAGGCTGTCCGACCTGGTCGGCGAGCTGCGCCGCCAGCTCAAGCCGCTCCAGCAGCAGGCCGAGACCGCGGCCAGGGCGGCCGAGGTCGCGGCCGAGCTGCGCGAGGTCCGCCTGACCCTGCGGGCCAGGGAGCTGGCCGGGGTGCGCGAGCGGTCGGCGTCGCTGGACGCCGAGGAGGCCGCCTTCGCCGCCCGCCTGGCCGAGCTGGAGCGGCGCCACGACGCCCAGGAGACGACCGAGCGCGGCTTCCAGGCCGAGCTGGCCGAGCTGGAGCCGCACGCCGAGGGGGCCGGCGAGGCCGTGCACCGCCTGGCCACCGTGCGCGAGCGCCTCAAGGGCACCGTGGCCCTGGCCGAGGCCCGGGCCCGCCACCTGGCCGAGGCCCTGGCCGAGGAGCCCGACGGCCGCTCGGTGGCCGACGTGGAGCGGGAGGCGGCCGAGGTGGCCGAGGAGCTGGCCCGGGTCGAGACCGAGCTGGCCGCCACCACCGCCTCGGCCACCGCGGCCGCGGCCGGGCGGGACCGGGCCAGGGCCGCCCTGGCCGCCTTCGACCAGGCCGCCGCCCGGGCCGAGCGGGACCGGGCGGCCGCCCACAGGCGCGAGGTCCGCCTGGCCAGCGAGGTCGCCGGCCTGGAACGGACCATCGAGCAGATGGCGGCCGAGACCGGGCGCCTGGGCGAGCAGGTGGCCGTGGTCGAGCGCCGCCGCACCGAGACCGCCGACCAGCTGGACCGGCTCCGGGTCGAGCGGGCCGCGCTCGAGACCCAGCAGGCGGACCGCGAGGCCGACCGGCGCGCCGCCGACGGGCGGCGCGACCAGCGGGCCGCCCATGCCCGGCGCCTGGCCGCCGAGGAGCGCCGGGTCGAGGCCGAACGGGCCGCCGCCCGCGCCCGCCGCGAGGCCTTCGAGGCGACCGCCAGGGCCGCCGGCGGCGACGCCTTGGCCTTCCTCGAGGGCGCCGGCCGCGACGGCGTGCTCGGCCCCCTCACCCCGGCCCTCTCGGTCGACCCCGGCTACGAGGCCGCGGTCGCCGCCGCCCTCGGCCCCGACGCCGACGCCATCGTGGTCACCGACCCCAGCGTCGCCACCGGCGGCGCCCGCCTCCTCCGCGACGCCGGCAGCGGCCGCGCCATCCTGCTCCACCCTCCTGCGGGCGAACGCACCCGGGGTGTTGGCCCACGTGCGGACGCCCCGGCCGACCAGGGTGTGGGCCCCCGAACCGGCCCGCGCGTCGACCGGCCCATCGACCTGCAGGTGGGCCCCCGAACCGGGAGGGTAGCCGACGGCGGCAACGGGGGCTTCCGGTTGTCCACAGGGGGGACCAACGGCGACCCGGGAACCAGCGGCGCGCCGCTGCTGCTGGAGCGGGTGGCCACCAACGGGTTCGCCGGGGAGGTGGCCAGGGCGCTGCTGGCCGGGGTGCTGGTCGCCGAGGACCTGGACCAGGCGCGGAAGCTGCTCGACCGGCACCCCGAGGGGCGGGTCGTCACCCTGGCCGGGGAGCTGCTGGCGGCGGGGCGGGTCGAGGGCGGGGTGGTGCCCGAGGCCAGCGGGCTGGCCGCCCGCCGGGCCGCCGACGAGGCCGCCCAGGCCGAGGCGGCCGCGGCCACGACCCTGGAGCGGCTGGGCGGCGAGCTGCGCGCCGCCCAGCTCGACCTGGAGGCGGCAGAGGCGACAGCCGCCGACGCGGCCCGGGCCCTGCGCGACGCCCAGGCGGCCGTCCGCCGCCTCGACGACCGGGCCACCCTCACCGGCAAGGAGCTCCGCGGCCTGGACCAGGAGGCGGCCGCCGCGGCCGAGCGCCTGCACGAGCTCGACACCGGCCGCGAACGGGCCGCCGGCCGCCTGGCCACCGCCGCCACCGACCTGGCCGCCGTCAAGGCCGGCCCGGCCCTCGACCCCCAGCCGGCCGCCGCACCCCGCCAGGGCGTGCTCGCCGGGACCGGGGCCGAACGCGACGCCCAGCTGCTCCAGGCCGGGCGGCCGCCGCTGGCCGCCGCCCTCGACCAGGCCGAGCAGGCCGCCACCGCGGCCAGGGTGGCCGGCGCGGCCGTGGGCGAGCGCCGCCGGCTGCTGGACCAGCGCCTGGCCGAGCTGCGCGCCCAGGCCGCCGCCGAGGTGCAGGCGTCCGAGCGCCGGGCCAGGGCCCGGGCCGCCCGCCTCGACGGGGCCCGCCGGGCCGGGCGGGCCGCGACCGCCGGCGCCGCCGCCCTGGCCAGGCTGGAGCGGTCCCTGGCCGCGGCCACCACCGAACGCGACCGGCTGGTCGCGGCGCTCCAGGCGGCCAGGGAGGGCCTGGCCGCCGCCGCCACCGGCCGCCGCCAGGCCGCGGCCGCCCTCGACGAGCACCACGCCGTGACCCGGGCCTCCGACGAGGCCAGGGTCGAGGCCCGCCTGCGGGCCGAGGAGCTGGGCAAGCGCATCGTCGAGGAGTTCGCCATCGACCCCGACGAGGCCATGGCCGAGTACCTGCCCAGCGACGCCCGGCTGGCCGAGCTGCCCGACACCGACCCGCGCCGCCATCCCTCCGGCGAACTGCGCCGGGTCGCCGCCGCCCTCGACCGCCGCCTCACCCTGCTCGGCCGGGTCAACCCGCTCGCCCTGGAGGAGTTCAAGGCCCTGGAGGAGCGCTACAGCTTCCTGTCCGGCCAGCTCCAGGACCTCAAGGAGAGCCGCCGGGACCTGCTCAAGGTCGTGCGGGCGGTCGAAGAGCGGGTCCGCGAGGTGTTCGGCCAGGCCTTCGAGGACGTGGCCGCCGAGTTCCAGCGCACCTTCGGGCTGCTGTTCCCCGGCGGCGAGGGCCGCCTGGTCCTCACCGAGCCCGACGACCTGCTGGCCACCGGGGTCGAGGTCGAGGCCCGCCCGCCGGGCAAGAAGGTGCGGCGCCTGTCGCTGCTGTCCGGCGGCGAGCGCAGCCTGGTCGCGCTGGCCTTCTACTTCGCCATCTTCCGGGCCCGGCCCAGCCCCTTCTACGTCCTCGACGAGGTCGAGGCCGCCCTCGACGACGTCAACCTGCACCGCTTCCTCGACCTGCTCGACGACGCCCGCGAGCACGCCCAGCTCCTGGTCGTCAGCCACCAGCGCCGCACCATGGAGGCCGCCGACGCCCTCTACGGGGTCTCGATGCAGGCCGAAGGCGTCAGCAAGGTGGTGAGCCGGCGGCTACGCTCTGGCACCCTCGACGGGAACGCCGTCGCCGCCGCAACGATGTGAGCAAGTAGAGGTGAGCAAGTAGTGGAGGGGCTCCAGATCTTCCTCGTGGTCGCCGCCACCCTGGTGATCGTGAGCCTGCTGGCCGTGGTGCCGCTGGTCGCGGGGCGCCGCCGGCGCCAGGACGCCGGCCGGGTCGCCCAGGTCGACCTGGACCGGGAGCCGGGGGTCGGCGACGACGCCGGCCAGCCGCCGCCGCCCGGCCGCGAGGTCGCCGACGTCGACCTGCCGCCCGACGACGCCGGGGTGGCCACGGTCACCGAGGAGGTCATCGCCCCGCGGCGCCGCTTCCGGGAGCGGCTCGGCCGCTCCCGGGCCGCCCTGTCCCGCGGCCTGTCCGGGCTGCTGGCCCGGGGAGCCGACGACGACGAGGCCTGGGACGAGCTGGAGGAGGCGCTGCTGTCGGCCGACGTCGGGGTGGCCACCGCCACCGAGCTGGTCGAGCGCCTGCGGACCCGGGCCAGGGCCGAGCGGGCCACCGGCCCGGAGCTGCGCGAGTTGCTCCGCGCCGAGCTGCTGGAGGCGGTCGGCAGCTCGGACCGGTCGCTCGCCCTCGACCTGCTCGAGGAGCACCAGCGGCCCGGGATCGTGCTGGTCGTCGGCGTCAACGGCACCGGCAAGACGACCACCGTGGGGAAGCTGGCCCTGGCCCTGGCCGAGGAGGGCAAGCAGCCGGTGCTGGTCGCGGCCGACACGTTCCGGGCCGCCGCCACCGAGCAGCTGGTCATCTGGGGCGACCGGGTTGGCGCCCCGGTCGTCCGCCACCAGCAGGGCGCCGACCCGGCCGCGGTCGCCTTCGACGGCCTGGCCTCGGCCAGGGCCAGGGGCGCCGACGTACTCCTGGTCGACACCGCCGGTCGCCTCCACACCAAGACCAACCTGATGGAGGAGCTGCGCAAGCTCCGCCGGGTCCTGGAGCGGGAGGGCGGCCAGGTCCGCGAGGTCCTGCTGGTCCTGGACGCCACCACCGGCCAGAACGGCCTCGCCCAGGCCCGCCAGTTCACCGACGCCGTCGGGGTCACCGGCGTCGTCCTGACCAAGCTCGACGGCACCGCCAAGGGTGGCATCGTGATCGCCGTCCAGCGCGACCTCGGCATCCCGGTCAAGCTCGTCGGCCTCGGCGAAGGCGCCCACGACCTGGCCCCCTTCGACCCCGACGCCTTCGTCGACGCCCTGCTGTCCGAGGAGGGGACCTGAGGCTCAGCCGGCGACCGGGGCGCCGAGGCCGGTGACCACGGTGTCGGTCAGCTCGGCGGCCAGCCGGCCGTCCGGGTCCAGGTCGGGGTCGAAGATGGTGAGCTGCATGCCCGCGGCCAGCTCCGAGCCGGTGAGGGTCTGGAGCAGGGCGGCCAGCTCCTGGTGGGTCAGGCCGCCCGGTTCGGGGCTGTCGACCGCCGGCATCAGCTCGGGGTCGAGCACGTCGGTGTCGAGGTGGACCCAGAACCCCTCGACCCCCCGGCCGGCCAGGGTGGCGATGGCGCGGCCGGCGGCCTCGGCCGGGCCGAGGCGGCGCAGCTCGGCCACGTCGAACAGGGTCATCGGGGTGGCCAGGACCTCGTCGTCCAGGCCGTCCAGGCCGCGGTGGCCCATGGCGACCACATCGGCCTCGGCGACCAGGGGTCGGCGGCCCTCCAGGTCGGTCAGCTGGGGCGCCCCGCGGCCGGTGACCACGGCCAGGTCCTCCCCGGCGACGCTGCCCACGGGCCCGACCAGGTGGACGTTGCCGGGGTGGCGGAAGTCGAGGCCGCCGTCGATCGAGACCAGGCCGTAGTGGCCGAGGCGGCGCAGGGCCAGCATGGCGCCGAGCAGGATGCTGCAGTCACCCCCGAGCACCAGCGGGAACTCGCCCACCCGGACCAGCTCGACCAGCCGGTCGGCCAGGGCGACGCTGTAGCCGGGGATGGTGGCGCCGTTGCGGACCCCGGTGACCGGATCGAGCTCGGGCGAGTAGGGCGGCGGGTCGACGCGCCCCGCGTCGCCGGCCCGAAGCCGCTCGACCAGGCGGTTGCCGCGCAGCGCCTCGGGCAGCCGCCGGGCACCCGGCACCCTGCCCGGCGCCGGCGGGCGCAGCCCGAGCACCGAGGGGGCGTCGAGGACGGCGATCATCTGAGGCAAGCTACCGTATCGCCATGACAGCCCTGCGAGGACGCCGCCACGTCGAGCTGCAGGCCTTCCGGGGCTACGGCACCCCGACCCGGCTGCGGCTGCGCGGGCGGGTGCTGCGCTCGTCCGGGCTGGTCCGCTCGCGCCTCGGCGACTCGGTGGTGGACAACGTGCGCAACATGTTCCGCCGCTTCGAGAGCGACGAGGTCCCCGGGGCGCTGGTGGCCGCCCGGGCCCCGGTCGGCGGCGAGGTGCGGGCCCGGGCCGACCAGGAGGGCCACTTCGAGGTCGTCCTCGACCTGCCCCGGCCCCTGGCCGAGCCGCGGGTCTGGGAGCCGGTCGAGCTGGAGCTGCTGGAGCCGGCCGCGCCGGCCGGACCGGCCCGCGCCACCGGCCAGGTCCTGGTCCCCCGGAACCCCCAGTATGCGGTGATCAGCGACCTGGACGACACGGTGCTGCACTCCAACGCCACCAGCCTGTGGCAGATGGCCAGGTTGACCCTGCTCCACAACGCCCACACCCGGCTGCCGTACGAGGGCGTGGCCGGGTTCTACCAGGCGCTCCAGCGGGGCCGCGACGGCGAGGCCTACAACCCGGTGTTCTACGTCTCCAACAGCCCCTGGAACCTGTACGACCTGCTGGAGGACTTCCTGGACGTGCACGGCATCCCCCGCGGGCCGCTGCTGCTGCGCGACTGGAGCCTGCGCGGGCTCCGGGCCGGCGAGACCCACAAGCTGGCCGCGATCAAGGCCCTGCTGGACGAATACCCGGGCCTCCAGGTGGTGCTGGTCGGCGACTGCGGCGAGCGCGACCCGGAGATCTACCGCCAGGTGGTGCTGCGCCACCCGGGCCGGGTCCTGGCCGTGTACGTCCGCGACGTCGCCCCCGCGCGCCGCGCCGCCGTCCGCGCCATCGCCGCCGAGCTGGCCGGCCACGGGGTCGAGCTAATCCTCTCGGCCGACACCGAGGCGGCCCGCCGCCACGCCCTGGACCGCGGCCTGATCGTGGCCGCCGCCCTCCCCAGCGACAAGTGACCGGTCGGCGGGCCGGGGGGCCGTGGGGGGAGCGAGCTCCCCCACATGGATCAGGGACTCAGCTCACCGACGCCTTCCAGGAGGCGGTCGACATCATCCCGCGAGTTGTAATGCACCAGGCCGGCGCGGACGGCGCTGCCGCCGTCGCGGATGGCCAGCGCCCCGGTCAGCTCCCAGGCGTAGTTGTGGCCGTTCCAGACGTTGACCCGGCGGGCGGCCAGGTGCTCGGCGACCTGGCGGGGCGTGCGCCCGGCGACGGTGAAGTAGGCGGTGGCCGTCCGCCGGGCCGCCTTGCCGTAGGTGGTGACGTGCCCCATGACCTCCAGCCCGCCCAGCAGCATCCCGAACAGCTCCAGCTCGTGGACCTCGGCGACGGCCATCGAGGCCAGCACCCGCTGGCGGCGGGTGCCGGCGGCGGCCGGGTCGAGGGAGGCCAGGTGGTCGACGGCCGCGGCCACCCCGGCGAAGTCGGCGAACGGCGAGGTGCCCTGCTCGAACCGCTCCGGCACCAGGTCGGAGGAGGAGGCCAGCTTGTCCGGGCGCAGCGTCTCCAGCAGGGCCGGGTCGGCGACCACGGCCCCGACGTGCGGGCCCGACCACTTGTAGGCGCTGGTGGCGTAGAGGTCGGCCCCCAGGGCGGCCACGTCCACCGGGCCGTGGGCGGTCGCGTGCACCCCGTCGACGTAGGTCAGGGCGCCGGCGGCGTGGGCGGTGGCGGCGATGGCGGCCACGTCGGGCCGGGTGCCGAGCACGTTGCTGGCAGCGCTGACCGCGACCAGCCGGGTCCGCTCGCCGACCAGCCCCTCGTACTGGCCGGGCGGCAGCTCGCCGGTGGCCAGGTCGACCTCGGCCCAGCGCACCGTTGCGCCGGCTCTGGCGGCCACCTGCATCCAGGGTCGGACGTTGGCGTCGTGGTCCAGCCGGGACACCACGACCTCGTCGCCCGGGCCCCAGCCGGCCGCCAGCGCCGCCGCCAGCCGGTAGGTGAGGGTGGTCATGTTGGGGCCGAGGACGACCCCCTCCGGCTCCCCACCGACCAGGTCGGCCACGGCCCGCCGGCACTCGGCGACGAGCCCGTCCGAGCGCCCGCTGGCCGGGAAGGCCCCGCCCACGTTCCCCATCCCGGCCCGGTAGGCGCCGGCGATCGCCTCGATGACGCTCTGCGGCGCCTGGGTGCCGGCGGCCCCGTCCAGGTAGGCGTAGCCGTCGGCCAGGGCCGGGTACAGCGCCCGCACCCGGCCGACGTCGAACGCCATCAGCTCACCACGCGTACGCCTCGGGGGCGGGGCCGCCCGGGCCTGGCCAGATCTGGTCGAGGCGGGCCAGCGCCTTGTCGTCCAGCTCGACCTCGAGGGCGCGCAGCGACTGCTCGAACTGCTCCAGGGTCCGGGGGCCGGTGATCGGCGCGGTCACGCCCGGCTGGTGCAGCAGCCAGGCCAGGGCCACGTCCGAGGGCCGCTCGCCCAGCTCGTCGCAGAACGCCTCGTACTCCTCGACCTGCGGGCGGTGCTCCTCGAGCCGCCTGCGCTGCTGCTCGCCGATGCTGCGGCCCTCCTGGGCCTTGCGCAGCGCCCCGCCGAGCAGGCCGCCGAGCAGCGGGCTCCAGGGGATCACCCCGACCCCGTAGTCCCGGCAGGCCGGCAGCACCTCCAGCTCGACGCTGCGCTCGGCCAGGTTGTAGAGCGACTGCTCGCTGACCAGGCCGAGCGAGTTCCGCCGCCTGGCCGTCTCGTTGGCCTTGACGATCTGCCAGCCGGCGAAGTTGGAGGAGCCGACGTACAGCACCTTGCCCTGCTGGACGAGCAGGTCCATGGCCTGCCAGATCTCGTCCCAGGGCGTGTCCCGGTCGACGTGGTGCATCTGGTACAGGTCGATGTGGTCGGTCTGCATCCGGCGCAGGGAGGCCTCGCAGGCCCGCCGGATGTTCAGCGCCGACAGCCGGTTCTCGTTGGGCCAGTCGCCCATGAGCCCGTACACCTTGGTCGCCAGCACCACCTTGTCGCGGCGCCCGCCGCCCTGGGCGAACCAGTTGCCGAGGATGCTCTCGGTGACGCCCTCGCCCTTCCTCCAGCCGTAGACGTTGGCCGTGTCGAAGAAGTTGACGTCCTCGTCGAGGGCGCGGTCCATGATCGCGAAGGCGTCCTCCTCGGAGGTCTCCGGCCCGAAGTTCATCGTCCCCAGGCACAGCCGGCTGACCAGCAGCCCCGTCCGGCCGAGATGGGTGTGCTCCACTGCCTGGCTCCCGCTGTACGGCGTCCTTCCCGGAAGCCAGCATATGCTTGGTGCATGTTCGACACTCTCTCCGACCGGCTGCAGGACACCTTCGCCCGCCTGCGCGGCCACGGACGGCTCTCCGAGGCGCAGGTCGACGCCGCCCTGCGTGAGGTCCGCCTGGCCCTGCTCGAGGCCGACGTCAACTTCAAGGTGGTGAAGGACTTCATCGCCCGGGTGCGCGAGCGGGCGGTGGGGGAGGAGGTCACCCGCAGCCTCACCCCGGCCCAGCAGGTCGTGAAGATCGTCCACGAGGAGCTGGTCGTCACCCTGGGCGAGCGCAACGTGCCCCTCCAGTGGTCGCCGCGGCCGCCCACGGTGCTGCTGATGGCCGGCCTCCAGGGCTCGGGCAAGACCACCACCGCGGCCAAGCTGGCCCGCTGGCTCACGGCCAAGGGCCGCAAGCCCCTGCTGGTCGCCGGCGACCTCCAGCGCCCGGCGGCGGTCAAGCAGCTCCAGGTCCTTGGCGAGCAGGCCAAGGTGCCGGTGTTCGCTCCCCACCCGGGCGGGCCGGACGCCGACCCGGTCCCGGTCGCCCTCGGTGCCCGCGACGAGGCCGAGCGGACCGGCCGCGACGTGGTGATCGTCGACACCGCCGGCCGGCTGGCCATCGACGCCGAGATGATGGCCCAGGCGGCCGCCATCCGCGAGGCCGTCCAGCCCACCGAGGTCCTGCTGGTGGTCGACGCCATGACCGGCCAGGACGCGGTGGCCACGGCCCAGGCGTTCCAGGAGGGCGTGGACGTCACCGGCTTCGTCCTGACCAAGCTGGACGGGGACGCCCGCGGCGGCGCCGCCCTGTCGATCCGGTCGGTCACCGGGCGGCCGATCAAGTTCGCCGCCACCGGCGAGAAGCTGGCCGACTTCGACGCCTTCCACCCCGACCGGCTGGCCGGCCGGATCCTCGGCATGGGCGACGTCCTCACCCTGATCGAGCGGGCCGAGGAGCAGATCGACCGCGAGCAGGCCGAGAAGATGGAGCGCAAGCTCCGCGAGGCCTCCTTCACCCTGGAGGACTTCCTCGACCAGCTCCAGCAGGTCAAGAAGATGGGCCCCCTCAGCCAGGTCCTCGGCATGCTCCCCGGCATGAGCCAGCAGCTCAAGGGGGTCGAGGTCGACGACCGCGACGTGTCCAGGGTGGAGGCGATCATCCGCTCCATGACCCCGGGCGAGCGCAACAACCCCAAGATCCTCAACGGCTCGCGCCGGGCCCGCATCGCCCGCGGCTCGGGCACCACCACCCAGCAGGTCAACGCCCTGCTCAAGCAGTTCGAGGAGGCCCGCCGGATGATGAAGCAGCTGTCCGGCATGACCCCCAAGAAGCTGCGCCGGATGGGCCTGCGCTAGACTGCCTCGGTCCCGGACGCCACCGCAGGCACACGACGGGGAACGGCAGACCTTCCCGGGACGGGCGGGCCACCCCGAGATCGGAGCACTCCCACACCATGGCCGTGAAGATCCGCCTGATGCGCATGGGCGCCAAGAAGGCCCCCTTCTACCGGGTCGTCGTCGCCGACTCGCGCAGCCCGCGCGACGGGCGCTTCCTCGAGAACCTCGGCATCTACCACCCCAACAACGAGCCGTCCCGGGTCGAGATCGACACCGACAAGGCGGCCGCCTGGCTGGCCAAGGGAGCCCAGCCGACCGAGGCGGTGGCCAAGCTGCTGGCCATCGCCGGGGTCGAGGGCATGGCCGAGCGCAAGCAGGCCGCCAAGGCGCTGCGGGCGACCGTGGCCAAGGCCAAGGCCGAGCCGGCCAAGGCGAAGGCCAAGCCCAAGGCCAAGAAGTAGCGCCCCATGCGTGACGTCGTCGTCTACCTGGCCAGGGCGCTCGTCGACGACCCCGACCGGGTCACCGTCGAGGAGCTGCCGAGCGGGCGCGGCGTCACCTACGAGGTCCGGACCGCCCCCGACGACATCGGCAAGCTGATCGGCCGGGGCGGCCGCACCGTCAAGGCCCTGCGCCGGGTCGTCAAGGCCGCCGCCCCCCGCGGGCAACGGGTCGAGGTCGAGGTCCTCGCCGAGGGCGAGTGACCGTGGCTCCCGCCGATTCACCGGGGCGCCCCCTCGGAAAGGCTTCTCAGGGTTCCCCGGACCCCTCCGGCCGGACCCCTCCGGATCGGCTGGTCGTCGGCCGGGTGCTGCGGCCCCACGGGGTCCGGGGCGAGCTGTCGGTCCAGGTGCTGTCGGACGCCCCCGAACGGTTCGTGCCCGGCGCCGAGCTGGGGGTCGGCGACCCCGACGGCCCCAGGCCGCCGGCGCCGGCGGTGGTCCGGGCGGCCCGGCTCCACCAGGGCCGGCTGCTGCTCAGCCTCGAGGGGGTGGAGGACCGAGACGCCGCCGACCGGTTCCGGGGCGCCTGGCTGTCGATCCCGGTGGCCGCGGCCCGGCCGCTCGACCGGGGCGAGTTCTGGCCCCACCAGCTGGTCGGCCTGGCCGTGGTCGACCGCCAGGGCCGCGAGCGGGGCCGGGTCGCCGACGTCGTCCCCGGCGCCGCCCACGACCTGCTGGTGGTCGAGCTGCCAGGCGGGGACAGCGCCCTCGTCCCGGCGGTGGCCGCTCTGGTCACGGTCGAGCTGGAGGCGGGCCGGGTCCTGGTCGACGCCCTCACCGGGCTCCTCGGGGACAACCCGGAGGGGTCCGGGGAACCCCAAGGGGGTGCCCAGGTGAAGCGGGAGGAGTAGGCGGCCGTGCTGGTCGACATCGTCACCATCTTCCCCGGGTTCTTCGCCTCGCCCCTGGCCACCGGCCTGCTCGGCAAGGCGGGGGAGCGGGGCCTGGTCGAGGTCCGCCTGCACGACCTGCGCGACTGGGCCACCGACCGGCACCGCAGCGTCGACGACGCCCCCTTCGGCGGCGGCGCCGGCATGGTCATGCGCCCCGGCCCCTGGTTCGACGCCCTCGACGACCTGGAGGCCGAGGGCCCGGCCCGGATCGTGCTGCTCGCCCCCGACGGCCGCCGCCTCGACCACCAGGTCGCCCAGCGGCTGGCCGCCGAGCCGCGCCTGGTCCTGTGCTGCGGCCGCTACGAGGGCGTCGACGAGCGCGTCCGCACCCGCGTCCACGAGGTCCTGTCCATCGGCGACTTCGTGCTGGCCGGCGGGGAGACGGCCGCCCTGGTGGTCCTGGACGCCGTGGCCCGGCTCGTCCCCGGGGTGATGGGCAACACCGCCTCGGCCGCCGACGAGTCGTTCGCCGCCGGCCTGCTCGAGTACCCGCAGTACACCCGCCCGGCGGTCTACCAGGGCCTGGAGGTCCCGGCCGTGCTCCGCTCCGGCGACCACGGCGCCGTGGAGCGCTGGCGCCGCGAGCAGGCGCTGGAGCGCACCCGCCGGTTGCGCCCCGACCTGCTGGAGGGGACCGGGGACGCCGCCGGGGAGCAGCAGGGGTAGGCTGGGTCTGTTACCCTCGCGGTGGGCGCGGGTCGCGCTATGCTGACCGTTCGCGTTCTCAGCGTTTTCCAAGGAGTCTCATCCATCATGCAGAGCACCGACGTGGTCGAGCGCGCGCAGCTGCGCGACGATCTGCCCGACTTCCGGCCCGGCGACACCGTCAAGGTGCACGTCCGCGTGGTCGAGGGGAGCCGGGAGCGGATCCAGGTCTTCCAGGGCTTCGTCCTGCGCCGCCAGGGCGGGGGCCTGCGGGAGACGTTCACCGTCCGCAAGGTCTCCTTCGGCGTCGGCGTCGAGCGGACCTTCCCGGTGCACTCGCCCAGCATCGCCAAGGTCGAGCTGGTCACCCGGGGCGACGTCCGCCGGGCCAAGCTCTACTACCTGCGCGATCGGACCGGCCGAGCCGCGAAGATCAAGGAGAAGCGCAGCCCCGCCCGGACCTGAGGCGGAGGGGCCAGCCCTGTTGAGCAGGACCAGCGACGAGCGCGGGCAGCTCGGCGACCAGGCCGACCCGCCAGCGGCCGAGGTCGAGACGCCCCCGTACCACAAGGAGGACGAGCGGCGGCCCGGGCGGCTGGCCGTCCTCCGCGAGACGGTGGTGCTGGTCGCCCTGGCCGTGCTGCTGGCCGCGGTCTTCAAGACCTTCCTGGTCGCGGCCTTCTTCATCCCCTCGGGGTCGATGGAGTCGACCCTCAACATCTCGGACCGGGTGCTGGTCGAGAAGGTGTCCTACCGCTTCGGCGACGTCAAGCGCGGCGACGTGATCGTGTTCGTCCACGACGAGCCGGGCTTCGAGCCGGCCAGTCCCAGCAACCCGGTGACCGGCTTCTTCTCCAGCCTCGGCCAGGCCATCGGCGTGGTCCCGCCCTCGGACCGCGACTTCATCAAACGGGTCGTGGGCATCCCCGGCGACAGGATCACCTGCAAGGACGGCCAGCTGGTCCGCAACGGCAAGCCGGTGACCGAGCCCTACCTCGACCCGGGCACCACGACCGAGGGCTGCAATGGGACGACCACCGTCGGGCCGGGCCGGCTGTTCGTGATGGGCGACAACCGCGGCAACTCCCAGGACTCCCGCTCCTTCGGGGTGATCCAGCGTTCCGATGTGGTCGGGCGGGCGTTCGTGCGCATCTGGCCGCTGAACCACACCGGCTGGCTCCGGCGCGACCGCTGACACCGCCCACCGTTAGACTCCTTCCGATGTTCGCCACCGCCACCGCCCTGTTCGAGGACCGACTGCGCGACGTCGGCTTCGGCCGGGTCGCCGGGGTCGACGAGGCGGGCCGCGGCGCCCTCGCCGGGCCGCTGGTCGCCGCCGCCGTGATCCTGCCGAGGGGCTGCCCCATCCAGGGGCTGGCCGACTCCAAGCTGCTCACCCCCCAGCGCCGGCGCAGCCTGGCCGCCCAGATCCACACCCACGCCCTGGCCGTCGCCGTGGTCCGCATCGGGCCCGACACCATCGACCGGGTCGGGCTCCAGCGGGCCAACATCGCCCTGCTGGCCAGGGCGCTGCGCGAGCTGGAGGGCGGCTACGACTACGCCCTGGCCGACGGCTTCCCCCTGCCCCGCATGCCCGCCCCTGTCCTCGGGGTCAAGAAGGGCGACCAGGTGGCCGCCTGCGTCGCCGCGGCCTCCATCGTCGCCAAGGTGACCAGGGACAAGATCATGACCGGCGCGGCCCGCCGCTACCGCGGCTACGGCTTCCAGCGGCACAAGGGCTACGGCACCGACGAGCACTGGGCGGCCCTGCGCCGACTCGGGCCCTCGGCCTACCATCGCCACTCCTTCACGGGCGTGGCCACACCGTGGGCAACCGGTCACCCGGTGGTGACGTACGACCAGGAAGAAGAGGGGGATTGCCCATGAGCACGGCGGGCGCATACCAGACGGCTGGTGAGACGGAGGAGCGCCAGTGAGCGCCGAGGACCTCGAGCGCTACGAGGCCGACATGGAGCTGCAGCTCTACCAGGAGTACCGGGACGTCCTGGGGATGTTCCAGTACGTCATCGAGACCGAGCGCCGCTTCTACCTGGCCAACAAGTTCGACCTGCAGATGCGCAACCAGGACGGCGACACCTACTTCGACATCACCCTGCACGACGCCTGGGTGTGGGACATGTACCGGCCGGCCCGCTTCGTCAACAGGGTCCGGGTGGTCACCTTCAAGGACGTGAACATCGAGGAGCTCATCCGCAAGGAAGAGATCTAGCCGGACGAGCCGGCGCAACGGGGTATCCATGGGGTTCAACGCGACCCGGCGCTACCGGGACAAGAAGACGGTCGACATCGCCCTGCTGGTGGCGGCCATCGTGATCGTCATCGCCCTGCTGGCCTGGGTGTTCGCCGCCGGCGGTAGCTGACCGGCGGCACGTGGTAGCGTGCCCGCCTATGGTACGGACCTCTCGGGCGGCCCGGATCCGGGCACGGCGGATCCGCAGGCGGCTCCTTGTAGGGTGCAGCCTGCTCCTGGCGTTCCTGCTCGTGGCGACCACGGCCGGGTACGGCTATGTGCACTTCCGCTTCGGCCAGATCCGCTCGGTGGACGTCCCCGGGCTGCACGGGGCCGGCGGCGGCGCCCCGTTCAACCTGCTGGTCGTCGGCTCTGACTCGCGCGAGAGCCTTGACGCCAAGGACGCCAAGCGCTACGGCGACGTCGGTGGCCAGCGCAACGACACCACCCTGGTGGTCCGGGTCGAACCGGACCGCAGGCGCGTCTCGATGCTGTCGATCCCCCGCGACCTGGTCGTCCCGATCGCCGGCACCGGCACCGAGAACCGCATCAACGCCGCCCTCACCGTCGGCCCCGGGCAGCTGGTCACGACCATCGAGCAGAACTTCGGCATCCCGATCCACCACTACGTGCTGATCGACTTCGACGGCTTCCGGGCCATCGTCGACGCCCTCGGCGGCATCGACGTCCGCTTCCCCTATCCGTCCCGGGACCTCAAGTCGGGCCTGGACGTCAACGAGGCCGGCTGCCACCACCTCAACGGGGGCCGGGCCCTCGCCCTCGCCCGCAGCCGCTACTTCTCCTACCAGCTGGACGGCGTGTGGCACAGCGACCCGTGGGCCGACCTGGGACGCATCCGCCGCCAGCAGGCCTTCCTCCAGGCCCTGGTCAAGGCCGCCCTCGACAGGGGCCTGACCAACCCGGTCCGGGCCAACGCCTTCGTCGGCTCCCTGGTCCACGAGGTCACCAAGGACAGCGCCCTGCGGGTCGGCGACTTGATCCGCACCGGCGCCGCCTTGCGCTCCTTCCGCCCCTCCCAGCTGGCCACCTATACCCTCCCGGTCACCGCCGCCACCGACCAGCCCCTGGGCGACGTCCTGCGGCTCAAGCAACCCGACGCCGTGGGCGTGGTCGACCGGTTCCTCGGCCGCGCCCCTCCCGCCGGCCCCGCCCCCTCGGCCAACACCCAGGTCACCGTCCTCAACGCCCTCGGCACCAGCGGCCTGGCCGCCTCCACCGCCACCGAGCTTCGCCGCTCCGGCTACCGCATCGCCACCGTCGGCAACGCCCCCTCCGCCGACCTCTCCAGGTCCCAGATCTCCTACGCCCCCGGCGGCCTCGCCGCCGCCAGGACCCTCGCCGGCACCCTCCTCGGCGGCGCCAACCTGGTCGAAGACCCCACCCTGGCCGCCTCCCACCTCACCCTCGTCCTCGGCCCCGGCTTCACCGGCATCCGCCCAACCAGCGGGGCCCCTACGACCTCAGGCTCCCCGGGCGGGTCGGACACCAAGAGCGACGGGGCCACCAAGAGCGGCTCGGCCACCGCCCCCGCCAAGCCCAAACCGACCAGGGCCGTTCCCGACCTGCGCCCCTACGACCCTCGGCCCTGCTGACCCGGGCCGAGGTTGTCCACATTCTTGGCGGAGTCGTCCAATCTGGCTGTGCCGGCGGCTAGGGTGCGTCCATGCCGACCAAGCACCCTGCCGACCGCGGCGAGCTGGGCCGGCGCGGCGAAGCGCTCGCCTGCGCCCGGCTGACCGCCGCCGGCCTGCGGATCGTGGCCCGCAACTGGCGCTGCCAGACGGGTGAGATCGACGTGGTCGCCGAGGGCCCCGGGCTGCTCGTGTTCTGCGAGGTCAAGACCAGGCGGGGCGACGGCTACGGCACCCCGGCGGCCGCCGTCGACGCCGCCAAGCAGGCTCAGCTCCGCCGGCTGGCCGGAGCCTACCTCCGCGCCACCCCGCACCGGCCGTGCCGTGTCCGCTTCGATGTCGTGGCCGTGGTCTGGCCCCGCCGCGGCCAGCCCAGGGTCGAGCACCTGACGGGAGTGCTGTGAGGATGCTGGCCCGGCTGGCCACGGCCGCGCTGGTCGGCCTGACCGCGCACCCGGTCGAGGTCGAGGTCGACATCGGCCGCGGCCTGCCCGCCGTGACCGTGGTCGGGCTCGGCGGTACGGCCGTGCTGGAGGCCCGCGACCGGCTCCGGGCCGCGTTCGGCAACACCGGCTACGAGTGGCCGGACCGGCGCATCACCGTCTCCCTGCCCCCGGCCGACCTGCCCAAGCAGGGCTCGGGCTTCGACCTGCCCATCGCGATCGGGATGCTGGCCGCGTCCGGGTCGGTGCCGCCGGCCGCGCTCGAGGGCCTGTGGGCCATCGGCGAGCTCGGCCTCGGCGGCGACGTCCGCCCGGTCAGGGGCGTGCTGCCGGCCGCCCTGGCCGCCCGCCGGTCGAGCGCCCGGCTCCTGGTCGTCCCCCAGGCCAACCTGGCCGAGGCCGCCCTCGTGCCCGACCTGCGGGTCGCCGGCGCCGGCTCGCTCGGCCAGGTCGTCGAGTGGCTGGTCGGCCGGGGCGACCTGGACCGTCCCGGCCGGCCCCCCGCTCCGCCGGTCCCCCCGGTGGAGGACCTGGCCGACATCCGCGGCCAGCGCCAGGCCCGCCGGGCCCTGGAGATCGCCGCCGCCGGCGCCCACAACCTGCTCCTCACCGGCCCGCCCGGCGCCGGCAAGACCATGCTGGCCAGGCGCCTCCCCGGCCTGCTCCCGCCGCTCGAGCGGGACGAGGCGCTCGAGGTCACCCAGGTGTTCTCCGCCGCCGGGCTGCTCGGCCCCGGCGCGGGCCTCATCGGGGTCCGGCCGTTCCGCGCCCCCCACCACGCCATCTCGGTCCCCGGCCTGGTCGGCGGGGGCCAGCTGCCCCGACCCGGCGAGGTCTCCCTCGCCCACCAGGGGGTGCTGTTCCTCGACGAGCTGCCGGAGTTCTCCCGGGCCGCGTGCGAGGCGCTGCGCCAGCCGCTCGAGGAGGGCGAGGTCACGGTCTCGCGGGCCATGACCAGCGTGCGCTTCCCGGCCCGCTTCGCGCTGGTCGCGGCGGCCAACCCCTGCCCGTGCGGCCACCTGGGGGACAGCCGCTTCGTCTGCCGCTGCAGCCTGCACGACCTGCACCGCTACGCCAGCCGGCTGTCCGGGCCGCTGCTCGACCGCATCGACCTGTACGTCCAGTCCCAACGACTCACCGCCGACGAGCTCACGGGCGCGGCCGACGCCGAGCCGACCGCACCGGTGCGGGCCAGGGCGCTGGCCGCCCGCGCCCTCCAGCGGAGCCGCCAGGGAGCCGAGAACGGCCGCCTGCCATCGGCCGACGTGGCGTCCCGATGCCAGGTCCTGCCGGCCGCCCGCCGCACCCTCAGCGCCGCCGTCGACCGCCTCGGCCTCAGCGCCCGCGGGTTCCACCGCGCCCTGCGCGTCGCCAGGACGATCGCCGACCTCGCCGGTTCCGACCGGGTCGAGGACGAGCACGTCCGCGAGGCGCTCAGCCTCCGCCACCTCCCGATCATCGGCGACCGCGAGACCCAGCTCCTATGACCCCGGTCGATCGGTCCGGCCTTCCGGGCGCCGGTGGTGAACGAGTGGAGCCCGGATGACGGGCGCCGAGGGCCGCCCGAGGTGGTGGACGCCCCGGCTGAGGGAGCGGGAGGTGCTGGTGTCGCTGGCGGCCACCCCGGGCCCGTTGCCGGCGGCGGTGGCGACCTGGCTGGCCGAGGGCAGGGACCCGGCCAGCCTGCTGCGCGCACACAGCCCCGACCCGGCGTCCGTGGTCGCGCGGCTCGACCCGCTCGGCGTGCGACTCCTGCTCCCGGGCGACCATGGGTGGCCGCTGGCCGCCACCCCGCCCGACCCGCCCTGCGCCTGGCTGTTCGTCGCCGGGCCGGCCCCGCCAGCGGCGGCGTCGGTGGCGGTGGTGGGCGGCCGCCGGGCGTCCCCGCTGCGCCGCGCCGCCGCCCGCTCCATCGGGGCCGGGCTGGCCAGGGCCGGCTGGTGCGTGGTCAGCGGCGGCGCCGTCGGCGTCGACGCCGCCGCCCACGCCGGCGCCCTCGACGCCGGCGGGCGCACCGTCGTCGTGCTCGGCTGTGGCCTCGACGTCCCCTATCCCCGCGCCAACACCGGCCTGTTCGCCCGGGTTCGGGCCGCCGGCGGCACCCTGGCCAGCGAGCACCCGCCCGCGACGCCGCCCCGGGCGGCCCACTTCCTGCCCCGCAACCGCCTGATCGCCGCCCTGTCCGCCGCCGTGGTGGTGGTCGAGGCCGCCGAGGACTCCGGCAGCCTCTCCACCGCCCGGGCCGCCGGCAGCCGCGGCGTCGGTCACGTCCTCGTCCTCCCAGGAGCCCCATGGGACCCAGGCGCCGCCGGTTGCAACCAGCTCATCCGCGACGGCGCCACCCTGGTCCGCAGCCTCACCGACATCCTCGAGGAGCTGGGCGCCACCGTGGGCGGCGACGGCACCTCCACCAGCCCGGTGTGGCCCGGTCTCGACCCTCCCGCCCGGGCGGTCCTCACGGCCCTGATCGACGGCCAGCTCCTCAGCCCGGGCCGCCTGGCCGCCGCCACCGACCTCCCACCCGCGGCCCTTGACGCCGCCCTCCTCGACCTCGAGCTGGCCGGCCTGGTCCGCCGCACCACCGCCGGCATCCAGGCCATCGGCCTCCCACGCCCCCGGGTCGCCAGCCCCACCCGGCCGGCGCCCACTGGCCGGCCGGCGCCGGTCACGTTGCCCGCCGACGTTGCTGGAGGCCGGCCCCGCTCCTGCGACGGCGCCGCGGCGGACGGCTCGCCACCGGAAGGAGCCGGCGCCGAGCGGCGCCCGGTGCCGTCGCCGGGACCACGTGGCCCCCCTCGGGCCGGTCCCTCCGCCGAGGTGCTTGAGTCCGGTGGGTCGGGTGGGGATGATGGCCGCGATGACTGATCACCTTGGCGCAGGCGGCCCGGACGAGCCCCCGGCCCCAGGCGACCCGGACGGGCCCGGCGGTCGAGGGCACTCCAAGGGGCTCGCCGGCGGAGGCGACCCGGACGGGCTCGCGCCGGCTGCGCGGCACGCGGTGGAGGCGTTCGTGGCCCACCTGCGGGACGAGCGGGGGCTGTCGGGGCACACCGTGACGGCGTACCGGCGTGACCTGATCCAGCTCCTGCAGTTCGCCGGAAGGGCCGGGGTGACCGACCCGGGCCGGGTGGAGCCGTTGCTGCTGCGCAGGTTCCTCGCCCTGCAGCGGACGCGGGGGCTCGCCGCCGCGTCGATCGCCCGCAAGGCCGCGGCCCTGCGGGCGGCGTTCCGGTTCCTGGCCCGCCGGGGACTGGTGCCCGACGACCCGGCCGCCGGGCTGGGGGCCCCACGCGGGCCCCAACGCCTGCCGGTGGTGCTCAAGCCGCGCCAGGTCGACCGCCTGCTGGCCGAGCCCGAGCCCGTCGACCCCATCGGCCTGCGCGACCGGGCGATCCTCGAGCTGCTGTACGCGACCGGCATCCGTGTCGGGGAGCTGTGCGGCCTCCGCCTGGCCGACGTCGACCTGGCGGCCGACACCGTCCTGGTGCTCGGAAAGGGCGCCAAGCAGCGGGTGGTGCCGTTCGGCGAACCGGCCCGCGTCGCCCTCCTCGAGTACCTCGTCAACGGCCGCGCCGCCATGCTCCCCAACCCGGATCGGCCGCCCCCCTCGACCCGCGCGAGCCGGCGGGCCGGGGCGGCCGATCCCCGTGCGAGCGGGCGGGGTGCCGCGGCCGACCGGGAGGCGCTGTTCTTCAATCGGCGGAGGAGGCCGATGACCCAGCGGGACGTGCGGGGGATGCTCGAGCGGTATCGGGTGGCGGCCGGTGTCCCCGCCGGGACCAGCCCGCACACGCTGCGGCACAGCTACGCGACCCACCTGCTGGAGGGTGGCGCCGACCTGCGCGCCGTGCAGGAGCTGCTGGGGCACGTTTCCCTGACCACGACCCAGACCTACACGCACGTCTCGAACGAGCGGCTCCGCCGTGTCTACGAGCAGGCGCATCCGCGGGCCTGAGCTGACGGCTCTGTGACGGCTGGATGCCGCGAGGCGGCGACAGGCCGGGCCAGCCGTGCCGCCGGCCCGGCGCGGCGTGAGCTCCCCGTGGGCGAGGCCGCGCCGTGGCAGCTTCTTCTCACCCTGTGCGCGCCGTGACGAACGGCGAGGCGGCCTGCTCGCCCGTACGCCTCCAACGGTTTGTCCACATTCTCGGCGGAGCCGGCCCGGCGGCCGGTAGCGGCCGATAGGGTCGGCGGCGGTGCAGGCGGCACGGTGGCGCCTCGATGGCATGGGAGTTCGCGTGATGCCGGTGCATCGGGAGTCCATGACCAGGCCTGGTCGTGGCTGGGGGTGGTTGGTCCTGGCGTTGCTCCTGACCGTTGGCGCCGTTGTCCCGGCTGCCGCGCCGGCCGCCGTGGTCGAGCGGCCCGTGCCGAGGCCGACGACAGGGGCCGACCCGCCGCCGCGGGTGCCGGGGCTGTGGATGCCGGTCGCCGGGGCGGTGGTCCGGGGCTTCGACGGGCGGGCCGGGCCGTACGGGCCCGGGCACCGGGGGATCGACATCGCGGCGCCCATGGGGGAGCCGGTGCGGACGCCGGCGGCGGGTCGGGTCGTGTTCGCCGGTCCGGTGGCCGGGACCATCTGGGTCAGCCTGCGGGTCGCCCCGGGGGTGCTGGTGACCCTCGGACCGGTGCTCGACCCGGCGGTGACCGCGGGCCAGGTGAGATCGCGGAGCCCGATCGGGCGGGTCGGCCCCGGTCATGGGGCGACCCTGCACCTCGGTGTGCGGGTGGACGGGGTGTACGTCGATCCCCTGCCCTACCTGCTCGACCGGCCGAGGGCGCGCCTGGCCCCGCTGCTGTCGCCTGGAGGCCTTCCAGCACCTGAGCGTGCTCACCAGAGCTGAGGGCAGGGCGGGGGTGGGGGAGCTTGTGCTATCGTCCGGCGCGGGCCCGGATGTCCGGGCTACAACGCACGCCCGTCGACGGGACTCGACGGTGCCCGCTCCGGTGTGGACCCGAGCGGGTCGAGGACCCGGCCCCCCCACGATCTTGACGACTGTGGGAGCACAACGGGCGGAGGCCGAACCGGAACGGCAGGGAGGACCACCGTGGCAGTCGTCACCATGCGCCAGCTGCTCGAAGCTGGCGTCCACTTCGGGCACCAGACCCGGCGCTGGAACCCGAAGATGAAGCGCTTCATCTACGGCGAGCGCAACGGGATCTACATCATCGACCTGCAGAAGACCAGCGCCGCCATCGAGTCGACCTACGGCTTCCTGCGCGACACGGTCGCCAAGGGCGGCAACGTGCTGTTCGTCGGCACCAAGAAGCAGGCCCAGGAGTCGATCAGGACCCAGGCCGAGCGGGTCGGGATGCCGTACGTGAACTTCCGCTGGCTCGGCGGGATGCTGACCAACTTCACCACCATCTACAAGCGCCTGCAGCGGCTCAAGGAGCTGGAGGCGATGGAGGCCACCGGCGCGACCGAGGTGCTGCCCAAGAAGGAGGTCCTGCGGCTCGGGCACGAGCGCGAGAAGCTGGAGCGGAACCTGGGCGGCATCCGTGACATGACCCGGCTGCCGGCCGCGGTCTGGGTGGTCGACACCCGCAAGGAGCACATCGCCGTGACCGAGGCGCGCAAGCTCGGCATCCCGGTGGTGGCGATCCTCGACACCAACTGCGATCCGGACGAGGTCGACTACCCGATCCCGGGCAACGACGACGCCATCCGGGCCGGGAGCCTGCTCACCCGGATCGTCGCCGACGCGGTGGCCGAGGGGCTGCGGCTGCGCAGCGTCTACGCGTCCGAGGCCGCCGGCAAGGAGGGCGAGGCAGCGATCGCGGCCAGCCCGGTCGACGAGGAGCCGCTGGCCGAGTGGGAGCGCGAGCTGCTCGAGTCCGGGAGCGGCGACCAGGCCGAGGCCGGCCGCTTCGGCCGCGCGGCCGCCGCCGCCGCGCCTGCGGCGGCGGCCTCCGCCGGCCAGCCGGCCGGTGGCGGGAGCCGGAGCGGGACCCAGGGGGCCGACGGTGGCCGGGGCGCCGGGGCGGGCAGGAGCGCGACCCAGAGCCGTTCCGGGGCCAGGAGTGCGACCTCCGGCAGGCCGGGGACGGCGGCCAGGACTCCGGCGAAGGACCAGCCCGAGGCCGTTGCCGAGGGCGCCACCTCGAAGCGACCCGAGGCCGAGAGCGAGGCGCCGGCCGAGGCCCCGACCAAGGCCGACGCCGAAGTGTCGACCAAGGCCGACGCCGAAGTGTCGACCAAGGCCGACGCCGAAGTGTCGACCAAGGCCGGGGCCGAAACCCAGGCCGACGCCGAGGCGACCCAGCCCGAGGCCGAGGCCTCGACCGAGGCTGAGGCCTCGACCGAGGCTGAGGCCGGGATCCAGCCCGAGGAGGCCCCGGCTGAGGCTGCCGAGGAGGCGCCCGACCCGACCGACGAGCGGCGTTCGCCCCCGGCGTAGGAGTCAACTGGCACCCGACTGACAGATTCGAAGATCGAGACGAGAGCACAGCAAGGAGCACCATCCGACATGGAGATCACGGCCGCTCAGGTCAAGGCCCTCCGCGACGCCACCGGGGCCGGAATGATGGACTGCAGGGACGCGCTGCGCGACGCGGGCGGCGACGTGGAGCGGGCCACCCAGCTGCTGCGCGAGCGCGGCAAGGCCGGCGTGGAGAAGCGGGCCGGCCGCAGCGCCACCCAGGGTGTCGTCGACGCCTACCTGCACACCCCGGACCCGAACCTGCCGCCCAAGCTGGGCGTGCTGGTCGAGCTCGACTGCGAGACCGACTTCGTGGCCGCGACCGACGAGTTCCAGCGCCTGGCCCACGAGATCGCCCTCCATATCGCCGTGGCCGACCCGAGCTACATCCGGCGCGAGGAGGTGCCGGAGGACGTCCTCGCCGAGGAGCGGGAGATCTACGCCAAGCAGGCCGAGGGCAAGCCCGACCACATCGTCGAGCGCATCGTCGAGGGCAAGCTCAAGGACTACTACAAGCAGGTCGTCCTGCTCGACCAGCCGTACATCCGCGACGACAGGCAGACCATCCAGGACCTGCTCGACGGCTACTCGGCCAAGGTCCGCGAGAAGCTGGTGCTCCGCCGCTTCTCGCGGTTCAAGGTCGGGGAAGGCGCCTGACCAGTCCCAGGACCGGTCGGTCGGACGGCCCGGCGGGCGGAGGAGCGAACCCATGGCGTATGTGATGGTGGGGGACCGGCCGGGCGACCCGCCGGGGCCGGTCGAGGGGGACGCCAAGCCGCGCTTCGACCGGGTCGTGGTCAAGCTGTCAGGGGAGGCCTTCGCCGACTCCAGCGTCGGGTTCGGGCTCGACTTCGGGAAGATCGACGGCGTGGCCAGGCAGCTGGTCGAGGTCCTCGACCTGGGCGTGCAGGTCGCGGTGGTGGTCGGCGGGGGCAACATCGTCCGCGGGTCGGCGGCCGAGGCCGCCGGGATGGACCGGGCCAGGGCCGACTACATGGGCATGCTGGGCACGGTCATGAACTGCCTGGCTCTCCAGGACGCGCTGGAGCGCCGCGGGGTCGTGACCAGGGTCCAGACGGCCATCCAGATGACCCAGATCGCCGAGCCGTATATCCCCCGGCGGGCCGTGCGCCACCTCGAGAAGGGACGCATCGTCATCTTCGGCGCCGGCATGGGCGCCCCCTTCTTCTCGACCGACACCACCGCCGCCCAGCGGTCGCTGGAGATCGGCGCCGACGCGATCCTGATGGCCAAGAACGGCGTCGACGGGATCTACGACGCCGATCCCAAGAAGCACCCGGAGGCGCGCAAGTTCCTCTGGCTCGACTACCTGGAGGCGATCCGGCGCGAGCTGCGGGTGATGGACACCACCGCGCTGTCGTTGTGCAAGGATCACGACCTGCCCATCATCGTGTTCGACCTGCTCACCGAGGGCAACATCCGACGAGCCGTGTGTGGCGAGCCGATCGGCACGGTGGTCGGCCCGAACGACGCCGTCGGTGCAGACGAGACGCAGCGAGGGGAGCCAAGGTGATCGAGGACACGCTCCAGCAGGCCGAGAGCAAGATGCGCAAGGCCATCGAGGTGGCCAAGGAGGAGTTCAGCGGGATCCGCACCGGCCGCGCCAACCCCGCCCTGGTCAACCGCCTCCAGGTCGAATACTACGGCACCCCGACGCCGCTCCAGCAGCTCGCCGGCATCTCCGCCCCCGAGGCCCGCCTGCTGGTGGTCTCGCCGTACGACCGCAACGCCACCGCCTCCATCGAGAAGGCGATCCGCAACTCCGACCTGGGCATCAACCCGGCCAACGACGGCCAGGTCATCCGCCTCGCCTTCCCCCAGCTCACCGAGGAGCGGCGCAAGGAGTACGTGCGCCTGGCCAAGCACCGGGCCGAGGAGGCACGGACCAGCATCCGCAACGTCCGCCGCCACGAGAAGGACGCCCTGGAGCGGCTGGAGCGCGACGGCGACATCTCCCAGGACGAGCTGCGCCGCGCCGAGCAGCGCCTCCAGGGGATCACCGACAAGTACGTGGCCGAGGTCGACACCCTGCTCCAGCACAAGGAGCGGGAGCTGCTCGAGGTCTGAGCATCGTTGGCTGAGCCCGCGCCGCTCGACCCCGCCGGAGCCGACGCGGGGATGCCCCGGCGCGAGCGGGGAGCCAGGGCCGGGCGCAACCTGCCCCTGGCCATCCTGACCGCGCTGCTGCTGGCCGGGGTGCTGATCGCCAGCCTGATCCTGTCGCGGCCCGTATTCATCGTCTTCCTGCTCGCGATCGTCACCCTGGCCCTGCTGGAGCTCCTCACCGTGCTGCGGGCACGGGCCACCCGGCCGGCCCGCCCGGTGGTCCTGGCCATGGGCGGGCTGCTGGTCGTCGGGGCCTACGTTGAGGGACCGGCCGCGCTGTCGTTCGGCCTGCTGGTGACCATCCTGGCCGCGTTCGCCTGGTACCTGGTCGACCCGGGCCGCACCGAGGTCACCCGCAACGTCGCCGCCACCATCTTCGCGGTCATGTACGTGCCGTTCATGGCCGCCCACCTGTCCCTGGTCGTCGGCCGGGCCGACCACTACGTGGGCGCCGTGCTCGGCTACGCGGCCCTGGTGGTGATCTACGACACCGCCGCGTACGCCACCGGGGCCACCCTGGGCCGGCGGCCGATCGCACCCCAGGTCTCGCCGAACAAGTCCTGGGAGGGGGCGATCGGGGCCTCGATCGCGTGCCTGCTGGCCGGCGCCTTCCTGCTGCCCCTGTGGGTGCCGTGGACACTGGCCTCCGGCCTGGTCCTGGCCGCCGCCACCTGCGTGGTGGCGCCGCTCGGCGACCTGTCGGAGTCGATGCTCAAGCGCGACCTGGCCGTCAAGGACATGGGGTCGATCCTGCCCGGCCACGGCGGCATGCTCGACCGGATCGACGCCCTGCTGTTCATGGCCCCGGTCCTCTTCTACGTGCTGGCCGCCTTCGATCTGATCCGGTCGCCATGACCCGGTCGCTGTACGACCTGGACGCCGGGCAGCTGGAGGCGCTGGTCGCCGAGGCCGGCGAGCCGCCCTACCGGGCGCGCCAGCTCACCCACTGGCTGGACACCCGACGCCAGCCCGACCCGCGGGCCATGACCAACCTGCCCCGCTCGCTCCGGGCGCGGCTGTCGGAGCGCTTCGCCGGTGCCGGGCTGACCCTCGACCGCCACCAGGCCGGCGACGACGGCTGGACCCACAAGCTCCTGTTCCGCCTCCCAGGCGGCGACGCCGTCGAGTCGGTCCTCATGCTCTACAAACGCGGGGGGCTCCACCCCCCGCGATCCCCCCGAGACCCGATGGTCGCCGGAGATGACGACTGGGAAGGGGGGCCTGGGGGGCGGGCCACCGTCTGCATCTCGACCCAGGCGGGGTGTGCCATGGGCTGCACCTTCTGCGCCACCGGACAGTTCGGGTTCACCCGGCAGCTGTCGGTCGGCGAGGTGGTCGAGCAGGTGGCCAGGGTGTCGACCATGCTGCCCGCGCTCCGGCCCGGGCCGGGGGCACCCGACCACCTCACCAACGTGGTCTTCATGGGGATGGGGGAGCCGTTCGCCAACCAGGAGGCCACCTGGGGGGCCGCCTACCGGCTCCACCAGGGGTTCGGGCTGTCGGCCAGGGCCATCACGATCTCCACGGTCGGGCTGGTCCCCGGGATCCGCCGGGCCGCCGCCGAGCCCCTCCGGGTCAACCTGGCCGTCTCCATCCACGCCGCCGACGACGCCACCCGCGACCGGCTGGTGCCGGTCAACCGCAGCTGGCCGATCGCCGAGCTGCTGGACGCCGTCGGCGGCTACGTGGCCGCGACCCGGCGCCGGGTCTCGTTCGAGTACGCGCTCATGGCCGGGGTCAACGACGACCTGGAGCAGGCCACTCGGCTGGGCCGGCTGCTGGCCCCGCTGCGGGTCCCGGGCAGCGGCGGCCACGCCGCCCACGTCAACCTCATCCCCTACAACCCGACCCCCGGCACCGGCTTCTCCCCGCCGTCGCGGGCGGCGGTCCGCCGCTTCCGGGAGGCGGTCGCCGCCTCCGGGGTCCCGGTCAGCGTCCGCGCCAACCGCGGCGTCGGGATCGACGCCGCCTGCGGCCAGCTCCGCACCGCCGCCGGCCGGCCCGGCCGAGGCCGCCTCTCCGCCGCCGGTTCCCCTCCAGTCGCCGTGGGGCCAGGCCGAGGGGTCCTCCCCATGGCCGAAGGGCCCGGCGGCCCCACCCCGGCAGGCCGGGAGCACCCGAGATGAGCCCGCCGACCAGGGTGGCGCTGCTCGGGTCGACCGGGTCGATCGGTGAGCAGGCGCTGGACGTGATCCGGCAGGCGCCGGAGCGGTTCCGGGTGGTGGCCCTGGCCGCGGGGCGCTCGGCGGAACGGCTGGCCGCCCAGGCGCGGGAGCTGCGCCCGGCCGCGGTCGGCCTGGTCGACGAGACCCGGGCGGCCGCCCTGGCCGCCGAGCTGCCGCCCGGCTGCCGGCTGGCCGTCGGCCCCGAGGCGGTGGCCGAGCTGGCCGCCGCCGACGACGCCGACGTGGTGCTCAACGGCGTCACCGGCTCGGCCGGCCTCGCCCCGACCCTGCGCGCCCTGGAGGCCGGGCGCCGGCTCGCCCTGGCCAACAAGGAGAGCCTGATCGTGGGCGGCGAGCTGGTCACCGCCCTGGCCAAGCCGGGCCAGATCGTCCCGGTGGACTCCGAGCACTCCGGGCTCGCCCAGTGCCTGCGGGCCGGCCGTCCCGACGAGGTCGCCCGGCTGGTCGTGACCGCCTCGGGCGGCCCCTTCCGCGGGCGGTCGGCCGCCGACCTGGCCGCCGTCACCCCGGCCGAGGCCCTCGCCCACCCGACCTGGGCGATGGGGCCGGTGATCACCGTCAACTCGGCGACGCTGATGAACAAGGGCCAGGAGGTGATCGAGGCCCACCTGCTGTTCGGCGTGCCCTACGACCGCATCGAGGTCGTCGTCCACCCCCAGAGCATCGTCCACGCCATGGTGGAGTGGTGCGACGGCTCCACCGTGGCCCAGCTGTCGATGCCCGACATGCGGCTGCCCATCGGCCTGGCCCTGGGCTGGCCCGAGCGGGACGAGCGGCCGGTGGGCCGGATGGACTGGACCCGGGCGGCCACCCTCGAGTTCCAGCCCGTCGACCGGGCGACCTTCCCCCTGCTCGACCTGGCCATCCGGGCCGGCCGCGAGGGCGCCACCGCCCCGGCCGCCCTCAACGCCGCCAACGAGGAGGCGGTGGCCGCCTTCCTGGCCGGCCGGCTCCCGTTCCCCGGCATCGCCGAGGTCGTCACCGAGGTCCTGGCGCGGCACCGGCCCCCGGCCGCCCTCGACCTGGCCGCCGTCCTGGCCGCCGAGCGGTGGTCGCGTGGACTGGCCCGTACACTGGTCGAGGACCTGATCACCTCCCGGGGGACCCGATGACCAGCCTGCTCGGCGTCGCACTTTTCGTTCTCGCTCTGATGCTGGCCATCTTCCTGCACGAAGGCGGGCACTTCGCGACCGCCAAGTTCTTCGGGATGAAGGTCGAGCGCTTCTTCCTCGGCTTCGGGCCGACCGTCTGGTCGTTCCGCCGCGGCGAGACCGAGTACGGCATCAAGGCACTGCCCCTCGGGGGCTTCTGCAAGATCGCCGGCATGAGCCCGTACGAGAACGACGGCAACTTCCTGGAGGAGGACCGCTCGGCCCAGGCCGCCGCCGAGACGACCCCGCCGGAGCGGCAGTTCCGCAGCAAGCCGGCCTGGCAGCGGTCGATCGTGCTCGCCGCCGGGTCGATCACCCACTTCCTCGTGGCCATCCTGCTGACCTGGATGGTGCTGGTGGCCATCGGCATCGGCACCGGCCAGGCCACGACCACGATCGACCGTACCGTCCCGCTGTCGGTGGGGCAGCCCAGCCCGGCCCAGAAGGGCGGGCTCCGGGCCGGCGACCAGATCGTGGCCGTCTCCGGCCGCCCGGTCAGCGGCTTCAACGACCTGCGGGCCGCCCTGGCCGACAAGGGCGGCCAGCAGATCACCATCGAGTACGTGCGCGATGGCCAGCGGCGCTCCACCATCGTGGTCGCGGCCAGCCAGAACGGCCGCGGGTTCCTCGGCTTCCAGCCCACCGAGCAGACCAGGCGCATCGGTGTGCTCGCCGCCCTCCCCGAGTCGATCAAGCTGTTCTGGGACACCACCGTGGCCACCGTCAAGGGCCTCGGCGGCTTCGTCACCGGCCTGGCCGACCGGATGACCACCCCCCAGGCGGCGCCCGGCGGGGGAGGCGGCGGCACGGGCACGGGCGGCGACAGCGGCCCCATCGGCATCGTCGGCATCACCCGCCTGGCCGGCCAGGCGGTCGCCAACAACCAGTGGGCGATCTTCATCGCCATCCTGATCCAGCTCAACATCGTCGTCGGCGTGTTCAACCTCCTGCCGCTGCCCCCGATGGACGGCGGCTACCTGGCCTTCGTGCTCTGGCAGGTGGTGACCAGGCGCGAGGTCGACCTGCGCAAGGTCGTGCCCGTGGCCGCCCTGATCGTGGGCCTGCTGGTGATGCTCACGGTGGGGCTGGTCTGGCTCGACATCACCAACCCCGTCCCCTACCCATTCCGCTAAGGAGCCCTGGTGGCCTTCCCGCTCGAGAGGACCGACCTGGCGGCAGGTGTCGGTCGGCGGCGCTCACGCCGGATCAACGTCGGCAGGGTCCCCGTCGGCGACGGCGCCCCCGTCAGCGTCCAGTCCATGACCATCACCAAGACCGCCGACATCAACGGCACCCTCCAGCAGATCGCCGAGCTCGCCGCCACCGGCTGCGACATCGTGCGGGTGGCCGTGCCCGACACCGACGACGCCGCCGCTCTGCCGGCGATCGCGGCCAAGTCGACCATCCCGGTGGTGGCCGACATCCACTTCCAGTGGAAGTACGCCATGGCCGCCATCGAGGCCGGTTGCGCCGGGGTCCGGATCAACCCGGGCAACATCAAGAAGCACGACAAGGTGAAGCTGATCGCCCAGGAGGCGCAGGCCCGCGGCATCCCCATCCGGGTCGGGGTCAACGCCGGCTCGCTCCAGAAGGAGATCCTGGCCAGGCACGGCGGCCCCACGCCCCAGGCGCTGGTCGACTCGGCCCTGTTCGAGGTGGGCATCCTCGAGGAGGTCGGCTTCGGCGACATCAAGATCTCGGTCAAGCACCAGAACCCGGCGTCGATGATCGCCGCCTACCGCCTGCTCGCCACCCGCGTCGACTACCCGCTGCACCTCGGCGTGACCGAGGCCGGCACGCCGAAGGACGGCATCGTCAAGTCCTCGGTCGGCATCGGGGCCCTGCTCGCCCAGGGCATCGGCGACACCATCCGGGTGTCGCTGACCGCCCCGCCGATCGAGGAGGTCAAGGCCGGCAACGCCATCCTCGGCGCCCTCGGCCTGCGGCCCAAGAAGCTGGACCTGGTCGCCTGCCCGTCCTGCGGGCGCGCCGAGGTCGACGTGTTCTCCCTGGCCAACGCCGTCGAGGAGCGCATGGCGGAGATCGACGCGCCGATGCGGGTGGCGGTCATGGGCTGCATCGTCAACGGCCCCGGCGAGGCCCGCGAGGCCGACATCGGCGTGGCCTCGGGCAAGGGCAAGGGCCAGATCTTCCGCCACGGCCAGGTCATCCGGACCGTCCCCGAGGCCGAGATCGTCGACGCCCTGATGCACGAGGCCAAGCTGCTGGCCGAGGAGTACCGGACCTCCGGCGCCGCCCCGGGTGTCCCCGAGGTCATCCAGAGCTGAGATGCTCCGGTCCTGGACCGGCGGCGACGACCGGGCTCGGCAGGCGGCGCGGCCGCCCCGGTTCCAGGTGCGGCCCATCGGCCGCGGGGACGAGGCCGTGGCCCTGGCGGCGCTGGACCGCAACCCGGTCAGGGACGTCTTCATCGCCAGCCGCATCCTCCACGACGGCGCCCTGACCTCGCTGGGCCCCAGTCCCCTGTGGGGCGCGTTCGAGGACGGCGAGCTGCGCGGGCTGCTCCACGTCGGCCCCAACCTGGTCCCGGCCACCGACGACGAGGCCGCCTGCGAGGCCCTGGCCACCGCCGCCGGCGGCCTCTACCCGACCCGCATGGTGGTCGGGGAGCGGGTCGCCGTCGAGTACCTGTGGTCCCTGATCGGCGCCGGCTACCCGGCCCCGCGCGAGGTGCGGCGCCGCCAGCTCGTCTACGCGGTCGAGCCCGACCGGCTGGTCCGCGACCCGCACCACCGGGCCCCGGGCATCGCCCGCCTCGCCGAACGGCGCGACGAGGACCGGGTGCTGCGGCTGTCGGCCGCCATGTATACCGAGGAGATGGGCGAGAACCCGATGGCCCGCGACCCCGACGGCTACCGCCGCCGCGTCCGTATGCTGATCGCCCGCGGCTGGACCTATGTCTACGAGACGGGCGGCCAGCTCCAGTTCAAGATGGACGTCGGCTGCGCCAGCAACCACACCGCCCAGATCCAGGGCGTCTACGTCCCCCCCGACCTCCGCGGCCGCGGGGTCGGGGCCACCGCCATGTCCGCCTGCTGCGCGCTCGCCTTCGACCGCCACCCCAACCTGTCGCTGTACGTCAACGACTTCAACACCCCGGCGGTGGCCATGTACGAGCGCATCGGGTTCCGGCGCGAGCCGTACGACTTCCAGACGATCATGCTCCCCTGAAGGACCGTCGCCGGGGCGGTTGTCCACAGATTCGCCGGCGGCCGTCCGCGGGGGCGCGGCGGGGTCGTAGCGTGCGGCCATGGCACGGTCGAGTCCCTCCCGAGCTGGCATCGTGGTGCACCGGCCGGTGCGGGCGCATCCGCGGCCGCCGCCGACCGGCGCGCTGACGGTCGCGTCCCCGCCCACGGTCGCCCGCAACGCCTCCGGCCTCGCCGGCTGGCTCCAGTACCTGGTGCCGTTGGCCGGCAGCGGAGGGTCGGTCGCCTTCCTGTTCGCCGTCCCGGGCCCGCGCCCGGGCTGGCTGGTCGCCCTTGTGGTCGGCGCGGCCGTCGCCTCGGTGGCGGCGGGCCTCGCCCTCCGCCTGGTCGAACGGCGGACGACCCGCCGGGCGAGGCGCCGGGAACGAGCCCGCTACCTCGCCCATCTCGACCAGACCGCGCACCAGGCCGACCACCTGGCCGCGGCCCAGCTCGCCGCGGCCGAGCACCTCCATCCCGACCCGCCCCTGCTGTGGGCGACGGTCGAGCGGACCGACCGCCTCTGGGAGCGCCGCCCGGCCGACGCCGACTTCCTCACCGTCCGGATCGGCCGCGGCCCGGTTCCCCTGGCCGCCCCGGTCCGGCTCGACCGCCCCGCCGACCCACTCATGGAACCCGACCCGGAGCTCCAGGCGGCGGCGGAACAGCTCGTCCACCGCGCGACCTGGCTCCCCAACGCCCCGGTCGTGGTCCCGCTACGCCAGCTCGACGTCATCGCCCTCACCGGCCCGCCCGCCCGGACCCGGGCCCTCGCCCGCGCCCTCATCTGCGAGCTGGCCGCCTTCCACGCTCCCGACGACCTCCGGTTCCTGGCCGCCCATCCGGCCTGGCGGTGGATGGAGCAGCTACCCCATTGCGCGGGCACCGGACCGGGCGGCGCCTCGCCGCACCTGGTCGCCGTCGTCGACGCGACCCGGCTGCCGGACCTCGACCCGCCGCCGCGCCCGGACGGCAGCCCGCCCGGGCGCGAAGGCCACGCGATCACGGCGGATGAGCTGCTCGGACGCTCCGCCGCGGCCGGCGGCACGGTCATCTGGCTCGCCAGCAGCGTCTCCGGCGAGCCGTCCGAGCTGTCGGTGCGGGTCCGCGTCGACGACCGCGGCTGGGCCACCCTCCAGGAGACGGCGCCGGGCGGCCGCCTGATCGGCGGCATCCGAACCGACGCGGCCGACCCGGCCTTCTGCGAGACCCTGGCCCGGCACCTGGCACCGCGCCGGCTCGAGCGGCCGGCGACGATGCCGGCACCCGCCGGCCCGGTGCGCCTGCTCGACCTGCTCGGCCCCCGGGCCGACCCGGTCGGACCCGGCGGCGGGGTGCCGCCGCGCCCCCGTTCCCGGCTCCTGCAGGTGCCGGTCGGCGTCGGCCCCGCCGGGGACCCGCTGGTCCTCGACCTCAAGGAGGCGGCCGAGGGCGGCATCGGCCCACATGGGCTGGTCGTCGGTGCCACCGGGTCGGGCAAGAGCGAGCTCCTCCGGACCGTCGTGGCCGGCCTGGCCGCCACCCACCCACCCGACCAGCTCGCCTTCGTGCTGGTCGACTTCAAGGGCGGCGCCGCGTTCGCCGACCTGGCCCCGCTGCCGCAGGTGGCCGGTCTCATCACGAACCTGCAATCCGACGTGTCCATGGTCGACCGGGCCATGGCCGCCCTCCAGGGCGAGCTGAGCAGGCGCCAGCGGCTCCTGCACCGCAACGGCAACCAGCCCGACCTTCGCGCCTACACCGCCGGGCGTGCGCTCGACCCACGGCTGGAACCGCTGCCCCACCTAGTGATCGTGGTGGACGAGTTCGGTGAGCTCCTGGCCGCCCGCCCCGAGTTCCTGGACCTGTTCGCCGCCGTCGGCAGGGTCGGGCGCAGCCTCGGCATGCACCTGCTGCTCGCCTCCCAGCGGCTCGACGAGGGCCGCCTGCGCGGCCTCGACAGCCACCTCCGGTACCGGATCTGCCTGCGCACCTTCAGCGCCGCCGAGTCCACCGCCGTGCTCGGGGTCCCCGACGCCTACCACCTGCCCCCAGGCCCCGGGGCCGCCCTCCTCAAGGTGGACGCCGCCCCGCCGGCCGCGTTCACCGCCGCCCGCGTGTCCACCGACCTGGAGACGCTGGTCGGCGGCCTGGCCGGCGCCGGCCGGCCGGTCCACCGGGTCTGGCTCCCGCCGCTCGCCGCCGACATCACCCTGGACCCGCTGCTCACGTCCGTCGCCCGCGGCTGGCTCCGGGTGCCGATGGGCGTGGTCGACCGGCCGCTCGAACAGGAGCAGGGGCCGCTCGTCCTCGACCTGTCGGGAGGCGCCGGCCACCTCGCCGTGGTCGGTGCGCCGAGGACGGGCAAGAGCACGCTGCTCTGCACCCTCGTGGCCGCCCTGGCCGCCACCCACCCGCCCGATGAGGTCCAGGTCTATGCCGTGGACCTCGGCGGCGGGCTGCTGCATCGACTGGGCGACCTGCCGCACGTCGGGGCGGTGTGCGGACCCCGGGAGGCCGAACGGGTCCGCCGCCTGGTGCGCGAGCTCCGCTCCCTGGTCTTCGACCGCGAGCGGCGGTTCCGTGACCTCGGGGTCGACTCGATCGCCGCCTGGCATTCGCTCCGCCGGGCCGGTCTCGACCTCGGCGGCTACGGGGAGGTCTTCCTGCTGGTCGACAACTGGGGCGCGCTCGTGCGCGAGCAGCCCGAGCTGGAGGCGGAGATCACCGAGCTCGCCGGGCTGGGCCTGCACCACGGCGTCCACCTCGTCCTGGCCGCCAACCGGTGGGCCGAGCTGCGCCCCGGCCTTCGCGAGAACCTGGGCGGCCGGCTGGAGCTGCGCCTCAACGACCCGCTGGAGTCGGAGGTCGGCCGCACGGCGGCCGCCGCCCTGCCCGACCTCCCCGGCCGAGGCCTCACCCCGTCCGGCCTCCAGTTCCAGGCGGCCCTCCCCGGCCAGACGGGCGCCGTCCTCGACCGCGCCCTCCCCGGCCGGGACGGGGCGGCCGCACCACCGTTACGGCTGCTGCCCACCGTGCTGGCGGAGACGGCCCTGCTCACGACAGGGTCAGGGCCGCCCGCGGCCGGGTCGCCCGGGGCGGCCGGGGGCCTGCCGTTCGCGGTGGAGGAGCACCGGCTGGAGGTGGTGCGGCTCGACCTGTTCGAGGGGTCGCCGCACCTGCTCGTCCTGGGCGACGCCGGATGCGGCAAGTCGAGCCTGCTCCGGCTCGTCGCCGGCGGCCTGGCCGCCCGCCACCCGCCCGGCGAGGTCGCCCTGCTGGTCGTCGACCCGCGCCGGGGCCTGCTCGACCTGACCGCGCTGCCCAACCTGGTCGGCTATGCCTGCTCCACGACCATGGTGGCCGAGACGGTCGAGCACCTCCGCCGCGAGCTCGAGGACCGCGGCGCCGCCGGTCTCGACCTCCTGCCCACCCGACCGGGCCTCGCTCCGGCGGGCCTGGTCGTTCCCGACGACCTCGCGGGCCTGGTCACGGCGCCGCCGGTCGGGTCCGGCGGGTCGCCGGGGCTGGGGGCGGGGCCGAGCCGGATGGGGCCGCGGTATGTCGTGCTGGTCGACGACTACGACCTCCTGCCGGCGGCCGGTGGGAGCCCGCTGCTGCCGTTGCTGGACCTGCTCGGCCTGGGGCGCGAGCTGGGGTTCCATCTGGTGCTGGCCCGGCGGGTCGCCGGGGCCGCTCGGGCGGCGTTCGAGCCGGTCTTCCAGCGTCTTCGCGAGCTCGGGGGGTCGGGGCTGGTGATGAGCGGCGACCCCGGGGAGGGGCCGCTGCTCGGCGGGCGGCGGGCGGCCGATCTGCCGCCGGGGCGGGGGTTCCTCGTCCGCCCCCCGCGGCCGCCCACCCTTGTCCAGCTCGCGTACCGGCCCCCGCCGGCGCAGGGCCATCCCGCTCGGGGAGGGTAAATGCGCAGGCCAGGGCCGTGAAATGGGTTGCTGGTTGGCGTGGCGAGTGCTATCTTGCAGCCTGTTGACGTGTGGCCGTCCGGCCTGTTCCCAGGTCAGGCACCGGTGAGGAGCGAAGTGGGCATTGCGCCCACTTCTGTGTTGTCAGGGGCCGGCGGCGCGGCGACGAGGTGGAATGGTGCCGCTACCGAGAGGGCGAGCAGCAACGCGCGACATGTGAGGGAGGTCGGTGAGCGTGACGGCGCTTCCTTCGCATGTCCAGGAGCTGGCCGATCGGGTGGCCACCGGCCACGGGGTCGAGGTGCTGGAGCTGGCCCTCCGCGGCCAGGGTCGCGGGCGGGTGCTGAGCGTGATCCTGGACGCCGACGGGCCCGTCGAGGCCGACGTCGTCGAGCAGGTCTCCAAGGACCTGTCCCGGGCGCTCGACCGGGCCGACCCGGTCCCCGGCCGCTACACCCTCGAGGTGAGCACGCCCGGGCTCTCCCGCCCCCTGCACAGCTCCCGGGACTTCCGCCGCCAGCGTGGCCACGAGGTCAGCATCGTCCGGGACGCCGGAGACGGGGCCCCTGAGGACGCCGGCGATGGCCGGGGGAGCGCGGCCGGCTCGATCCGGGGCGTGGTCGTGGACGCCGACGACGAGGCGGTCGTGCTGGACGTCGGCGGGAGCCAGGTCCGGGTGCCGCTGTCCGAGGTGGTCCTGGGGAAGGTGGTGTTGCCGTGGTGACGCGCAACCGACCCCGACCCAGGACCACCCGCAACGAGAGGACGGCGACGTGAAGATCCCGATCGACGACCTGCGCTTCCTCGAGCGCGAGAAGGGCATCGCGCTCGAGACGGTCATCAGCGCGCTCGAGAGCGCCCTCGCCGCCGCCTACAAGCGCCAGCCCAACGCCCCCGAGGGGGCCCGGGTGGTGGTCGACCGCGAGACCGGCGACGTGACGGTGTTCGCCCAGGAGCTCGACGACGAGGAGCAGGTCATCCGCGAGTGGGAGGACACCCCCTCCGACTTCGGCCGGATCGCCGCGGTCACGGCCAAGCAGGTGATCATGCAGCGGCTGCGCGAGGCCGAGCGCGACGTGACCTACGGCGAGTACGAGGGCCGGGTGGGCGACATCGTCACCGGCATCGTGCAGCAGCGCGACCAGCGCCACATCTCGGTCGACCTGGGCAAGATCGAGGCCGACCTGCCCCACTCCGAGCAGGTGCCGACCGAGCACTACCAGCACAACGACCGGCTCAAGGTCTACGTGACCGACGTCGTCCGCTCGGCCAGGGGCCTGCGGGTGGTGGTGTCGCGGACCCACCCCAACCTGATCAAGCGCCTGTTCGAGCTGGAGGTGCCCGAGATCGCCGAGGGCATCGTCGAGATCACCAACGTGGCCAGGGAGCCGGGCCACCGGACCAAGATCGCCGTCCGCAGCCACGAGCCCGGCGTCGACCCCAAAGGCGCCTGCGTCGGCGCCCGCGGGTCGCGGGTGCGCATGGTGGTCAACGAGCTGCGCGGTGAGAAGATCGACATCGTGTCCTGGTCGGACGACCCGGCCCAGTTCGTGGCCGAGGCCCTCTCGCCGGCCAAGGTCAAGAGCGTGCAGATCGACGAGGCGGAACGGACCGCGCACGTGGTCGTGCCCGACTACCAGCTCTCGCTGGCCATCGGGAAAGAGGGCCAGAATGCCCGGTTGGCCGCTAGGCTGACCGGTTGGCGGATCGACATCGTGAGCGAGAGCCAGGCCGCCGAGCAGGCGAGCCAGAGCCCGAGGCGCTGACGGGACGGGGAGGCGGGCACGTGGACACGGTGGAGGAGGTGGGAATGCGCGGGCGGGCGCCGGGCGTTGCAGATGGTGTGCGGACGCCGCAGCGTACCTGTGTGGTATGCCGTTCGACGACCGCAAAGCGTACCCTCCACCGGATCGTGCGTTCGCCTGCCGGGACGGTCGCCTACGACCCGACCGGCAAGGCGCCCGGCCGTGGCGCCTACCTGTGCGGGCAGCCCGCCTGCCTGGACCTGGCGGTGCGGCGGCGCAGCGTCCAACGAGCCCTGAAGGTGACCGACGCGGCGGCGGCCGCCGCCGCCGTGGAGGATCTGCGGAACCGAATGTGGAGCGGGTCGGCGGGCCAGCCGGCGCCCCGCTCGAGTGATGACAAGGAAGTGAGATCTGGTTGAGCAACCCGCGGGTGTATGAGATCGCCAAAGAGCTTGGGGTCCCGTCCAAGGACCTGCTCGCCAAGCTGTCCTCCATGGGGGTGGAGGCCAAGAGCCATTCCTCGACGGTGACGCAGGACGTCGCCGACAAGCTGCGCTCGTCCGTCGGCGGTGGCGGCCGCCAGGCGCGAGCCGGCCAGCCCCGGCAGGACCAGGGCGACGCCCGCCCCGCGCAGGGCCGCGCCGGCCAGGCCCGAACCGGCCAGCCTCGCGCCGCCCAGCCGGCCGCCGGCCAGGCCCGGACCGGGCAGCCCGCCGCCGGCCAGCCGCGCCCGGGCCAGCCCGGCCAGCCGCGGCCGGTCGGCCGTGACGGCCGTCCGCTGCCCCCCGGGGCGCGTCCGCTGCCCCCCGGGGCGCGTCCCCTGCCCCCCGGGGCGCGTCCCCTGCCGCCGGGCGTACGTCCCCTGCCGCCGGGCGCGCGGCCGGTCGGCCGTGACGGCCGTCCGCTGCCCCCCGGGGCGCGTCCGCTGCCCCCCGGGGTCCGTCCCCTTCCTCCCGGCGCGCGGCCCATCGGCCGTGACGGCCGTCCGCTCCCGCCAGGCGCCCGCCCGGTCGGGCCCGGCGGCCGTCCGCTGCCCCCGGGCGCCCGCCCGGCCCCGCCAGGGGCGGGGCGTCCCGGCATGGGCCAGCGTCAGGGCCCGCCGGGCGCCGGCCGTCCCGGCACGGGCCAGCGGCCGGGCGCTCCCGGCCAGCCGGGCATGCGCGGCGGCCAGCCCGGCCAGGGCCGCCCCGGCGGTCCCGGCGGCGGCGCCGGCCGTCCCGGCGGCTACGGTGGCCGGCCGGGTGCGCCCGGCGGCGCCGGCCGTCCCGGTGCCGGCGGCCGTCCCGGCGGTCCCGGCGGTCCCGGCGGTGGTGGCCGTCCCGGCGGTGGTGGCCGTCCCGGGTTCGGTGGCCGCCCCGGCGGTCCCGGCGGCGGCCTCGGCCGTCCCGGCGGCAGCCGCTTCGGCGGCCGGGGACGCCCCAAGAAGCGTCGCGGCGGGCGTCGCCGTGAGGAGTTCGAGGCCATGGGCGCCCCCACCATCGAGGCCAACCCCGACATCTCGGTCGAGGGTCTGGTCCGCGTGCCCCGCGGGGTGACCGTGCAGGACCTGGCCGACCGGCTCGGCCAGCCCGCCGGCGACCTGATCCGCGTGCTCATGCAGATGGGCGAGATGCTGACCGCCACCCAGTCGATGTCCGACGAGGCGGTCGCCCTGCTCGCCGACGAGATCGGCGCCCGGATCGAGGTCGTCGACCCGAGCGAGGCCGACGCCCTCCAGGAGATCGAGGGCTGGGAGGACACCGAGGCCGACCGCGACGAGGACCTCCGTCCCCGTCCGCCGGTCGTGACCGTCATGGGCCACGTCGACCACGGCAAGACCAAGCTGCTGGACGCCATCCGCCACGCCGACGTGGTCGCCACCGAGGCCGGCGGCATCACCCAGCACATCGGTGCCTACCAGGTCCGGGCGGGCGCCGACGGCCGCCTGGTCACCTTCATCGACACCCCGGGCCACGAGGCGTTCACCGCCATGCGGGCCAGGGGCGCGGCCGTCACCGACGTGGCCGTGCTGGTGGTCGCCGCCGACGACGGGGTCATGCCCCAGACCGTGGAGGCGATCAACCACGCCAAGGCGGCCGGGGTGCCGATCGTGGTGGCGGTCAACAAGGTCGACAAGCCCGACGCCAACCCGGCCAAGGTCCGCCAGCAGCTCACCGAGTACGACCTGGTCGCCGAGGAGTACGGCGGCAAGACCCAGTTCGTCGACGTGTCGGCCAAGACCCAGCAGGGCCTCGACACCCTGGTCGAGACCATCCTGCTGGTCGCCGACGTGGAGCTGAACCTCAAGGCCAACCCGGACCGGCGCGCCCAGGGCTCGGTCATCGAGGCCCACCTGGACAAGGGCCGCGGCCCGGTGGCGACGATCCTCGTTCGCCGGGGCACCCTGCACGTCGGGGACGCCGTGGCCGCCGGCACCGCCTTCGGGCGGGTCCGGGCCATGTTCGACGAGAACGGCAAGGAGGTCACCGCCGCCGCCCCGGCCCAGCCGGTCGTGGTCATCGGCCTGTCGGCCCCGCCCAGCGCCGGCGACGAGGTCAGGGCGGTCGCCGACGAGCGGATCGCCCGCGGGATCTCCCAGACCCGCGAGGCCCGCCAGCGCCAGGCGGCCATCGCGACCAGCCGGGCCCCGCGCCTGGAGGACCTGTTCGCCAGGATCCGCGAGGGCCAGCTCCAGGAGCTGCCGCTGATCATCAAGGCCGACGTGATGGGCTCGGTCGAGGCCATCGACGACGCCCTCGGCCGGATCGAGGTCCCCGAGGTCCGGCTGCGCGTGCTCCACAAGGCGGCCGGCGCCATCACCGAGGACGACGTCACCCTGGCCTCGGTGTCGGGCGCGATCATCATCGGCTTCTCGGTGCGGCCCACCCCGGCCGCGCGCGACCTGGCCAACCGCGAGGGCGTCGACATCCGCCTGTACTCGGTCATCTACCAGGTGGTGGAGGACATCGAGAAGGCCCTCAAGGGCCTGCTCGCCCCCGAGTACGAGGAGCGCCAGCTCGGCACCGCCGAGGTCAGGCAGACCTTCCGGGTGCCGCGGGTCGGCGTGGTCGCCGGGTCGTACGTCACCTCGGGCGAGATCACCCGCGGGGCCAAGGCCCGCCTGGTCCGCGACGGCGTGGTCGTCTACGACGGGCGGATCGGGTCGCTGCGCCGCTTCAAGGAAGACGCCCGAACGGTCGCGGCCGGCTACGAGTGCGGCATCGGCCTGGACAACTTCCAGGACGTCAAGGAAGGCGACCAGATCGAAGCCTACGAGATGGTCGAGATCCCACGGTAACCCCCGACGGCCCCGGGACCCGGCGTTCGCGGCCCGGTTCCGGGGCGACCCCGCTGCCATGTTCGTCGCCCTGCTCCGCCTGGACCTCCGGCTACCGGACGCCTCGTCCCTCAAGGACAAGCGGTCGGTCGTCAAGGGCCTGGCGGCCGCGTTGCGCAAGCTCAACTGCGCTGTCGCCGAGGTCGACCACCAGGACCTGCGCCAGCGGGCCACCCTGGCGGTGGCAACGGTGGCCGGCGAGGGCTTCCACGCCCGCAGGGTCCTGGTGGCGGCCGAGCGTGAGGCCGAGCGCACGCCCGGCGTCGAGCTGCTGACCAGTGACGTGACCATGTACGGACCCGAGGACTGAACACCATGGCAAAGCCCAGCTACCCCCGCGCCCGCCGCCTGGCCGAGACGATCAGGCGGCTGACCGGCGAATGGCTGGAGGCCGAGCTGGCCGACCAGCCGGGCCCGCTGGTGACCGTCACCGACGTGCGGGTCACCGGCGACCTGCACCACGCCAGCGTCTTCTTCACCGTCCTCGGCGACGACCAGGAACAGGCCGCCGCCGAGACCTGGATGGCCGCCTCCGCCCCCAGGGCTCGCACCTTCGTGGCCTCGCAGCTGCGGCTGCGTCATGCCCCGACGCTAGAATTCGTTCCCGACACCGTGCCCGGCCAGGGGACGAAGATCGACCGGTTGCTGGCCGAGCTGGGCTCCACCCCGCCCACCGCAGCGGACCAGGAGGGGGCAGGCGCGTGAGCATCTCGGAGCAGGACTGGCAGGCCGCCACCGACGCCATCGCCGAGGCCGAGGTGGCGGTGATCTCCTGCCACATCCATCCCGACGGCGACGCCCTCGGGTCGGCCCTGGCCCTGCACCGCGCCCTGGCCAACGCCGGCCGCGAGGCGGTGGTCAGCTTCTCCGAGCCGTTCGTGGTCGCCCGCCACTACCGCTTCCTGGCCGGACTGGACCGGCTCGTCCCGCCCGACCAGGTGCCACGCGACGCCGACCTGTTCGTCTGCTTCGACGCCGGCTCCCTGGACCGCCTCGGCACTCTGGTCGAGGCCTTCCAGGGGGCCGCCCGCACGGTGGTCGTCGACCACCACGCCTCCAACATCCGCTTCGGCGACGTCAACCTGATCGACCCGGTGTCGCCGGCCAGCGCCGTGCTCTGCCGCGAGCTGCTCCGCCGCCTGGACCTGCCGCTCGACACCGAGATCGCCACCGCCCTCTACACCGGGCTGGTCACCGACACCGGGCGCTTCCAGTACCAGGCCACCAGTCCCGAGACCCACTATCTAGCCGCCGAGCTGCTGGCCGCCGGGGTCCGCCAGTACGAGGTCGCCAAGGCCGTGTTCGAGACCAACGACATCGCCTACCTGCGGCTGGTCGCCGACGCCCTCGGCCGCATCGCCCAGGTCCCGGAGGCCTCCCTGGTCTGGACCAGGGTCGACCTGGCCGACCTGGCCGCCCACGGGGTCGACATGGACGAGACCGAGGGCCTGATCGACCTGGTCCGCACCGACGGGGCCAGCGACGTGGCCGCCGTGCTCAAGCAGCAGCCCGAGGGCGGCTACAAGGTCTCGCTGCGCTCCAAGGGCGCCACCGACGTCGGCCAGCTGGCCACCAGGCTCGGCGGCGGCGGCCACAAGTACGCCGCCGGCTACTCCACCGACCTGGACGCCGACAAGGCGGTGGCCGCCCTGGTCGCCGAGCTGAACGGCGCCCCCTCCAGGTCGCTGGTCCGGTAGGAGGCTGGCGGCGCGGTGGACGGGGTGGTCGTCTGCGACAAGCCGGCACAGATGACCTCCCACGACGTGGTCGCTCGGGTGCGCCGGCTGGCCGGCCGGCGCCGGGTCGGGCACGGCGGCACCCTCGACCCGCCGGCCACCGGGGTGCTGGTCCTGGCCCTGGGCCGGGCCACCCGGCTGCTGCCGTTCCTGCCCACCGAGCCCAAGCGCTACCGGGCCCGGATCGCCTTCGGGGCCGAGACCGACACCCTCGACGCCGCCGGCACGGTCACCGCCACCGCCGACGCCGGCGGGGTCGACGAGGCCGGCCTGCGGGCCGCCATGGCCGGCTTCGTCGGCCCCCAGCAGCAGGTCCCGCCCATGGTGTCGGCGATCAAGGTGGCCGGGGAGCGGCTGTACGCCAAGGCCCGGCGGGGCGAGGAGGTCGAGCGGGCCCCCCGTCCGATCGTCATCCACGCCCTCGAGCTGCTCGAGCTGGTCGGCGGGGAGCGGCCGCTGGCCACCGTGGACGTGGTCTGCTCGGGCGGCACCTACGTCCGCTCCCTGGCCGCCGACCTCGGCCGTGCCCTCGGCACCCTGGCCCACCTGGACGGCCTGCGCCGCACCGCCGCGGGCCGGTTCACCGAGGCCGACGCCCACACCCTCGAGGACCTGGCCGGCCCGGGGCGGCTGGAGGCGGCCATGCTCGACCCGGCGGCGGCGATGGCCTCGACGGCGACCCGGGCCCTCACCCCGGCCGAGGCGGCCGCCCTGGCCACCGGCCGGACCCTCGCCCCGACCGGCCACGGCGACCCGGTGGCCGCCGTCGGCCCCGACGGCCGCCTGGTCGCCGTCATCCAGGACAGCGCCGGCCGGGCCCGCCCCAAGGTGGTGCTGGCGTGACCGTGAGGCGACCGGAGGGGTCCTCGGAACCCCAGGGGGGTGCCCCGGTGCGTCGATACGACGGCCTGGCCGCGGTGCCCGGTGACCTGGGGCCGACGGTGGCCACCGTGGGGATGTTCGACGGCGTCCACCGCGGCCACCGGGCGCTGCTGGACCGGGTGGCCGCCGCGGCCGCGGCCAGGGGCGTCCCGGCGGCGGCGGTCACCTTCGACCGCCACCCCTTGACCGTGCTCCGCCCCGGGAGCGAGCCGCCGCTGCTCACCACCCTGGACCGCAAGGTCGAGCTGCTGGGCGAGGCCGGCATGGAGATCGTGCTGGTGCTCGAGTTCACCCGCGAGCTGTCGGAGGTCACCGCCGAGGCGTTCGCCGCCGAGGTGCTGTTCGACCGCCTGGCCGCCCGGGCGGTGGTGGTGGGGGAGAACTTCCGCTTCGGCCACAAGGCGGCCGGGGACCCGGCCCTGCTGGCCGAGCTGGGCCGCCCCCGGGGGGTCGAGGTCGTGGCCGTCGGGCTGCACGCCGACGGCGACCAGGTGGTGTCCTCGACCCGGGTCCGGGCCGAGCTGGCCGCCGGCGACGTCGCCGCCGCGGCCGCCTCCCTGGGCCGCCCCTACGCCGTCGAGGGCGAGGTGGTCGTCGGCGACCGCCGTGGCCGGCCCCTGCTGGGCGTGCCCACGGCCAACCTGGCCGTGCCGGCCGGCATCGCCATCCCCGGCGACGGGGTCTACGCCGGCCACCTGACCGACGCAGGGCCGGAGGGGTCCGGGGAGCCCCACGACGGCCCAGCCGGCAGCGGGCCGGCCGCGATCAGCGTCGGCACCAACCCGCAGTTCGGCACCGACCGCCGGGTCGAGGCCCACGTGCTCGACTTCGACGGCGACCTGTACGGCCACCGGGTGTCGGTGGACTTCCACCGCCACCTCCGCGACCAGGCCACCTTCCCCGGCGTGGACGAGCTGGCCGCCCAGATCCGGGCCGACATCGACCAGGTGCGCCGGCTGCTCGACGCCGGCTAACCCGTCCCGCCCAGCTCCAGGACGGGCCGCACCTCGACCAGGCCGAGCTCGGCCTCCGGGACCCGCGCGGCGACCTCGACCGCCCGATCCATGCTCCCGCACTCGAGCAGGAAGAAGCCGGCCAGCAGCTCCTTGGCCTCGGCGAACGGGCCGTCGCTGGTGAGCGTCTGGCCGCCGCGGACCGACACCCGCCGGGTCAGCGACCCGTCGGCCAGGGCCTCGGTGGCGACCAGCTCCCCCGACGCGGCCAGCTCGTCCTTGAGGGCGGCGTAGTAGCGGTAGCCCTCCGCCCGCTGGTCCTCGGAGAAGCCCGCCCAGATGTCCCGCGATGCCGGGTTGCTGTAGATCAGGATCAGGTACCTCACTCGGCGCCTCCAGTACTCCCGGTCGACCACACACTGGATGTCGAGACTAGCTCGCCGGCTCCGACCCCCTGGTGACATCGCAGACAGAGGAGGACACGATGACCTGGACCACCCGCATCACCGGCATCGGCACCGTGGCCGTGCCCGTCACCGACCAGGACCGGGCGCTCGAGTTCTACGTCGGCGGTCTCGGCTTCGAGACGCGCCGGGACCTCCCCTTCGGCGAGGCCCGCTGGATCGAGGTGGCGCCGCCCGGGTCGGCGACGACCATCGCGCTCGTCCCCGCCGGGATCCCCACCGGCATCCGCCTCCTGACCGCCGACGCCGACCGCGACCATGCCGCTCTACGATCGGGTGGCGTCGACACCGACCCGGAGGTCATGCGCATGCCGGAGGCGCCGCCGATGTTCGCGCTGCGGGACCCGGACGGCAACGCGCTCATCCTCGTCGAGGAGGCCTGACCATGGACCAGCGGTTCACCGCCAAGCTGCAGAAGAGCCCCAACCCGGGAGGCTGGACCTATCTGGTCTGGCCGGAGTCGGTGGCGTTCTTCGGCACCCGGGGCCTGGTCAAGGTGCGGGGAACGATCGACGGCCACCCCTTCCGGAGCTCCTTCATGGCCATGGGCGACGGCACCCACAAGCTGCCTGTGAAGGCCGACGTCCGCAAGGCGATCGGCAAGCAGGCGGGCGACACCGTGACCGTGCGCCTGGAGGAGCGGATCGAGGAGCCGTAGGGCCCGTGGCCGCCGGCTGGTAGAGTCCGACCCGGCGGGTTCTCACGCCCGACCCCCTGACCGGGTCTCCACGCGGCCCGGCCCCGCGGGGGCGAAGGGGATCGCTGTCCTCGGGATCGCCTGGCGCAGGTCGTGGGCTCTCGCCGGCGGGGTGGCACCGGGGGCGTGGGGCCCGGCCGCCTGCTCCGCCGCGATGGAGCGACCGCATGACCGCGCACAAGCACCTCAAGGAGCGCATCCGCGCCCGCATGGCCAGGACCGGGGAGAGCTACACCACCGCCCGGCGCCACGTCCTCAACGCCCTCCCGCCGGCGGAGTACCAGCTGACCGTTGGCGTCCACCCCGACACCCACGCCATCGCCGGGGTGCTGGCCAACCGGGGCCTGCTCGACCCCCACAGCGGCCGGCCCCTGACCGAGGCCATGGTCCTGGGGGTCGGCGGCGGGCTCGGCGCCGGCTACATCCTCTGGGAGTTCAAGGCCCACGACCTGCGCACGCTGGTCTTCGGGTTCCGCAACTCCTGGCAGTACCCGGACCGCTGGGCGCTGAAGACCTGCGCCCGCCTGGGCGTCCCGGCGGCCCTGCACGAGACGGGCTCGCCCCGCCAGGCCGAGCAGGAGCTGTCGGCCGCCGTCGGCCAGGGCGTCCCGATGATCGCCTGGGCCGACCAGCTGGCCCTCGGCTACCGCCACCTGCCGGCCTGGCTGGAGGGCTACGGCGGCCACCCGGTGACGATCTACGGCATCGACGAGCGGGCCGGGATGGCCCTGGTCGACGACCGCAACCGGGCCCCGCTGACCGTGCCGCTGGACGCCCTGGCCGCGGCCCGGGCCCGGGTCGGCTCCTACCGGCACCGGCTGCTGGCCCTGGACGCCCCGGCGGCCGAGCTGGACGCCGACGGGCTCCGCAAGGCGGTCCGCGACGGCTTGGCCGAGCAGGTCGAGCACCTCGGCCGGCGGTCCGAGTCCTTCTCGCTGCCCGCCTTCCGCAAGTGGGCCCGGCTGCTGACCAGCACCGGCAACGCCAAGGCGTGGCCGAAGGTGTTCGCCGACCGGGTCAGCCTGTTCGACGCCTGCCTGTCGGTCTACGAGAACCTGGAGCCGGCGGCCGGATCGGGCGGCGGCAACCTGCGCGGCCTGTACGCCCAGTTCCTGGAGGAGGCCGCCGGGCTGCTCGCCGCCCCGCCGCTGGCCGAGGCCGCCGGCGCCTACCGGGAGGCCGCCGCCCGCTGGCACCAGGTGGCCGAGGTCGCCCTGCCCGCCGACCGGGAGCCGTTCGCCGAGGCCCGCCGGCTCACCGACCGGCTCCAGGCCCAGGTCGAGCAGGGCGACGCCGGCCGGGAGCAGGCGGCCGCCACCGCCGCCCGGCTGTGGGGCCTCCGCGACCGCTGGCGTCCGCGGTTCCCGGGCGACGACGACGAGGTCGACGCCATGCTGGCCGGCCTGGCCGCCGCCGTCGGCGTCGCCTGCGACGCCGAGGAGGCCGCGCGGCAGCGCCTGGGCGGCGCGCTGCCCTCCTGAGCAGCGGGTTCCGGGCGCCCAGCCACCCGCCGTGCTACCCTGGCGCGGGTGGCTGGGCGATATCGCCCGGCGACCGTCCGGGACGCGGGACCCCTGGCCGCGCCTTCATACCGCCAGCCGGGGCCCCCGGGCAGAATCCGCACGTCATGGGAGAGGTAGCAGCATGCTGGTCAAGGACGACAAGACCAAGATCATCACCGAGTACGCGACCAAGGAGGGCGACACCGGCTCGCCCGAGGTCCAGGTGGCCCTGCTCACCACGCGCATCAACGCGCTCACCGAGCACCTCAAGGTCCACAAGCACGACCACCACTCGCGTCGTGGCCTGCTCCAGATGGTCGGCCGCCGCCGGCGGCTGCTGCGCTACCTCCAGAGCAACGACGTCGCCCGCTACCGGGCGCTCATCGAGCGCCTCGGCCTGCGCCGCTGACCGGGTGGGTGCGCACCGCGAGCGGAGGACGGTGATGCTCCTGGCGCGCTGAGCAACGCCCTGCCGACGGCGAGCCGGACGAGCGGCCGTGTCAGTTGTCAGTGGTGAGCCCTGGACCGCCCGGGCGCAACGCCCCGGCACCCAGGCCTTTCGACTGAGAACTGGCACCTCGTCCCCCGGCTCCCGCCCGAGCAGGTCCGCTCCAGCCGCGACCGCGGCCGGAGCACGGGTCCGCCTCCGCAATCGGCGAAGGCGGTAGAGGAAGAGGGAGAGACCTCATCTATGGCAGTTCATCGTGTGCAAGGCGCCGTCGGCGGCCGCGAGCTCTATCTGGAGACCGGCAAGCTGGCCAAGCAGGCAGGCGGCGCCGTTCTCATCGGGCTGGGCGAGACCCAGCTGCTGGTCACCGCCACGGCGGCCAAGCACCCCAAGGAGCAGCTCGACTTCATGCCCCTGACCGTCGACGTCGAGGAGCGCATGTACGCCGCCGGCAAGATCCCCGGCGGCTTCTTCCGTCGTGAGGGCCGCCCGTCGGAGACGGCCATCCTGACCGCCAGGCTGGTCGACCGGCCCCTGCGCCCCTCGTTCCCAAAGGGGATGCGCAACGAGATCCACGTGGTCGCCACCATCCTGTCGACCGACATGGAGAACCTCTCGGACGTGCTGGCCATCAACGGCGCCTCGGCGGCGGTGCAGCTGGCCGGGATCCCGTTCTCGGGTCCGGTCGGGGCGGTCCGCCTGGGACGCCGGGGCGGCGACTGGATCGTCAACCCCACCTACTCCGAGCTGGCCGAGTGCACCTTCGACATGGTCGTGGCCGGCCGCCAGAACGAGACCGGCGGGGTCGACATCCTCATGGTCGAGGCCGAGGCGACCGAGCACGCCGTCCGGCTGATGGAGGAGACCGGCGCCCCCAAGCCGACCGAGGAGGCCCTCGGGCTGGCCCTCGAGCTGGCCAAGTCGCACATCGCCACCGCCTGCCAGCTCCAGCTCGAGCTGGTCCGCCAGGCCGACGGCCAGCCCAGGGACTACCCGCTGTACGCCGAGTACGGCGAGGACGTGGCCGGGGCCGTCCGGGGCGCGGTCGAGTCCCAGGTGCGCGAGGCCATCACCATCGCCGACAAGGCCCAGCGGGAGGTCCGCCTCGACGAGCTCAAGGCCGAGGCCGCCCAGGCCGCGACCGACCAGCTCGGCGAGGCCCTGACCGGCCGCGAGAAGGAGGCCTCGGCCGCCTTCCGCAGCCTGACCAAGGAGCTGGTCCGCCAGCGGGTGGTCAAGGAGGGCAAGCGGATCGACGGCCGCGGGCCGCGCGACATCCGGCCGCTGGAGGCCGAGGTCGGCATCCTGCCCCGGGCCCACGGCTCCGGGCTGTTCCAGCGGGGCGAGACCCAGGTGCTCAACGTGACCACCCTGGGCATGGTCCGCATGGAGCAGATCGTCGACACCCTCGACCCCGAGGACCGCAAGCGCTACATGCACCACTACAACTTCCCGCCGTTCTCCACCGGCGAGGTCGGCTTCATGCGCGGGCCCAAGCGCCGCGAGATCGGCCACGGGGCCCTGGCCGAGCGGGCCCTGCTGCCGGTGATCCCCGACAAGGAGGAGTTCCCCTACGCCCTGCGGCTGGTCTCGGAGGTGCTGAGCTCCAACGGCTCCACCTCGATGGCCTCGGTGTGCGCCTCCACCCTGTCGCTGATGGACGCCGGCGTGCCCATCAAGGCCCCGGTCGGCGGCATCGCCATGGGGCTCATCTCAGAGGGCGGCGAATACGTCACCCTCACCGACATCCTCGGGGCCGAGGACGCCTTCGGCGACATGGACTTCAAGGTCGCCGGGACGCGGGAGTTCGTCACCGCCCTGCAGCTCGACACCAAGCTGACCGGCATCCCCTCAGAGGTCCTGATCGGCGCCCTGACCCAGGCTCGCGACGCCCGCATGGTCGTCCTGGACGTCATCCAGGCGGCCATCGAGCGGCCGCGCGAGCAGCTCAACCGGCTCGCCCCGCGGGTCCACGTCGAGCAGATCCCGGTGGCCAAGATCGGCGAGCTGATCGGCCCCAAGGGCAAGCGGATCAACGAGATCCAGTCCACCTCGGGCGCCGAGATCTCGATCGAGGACGACGGCCGGGTCTACATCGGGGCCACCGACGGCGACCAGCTCGACACCGCCCTCAAGATGATCCGCGAGCAGATGAACCCGGTCATGCCCCAGGTCGGCGAGCGCTACCTGGGCACCGTGGTCAAGACGACCACCTTCGGGGCGTTCATCTCGCTCACCCCGGGCAAGGACGGTCTGCTGCACATCTCGCGCCTGGGCAAGAAGGGCCAGCGGGTGCGCTCGGTCGAGGACGTCGTCAACGTCGGCGACAAGCTGCTCGTCGAGGTGATGGAGATCGACCGCCAGAACCGCATCTCGCTGAAGCTGGCCGAGGAGGACGAGGCCGCTCCCACCGCCCCGGCCGCCGGCGGCGGCGACGGCGAGGAGCGCTGAGCCGGTGGCCGAGGACGCTCGCCGGTTGGAGCCCGAGGCCGGGTTCGAGCACACCGAGCTGCCAGGGGGCCTGCGGGTCCTGACCGAGCGCATGCCCGCCGTGCGCTCGGTCACCCTCGGCATCTGGGCCGGCGTGGGGTCCCGCGACGAGACCCCACGCCTGGCCGGCGCCTCCCACTACCTGGAGCACCTGCTGTTCAAGGGGACCCGGCGGCGCTCGGCCCGCGACATCGCCGAGGCCATGGACGCGGTCGGCGGCGAGACCAACGCCTTCACCTCCAAGGAGTACACCTGCTTCTACGCCAGGACGCTGGACCGCGACCTGCCCCTGGCGGTCGACATCCTGGTCGACATGCTGCGCTCCTCCCGGCTGGCCGGCGTCGACGTCGACGCCGAGCGGACGGTCATCCTGGAAGAGATCGGCATGCACAACGACGCCCCCGACGACGTCGTGCACGACCTGTTCGCCGAGGCCCTGTTCGGCGGCCACCCGCTGGGCCGGCCGGTGCTGGGCACGGTCGACTCGATCACCTCCATCCAGCGAGACGCCATCGCCCGCTACTGGCGGCGCCACTACGTGCCGGGCAACCTGGTGGTGGCGGCGGCCGGCAGCCTGGAGCACGACCAGGTGGTCGAGCTGGTCGCCGAGGCGTTCGGCGAGGCCGGGGTGGGTCGGCCGATCGGCCCCCGCGAGGGCCGGCGCGAGCCGCGGGTCCACGGCGGGGTCGCGGTCCGCCGCAAGCCGACCGAGCAGGCGCACGTGGTGCTGGGCAGCCGCGGGCTGTCCCGCTCCGACCCGCGTCGTTTCGCCCTCGGCGTGCTCAACGTCGCCTTCGGCGGCGGGGTCAGCTCGCGGCTGTTCCAGGAGGTCCGGGAGAAGCGCGGCCTGGTCTACTCGATCTACTCCTACGCCGCCCAGTACACCGAGACCGGCTCGTTCTCGGTCGCCGCCGGGGCCGCCCCGAAGCGCATCCACGAGGTGCTGGCGATCGTCCACGACGAGCTGGAGCGGGTGGTGGCCGACGGGCTCACCGAGGCCGAGCTGGAGCGGGGCAAGGGCCACCTGGAGGGCTCGCTGGTGCTCGGCATGGAGGACACCTCGGGCCGCATGACCCGCCTGGGCAAGTCCGAGCTGACCTTCGGCGAGATCCTCTCGGTCGACGAGGTCATCCGGCGCGTCGACGCGGTCACCGACGCCGACGTGCGCGCCGTGGCCAAGGAGGTCCTCGGCACCGGCCCACGCGCCCTGGCCCTGATCGGCCCGTTCGACGAGGACGGGTTCGCCCAGTACGTGAGATGAACGGTATGGGGTCCGCCTTCGGCGGACGATCAGCCGACTCCGACCGGCGTGTTCGCCGGTCGGTCTGCGTCTTCTGCTCCTCGGCGGGTGGGCTGCCCGAGGAGTACCGGCGGGCGGCCCGCGACCTCGGTGCCGAGCTGGCCGGGCGTGGGCACCGGCTGGTGTACGGCGGCGGCAACGTCGGGCTGATGGGGGAGATCGCCCGCTCGGTCCACGCGCACGGCGGGACGGTGATCGGGGTCATCCCCCAGGGGCTGGTCGACCGCGAGCTGGCCTACGACCCGGCCGATGAGCTGCTGGTCACCGAGACCCTGCGCGAGCGCAAGGCGGAGATGGACGCCCGCGCCGACGCCTTCGTGGCCCTCCCCGGCGGTTTCGGCACCCTGGAGGAGCTGCTGGAGGTCCTGACCCTGCGCCAGCTGCGCCTCCACGACCGGCCGATCGTGCTCGTCAACGTGGCCGGCTACTGGGACCCGTTCCTGGCCATGGTCGAGGAGATGGTCGCCCAGGGCTTCGCCCCGCTGGGTGAGGGGACGCTGTTCCAGGTGGCCAAATCCGCCGCCGAGGCGGTCGACCTGGCCGAGGCCGGCCCGGCGCCGATCGCCGGCCGTTACGACGGCCGGGGCACCCCGGTCACCGAGGCCGCCGTCGAGGACTGGACCGCCGGTCCCGGCGACCCGGCTCCGCGCCGCGCCGGCGACGCCAGCGTGGAGCACTGACCCGACCGGCTTCCTGAACTTCTCGATTTGCCCACTGTGCAACGATAAGGGCATCGGCGCGAGCGAGGGGGTCGGTCATGCCGCACGGTCACGCGAACCTGGGTGAGACGACGCCACGGTCGGTGTTCTACGCCCAGGGCCGGTTCGGCCGGCTGTTCCCGACCCTGCCGCCGTTCGCCGCCGACACCCCGTCGATCCGCGACGCCCTGGCCGAGCTGGGCGCGGCCGGTGGGCCGATGGACCCGGGCGACGACCTGTCGGACCCCATCACCCTGGTCACCGACCCGGCCAAGAGCCTCACCAACCCCGACAACCCGACGATCACGGCCGGGTTCACCTTCCTCGGCCAGTTCCTCGACCACGACATGACCTTCGACCCCACCTCCAGTCTGGCCCGCCGCCAGGACCCGGAGGCGATCCGGAACTTCCGCATCCCCGCCCTCGACCTGGACAGCGTCTACGGCGGCGGCCCGGTGGCCTCGCCCCACCTGTACGACCAGACGGTCGACGGCGGCCAGACCAGCATGCTGGTCGAGGAGATCCCCGGGTCGGGGGCCGTCTCCATCGACGGCTCGACCCGGACCGACCTGCCCCGCAACGGCCAGCTGGTCGCCCTGGTCGGCGACCCGCGCAACGACGAGAACCTGGTCGTGTCCCAGCTGCACCTGGCCTTCCTGCGCTTCCACAACCGGGTCCTGGCCGACGTCAAGGCCGACCTCGGCCCCGGCTACACCCGCCAGGAGCTGTTCGCCGAGGCCCAGCGGGTGGTGCGCTGGCACTACCAGTGGCTGGTCCTGCACGAGTTCCTCCCCACCACCGTCGGCCAGACGCTGGTCGACGACGTGCTGGCCAACGGCCCCCAGCACTACAAGTGGCGCAACGACCCCTTCATCCCGGTCGAGTTCTCGGTGGCCGCCTACCGCTTCGGCCACTCCCAGGTCCGCCCCAGCTACCGGGCCAACTTCGCCACCAGCGCCGACGACCCGCTCCAGCAGTTCTTCGCCCTGTTCCTCGACCCGGCCGCCGCCGACCCGGGCGACCCGGCCGACCTGCGCGGCGGGCGGCGCGCCCCGAGGCGGTTCATCGACTGGCAGACCTTCTTCGACTTCGGCGACGGCCGGGTGCGGTCCAACAAGAAGATCGACACCAGGCTCTCCTCGGTCCTGTTCCAGCTGCTCGGCCAGCCTGAGGGCGAGCCGACCTCCCTGGCCGTCCGCAACCTGCTCCGCAACCTGACCATGGAGGTGCCGTCGGGCCAGCGGGTGGCCAGGGCCATGCAGCTGCCCGAGCTGGTCCCGGCCGACCTCCAGGACCTGGAGCCGCTGCACCTGGACCGGCGCACGCCGCTGTGGTTCTACGTCCTGCGCGAGGCCGAGGTGACCGTCGGCGGCGAGCGCCTGGGACCGGTCGGCGGCCGGATCGTGGCCGAGGTGATCGTCGGGCTGATCCGCGGCGACCGCCAGTCCTATCTCCGTCAGGACCCGGACTGGACACCGACCTACGGGTCGGGCGGCGACTTCACCGTGGTCGACCTGCTGGAGGCGGCCGGGGTCGTGGCCACCATCGCCTGACGGTCCGGCCGGCCTCAGGCGAGCGGGAATGGCGGCTGGCGCCACCAGGGAGCCCGGTCGACCTCGATCGACGCCCGGCGGGAGCAGCCGGTCCAGCCGCGACCCCTCCCAGGCGGCGCGTGCGTACCAAGCCGCCGGTGCAGTCCAGCACCGCCTCGACCCGGTCGCCGAAGCCGGCCGGCTCGGCGTAGGTCCAGTCGCGGGTCGAGCCCCCGGCCGTGACCCGCAGCCGCCAGGTTGGTCCGGCGCGGGCTCATGTCTCTCGCCCTCAGGTCGAGGTCGAGACCTGCGGGTCGCGGACCACCACGGCGTGGCAGCGGCCGAACTCGTGCAGGCCGACCGCCTCGGCGACCCGGGCCGAGGTGTGGTTCTCGGGGTCGTGGTTGTAGAGGACGGCCCGGCCCTCGGCCAGCACGGCCCGGGCGGCGGCGGCGGTCACCGCCTTGGCCAGGCCGTGGCCGCGGGCCGCCTCGGCGGTACCGACCGAGATCTCCCGCAGCCGGTCGTCGTAGCGCTTGAGCACCGCGGTCGACAGCACCCGGCCGTCGTCGCCGAGCACGACCCAGGCCTCGCCGCTGAAGTGGCCGATGACCCACTCGGGCAGCCGTGGGTCGGTGGCGTCGAGCACCGTGACCTCGGCCGACGGGGCCGGGATGGCGACCCCGGTACGGGCGACCCAGGACCAGTGCTGGCCGCCGGCGGCGGCGGCCACCGCGTCCAGGGCCGGCCCGAGCGACGCCGGGCCGTCCAGGCGGTCGCGCAGCAGCCCGCTCCAGGTCGGGGCGACCCCGACCACGGCCCCGCCCCCGCGGTGAAGGGCGCGGACGGGCATGCCCGGGTCGACCGTCTCGGCCACGGCCACCCGGCCCGGGGCCAGCCGGTCCACCGGCAGCCGGTAGCGCTCGCCGAGCACGGCGAGCACCACGGCCTCGCTGTCGACCAGGTCGAGCATGGCAACAGCGTAACCAATCGCGGCCGTCTCCAAGCGGGTCGCGGCGACGGGCTATCCTGCTCGCGGTCGGCAGCGGGAGCGAAGGAGGCGGCGGATGCGGGTCGGGGTGCTCGGGGCGACAGGCCGGATGGGGCGGGCGACCTGCGAGGCGGTGCTGGCGGCGCCCGACCTGGAGCTGGCCGCGGTGGTCGGCCGGGCCACCGGGGTCGGCCGCCCGCTGCGCGACCTGGTGCCGGGCGCGCCCGAGGGGATGGCGGTCGGCGAGCACCTGTCGGACCTGCTCGCCGCCGAGGCCGAGGTGGTGGTCGACTTCTCCCGGCCCGAGGCGACCGCCGCGGCGGTCGAGGGGCTGCTGTCCGAGGGCGTCCACCTCGTCTCCGGGACCACCGGGCTGCCCCCCGAGGTCATGGACGACCTGGCCAACCTGGCCGGCAAGGCCGACCACGGCAACGCCGTGTGGGCGCCCAACTTCGCCCTCGGTGCGGTGCTGGCCATGCACTTCGCGGCCGTGGCCGGGCGCTTCTACCCGGCCGCCGAGGTGATCGAGCTGCACCACCAGGGCAAGGCCGACGCCCCCTCGGGCACCGCCCTGCGCACGGCCAGGGCCATCGCCGCCGCCCGCGAGCAGGCGGACGGTTCGGTCTCCGGCCGCGAGTCGGTGGCCGGCGTCAGGGGCGGCGAGGTCGACGGGGTCCGGGTCCACTCCGTCCGCCTGCCCGGCCTGGTGGCCCACCAGGAGGTCATCTTCGGCGGCCAGGGGGAGGTCCTGACCTTGCGCCACGACTCGCTCGACCGCTCGTCGTTCATGCCCGGGGTGCTGCTGGCCGTGCGCGAGGTCGCCAACAGGCCCGGTCTCACCGTCGGCCTCGAGCCGCTGCTGGGGCTGACATGACGGAGGGATTCGGGGAACCCCAGGGGGGTGCCCCAATGAATCGATCCCTGCCGCAGTACTGGGCCGAGGAGTTCACCGACGACGAACGGGCCCGCCTGGCCCCCTATGTCACCAACCTCGACCGGCCGGTGTTCGCCCTGCGCAACCTGCCCGAGACGACCAAGGGGGCCCTGTTCGCCCGCTACTCACGCTCGGGCAAGACCCTGCGCCGGCTGTTCCTGGACGAGTTCGCCGACCAGGTCGAGGCCGGGGAGCACAGCGCCGTCGGGGAGGTCGGGGTGGCCAGGGCGACCGCGCTCTACCAGCGCGTCTTCGACGATTACGGCGATGACAGCGTGGCCCAGCTCGGCGGCGCCCATGTGGCCTGCGAGCAGGCGTCCAACCTGCTCACCAAGCTGCTGGAGTGGGGCCGGCTGGCCGCCTACCTGGAGCAGTCGACCCGCTATGTCTCCTACGCCGACCGGCCGGGCGGCCGCTGGCGCTACCACCTGGACCCGGACGTGGACGCCAGCGACCTCGGCCCCGAGTACCGGCGGGTGCTGGACGGGCTGTTCGCCACCTACGCCGAGCTGCTCCCGGCCCTCACCGACCACCTGGCCGCGATCGTGCCCCAGGAGCCCGGCTCCAGCGAGGCCGCCTGGCGGCGGGCCGTCAAGGCGCGGGCCCTGGACGGCCTGCGCGGCCTGCTGCCGGCCGCCACCACCTCCAACCTCGGCATCTTCGCCACCGGGCAGGCGTACGAGGCCCTGCTGCTGCGCCTGCGCGCCTCGGCCCTGCCCGAGGCCCGCAGCTACGCCGACCTGCTGCTGGAGGAGCTGCGCCAGGTGATCCCGGCGTTCCTGCACCGGGTCGACCGCGAGGACCGGGGGGTGGCCTGGTCCCGCTACCTGGCCGAGACGGCCTCCGAGACGGCCAAGGTGGTCGAGGCCGTGCTCGGCGAGGCGCCCCCGGCCGTCCAGCCGGGCCCGTCGGTCCGGCTCACCGAATTCGACCCCGCCGGCGAGGACAAGGTCCTGACCGCCATCGCCTACTCCAACCTGGGCGTCGGTGAGGCCGAGGTCGCCGCCCGGGTGGCCCGGCTCGGAGACGAGGATCGGGCCCGGCTGCTGGCCGCCTACGTGGGCGAGCGGCGCAACCGCCGCCACCGGCCCGGCCGGGCCTTCGAGCGGGCCGTCTACACCTTCGACGTGGTCGCCGACTACGGAGCCTTCCGGGATCTCCAGCGGCACCGGATGTGCACGATCGTGTGGCAGCCGCTCACCCCCGGGCTCGGCTACGACCTGCCCGGCGACGTCGCCGAGGCCGGGCTGGCCGGACGCTTCCAGGCCGCCATGGCCGCCTCGGCCGGGTTGTACCAGGCCCTGGCCTCCCGGTTCCCGGCCCAGGCGCCGTACGCCGTGGCCCTGGCCCACCGGGTCCGGTTCGCCATGACCATGAACGCCCGCGAGCTGATGCACCTGGCCGAGCTGCGCTCCACCCCCCAGGGCCACCCGGCCTACCGCGAGGTCGCCCAGCGGATGCACCGGCTGGTGGCCGAGGAGGCCGGGCACCGGGCCATCGCCGAGGTCATGCGCTTCGTCGTCCACGACGAGGTCGGGCTGGGCCGCCTGGCCGCCGAGCGGAGCCTGGAGGCCCGCCGGTCCAGCCGGATCGGCGCGCCCGAGTGATTGTCAGCGGTTTGGCCGCGTCGTAGCATGCCTTGGTCGCAGCGCATTCTCTTGCAGCGCATTCTCTTCTGGTATGCAGACCGATCCCGACCCGCCGTCCAGTCAGTCGAGCGCGGAAAGCGCCGTCGGCTTGACCTTTGTCGCCATCGTCCTGGTGAGCCTGTTCGTGGCCGGCTCGCTCGGCGTGGTCGCGACCCGGGAGATGGAGCCGTCGCCCGACCCCGCCCAGGGGTCGGACGCCACCGGCGTCGCCGCGACCCCGACGGCGCTCGTCAGGGACAGGATCGTCTCCCGGTTCCGGGAGCTGGTGCTGCTGCGCGAGATCGCCCTGCGCGAGCGCGACCGGCGGCTGCTGGACTCGGTCTACGCTCCAGGCGCCGCCGGCCTGGCCAGGGACCGGGCCGAGATCGCCCGGCTGCGCAGCTCGGGCCGCCGCCTGGACGGCCTGCGCCTGCCGGTCAAGGTGTTCGACGCCTACCGGTCGGGCAACGGCAGCTGGGTGGTGATCGCCCGCGTCGCCCGCTCCCCGGCCCGGCTGGTGACCGGGTCGGGCCGCCAGGTCAGGGCGACCCGGGCCAGCTCCGCCATCTACCGCTGCACCCTGGTCGAGCGCGGCGGCAGCTGGCGCATCCTGCGCCTGGTTCGCTCCTGAGCGGGCGGCCCTAGATGTTCGATTCGGAGGGGTCGGGGCCTTGATGGCTCGATGGGGCCCCGGATGGCGATGTTGAGGAGGGCGTCCGGGATCGGCGTTGCAACCCCAACGTCGAGCCTCTGGCCCGGTGGACGCCACCCTGGACACCTCGCCACCGCACTGTAGGTGAAGATCGACGACCTGCTGAAGGGTGCCCCGGCACCTGGCACCGTGGCGGCCAGCAGTGGGATCGTGCCCCAGCTGCCCGACGCCGAACTGGTCACCGTGGCGGTGCTGCAGGCCCGGCTCGGCTTCTGCTCTGAGGCCCGCTGGCCGGCGCCAAAGCCGACGAACCCCAGGTGCTGCTCGGCATCCTTGGCGCTGGCCACCTGCGGGGTGCGGCTGCTGCGCCCGGCCCGCAAGGGCGAGCCCCAGCGGGCCGGCGCGCACCTGTTCCGCCCGCTGCGGCCGGTCATCGAGTCGGTCAACCAGAGCTTCAAGGGCCAGCTGCGACGGCGACACCCTGGTCAGCTTCCTCGCCGGCGGCACCAACGGCCCCGGGTGTGGGTGCGCCGCTGGAGCCGCTCCGGCACCCTCGGCAGCCTGCTGGCCGTGTCCTCACCGACCTATGCGGCCGGCTTCCACACGGTCGCCACCGACCTGGACGGCGACTCGATCCTGGTCTGGACCCGCCGCCTACCAGACCGAGCTGCTCGGCCGGCGCCTCTCGGCCGCGGGAACCCTCGGCAGCCCGGTCCGCCTCGGCCTCGGCGACCGTCCCGAGGTCGCCCTGGACGACAACGGCGACGGGCTGGTCGTCTGGCATGCCCCCGGCAGCCCCCAAGAGGCGACCCAGGTCAAGGCCCGCACCATCTCCCAGACCGGGGTCTTCGGCGCCGCCCGGACCCTCTCCACCGACGGCCGGGTCACCCGCACCGACACCAGCCCCACCGGCCGCTTCGCCGTCGTCTGGCAGCGCAAGAGCTACCCGTACATGATCAAGGCCGCCTTCGGCCCCTGACCGCGGCCCGGGGTCAGCGGTCGGAGCCGAACAGGGCCTCGTGCCCGCCGCGAGGGATTCGACCCCCCAACCGCCAGATCCATAGCCTGGTGCTCTGCGTCGATCTGGTCGGCTCCAGACCGATCTGGCCTGCTCAGGTTGGACGGGTGGTCGGTCCAGACGTATCCAGACCGGTCCCGTTCGGACCGTCTGATGATCAACGGATGATCAAGCCGCCGGGAGACGCGAGGCGCCCAGCAGCTGTATGCCCAGGGCGGAGATGCCCGGTGGGCCGTGCGGCGAGTGTTGGTGTGCAGTGACGGCCGATGGCTGTCGACCGGAGAGCCCGGCGACGGACCAGCGCGGCATATGCTCGACCAACCGACAAGAGGAGATAGGGAATGGGCAGCTACGTGCAGCTCGGCGAGGTGCGCACCTACTACGAGGAGGACGGCGACGGGCCGCCGCTGGTGCTGCTGCACCCCGGGGGCGCCGACTCGCGTGCCTTCGAGGTCATCGTCCCCGGCCTCGCCGAACAGTCCCGGGTCTTCCGGCCCGACCGCCGCGGCCACGGCCGCACCCCCGACGTTCCCGGCCCGCTCACCTACGAGCTGATGGCCCAGGACACGATCGCCTTCCTGGAGCAGGTCGTCGGCGGGCCAGCCTACCTGGTCGGCCACAGCGACGGAGCGCCGGTGGCGTTACTGACCGCGCTGGCCCGTCCCGACCTGGTCCGCCGGCTGGTGTTCGTCTCCGGGGTCTTCAACCACGACGGCTGGGCTCCCGGCGCGATCGACCTGGACGAGGAGACCACCGCCTTCTTCATCGAGTACCACGGCCAGGTCTCCCCCGACGGCCCCGACGCCTTCCCCGCCCTGGCCGCCAAGCTGCACCGGATGCAGTCCCAGGAGCCCACCCTCACCGTCGCCGACCTCGCCGGCTACCCGGGGCCGTCCCTGGTCATGGTCGGCGACGACGAGGACGAGATCCCCATCGAGCATATCCTCGCCCTGCGCCAAGGCCTGCCCCGGTCGCAGCTCGCGGTCGTGCCCGGCGCCGGCCATGGCCTCCCGGTCGACAAGCCCGAGCTGTTCAACCGGCTCGTGGTCGACTTCCTCACCGGGGACACCGACGGAGGCGACCGATGATCGCGCATCTGGCGGGGCGTCGTCCGACTCGACGACGCCGACGAGTACGCCGAGTACATCCGCGACACCGGCTTCACCGAGTACGGCCAGACCTCGGGGAATCGCGGCGCCTGGATGCTCCGCCGGTGTCCCGTCTCACCAGACTTGGCCCGGCGGCACCTCGCTGACCTGCGGCGGGCCAGATCGGCTGAGACGGCGTCCAGCTGGTTGTCTCACGGAAGTTGGCCCGCGGTGGCCGTTCTCTCGACGGCGTCTCAGGCTACGCCTGGCGCAACCTTGGTTGACACTCCACCCGCTGTCAACCTAAGATGACAGCATGCGCCACGTCACCGACCCCGCACCCCGACCCGGTGCCGCCGGCGGCTGGACTGGCCGGTGGCGGCGGCTGCTGCACAGGCGGCGGTCCACCCCACGGCCGGGCGCCGGCGGCCCTCCCCCCGCCGGCGTCAGGGAGCCGCGCCGGCCGGCCCCGACGGCGGGGACCGGCGCCGCAGCCCTCCCCGAGCCGACCGCGCACCCGTAGCCGCCCACGGCGCCGCGGAGTAGGGTCGGGGCCGATTCTCCCGGTCGGACCAGGGTCCCCCGGGCGCGGCGGTGAGGTAGGCCGCTGGCTGGTCAGCGAGTGGTAGGCGGCCGGGCTCAGTCCCGCCGGTTTCCCGGCGGGTGCATCGGTTCCGGCTCGCCGTGGCTGCTGCTTCGCCAGCGGCCCCCTGTCAAACCGGGCATGCGGTTCTCCCGCACCCGGCTTCCCGACATCGTTCACCGCAAGGCATGCGCAGCCCTGTCCCGTGTTCTCCCGCTGAGACGGTAGATCCCCAGCCGGGTGGCCCACGCCCAGGTGTAGTGGCGCTGCCAGTTCCGGCCGTGGCGTCCGTGCTTGATGCTGGCAAAGATCGCCAAGCGCTCCCGGACGTAGCTGTCGAGCTGGGCGAACCTC
>Ga0209382_10000186_pt1 | contig 99342 bp, 85 predicted proteins | sample SoiMetdeltSBSDD5_FD_187599 | JGI IMG/M metagenome (GOLD analysis project Ga0209382, IMG submission 187599) | Bulk soil microbial communities from a Populus tree surrounding site in Tennessee, USA - Soil MetaG P. deltoides SBSDD5 (SPAdes) (version 2) | ecosystem: Environmental > Terrestrial >...
GCGTTGCGAGCCGACGTCGAGGAGCAGATCGCCACGACGCACTTCCACGGGTCCGAGCGCGCGCACGCGGATCACCGGCGTGGCCGCGATCTGTTCGATCCGCTCGCGCGCGAGCGCGACCATCTGGTCGTACGACATCGCCGCGCCGGAGGCGAGAACGACGCGCAGGCGATCGCTGCCGAGGGCTTCGCGAATGCGCTCGTCCTTCTCGCGCTCCGATTCTTCGTGGCGGCCGGGACTCGCGCCCATGTGCAGCCACGCGGCCGATGCGGCGGCGAGGAGACGCGTTCCGGTTTCCGCGTCGCGCGTGTCGAGCAGCGCGAGTCCGATTCCTTCGACGACCTGGGTCAGGCCCCAGCGATCGTCGATCGCGCTGAAAATGTCGAGCGCGCGGCGGAAGCACGAAAGCGCTTCGTCGAGCTTGCGCTCGCGCAGCGCGAGATGGCCGAGGACGGTGAGCGGGTGTGCGATCGCGGGAGGATTGTCCGTCGCCTCGCCGACGTCGCGAGCTTCCTCGAATCGTGCGCGCGCGGATTTCAGATCGCCGCGAAGCTGCGCGGCAAGTCCGGACCAGTAGAGCGTCAGCGAGAGCGCGATGTCGCGGCCGTTCTGGCGCGCGATGTCCTCCGCGCGATGGAATGCGTTCTCTGCGCCTTCGGGGTCGTTTTCCGCGAACGCGAATGAAGTGCCGAGGAGCATCCACGCGCTCGCGGCTTCGCGTCCGGTGCGCAGCACGCTCACCGCTTCGTCGATCATCGGACGGAGTGTCTGGAAATCGCCCTGCCAGACGGCGGCGTGTCCGGCGGCGACGATCGCGCGTGCGCGAAGTCCTTCATCGACTCCCTCCGCGCGCTCCAATGCCGCGGTGATTCGTCGTCGCGCCTCGTGAAAGTGTCCGCGCGCGAACCAGTACCAATGCAGCGCGTACACGAGCCGCAGCTCGAGCTCCGGGTCGCTCGCGCGATCGAACACCGCGCGGATGTTGCCGATCTGTTCGTCGAGGCGCGCCATCGCCTGCGCATCGCTCGCGCCGGCGAAGATGCGCGGCTCGAGCGATTCGACGAGCGAGACGAACCAGTGCGCGTGCTTCTCGCGCAGATCGTCCTGCTCGCCCGACTGCTCGAGCTTCTCCGCGGCGAACTGGCGCACGGTGTCGAGGAGGCGGTACTGGTCGTTCTCGAAGAGCACGAGCGACTTGTCGACCAGCGCGGAGAGGATCTCCATCACGTTCTCGCCGCAGATCGCTTCGGCCGCGTCGAGCGAAAAGCTACCGCCGAAAATCCCGAGGCGGCGAAGCAGGATCTGTTCATCCTCGGACAACAGGCGATAGCTCCAATCGATCGTCTCGCGAATCGTGCGATGGCGAGGCAATGTGCGCGAGCCGGCGGAGAGGAGCTTGAATGCGTCGTCGAGGCGCTCCGCGATCTGTTCGACGGTGAGGACTTTCACACGCGCAGCCGCGAGCTCGATCGCGAGTGGGATGCCGTCGAGTCGGCGGCAGATCTGCGTGACGACGTCGGTCGGCTGGAATGCCGGCGCGACCGCACGCGCACGCTCGGTAAAAAGCTGCACCGCGTCTTCGTCGGAGAGCGGCGGCACGAGCCAGGTCTGCTCGCCGACGATGCCGAGCGGCTGACGCGAGGTCGCGACGATCTTCGTGTTCGGACAACTCCGCAGCACTTCCTCCGCGACCATCGCGGCCGCATCGACGACGTGCTCGCAGTTGTCGAGGACGAAGAGGATCGCGCGATCGCGGATGGTGTCGATCACGACTTCCGTGACGTCCTGGGTCGGCAATTCACGGATACCGAGGGCGGTGAGCATCTGTTGCGCGATGAGCTCGGGATCGGTGAGCGGCGCGAGATCCACCCAGGCCGCGTCGTCGTAACGTTCGCGCACGCGGCGCGCGAGCTCCAGCGCCATGCGCGTCTTCCCGCTGCCGCCCGCGCCGGTGATCGTGAGGAGGCGCGTGTTTTCGAGGAGCGCTTCGGTTTCGGCGAGCTCGCGGGTGCGTCCGAGGAGGGGGGTGAGTGCAACGGGGAGACGGGGGTCGGGCATGTCGGCGAGCGGGATGATAGGACGAATGTGACAGATAGGACTCATGCGACGAATGAGAATGAGATTGCTGCGCGGTATCCTTTGCGGCCATATGAAAACCCGTCTTCTCGCTTTTTGTGTGTTGGCTCTGAGCACGTTCGCCGCTGAAGTCGCTGCTCCTCCCGTCGCGAAGAAAGTCCCGAAGTCGATCGCGATGCATGGCGACGAGCGCGTTGACGACTACGGCTGGCTGCGCGACAAGGCCAGCGCCGAGACGATCGCCTATCTCGAAGCCGAGAACGCCTACGCGGACTCGGTCATGAAGCCGACCGAGAAGCTGCAGAAGCAGCTCTACGACGAGATGCTCGGCCGCATCAAGCAGACCGACATCAACGTTCCCTATCGCGACGACGGGTACTTCTATTACTCGCGCACGGTGGAGGGAAAGCAGTACCCCATTCACGCCAGGAAGAAAGGCTCCCTCGAGGCCGAGGAGCAGATCCTGCTGGATGTCAATCAGCTCGCCGAGGGGAAGAAATTCATGTCCGTCGGCGCGATGGCGGTTTCGGATGACACGAACCTCCTCGCCTTCACCACCGACGACAACGGCTATCGCCAGTACAAGCTCCACGTGAAGGACCTGCGCACCGGCAAGGTGACGGAGAACCTCGCGGAGCGCGTCGGCAGCGTGGAATGGGCGAAGGACAACAAGACGCTCTTCTACAGCGTCGAGAACGAAGCCAAACGGCAGAACCGCGTCTTCCGCCAAGTCCTCGGCGGGAACGCGCAGCTCGTCTTCGAAGAGAAGGACGAGCTGTACGACGTCTGGAACGAGCGCACGCGCAGCGGGGACTTCATCTTCATCGTCTCCGATAGCAAGACCACGAACGAAGTGCGTCTCATCGACGCGTCGAAGCCCGAGGCCGCGCCGGTGGTGATGGTCCCGCGCAAGACCGATCACAAGTACTACCCCGATCATCGCGGCGACCGCTTCTACTTCATGACCAACGACGTCGGCATCAACTACCGCGTCGTCAGCGCGCCGGTGATGAACTATGGGCAGAAGAACTGGACGGACGTCATGCCGTACCGGAAGCCGGTGCGCATCGAGTCGATCGACCTGTTCAGGAATCACATGGTCGTTCGTCTGCGCGAGGGCGGCCTGTCGCAGATCGAGATCTATGATCTTCGCGAAAGCGGCGCAAAACCGCATCGCATGAGCTTCCCCGAGGCCGCGTATGCAGTCTTCGGCGCGGCGAATGCGGAGTTCGACACGAACGTCTATCGCTACACCTACCAGTCCTTCATCACGCCGTCTTCGGTCTACGACTACGATCTCGACTCGCGCAAGCAGACGCTGCTCAAGCGCACCGAAGTCCTCGGCGGCTACGATCCTGCGAAGTACAAGGTCGAGCGCTTCTTCGTCACGGCGAACGACGGCGCGAAGGTGCCGGTGTCGATCGTCTATCGCAAGGACATCGATCCGAAGGCGAAGAATCCGCTATTGCTGTACGCGTACGGCTCGTACGGCTCTTCGCAGTCGACGACGTTCAGCTCGAACCGTTTCTCCCTCGTCGACCGCGGCGTCATCTACGCGCTGGCCAACATCCGCGGCGGCGGCGAGATGGGGAAGGAATGGCACGAGCAGGGTCGGATGATGACGAAGATGAACACCTTCACGGACTTCATCGCCGTCGGCGACTACCTCGTGAAGGAGGGCTACACGTCGAAGGAGAAGCTGTCGATCATGGGCGGCAGCGCGGGCGGATTGCTCATGGGCGCGGTGGCGAACATGCGTCCGGACCTGTTCAAGGCGGTGGTGGCGTACGTGCCGTTCGTCGACGTGATCAACACGATGTCCGACGCCAGCATCCCGCTCACGACGCAGGAGTACATCGAGTGGGGCAACCCGAACATCAAGGATGAGTACTTCTACATGAAGGGCTACGACCCGTACGGAAACGTTGCGAAGAAGAACTATCCGGCCATGCTCGTGCGTACGTCGCTGAACGACAGCCAGGTCGGCTACTGGGAAGCGGCGAAGTGGGTGGCGAAGCTGCGCGCGAACAAGACCGACGAAAACGTTTTGTTGCTGAGGGTGAACCTGGGCGCGGGCCACGGCGGCGCATCCGGCCGCTACGATCGCCTGAAAGACGATGCGGCGGATTACGCATGGCTCCTCGGGCAACTCGGCGCGAAGTAGTAGTCGTGGAGCGCCGGCGTCCTCGCCGGCTGACCGGGCGGCGTCCCGCGCCGCCCGCCCGGGTGGCGGCGCGGGACGCCGCCACATCAGCCGCCGAGACGGCGGCGGTCCGCGCCTTCCCTTGACAAAGTCCAGAGTCGAACTTAATCAAATAGCGCACCGTATGCGTCCGAACGTCGTTGAGTTGCTCACCCAGCACGGCATCCAGCCGTCCGCGCATCGCGTTGCGGTCGCGCAGTACGTGCTGACGACCGAGGAGCATCCGTCCGCGGATCGGGTGTGGGCGCGCGTCAAAGAGCGCTTTCCGATGATCTCGCGCGCGACGGTCTACAACACCCTGAACCTGTTCGTGCAGAAGGAGCTCCTCCGGGAGCTCCATCTCGCGCCCGACTCGGTCGTGTTCGATCCCAACATGGACCGGCACCATCACCTCATCGACGAGGAGTCGGGGCGGATTCACGACATCCCCTGGAATCAGGTGGAGGTGCGCAAGATCGCCGGCATCTCGGACTTCGAGGTCAGCGATTACCAGGTAGTGATGCACGGGCACCGGCGGAAGCAGCAGTAAAAAATTTTTGGACGACGCATAGACGACGTCTAGAAGGAGACGATATGGATCTCGACAACAGCAAGACGCTTCAAAACCTCAAGGACGCATTTGCGGGTGAGTCGATGGCCAACCGCCGTTACCTCTACTTCGCGCGCCTGGCTGACGTGGAAGGGCAGCCTGACATCGCGGGCCTGTTCCGCGACACGGCGGAAGGGGAGACCGGTCACGCGCACGGGCACCTCGACTACATCCGCAAGGTGGGCGACCCGGCGACGGGCCTGCCGATCGGTGAGACGAAGCTGAATCTCAAGGCCGCGATTCACGGCGAGACCCACGAGTACACCGACATGTACCCGGGCATGGCGCGCACGGCGCGCGACGAAGGATTCGACGAGATCGCGGACTGGTTCGAGACGCTCGCGCGCGCGGAGAAGTCGCACGCGGGGCGGTTCCAGAAGGGCCTCGACAGCATCGGATAAAGGAAGTGGAACGCCGGCGTCCTCGCCGGCTGAGCAGGGAGCGTCCCCGCTCCCGTTTCTCGCGAGAGCGTGGCGGCGAGGACGCCGCCTGCTCAGCCGGCGGGACGCCGGCGTTCCGACAAGCTATGACGAACCTCATCTCCCGCGACACGATCCTCGATCTCGGCGACTACGAGCGTCAGCGAGACGGCATTCGTCGCCGCGCCATCGCCGCGCGCGCCGCGCGCCGTCTCCACCTCGGCCCCAGCGCGACGATCGCGTTCGAGAACCGTGAGACCGTCGCCTATCAGATCCAGGAAATGCTGCGCGCCGAGCGCATCGCGAAGGATGCCGAGGTGCAACACGAGATCGAGACCTACAGCGATCTCCTCCCGACGCGCGACGAGCTCTCCGCAACGTTGATGTTCGAGTTCCCCGAAGCCCAGGGCCGCGACGTGCGCCTCGCGGAGCTGGTTGGCTTCGAGGATCACCTCTGGCTCGACTTCGCGGGCGCCGGCAAGGCGCGCGCGTTCTTCGATCGACGTCAGCTCGACGCCGATCGCATCAGCGCCGTGCAGTTCATCCGCTTCCCGGTCGACGGAGCGCAGCGCGCCGCGCTTGCCCGCGGCGTTAACGTCCGCATCGTCAGCGATCATCCGGCATACACGCACTCGATCGAGGTCCCGCCGCACACTTGCCGTGCGCTCGCCGAGGATCTCTTCGATGTATGACATTCGCGATCCGAAGTACTGGGACGAGGCCGATCTCGATCGCGAGATGCGTCGCGTGTTCGACGTCTGCCACACGTGCCGGATGTGCTTCAGCTACTGCCCGTCGTTCCCCGCGCTGTTCGACGCCGTCGATCGGCACGAGGAGAAAGGGGAGGGCGAGGTCGATGCGCTGACGGCCGAGGAGATCGTGCCGGTCGTCGATCTCTGCTGGCAGTGCAAGCTGTGCTACGTGAAGTGCCCGTACACGCCGCCGCACAAGTTCATGGTGGATTTTCCGCAGCTGCTGCAGCGCGCGAAGCTCGTGAAGGTGCGCCGCGAAGGTGTGAAGTTCCGCGAGCGCGTTCTCGGCGATCCCGATCGCCTCGGGCGCATGTCCGTCGGTCTCGCGGCGGGGATCACGAACTGGGTGAACACCCGTCCGCTCGCACGAAAAGCGCTCGAGAAACTCCTCGGCATCCACCATCGCAGGCGCTTGCCGTCGTTCGCGAAGACGACGTTCCGGCGATGGTTCGTAGGACGGGCTTCAGCCCGTCCCCCGGGCGGGAAGGGGATCGTCATGTTCCCCACCTGCTCCGTCGAATACAACGAGCCCCAGATCGGCGTCGCCGCGGTGCAGGTCCTCGAGCACAACGGCATCAGCGTCGAGTTGCCGAACGTCGTTTGTTGCGGTCTACCCGCGCTCGACGGAGGCGATCTTGCAACCGCGACGAAGAAAATCGAGCGCAACGTGCAGGCGCTCCTTCCGCTCGTCAAGCAGGGCTTGCCGATCGTCGTCCTCGGACCGAGCTGCGGTCTGATGATGAAGAGCGAGTGGCCGCAGATCGTCGCCACGGACGATTGCCGCACGGTGTCGGCCGCGGTGATGGACGTCGGCGAGTTCCTCGCGAAGCTGAAGGCGGCGGGGAAGCTCGACACGAATTTCACCGTCGCGCAGGGGAAGGTGGCGTACCACGTCCCGTGTCATCTCCGCGCGCAGAACGTCGGACAGCCGTTCCGTGCGTTGCTCGATAGCGTGCCGGGCACGAAGGTCGAGCCGATCGAGCAATGCTCGGCGTTCGACGGCACGTGGGGGATGAAGAGCGAGTACTACGAGACCTCGCGCAGATGCGCGGGCAAGTTGTGCAATGCGATCGGCCGCTCCGGCGCGGATCGCGTGCTCTCCGATTGCACGCTCGCGGGCATCAACGTCGTCGAGGAGACGGGGATCAAGCCCGCGCATCCGATCGAGGCGCTGCGGGATGCGTACGGGTTGAAGACGTAGGGCGTGGCTTCAGCCCGCCTCCCCCGTGAAGGGCGGGCTGAAGCCACGCCCTACGTCCCGACTTGCACCTCGTCGCCGACCACGTCCACAACGTACAGCATCTTCGTCGTGACGAGCACCGCCGCGAGCAGCGGTTCCGCGATGAGCATGCCGATGACGCCGAAAACGACGCCGAGGGCTGCAACGGCGACGATGGTCAGCACGGGCGGGATGTCGAGCCGCTTCTCGAGCAGCAGCGGCGTCAGAAGATTGCCCTCCAGTTGCTGCATGACGAAATAGAAGATCGCGACGGAAAGGGCTTTCTCCGGCGAGTCGATCAACGCGACGCCGATCGCCGGGATGGCGCTTGCGATCGGTCCGAAGTAGGGGACGAACTCCAGCAACCCCGCGAGCACGCCGAGGGCGATGGCACCTTTGATCTTCAGCAACGCGAGCGCGGTGCCGGTGATCACGCCGATCACGACCATCGCGATGAGCCGCGCGACGAGCCACTGCCGCAGCGTCACGCCGAGCGTTTGCACGACCTCGCGCGCGCGCTCGCGCCGCTCGTGCGGGACGAGATGCAGGATGCCTTCGCGGTAGAGTCCCGGCTCCGCGGCGATGTACATCGCGATGAAGAGCACGAGCACGATTCCGCCGATCGCTCCGAAGACCGACGAGACGAGCGGAAAGAGAAATCGGAAGGAGCCGCGAAGCTCTTTGCCGAGCTCCGCCCGCAGGCCACCCTGCTGTACCCAGCGCTCCGCCTGATCGACGAGCTTGGGCAACTCCGTCGCGAGTTGGCCTACCTGCGCGCGCAGCGACGGTGCGAGTGTCACGCCGAAGGTAACGATCAGCGCGACTCCGACGCCGATCACCAGCGGCGCGCCGACCGAACGCGGGATGCGAACGCGCTCGAGAGCGTCGGCCGCGCGCGAGACGGCGAGTCCGAGGAGAATGCCGAGGAAGGTGACGATGAAGATCGCGTGCGCGAGCCAGAGAAAACGCAGCGCGATCAACAAGCCGAAGACGATCGCCGCGACGCGCAACGCCGCGGACGACGAGATGGAACGGATGTCCACGCAGGCGGGCAGAGCAGGAGTCGTGCCCTGATACGTAGGGCGTGGCTTCAGCCCGCCCTCCACGGGGGAGGCGGGCTGAAGCCACGCCCTACGTCTTACTCCCGTCGCGCGAGCACGCCGTCCATCGTCAGAAACATCCCCATGAGCTTCTCCCGCACGGCGGGGTCAGCGGCGCTCAGCAGCGCCATGACCTGATCGCGCTGAGCGGTGTACGAGAGCAGAGCGACGCGCGTGCGCGGTTCCTTCTCGAACGTTTCCGTCCGTGCGAGCGTCGCGCATTGATCGAAGAATTGCGCGGCCGCCTGCGCTGAGCTCGCGTAGTTGCTCCGTTGTGCTTCCTCACTGGCGACGCCGAGGAGACGGTGCGCGTTCGCAAGGCGGAGCTGCAGATCCATCGTCTGCACTTCCGTGCGCAGATTGCGCACCTTGATCCACTGCGGGACGAAGCCGCCGAGGAACGCGGCGGCCAGCAGGAACACGACGAGCAGAAAGCGACGGCCCGCGTTCCCTCGGCGCTCGACAGGCGGAGGTGCAGGCGCGGGAGGCGGAAGAGGCGATGCAGGTTGCATGATCGTCAATGGTAGCGGTTCAACTCGTTCGATCGACCTTAGAATGCAGCGGTGTGCCTCATCTGCGGTTCGTCGTGACGCTCGTTCTGCTCACTATGCCATGCACGAGTCTCCAGGCGCGCGGAGGCATCGCCTTTCATTACGCGTCGCCGCTGACGGCGAGCGAGCTGGATTGGTACGCGAACTTCGACGTGCTCGTGACGCACGATCCTCTGCCCGCGCAGCAGGTCGACGCGTTGCATCGCCGCGGAACGCGTCTCGTGCTCTACGAGTGGGCGGTGGCGTGGTACGCGTCGCTCGCGACGCTGTGGCATGGACGTCTTCCGGCTTCCGCCGCGTTGAATGCGAGTCCGCTGCGGGGTCACCTCGGCGCGCCGGATGCGGACGCGTTCTACTACGATCCCGCGGCGCGCGAGCATCAGCGCGACCGCGCCCTGGTGCTCGCGCGGCGTTTGCGCACGCTGCACTACGACGGCATCTTCCTCGACACGACGACCTCGGAGAGCGTGCATCCGGACGCGCTGGCGGAGTATCGGCACCGCCATCCCGATCTGCCGTACGACGAAGCGTTCGCCGATTTTCTGCATACGCTGAGGCGTGAGCTGCGCGGAGGTCTGATCGTCACGAATCAGGGCTATCGCCACGCGGACGAAGTGCTGCCGTACGTCGACTGGGACGTGAGCGAGAGTCTGATCACGCATCCGCGCGAGGGAAAGTTCGTGCTGCGGCCGTGGAACGACGCGAACGATCAATGGAACAGCGTCGCGTTCCTGATGCGGAATCTGATCGCCCCGGCGCGGAAGAAGTATCCGGTGGTGCGGTTCGCGCACATCAACTACGTCGACGATCTGTCTCTGGCGGACGAGATCGTGGCGATCTCGCGATTGTTCGATGCCGATCCTGTGATTGCGTTGCGCGACGTGGCGGCGACCGCCCATTCGGAGTTATTGCTCGTCGAGCTCGGAGAGTCGCGCTCGCGCGGCGCGAATCATCGTTTCTTCGAGCGCGGCTTCGTCGCGTACAACCCGACGGGCAAGACGTTGCGCGTGCCAAACCGCGTGCCGTTCGAAGATGTGGTAAGCGGGGAGCGCGTGGGTGGAACGATCGTGGTACCGCCGCGGAGCGCGCGCATTCTGAGGCGCGCACGATGATCGGATTTCGCGAGGCTACGTCCGATGACGCGGTCGCGATTCTCGCGCTGCGTCAGCGCTGCTTTCCCGAGGATGATCTCGAGAAGCCGCGGCCGACGCGGATGTTCATCGCCGAAGAGAATGGCGTTCCCGTCGCGCACCTCGGATTCATTCCGCAGACGTACGTCATCGACGGGAACGAATACGCGGGCGCGCTGGCCGTCGATGCGATGACGGATCCGGCGTATCGGAAGCAAGGTATCTTCCGCCGCGTGGCCGCGTTCGCGCGCGACGCGATCCGCGACCAGTACGCGCTCAGCACCGCCTGGCAGATCCGCCCCGCCGTCCTCGGAGCGATGGTCGCCACCGGATGGGCCCCCATCCTCCGCGCGCCCGTTTTGGTCAAGCTGCTTTTAGGGGGGGCGGGCTTCCAGCCCGACGCGAGCGGGCAGAATGCCCGCTCCCCCAATCTCCTCGTGAATTACGCCCACGTGCGCCTCTCCCCCGATCGCTTCGCCGCTCCCTACTACACGCGCACCGAAACCTGCGTCACCCGCCCCACCGTTCTGCGCGGTTACCGTACATTGGCCATCGTCGACCTCTATGCGAAACCAATCCTCCCGAAGACCGAAGCTCGCCTCGCCGCAGCACTCATCACCTGGCGACATCCGCTGCTACCGCTTCTCCTGCGATCGGGATTTCTCCCGTCGCCGCATCGCTTCCGCTTTCTCGTGAACGTCTTCGACGCGCGCATCGACGCGAAGCGCGCGCAATGGGCCCTGACCTGGGCCGATACCGATCATCTGTGATGCACGCACTCTTCGTGTTCGCTCACCAGGACGACGAGATCGCGGCTGCCGCGCGTATCAAGCATTTGCTGCGCGCGGGCGCGACGATCACGTGCGTCTACCTGACGAATGGAGAGGGGAGAGGCGCGCCTGCCGCCATCCGCGACGAAGAGAGTCGTCGCGCGCTCAAGCGCCTCGGCGTCGATCTATCGCGCGTGCACTTCGCAGGTTCCGAGGAAGGGATTCCCGATGGAGTGCTCGTCGAGCATCTCGATCGCGCGCTCGCACTCCTCGAGTCGCGTGTGAGCGAACCTGTCGATGAGGTGTGGTGCCTCGCGTGGGAGGGCGGACATCAGGACCATGATGCGTCGCAGCTCGTCGCCGTCGCGTTCGCGGTTCGACGAGGACTGCTCGAGCGCACCTTCGAAATGCCGCTGTACAGGGCTCATCGCCTGCTCCTGTTTCAGACGCTCGCTCCGTTGCATGTCGGGAGGCCGTGGGTGGGGCGGCGCATTGGGGTGCTCGAGGCGATGCGCGTCCTCACGCTCTGCCGTTTCTATCGCTCGCAACGCTGGTCGTGGCTCGGTCTTCTACCGGCGGCGTTTGTTCGTTTGCTGCTCGCCCCGCGCGAATGGACGCGCATCGTCGACGTGACGCGCCTCGGCGCGAGACCGCACGAAGGCGCGCTCCTGTACGAAACGCGCTTCGGCGTGCCGTGGGAAACGTTCGAACGCTACGCGCGCGCGTTTTTGGAACGGCTCGCGCGCGTGGGCTTCGCCGGCCCTCCCCACTTGTGAGCCCAGTCCGAGACGGCTTCGACCGCCGTCGCGAGCGCTCGCCCCTTTTTCGTCAGGGCGTACTCGACGCGCACCGGCGTGTCCGGAATCACGGTGCGCTCGACGATCCCTTCGCTCTCGAGCTCCTGCAGTCGCTCGCTGAGCATGCGGTCGGTGATTTCCGGAATGGCGTCGCGGAGAGTGGCGTAGCGGCAGCGGGACTGGAGAAGGAGAGAGATGATCGCACCGGTCCACCGCCGCCCGATGAGCTCGATGGCGTGGTGGAACTGCGGGCAGAGCGCCAGGGACTCCGGATCTCCTTGTTTCATCGCTGCACGGGAGAATAGCTTTTCCGGCCCGGGAATTTCAAAGCGCCTCACTCGTTTCTAGTAGCTAACTAAAGTATAGTGACTCACGAAAGGAGCAATTCAATGGATCTCGGATTTCTCATCGCGCGAATCGTTCTCGGTGGCCTCATGGCCGGACACGGTGCTCAGAAGCTGTTCGGATGGTTCGGTGGCTACGGCCTGACCGGCACGGCCGGTTTCTTCGAAGGACTCGGATTCAAGCCGGGACGCTTGTTTGCGACAGCGGCGTCTGTCGGTGAAGTGCTGAGCGGCGTGCTCATCGCGCTCGGACTCTTCGGTCCCGTCGGACCTGCGATCCTGGTGTCGATCATGATCGTGGCCGCGGTTTCCGTTCACTGGCACGGCGTCTTCGCCCAGTCGAACGGCGTCGAGGTGCCGCTGCTCTACGCCACGGGAGCGATTGCCCTGGCGCTCACGGGCCCCGGACGCTATTCGCTGGACGCGCTCCTCGGTCTCGGTTCTTTCTGGACTCCGGCAGTCGTTGCGAGCGTGCTCGTGGCAGGAGTCGCGGGCGGCCTTCTCAACCTGTCGCTGCGGCGCGCACCGGTGGCAGGCTGAGCTGGAAAAGTTGACAAAATTACGTGTTGACGTTCTGTGACTGACCCGTAAGATCTCCAAAACCCATTCCGAACAGGGCAACTCCGTCGCGAGGCGGACACGCAAAGCCGCGGGTCTCATGCAGACAGCCGGGCTGCCGGGCGGGTCCTACCAGTTTCATCAATTTGGAAAGGATCGGTCCAATCTTATGACGAAGCGTTTTCTTGTAGTGGTGTGTCTGCTCTTGCTGTCTGTGAGTGCTTTTGCAGCCGATGGTCGGTATCTCGTTGGGTTCAAGAGCGGAGTTCCGTCCGGCTTCGTGAACGCGGTCAACGCCGCCGGCGGTCAGGTCGTGTTCGAGCATCGGATTCTCGCGATCGTCTCCGGTCTCGACGACGCGTCTGCAGCGTCGCTCGGAAAACTGAACGGCGTGTCGGAAGTGCAGGCGGATGAGTCGTTCACGCTCGACGTCGCGGCCAGCGAGGCCGAGACGGCGTTCGACGGTCCGGCCAGCCCGACGAATCCGGCCACGGCGGTTTTCTATTCGCGCCAGTGGCACATGCGGGCGATCGGCGCGAACGTCGCGTGGGCGGCCGGACGCCTCGGATCGCCGAACGTGAAGGTGGCGATTCTCGACACCGGCATCGACAAGCGGTCCAGCCCGCACGCGGATCTTGCCGGTCACGTGAACTACGCCCTCGGCGCGCAGTTCCAGCTCGACAACCCGCTCTGCTACCCCGTCGGCTATCCGTTCCAGCCGACCGATGACCTGATGTTCCACGGCACGCACGTCGCCGCGACGGTGTCGAGCAACGCCGTGGCCGCCGCAGGTGTGACCTCGATGGTCACGCTCATCCCGGTGAAGGTCCTCGGCCTCACCAACACGCCTCCGGCCGTTGCTTCGCCGGGTACGTGCACGGGCGGCAGCGGTTCGTTGGGAGCCGTGCTCGCCGGCGTGCTGTACGCAGCCGACATCGACGCCGACGTGGCGAACATGAGCCTCGGCGGCGGTTTCTACAAGATGGGCAATGGCCGCTACGTCGGCCTGATCAGCCAGACGTTCAACTACGCACACAGCAAGGGTCTGCTCGTGGTCGTGGCCGCGGGCAATGAGTCGACCGATCTCGATCACGACGGTCCGCTGTACAAGACGTACTGCGGGTCGCCGAACACGGTCTGCGTCTCCGCCCTCGGACCGACGAAGGCGACGACGAGCCTGGTCTTCGAGAACGTCGACTCGTTCGCGAGCTACTCGAACTACGGCCGTTCCGCGATCAACGTGGCCGCGCCGGGTGGCACGGGCAGCGGCGTTCCGGCGAACAACCGTCAGCGCGGCTACGTAACCGCGGCCTGCTCGCGCGCCGCGATCTCCGCCGGCCTCTCGATCTGCGGAACCGGCACGTTTGTCGTCGGTTCGAACGGTACGTCGATGGCAGCGCCGCACGTGAGCGGTCTCGCGGCGTTGATCGTCGAGAACGTCGGCAAGGACAATCCTGCGCAGGTGAAGGCGATCCTGCAGCAGAGCGCCGACGACCTCGGACAGCCGGGCACGGACCCGATCTACGGCAAGGGACGGATCAATGTCCCGGCCGCGCTCGGGCTGCAGTAAGTTTTTCTCGCGCTTTGCAATGAGAACGGCGGGCTTCGGCTCGCCGTTTTCTTTTACACCTCGCGAAGTGCGAATGATTCTTCTTCGGCCGCGACCGAGGAGCGGATCGGACCCGCGTTGATCGGCTCTCGCGGGATGTTCTGCAGATCGAGGTTCACCGCGGAAATGAGCAGTTGCGCGCCGAGCGTGATGAGCAGCGCGGACAACACGACCGTGCCCGAGGGAGCGGCGAGATTCCGGCTTGCGTACCACCACCAGTAATAGCCGCCGTAAAGCACGCCCGCGAGCAGGAGCGGCAGTCCCGTGACGAGATGGAACGACTCGAGGTTGAAGTCGTACACGAAATTCTTGAGGAACAGTCGACGGATCAGCGAGGCAGTCAGCTTCCCGGGGAACTGCCGCACGACGCGCGTGATCGAAAGGCTCGACGTTTCCCCCGCGTACCGCGCCGGCATCGGCACTTCCTTCACGACCGCCCCGAGCACGTAAAGGTGGCTGAGCATCGACGTCTCGAAGAAATACGTCGGGTCGATCTTCTTCAGTGGCAATTGCGAAAGCACGTCCGCGCGGATGGCCACGAACCCATTCGCGGGATCGAAACAATGCCAGTAGCCCGTGGCTGCCTTGGAGAGAAAACTCAGCACGACGTTGCCGACTCTGCGAATGAGCGGCATCGTGCGCACGGCCTGGAAATCGCGGAACCGATTTCCCTTCGCGTAATCGGCATCACCGTCGATGAGCGGCTGCACGAGATTCGGTACGAGCCAGAGAGGCATCTGCCCGTCGCCGTCGATTTTCACCATGATATCCGCGCCAGCCGCGAGCGCTTTCGCGAAGCCGGTGATCATCGCGCCGCCGACGCCGCGGTTGACGTCGTGGCGCAGGAGCAGGATGCGCGCGTCGAGCTGCGCATAACGCTCGGCTACCGCGGCGGTGGCGTCGGTCGAAGCGTCGTCGACGACGATCACGGTCCGGAACAGCATCGGCATCTGCCGGAGCACGTCGCCCAGTTCGGCCGACACGTTGAAAGCCGGCACGATGGCGGCGAGATGCACCTCGGAGCGCTTGCGCAGGGTCAGTCGAGTCGTGGTCATAAGGAGCTTGCTTCGAGATTACGCCGAATCATGTAAACGCGCACGTTCTCGTCGTCGAGATAGAGACGCATGTCGCTGTGATTGATGCGATAGAGATCGCACCACGTCTGCAAGCGTCGCTGGATGTCCTCGCGCGAGAAGCGGCTCGCCCAGGTGTTGACCTCGAAGGGATGCGGCTTCTTCTCGACGGCGATGAACACATACGGCGTGGGAATCTCGAGCCGTGGATCGGCGGGATCGTAGGTGTCGAGGAAATCGACCGCGGCGAGATGGAAACCCTTGTTGAGCACCATCGGGAACTCCTGGCCGTACGTGACGAGCGTCCAGGTGAATGGCTCGAGCTCGCGCTGGATCTCGAGCACGGCGTAAGCCGTCCCGCCGTAACCGGAGTAATTGATCAGTTTCTCGTGGGGCGCGGTGCCGGGGACTCGCCATAGCCACAAGGCCGCGATGACGAGCATCGCCAGTTTCGTGACGCGCGTGCGCAGGAGCTCGGCCGCGGCCACGCCGAGAAGGATCGCGAGCGCCATTGCGAGCCACGCGGCGTTGCGGCGTACTTCGACGAGCTCGGGAAGGCCGTAGCGCGAGGCGAGGTGCGTGTACGTGAAGACGAGCGCGGTCAGCGATGTCCAGACGTACGCAGAGCGGTGCTCCCTGCTGAAGCACGCGCGTACGAGCAATACAACGGCGATGGCGACGCAGGCAATGAGGAATGGTGTCACCGCGACGTACGTGACGATGCGCGCCACTTCGCCTTGACGAAGGAAGGGGAAGTAGTACGTCGCGGCCGGGCCGGCGTCGCCCACGCGCGGATAGAAGATGTAGGCGAACATCCAGGTCGATCCGAGAAGGACACCCGCGGCGCCGGCGAGAATCGCCTGACGGACGTTTGCGTGGGTGGCGATGACGGTGACCAGCGAGAGCAGGACGAGCGGAACGACAACGCCCGGGTGGACGGCGGCGATGGCGCTCGTGCAGAAAAGGTACCCGGTCAGGCGCCAGATACCAACGTAGGGCGTGGCTTCAGCCCGCCCCTCTCGGTTGTCCGCGCGCACGGGAGAGGCGGGCTGAAGCCACGCCCTACGTTGCCACAAAAACATTGCGGCGGGGAAGAGGAACACGATCGCGAGCTCCTGCGGCAGCGTCGCGGTCTGTCGCTGAAACACGGTGAGCAGCACGTCGAACTCGCCGCGTGTCGGCGGGATCGCGCCGTACGGCAGGGCGATGAAAGCCCGCGCGTCGTCGATGTGGTCGGTCGCGACGCTGCCGCCGAAGAGGAAGTACTGGCTCGCGCCGCCGATCATCGTCGCGAACAACGCGCCGGCGATCATCCCGGCGGTGAAGTTCTTCGCGAGACGGCGCGCAGCGTCGGCGACGGCGACGACCATCAACACGCCGGCCACCGAGCCGAAGAAATTCATCAGCAGAATCGGGTCGATGTTCGTCAGGTCGCGGATCGCCATCAGCAGGAAATGCATGCCGCGCGGATAGGGTCCCCACGCGGGATCGACCTGCCGTCCCTGCTCGAGCAGTCGGACGAGGTAGAGGTGCACGTACGTGTCGGAAAAGCCGAGATTCGCGGTCGCGAACGGACGATAGAGACGCACCGCGGCGGCGACCGCGATCAACGCGCTCCACGCCGCGATCTGCACGCGTGTACGTTTGCTGACGCGCGCAAGCGCATCGCGCAGACGACGCCGCGCGCGGCGAAGGCGTCGACGGACGTTCACGCGTCCCTCGAGAGTGTGCAACGAAATCAGCACGACGCTGCGATACCAGTCATGCAGCACGGCGCCCGGTTTACGCCCGCTTCCGCGCGCGCGGACGAGCACGATCAGGACGGCGATGACGAGCAACAGCGTCGCGGCCGAAAAGATGTTGAGGAGCGTCAGAATCTGCCCGACGATCGTCAGCGCGGTGATTGCGAAGGCGCTGCACCACCAGAACCATTCCATGCGGTCGAGCTCCGCCGGGCGGCGGCGGGCGAGGGCAGGAACGGCGACGAAGAGGAACAGCAGCGCCGCTGTCATGCGCAGGACCGAGTCGATTCCGAGCAGCGCGTACATGATCAATAAGCCGCGTAATAGTGATAATCGAGCTCGCCGAGGACCGCGCGCATCGCGCGTCCGGTGAGCCAGGCCAGGACGACTGCGCCACTGAGCAGTCCATAAACCGCCGCGGAGTAATGAATCGCGCGGCTGGAGACGAAGCCGACGGCGACGTTCACCGCGAGCGCGATGCCGACTGCTCGCACGACCAGCTCGACGCGCGACAGCGTCAGAAGCATCAGCACGTTCTGCAGAGCGAACATGAAGATCGTGTATGCGATCGCGGCGACGATGAACACGTTCGTGGCCGTCGTCGTCAGAATGGCCTTGTGAATCGGCAGCGCCGGCATCGTGCGGAGCATCAGCGAGACGATGACCGCGATCGTAACCGCGACGAACGACGCGCCCGCGAGCATGACGAAGCGGCGGCGGTGATCGTGACGCTGGTTGGTGAGGAATCTTTTGGTGTCGACACTCTTCACGCCCTTCTCGCGCGGGATCAACTCTTCGGAGAACCGCCGCGTCGCATGCTCGACGACGCCGCTGAGCAGCATGACCACGATCAGCGCGAGATCCATCCCCAGCTCGTAACGGACGTTCAGCCAGAATCCGTACGGCGGGAAATCCTCCCGGCCGGTCGAGGAGGTCCAGGCAATGATGCGGTCGGCGAAGAGGAAGGTGTTGTACAGAAGTCCGTACAGGAAAAAGCGCGAGGTGCTGTAGACGAGGATGGTGAGGCGCGGTGGATTGATCACCGCGGGACTGCCTGAAGCGCGTCCCACCTTGTTCAGGTTCCATAGCGCGAGCGCGAAGCTGAGAGCATCGGCGACGACGAGGCCGATCGCGTTTGCGGCGATTGGCGTTGCATGGAACAACTTCGCAGCCACGAGGACGACGGCCAGTGCAACGGCAGTCGTCAGCAGGAAGAGATACGTCTTGCGGACGAGATAGAGCAGCGCCCAATTGAGCCACAGCACCGACAGCGCGAGGTAATACGCGGCTGCGGTCCAGACGATCGGCCACGGCAGAAGGGAAAACAACGCGTTGAGCGCAAGCGCGGGCAGCAGCAACGCGAGCACGACGCGGACGGAGATCGACCACGAGCGCAAGGCCGTCCAGCGCGCGAGCCACGGCTCCTCCTGATAGAGATAGAACAGACCGCGGCGGACGATGGTCTGCATGAAACCGCCGGTGATGATGTAGCTGGCGATGAAGCCGAGGGCGATCGCGCTGCCGGTGCGCAGGTCCATCTCGATCGCGCCCCAGACGCCATACCCCCACAAGAGCATCGTGACGGCCTGCAAGGCCATCGGCAGCGAGAAGGTCAGGCCGACGAGATAGTTCTTTACGAAACGCGTAATGGGCCGGATGTGGACTTGATCTTCGCCTTCAACGGTCCAGCGATAACGCCCGTTCTGGAAATCGAGATGAATGCGCGCGGCCAGATCGAACAGATCGCGCGCGCCGTAGTCGCTGCGAGCGTCGCTGTCGCGCAGGCCCATGACCTCGAGCTGCGCCGCGATCTCCCACTCGTCCTTCGGAATGCCGAGCAGGTCGATGACCTGTTGTCCGAGGTCGTGCGCGGCGTCGCGGGAAAGGAGCTCGGCAGTCATGCTGCCAAGCTCCGATACAGCTCCAGATACTTCCCGATCGTGTGATCGAGCTGGAACTCCTCCAGGACTCGCGCGCGTGCTTTTGCGCCGAGGCGGAGACGGAGCTGGTGATTGTCGAGGAGCTTCGCGACTTCGGCGGCGAAGCGCTCGTCATCGCGCGGCTTGACGAGGACGCCGCAGCCCTCCAGCGCCTCGCCGACACCTCCGACGTCGCTGGCCACGACGGCCTTCTCGCACGACATCGCCTCGATGACCGAATACGGGAAGGCCTCGGAAATACTCGTCAGCAGCACGACGTCCGCGTCGCGATACGCGCTCACGACATCGGTCGTCGCCGAGCCGATGGTGACCATGTCGTCCACGCCGAGGTGGCTGCGGAGGGCGAGACAGCGACGGTAGTACGCTTCGTCCGCGACGGCGCCATACACCGTGAACTTCAGGCGCGGATGCGTTGGCTTCATGCGCGCGGCGACGCGCAGCAGCGTCTCGATGTCCTTCAGCGGATCGATGCGCGCTGTGGCGACGACGTGTTGATCGCCGTGCAACTTCGGCGACGCGGCGAAAAAATCAGGGTCGACGCCGTTGTGAATCACGCGGATTTTCTGCTGCGGCGTCGCGTGGGCGACCTCCCATCGCGTGTTGTAGTGACAGACCGGAGCGACGACGTCCGCGTAGAAGTAATTCGCGCGCACAACGGCTGTAATGAGGTTGAGCAGGAACTGTTTGCAGAAGAACAGGCGGCGGAAACGCGACAGAAACAGATACTGCTCGCGCAGATAAACGCCATGTTCGGTGAGGATCATCGGCGTGCCGTGACGCACGCGTGCGGTGATGCACGGAATTCCGCAGAACGCGGCCGCAGTCGAATGCGTGACCGAGGTTTTCGGGACGCGGACGTTGAGCACGATGAGGAAGTGATAGAGCCAGCGGAGGCACTCGGTCAGATCGAAGATCGACGGCATCTGATGCTCGGGTCCGGGGCGCGCATTCCGCGTCGACAGCACGCGCGCGTACTCCTCGACATCCTGCTTGAATGCGAGCCACACGGAACGCGACTTGAACGTCTCGTTGTAATCGTGCCTGCGGAAGTAGTCCTCGAGCTGCACGAATACGCGTCCGAGGGTGGGGGAGTCGCCGGGATCGGCACAGATGACGCGGAGAAGATCGCGGAAGGTCGGGAGAAATTCGCGTTCGATGACCTCTTCGCTCGTGCGGCGCTTGCGGTCATAGAGCTGGCCGAACGGGATGTCGCCGCTGAACTCCGAAGGCTCTTCGATGCCCCAGAGCGGAACGTTGATGATCTTGCGCACGTTCGACGGCGGATCGAACTTCTGCTCGATGTGCGGGTTCATCATCAACGGCAGGAGCGTCCAGCGCACGTCGGGTGTGTTGCGAAGCAGCGCATCGCACCACGTGCTGACGCCGCCCGCGCTGTAGGGGTACGTGCCCTCGGTGGTCATGAGGACGCTGAGCATTGGTTTAGTGGAGGGCCGCCGCCTCGGCCACGGGCCGGCGGGGCGCCGGCGTTACGGCCGGCGAGGCGCCGGCACTCCAGCGGAGTTGCTGCTGCAGCTTCCACCTCTCCACACGCACCGCCAGCAAATCGCTCTCACGTCGTGCGATCTCGTTCGCGGCGTCGACGAGGTCGGCCTCCGGGCGTACGCCCGCGAGCACGAGGCGCGTGACCGATTCCTGACGCTGTTTCGCGACGCCGACGGCGTTCTGCATCAGCTCGAGGCGCTTCTCCGCGGCGGACAGCGCGAGCGAGAGGAGCTCGATGCGGTTGCGCGTCGCGGCCTCGGTGACGGCGCGCACGCGCGTGGCTTCTTCGAGTTGCAGCCGCGCCTCGGCAATGCGACGTGCGCTCGCGGCATCGAACATTGGCAAGGTGAGTGAGAGGCGTACGCCATAGATGCCGAGGGTGCTGTCGTCCAGATTGGTCTCAGCGACACCGCCGAATGCGGAGAGGAGGAGCTGCGGGCGACGCAGTGCGGTCGCTTCCTGCAGCGCGAGCGACGCGCGCGTCACCGTGAAGTCCGTCTCGACGTTTGTGGTCCTCGTGATCGGCGGATCCTCGAGATCGAGAAATGCGCGAAGGCTCTCGGAAGAGGTGTCGCCGATGAGTTGCTTGAGACGCGTTTCCGCGTCGAGGCGCTGCAACTCGAGGTCGAGGAGCGCCGATTCTGTCGCGAGCGCCTGATCTTGCCAGCGCGCGGCGGTGATGTTGGAAATCTCGCCCGCTTCGAGCATCGTACGCGCGCGTTGGCGCAGCGAGGCGGCGCGCGCGGCACTGTCGCGCAGGAACTGGATGCGCTGCTCGGCGATGTAGAGCTGCGCGAACGCGTCGAGCGTTTCATGAAATACGCGATCCGCTTCGTCGCGCGCGCGGCTGCGAAGCAGTTGCGCATCCGCCCGCAACGCGGCCAGGCGGCGCCGATCCGCACCGATGTCGAGCAGCGGATAGTCGACGGAGACGACGGCGGTGACGGCATCGAAGCGGATCGGAGATTCCGTGAGTAGATTCAGATTCTCCGCATTGCTGTAAGTCGTCTCCGCGCGCACGGTCGGCAATGTGTGAGACGGCAACGCGTCGAGGATCGCGGTGAAATCAGAAGCAGGAGCACGCATCGCGCGATCGAGCGCGGCGGGGAAGGTGATGTTCGTTTCGGCGTGGACTGCCGGTGCGAGCAGGCATGTCACGAGCGCGATGATCGTTGCTCGTTGCTCGTACCTCGTTGCTCGTGCCGCATCGCGCAGCCGCTCCAGCAACGAGGAACGAGAAACGAGCAACGTCGTCACCATCATTTCACCGTCACCACCGCGCTCTGTCCCGCCTGCAGCACTCCGTCGGGATTCGGCAGCTCGACGATCACCGCACCGGGAATCACTCTCTTGATCGGAACGGTGAAGCGGCGGGGCGGCACGGTCAGCACCTTCACCTCGACCTGCGTGCCGCTTCGGACGTAACGCTGCAGCTCGGGTGCGATCGCGCCGCGCACTTCCATCGTCGCATTGTTCGCGATCTCGACGATCGGATCGCGGGGGAAGATCGTCTCACCGGGACGCGCAGCCACGCGCGTGACGATTCCGGAGATGGGCGCCTTCACCTCGAGCAGCCCACGCCGCTCGGTCGCGAACGCCAGCTCCGCCTTCGCACGCTCGAGCTCGAGTTGCAGGATGCTCGTGTCGGTTTGAATGACTCGCTGCGACGCGCGCTCGCGCTCCGCGAGCCAGTCGCGCAGCGCCAACGCGTACTCGTTTTCCGCGTCCTCGAGGTCCTGCTTCGAGATGTCACGCGACGCGAAGAGCTTGCGGTAACGGTCGCGCTTTTTCTCGCGGTTCTCGAGGATGTCCGCGGATGCTCGAACGCGCGCGCCGCCATCGCCAGTGCTCTGCACGATCGGACGCCGCGCGTCGCGGAGTCGCTGTTCGGCCACCGCGACCTGTGCCTTCGCATATGCGATGTCACGATCGACGGCTGGATTCGTCAGCGTCGCGATCTGTGCGCCCTGTTGCACGGCCGAGCCCTCGGAGACGAGCAGCGTAGCGACGCGTCCATCGACGACCGCGATGGCAGTCGCGGTTTGCGGCATCCCGACCTCGGCGCGCAATTCGAGGCGCGGCACGTCGGCGGCGACGGCCGAGCGCTTCTCGCCGCATGCCGCGGCGAACGTCCATACAAGAACGCATAGGAGCGCTCCTTGCGCGCGCATACTGAGCATTGTTTTGACCCTGAGGCGAACTTCTTGCAAGCTCGTCTGCAAAAAACGTGTCATGCGATCGGTCAACAGGCTCGTTCCCCTTGCCGTAGCAGTAGTTGCGGTGCTCGCGTCGTCACTCGCCGGAGGCGCGGCGATCTGGATGATCGTCCGTGATGCGCATGCGGAAGCCGCGGCTCATGAAGTTGCATATGTCGCTTCGACGAAAGTGTACGACGCAAAGGGGAAACTCATCAGCGAGTCGGCGGTTCCTTACGCGGAAAACCCGCCGCTTTTCGGACTTGCGTCGAGGTTGTTGCCGCCTCAGGTGGACTGCCATACGACGCCCGCGGGCACCACGTGTGTGGAAACCACCGCCGCGCCACTCGCGCGCCGGCTCGCGTCCGCGCTGAAGATCATCGGCGCCTGCATCGCAGCATCGCTCGTCCTCGGCACCCTCGGCGGCGTGTTACTCGCGCGCATGGTGACGAAGCCGCTGCGGCGGATGTCCGACGTCGTCGGGAAGGCCGCGGTCGAACATTCGTACTCCGTGCGCGTCGAGACTTCCGGCGGCCATGCGGAACTGGCCGCGTCGCTGAATGAATTGCTCGCACAGATGCAGCAACGCGATGTGGAGTTGCGCCGCCGCTCGACCGAGGTCGAAGCGGTGAACAAGGAGCTCGAGTCGTTCGCCTATTCGGTCTCGCACGATCTCCGCGCTCCTCTCGGATCGATCGACGGTTTTCTGCAGGCGATCGAGGCGGATTACTCGGACCGCTTCGACGAAACGGCGAAGGAGTATTTCGAATGGATCCACGTGGGCTGCCGCCAGATGCGCGAGCTCATCGACGGCCTGCTGCAGATGACGCGTCTCGCACGCGCGGAGATGCAGCGCGAGCCGGTCGATCTGACCAGCATCGCCCACAGCGTGGCGGACTCGCTGCGGCAGGCGAACCCCGAGCGCAGCGTGCGCTTCGACATCCGGTCCGGAGTGCGCACCGTGGGGGACGAAAGGCTGTTGCGGGCGGTGCTGGAGAACCTGATGTCGAACGCGTGGAAGTTCACGCGCAACCAACCGGAGGCGCGCATCGAGTTCGGACAGAACGGCGGCGCGTATTACGTCCGCGACAACGGCGCGGGCTTCGACCCGTCGCACGCGGCAAAGATGTTCCGTCCCTTCCAGCGTCTGCACTCGACGCGCGAATTCGAGGGAACGGGCATCGGCCTGGCCACCGTGCAGAAAATCGTCGAGCGCCACGGCGGACGCGCGTGGGCCGAGGGTGAGCTGAACAGGGGCGCGACGATCTACTTCACGACCGGGATGGAGGCCGCGCGGGCGTGAAGAAGGCGTTGCGACTGCTCCTCATCGAGGATTCCGATCTCGACGCCGCGCACTTGTTGCTCGAGCTCAAGCGCGGCGGATTCGAGCCGGAAACGACGCGCGTGGAGACGCGCGAAGCGTTCGACGAGGCGCTGCATGCGCAGGAGTGGGACGCGATCATCAGCGACTATCACCTGCCGCGCTTCAGCGCGCCCGAGGCGCTGGACCTGTTCCGCATGAGTGGGATCGACATCCCGTTCATCGTCGTGTCGGGCGCGATCGGCGAGGAGACTGCGGCGGAGCTGATGCGCGCGGGCGCGCATGACTATCTGCTCAAGCATCGTTTGACGCGTCTCGCGGTCGCGGTCGATCGCGAGATCGAGCAGGCGGCGTCGCGGCGGGCGAAGCGGCGCGCGGAAGATCTTTTCCGGTCCGTGCTGCGCGCGTCGCCGATGCCGTCGGCATTGGTCGAGCGCTCGTCGGGACTCGTCATCGACGGGAGCGACAGCTTCCGCCGGCAGTTCCTCGACGGGCACGCGCTTTCCGTCAGGAGTCTCTTCGACGTCATCGAGTTCTCGCAGGCGGAGCGGATCGAGCAGCTCATCGCGCGCGGCTCGGGGACGGCGTGGTACGCGGTCTACCACGCGGCCGGTGTGGCGCGAATGGCGAACGTGCGTTGTTACGAGGTCGAGCACGAGGGGGCGTCGTACGTGTATCTCGTCCTCGAGGATGTGACCGAGCAGCACTACCTGAAGGCCGCATTCGACGCGGTGCCGGATCCGCTGCTGATCATCAGCTCGCACGACACGCTGCTGTACGCGAATCGCGCGGCCGAGGAGCTGTTCGGGAATCTGTACTTCGGGATGGAGGTCACGGAGCTTCTGCGGCAGAACGGAATGGAAGACGGGTGGTGGAAGCGCCTGGACCGTTTCGACGAGCAGCGTGTGGAGATCTCGATGCAACCGCACGACGCGAACGCGGTGCCGTTCCGGTTTGCGGGCGAGGCGGAGTCGTCGACGATCCTGACGCTGCACAACGCGGCGAGCGAGGAGGCGTTGCGGCAGCTCGCGACGCACGACGCGCTCACGGGCGTGTACAACACGCGGCACTTCGACGCGGTGCTGTCGAGCGGTCTGCACGAAGGCGGGACACTCGCAATTCTGGATCTCGATCATTTCAAGCCGATCAACGACGAGCTGGGACACGCGGCCGGCGATGCGGCGCTGCGGATGCTGACGTCGCTGATCCGCAACGAGCTCGGTCCCTCCGACATCCTCGCGCGCCTCGGCGGCGACGAGTTCGCAGTGTTCTTCCCGGCGACGCCGCTGGATCGGGCGGTGCAGGTCGTGGAATCGATCTACGCGTGTCTCGCGCGCACGCCGTTCCAATTCAATAATGTGACCCGCCAGTTCAGCGCGTCGTTCGGAATCGCCGCGGCGAATGGGGATGAGACGCCGGAGAGCCTCAAAAGGCGCGCGGATGAAGCGCTGTACGAAGCGAAAAGGCAGGGGCGGGGGCGGTGGGTGGTGAAGTGATTACGCGGCGCAAAACTCGCGCGCTGCGTCCAACGGCAGCGGCTCCGCGTACAGGAACCCCTGCATCAGCGTGATCCCCATGCCCTGCAACGCGCTCGAGTCTTCCGGCGTTTCCACTCCCTCGGCCACGATCTCGGCGTCGAAGTCGCGCGCGAGCTGGAGCAGGGAGCTGATGACCGCGCGGCGGTGCCGGTCATTCGCGCAACCGTCCACGAAGTAGCGATCGAGCTTCAGGTACTCCGGACGCACGTCGAGCATCATCTTGAAATTCGATTGTCCGAGGCCCACGTCATCGAGGGCGATGGCCGCGCCGAGGTCGCGCAGTTGCTTCAGCGACGATTGAAAACTGACTCCGTCCCACGGCGGCGCGTGCTCGACGATCTCGATCGTGATGCGTTTCAGCGAGATTCCTGTCGCCGCTGCGGTCGTCTGCAGAAAGGCGATGAAACCGTGATCGCGCCCCAGCGTCGATGCGTGTACGTTGATCGAGAGGCGCAGCGTGGGCGGAAGCACCGACGCACCGCGGAGAGCTGCCGCGATGCACGCGCGGTCGACGAGCGACTCTTCGCGCTTGAGCCGCACGTACTCGAACAGCACTTCCGCCGACTCGAAGTTCGTGCCGAGCGGACCGCGCGAGAGGCATTCCATGCCTTCGATCCGCTGCTCGGTTCCGTGAACATAGAACACCGGCTGGTACACCGGTGTGATGGCGCCTGGTTGAAGGATTCGATTGAGCGCGGACTCCGTCACCGCTGATTCATTCCTTAACGCTGATCCATTTCTCTCACCGCTGATCCATTTCTCTCACCGCTGCTCTAGCAGGTTCACTGCTACGTTCGCGATTTCCATCATTGATTTGGGCTTGTGCAGGAAGGCGTCGGCGCCGCGATTATACGCCTCGCGCTCGATCTCCGGAGTTCCGTAAGCGCTCAGCAGAATCACGTGCGTATCGGCGCAACGCTGGTGGATGTCCGACACGATCTGCAGACCCTCCACACCGCCGATGCCGGTCAGGCGCAGATCGGCGATGACGAGGTCGTAGCTGCGGTTCGCCAGCAGCGCCTGCGCCTCCTCGAGCTCGTACGCCGAGTCGACGGAGTAGCCCAGACCCTCGAAGTATTTGCGCATCGCCAGGACGATCAGCTCCTCGTCGTCGACGATCAGAATCCGCTCCTGGCGCTTGGGGGTAGGAAATCGCATGGCTTCAGACAACATCTCGACCGCTCCCGGCCGGCCCTCGATACATCGGAAATCGCATGATCAGGGCCGCGCCGCCATCGTCCGCGTTCTCTGCAGTGATGGTGCCACCGTGCTCATCCACAATTCTTTGCACGATCGACAGGCCGAGTCCAGTCCCGCCGCGGCGCCGCGTGAAAAAGGGTTGAAACACTCGCGAGAAGTCGTCCGGACGGAATCCCGGCCCGTGGTCGCGCACGACGCACTCGATGGTCCCGTCGCCCGCGTCGCGCGCAGTCACCGAAACGTGCTGCAGGGGCCTGGAGTGCTGGATCGCGTTCGTGATCAGGTTCTCGAACGCATGGGACAGCCGATTCGGGTCCATCAGCATCGGCAGCCCGTTCTCGATCTCCGCGTCGACGACGATCGACGAGCGCTCCGCGATCTGGCGGCAGCCGTCGACGACCAATCCCAGGAAGTCGTCGATCGTTCCCTGTTTCAGATCGAGCGACCAGGTCTTGCCATACTCCAGGAGACTTTCCATCAGGCGATTCAGGCGCTCGAGCCACGCGCGAAGGATGCCGAAGAGCTCCATGACGTCGTCATTCGGCGGGAGCATCTCCTGCAGCGCGTCGACGGTGAGGCCCATGCCGAAGATCGGATTGCGCACCTCGTGCGCGACGCCGGCCACGAGCTCGCCGAGGGCCGCGAGCTGTTCGCCGCGACGGACGGATTCCTGGAGCAGGACGAGGTCCGTGGTGTCGCGCATGACCACGATCACGCGCTCGTCGCCGTCATCCGCGGCCGAGCGATACCAGCTCGCGGTGATGTCCCAGTGCCGGTCGCCCATGGCCAGTTGAGCGGTGCAGGGCGTGTGGCTTTCCCGCACGGCGGTGACCGTGTCGTCGAGCGTGATCCACGGCTCCTCGTCGTCCATGCGAATGGGACGTCCGACGATGTCGCGGAAACCCACGCCGACGAGGTCGCGCGCGGCGTAATTGAGGCGCGCGATCGTCCCGTCGATGCGCGTGATGAAGACCGGAAGGTCGATCGCGTCGAACGTCAGCGACCACTCCTGTCCCTTGCGCTCGATGAGCTCCTGCAATTGACGGCGTGCGATCAGGCGTCCGAGGGACGCGCCGGCGCGGATGAGCGCGCGGCGGCGCTGCTCGCTCATCGGACGGACCGCGCGCGAGAGAATCTCGAGCACGCCGACGACGCGGTCGGCATCCCGCACCGGAACGGCCACCGTGCCGTGCAGGCCCGCATGCGACGCGGCCTCGGCGCGCACGACGCCGGTCTCGTCGAAGATGTCGGCGAGCCAGACCACCTCGTCGCGCGACCATGCGCGTCCGGGAACGCCGCGGCCGCGCGCGAAGCGAAGCCGCGCCGTGCGCTCGAGGAACTTCGACGCGTCCATGCCGCGGCGCGACCAGAGCGCGACCGGCTCGAGCTCCATGGCCGTCGCGTCGACGAGCCAGATCACTGCGCAGTCCCACCCGTCCGACTCGCAGATGAACTCGAGGACGTCCCGGAGCGATTCTTCGAGCGGCTTCTCCGGTTCGAACATCCGGTTGACCGCGAGCTCGAGGTTGTCCTCACGCTCGCCGCGCGCGACGTCGGTGATGTCGCGCGCGAGGAAGACCGCGCCGTCGTTGCCCGCGGGCGTGCCAGTGATTGCGAGGGTGCGCTCGACGCCGTCGATCAGGAGGTGTAGGTCCGCGCTGACAGAGCGACCGGCCAGCACGCGTTGGGCGAGGTCGCGCCACCAGGGCGTGTGGATGTCCAGGCCTTTCGCGCGAAGCGCACCGAACGCGGTGTTGAAACACGTGACCTCCAGCTCGGGAGTCACGACCCACAGGGGATCGGTCACCGTCCGAAAGAGGGCGTCGACGACGTTCGACATGGAGACATCATCTTCGCACGCATATAATCGCCCCGCTTTGCGCGACCTCAAAGTCTTCTCCGGTCGATCCCATCCTTCGCTCACCGAAGAGATCTGTACGCATCTCGGCGAGACCGAGCCGGGACATGTGACGCTTTACAGTTTCTCGGACGGCGAGCACTACGTGCAGATCGACGAGAACGTGCGCGGCGCGGACGTCTTCGTCATCCAGCCGACATGCCCTCCCTCGGTGAACGATCACCTGATGGAGCTGCTGATCATGCTGGACGCGTTCAAGCGCTCGTCGGCGCGCCGCATCACGGCCGTGCTTCCGTACTACGGCTACGCGCGCCAGGACCGTAAGGACAAGCCGCGCGTGCCGATCACCGCGAAGCTCGCCGCGGACCTGATCAGCAAAGCGGGAGCGGATCGAGTGCTGACGCTGGATCTGCATGCTGCGCAGATCCAGGGCTTCTTCAACATCCCGGTGGACCACCTTTTCGCCGCGCCGGTGATCGTCGGGCACCTGAAGAACCTCGGACTCGAGGACCTGACGATCGTCTCGCCCGACGCGGGCGGCGTGGAGCGCGCCCGCGCGTACGCCAAACGCCTCGGCGCGTCGCTGGCGATCATCGACAAGCGGCGCTTTGCGAAGAACCAGACCGAGGTGATGCACATCATCGGCGAGGTCGAAGGCCGGAACGTTTTCATCGTCGACGACATCATCGACACGGCCGGAACGCTGATCCACTCGGTGCAGGCGCTGCACGAGGCGGGGGCGCGCTCGATCTCGGCCGCGTGCACGCACGCCGTGCTCTCGGGCCCCGCCGTCCAGCGCATCAACGGGTCCAACCTGACCCAGGTCATCACCACGAACAGCATCCCCACGCAGGAGAAGGAAGCGGACTGCCCGAAGCTGAAATCGCTGTCGATCGCGCCGCTGCTTGCCGAGGCGATCAAGAGGATTCATAGCGAAGACTCGGTTTCGAGTCTCTTCGAGATGTGATCGTGACTCGTTGCTCGTGGCTCGTGACTAGCGCCGCGAAGTCCCAGCAACGAGCAACGAGCAACGAGAAACGCGTAACGGCGTGCGGGAATAACGGCTTGTTTCCATGCATTTACCGCGTTTTGCTAGCTAATCAAAGGAGTCAGCATCATGGCTGAGGTCACGTTGGAAGTCAGTCGCCGCGAGAACACCGGCAAGGAAGTGGCGAAGAAGCTGCGCCGCGATGGGAAGGTCCCGGCCGTGGTGTACGGTGGTCACAAGGAGCCGGTGGCGATCACCGTCGATCGCAAGGCGGTCTCGGAGCTCGTGCAGAAGAGCGAGCACGGCGTCCGCTCGGTGTTCCTGCTCAAGATGGCGGGAAGCGATCAGCAGCGCCACGCGATGATCAAGGAGATCACGATCGACCCGATCTCGCGGCGCATGCGGCACATCGATTTCGTCCGCGTGGTGATGGACGAGTTGATCAAGGTCACCGTCCCGGTGCACCTCAACGGCATCTCGATCGGCGTGAAGGAAGGCGGCTTGCTCGACTTCCAGGTACGCGAGATCCACATCGAGTGCCTTCCGACGGCCATCCCCGATTCGATCGAAGTGGACGTGACGCCCCTGGGCGCTCATGACTACTACCGCGTCAAGGACCTCAAGCTCCCCGAGGGAACGAAGGTGCTCGATGATCCGGAGCGCGTCGTCGTCGGCGTCACCATCGCCCGCGCCGAGGTCTCCGAGGTCGCGACGGAGGAAGTCGCGGCCGTGGCGGAGCCCGAGGTCATCAAGAAGGGCGGCAAGCCCGAGGACGAGAAGAAGTAAGTTCGCAGGCAACGTTCTCTCCAAGCCCCGCGCGTTCCGCGGGGCTTTTGTTACGTAGGGCGTGGCTTCAGCCCGCCCTCCCCGGGAGGGGCGGGCTGAAGCCGCGCCCTACGTTTTCGGAGGATTCGATGAAGAAGATCGCGATCGCGCTTGTCGTCGTCGTTGCCATGGCCGCATGCAAGCGCGGCGAGAAGGTTGCCGGATTCAGCGACGGGAAGACGGACCCGAAGACGGCCACCACGACGACCGCGGCGACCACGACCGGCACGGACGTCGGCGCGATGATGCCGGAGTACACGGCGGCGAACCTCGATGGCTCGAAGTTCGACCTGGCTGGCAAGCGCGGCAAGGTCGTCCTGGTGAACCTCTGGGCGACGTGGTGCGGTCCGTGCCGCTTCGAGATCCCCGAGCTGCAGCGCCTCCACGACGCGTACACGTCGCGCGGCTTCGAAGTGGTCGGCGTGAGCGTCGACGAGGGCGAGGTCGCGGCGGTCCAGGACTTCGTCAACGAGCAGAAGATGCGCTACCCGGTTGCGCACGATCCTCAGGGCACGCTGGTGAACGTACTCCAGACGTCCGTGCTCCCGACGTCGATCCTCATCGACCGCAGCGGAAAGATCGTCTGGAAGAAGGTCGGAGCGATCTTCGAGAAAGACGAGGAGCTCAAGAGCGCGATCGAGAAGGCGCTGTAATTCAGGGCGCAGGGGACAGGGCACAGGGCGCAGGAGCTTCGTGACGTTCTTCTGCGCCCTGCGCCCTGTCCCCTGCGCCCTGATTCAAACGTGTCGTCGGTCGGGCGTGTCGCGCTGGATGCGGCGCCGCTCGCGCTGCCGCTGAATCAAATTGCTGATGTCGTCGGCCATCCGTGCGAGGAGCAGACGCATCGGCAGCCATGCGAGTCCGACTGCGATGGCGAGCGTCACGATGAGTGCGATGAGAAGTACGAAGAGTGTGGTGAGTGGCATCCGGGCCTGCGTTTCCCCCTGCGACCTCTAAGAGCAAAGCGCCTGCCGGGATGAACGGACATCGTACGGAGCGTTGAGGCTCTCCAGTGGATCCCTTCGAATCCATCCCCATCCCCGCACATTTGCGCGATCCGCTCCGGGCGGCGCTGCGCGGGGAAAGGACCGCGTGGCCGTCGTTGACCGACGACGACGTGCGCGTGCTCGTCGAGCATGGGGTCGCGCCGCTCGTGTACGCGGCGCAGCCGCTTCCGGAGTTACGTGGAGCTGCGATTCGCGCGGCGGCGATGGAATCGCTGCGCGCGGACGATCTGCACGGCGTGCTGCGCGAGCTCGCGTCGCGCGGACTCGACGTCATCATCACGAAGGGAACGGCGCTCGCTTACGACGTCTACGTCGCGCCGGAGCTGCGTCCACGCGGCGACACCGATCTGCTCGTTTCACGGGAGCAGGCGTCCGCGACCATCGACGGCTTCCGCGACCTCGGATACAAAGACCAGCTCACCAGCGGCGATGAGCACGGCGTGCGGCAGGTGACGTTCTCACGCACGAGCACGCATGGCATCCGCCACGACTACGATCTCCACTGGGACGTCGCGAACACGCCGCTGTTCGCCTCGGCGCTCCGCTTCGAGGATCTGCAAACGATCGCTCTTCCACGCCTCGGACGCGATGCACGCGGCCTCTCGCACGTCGACGCGCTCCTGCTCGCGTGCATCCATCGCGTCGCGCATCATCACGACAACGAGCGGCTCATCTGGCTCGTCGACATCGCGTTGCTTCGCGACCGGATGACCGCAGATGATCACCGCCGCTTCTGGCGTCAGGCCGCGGACGCGCGCGTCGTCGGCGTCTGCACGCGCTCGATCGAGCTGGCGGAGGAGTGGATGTCGCGTAAGCCGCACGATCGCGCCGAGGAGTATCTCGATGCCGATGAGCTGACGCGCGAAGAGCCGTCGCGCGCATTCCTCGACCGCGAGCTCACGTACGGCGGCGTGATGCTGGCGAACCTCCGCGCTCTGCCGTGGCGTGCGCGCCTGCAGCGGCTGTGGCAGCTCGCGTTTCCGCCGGCGGCGTTTCTAAGGCAGAGCTTCGACACGCAGAACCGCTTCATGCTGCCGTGGCTGTACGTCCGGCGTGGCGCGAGGGGAGTGGCGCGGCTCTTTCGTCGAACTACGTGACGTCGCCCGTGCAGTCGCGCACGTGGGAGACGAGCTGCAGGATGTCGAACGGCTTCGACAGGATGCGGAACACCGGTCGTGCGTCGCGGGTCTCATGCGCGCCGTTGACGTTGGCGGTCATGACGATGACCGACGGCGCCGCCGGACGCTCCTCGAGATAGCGCAGCACGCCGTGGCCGTCCACGCGCGGCATCATCAAATCGAGGAGAATCGTCGCATAGTCGTTCCGGGTGAGCTTCTCGATGGCTTCGAAACCGTCGCGGGCACTTTCGACTTCGAACTGTTCGCGCTTCAAAACGCGCTCGACCATGACTCGGATGGCGTCGTCATCGTCGACGACGAGGACTTTTTTCTTCGCAGGCTGCTCCAAAATACCTCCGCGGTCCCCGTTAGCAAATCGACTGCCACCGTCGACTCACTGAAACCACGAGCCTCCGTTGACGTCGATTGCGACGCCGTTGAGGTAGTCGGCCATCGGTGAGGCGAGGAAGAGAATCACCGCCGCGACGTCGTCGACCGTTCCCACGCGTCCGAGGGGGATCTGCGCGACGATGGCATCGTAATTGCGCTCGAGCTCGGGTCGAGCGATCTCCGTATCGACGAAGCCCGGCGTGACGCAGCTCGCGACGATGTTGTCCTTCGCGCAGGCGCGGGCAATCGAGCGCGTCAGATTCACCATGCCCGCCTTCGACGCGCCATAGTCCGCGAACTCGGTCTCGCCTCGCCACGCCGAGCGCGACGCGACGTTGATGATCTTTCCGCCGCCGTTCTTGCGCATCGAGCGCATCGCCAGAAACGCGGCATTCGCCGCGCCGAAGAGATTGAGCGCGAACGTCTTCTGCCAACCGCGCTGCCACGCCGCGTAGTCGTCGCTCTCGAAGCGGTTGTAGTCGTGCCAGCCGGCGTTGTTCACGAGCACGTCGATGCGGCCGAAGCGCTGAAGGGTCGCGTCGACCATCGACTCGACTTGTGCGGGATCGCTGACGTCCGCCTGCACGGCGAGGGCGCAATCGGAGCCGATCTCCGCCACCACTTCCTCCGCCTGCGCCGCGGACTGGCTGTAGTTGACGGCGACGGAAGCACCCGCGAGTCCGAACCGGATCGCGGCCTCGCGTCCGATCCCGCGCGATGCACCAGTGATCAGGACGACTCTGTCGGTGAGGTCGAGTGTTGTTTTTGCATTCATGTCTTGCGAGCATAGCAAGCATGAACGAGCCTCTTCCTCCTGGCTGGCGCATCGTCGACGATCATCATCTGGAGAAGGAATTCACGTTCCCGAACTTCGCCGACGGACTGGCGTTCGTGAATCGGGTCGGCGCGGTCGCGGAAGAGCTGGATCATCATCCGGACATCTATCTCGCCTGGGGGAAAGTGCGGATCCGGACCTGGACGCACGTGGCAAACGGCCTGACGCGAAAGGACTTCGTCCTCGCGAACAAGATCGAGCTTCGTTTGTAGCGCCCGGCCGTGGCATCATGACGACGGGCCCAAACATGACAATGACCCTTGAGATCGAAGGCACGAGTGTTTTCAGACGTTCGAAGGATGTCGTCTGCCGCAATGTCGGCGCCGAGGCGATCCTCGTTCCGATCCGCAACAACGTCGGCAACCTCGACTTCGTCTACACGCTCTCCGCGGTCGCCGCGCGCATCTGGTCGCTGCTCGACGGAACGCACACCGCGGACGAGATCGTCGAGCTGATCTGCGCCGAATATGACGTCGACGCCGAAACGGCACGCGCCGATATGGCCGCGCTCGTATCGGATCTGGCCGAAGTCTCGCTTCTGACGAGAGTGCCATGATCGAGACACGGACTTACGCAGACTTCAGCCGGATCGTTCACGACCAGGTGAATCCGCTGCGCGTCCCGGCCAACGGAACCATCGAGATCACGAACCGTTGCCCACTCGAGTGCGCGCACTGCTACAACAACCTGCCGATGAATGACGCCGCCGCGCGGCGTCGCGAGATGACCACCGAGGAGCACAAGCGCGTCCTCGATGAGCTCTTCGAGATGGGCTGCCTCTGGCTGCTCTACAGCGGCGGCGAGATCTTCGCCCGCGCGGACTTTCTCGAGATCTACGAGTACGCCCACACCAAGGGCTTCTTCATCACGCTGTTCACGAACGCCACGCTGGTCACCGAGCGCGTGGCCGATTTCCTCGCGGCGCATCCGCCGTTCGACATCGAAGTCACGCTCTATGGGCGCACGAAGGCGACCTACGAGTCGCTGACGGGCATCCCAGGCTCGTTCGAGAAGTGCCTGCGCGGGATCAACCTGATCCTGCAACGCAATCTGCCGCTGAAGTTGAAGACGGTCGCGCTGACGATCAACAAGCACGAAGTCGCGTCGATGAAGAAGTTCGCGCACGACCTCGGCGTGGAGTTCAAGTTCGACCCGATGATCAATCCGCGCATCGACTGCTCTTCGAGTCCGCTCGCGGTGCGTCTCACGCCCGCGGACATCGTGTCGCTCGATCTCGACGAGCCGGAGCGCGTGTCGGAGTGGCGGCGCCTGGCGCTCGAATGCGCGCCGGTGCTGCCCGCGGTTGCGGAGGAGCGGATGCTGTACGAGTGCGGCGGCGGCGTGAACACGTTCGCCATCGATCCTTACGGCGACATGTCGATCTGCGTGCTCTCGCACTTCGATCGCTACAACGTGCGCGAAGGCACGGTGCGCGAGGGGTGGGAGAAGTTCCTGCGCTCGGTGCGGACGCGGAAGATCTCGCGCGTGACGAAGTGCACACGCTGCGCGCTCAAGTCGCTGTGCGGCTCGTGCGCGGCGAACGCAGAGTTGGAGAACGGCGATCCCGAGGCGCCGGTGGATTTCCTCTGCAAAACCGCGCATCTGCGCGCCGAGGTGTTCGGCGTGCCGGTGCCGGAGCATGGCGATTGCGAATACTGTCCGGACGGATCGCATCGCACGGACATTCTCGAGATGGTGAACAAAGTGCATTCGCGCAGCGGACGGGACGTCGCGGAAGTGATCGCGGCGGCGCCGGAAGCGGCGGCGCGTACATCGTGCGGGCCCGCTTCCTGCGGGTCGTGCAGCGCGCATTGATCGGAGTGACATATGAAGAACGATGAGAAGAAGAAGCCGTACCAGAAACCCGTGGTGACGCGCTTTCCGTTGCGTCCCGACGAGGCAGTCCTCGGATTCTGCAAGAGCAACGCGGCGGCCGGTCCGAGCGGCGGCGGCTGCCGCGGTGTGGACACCTGCTTTACCGCGGGCTCCTAGAAGTGGACCCGACACCGATCATCACCGACATCCTGGCCCGCGGCCACGCTGTGCAGTTCCAGGCGCGCGGCGACAGCATGCATCCCCTCATTCGCGAGAACGATTCCCTGCACGTGGAACCGTGCGATCACGTGCGCGTGGGGGATGTCGTGCTCGTCCTCGCGGACCGCGGACTCACCGCGCATCGCGTGATCGCGCGACGCGGGGGAATGGTGATCACGCGCGGCGATAACGCGCCGGCGGCGGATGCGGGGGTGGTGGAGGAGAGGGTGTTGGGGAAGGTGAAGTTTGTTTTGCGCGATGGTGTGAAAAAGAGCGTGGCACTAGGACTCATCGGACGCATGAGGCGAATAGGACGTAGGGTGCTCCATTCGTCCTATCCGTCCTATTCGTCCCATTCGTCCTAGTCGGTCTTTCGTCTCACGCTCATCTCCGACGTGTTCCCCGCCGCGTCGATCGCGATCGCCGAGAACGCGCGATCTTCCGGCGCGGCCGCCGGCAGAACCTGCGTCGCCCAGATGTCCGTCTCTTTCTCGGTCTCCGCATCCACGCCGACGGGTGTGACCACCGGCAGCGGGAAGGTCGCTTCGAACGTGCCGTCGGCGGCAGTGTTCGTTGCGCCGAGATAGTTGAACTCGCCGATCGACGGCAGGCCGAACGTGCGGTCCTCGGCGGTGAGGGTCTCGCGCCCGGTCTTTTCGTCGCGCACCTGGGGCATGACCGGCGAGGACCGGTTGACCACGCCCGAGGTCACGAATGACTGATAGAGCTCGACGATTTGGCCGGGACACGCCCGGCCGCGGATCGTGGCGCGCGTGCCGCCTTCCTCGGCGATGCGCACGCTCGTCACGCGCGGCGCGGCGATGCCGCTGTTCGCGCTCGTCACGGCTCCTGCACACGAGTCGGCGCCGGGATGCAGCACGTTCGGATCGGGGGACTCGAGGTCGAGAATGATCGGGCGGAGACCGTTTTCATCGAAGCGGTTCGCGCTGATGCGGTTCTCGCGCGGCGGCGTCTTGTCGAACGGCGTCACCGTCACGCCGCCGATGCGGTTCCACATGATGTCGTTGCGGGTGATGACGTTGCGCGACGATCCCGGCGAGAGGATCACGCCTGCCTGATTTCCGCTGATGGTGTTGCCGTCGATCGTGTTGCCGTTCGCGGGGACCGAGCCGTCGGTCGCACCGAGGACGATGCCGGCGCCGGGGTTGGCCGTGACCATCGAGGAGCGGATCGAAGAGCCCGTGGAAAACAGCGCGATGCCGGCGCCGGTGAGCGGCTCACCGGTGCGGCTGACGCCGAGGCGCTCGCCATCCAGCTTCGCTTCGCGCGCCACGTTGATGCCCTGGCGCGATTGCGAGGTGACGAAGAAATGCCGGGCGACGGTCGTGCCGCGCTCGACCTGCAATCCGATGACGCCGCCCGCTGCGGGCGCGCCATCCGGCGAGGCGCCGACGAGAACGTGCTCGATGCGCGCGTCGGCACGCGTGATGATGCCGTTCGCAACGCCGTGCAGCGCGAACCCGCGCAGGCCGCACGTCGCATTGCAGACGATGCCCGCGGTGCCGTTGGCGATGATCTCCAGCTCAGGTTTGCGCAGACGCGACAACTGGCGTTCGCCGCTGTAGAGCGTCGGTGGCTCGCCGAAGCGGCCTGGATGAATGTCCGCCGCGGAAGCGGGGGAGAGAAAGTTGTATGCGGTGCCTTCGATCGTAGTGTCGTCGTCGCGGATCTCGGGAAGCGGCGAGGCGAGCGTGATCGTCCACCAGCGAGGGTCGACGCCATAGTTGGTCTCGCGCTGTTCGCGCGCGCGCTCCAGCGGAACGAAGCGCATGCGATTCGCGCCGGGGACAGCATTGGCGTTGAGCAGGTACTGGCGCAGCGTGCCTTGTAGCGGATCGCCGTCGGCGGTGGAGATCACCGCGTCGTAGCTGAACGCGAAGTCGACGCTGGTGAGCTGATCGCGCAGGGTGACGAGCGCAAGATGCTCGGAGGTCATGAGCGAGGACGCATCATCTACACCGCGAGTCGTGCGTCCGCCGAAGCACGCGCCTTCGTAAAGCGTCATGTTCGTGGCGCCGTCGGGATGCGTGCAGAGCGAGCCCGCGGGACCGAAGGTCTGCTCCGGCCACGCATTCGCCCGGAAGCTGCGCGAGTCGACGGAGACCCAGTAGTCGCCGGCACGATCGACGCGGAAAACGTACATGCCGCCGCGGTCGGTTTTGGTCGTGGCCACCGTGACATCGCCCGCGGACGGAGTCCGATCCCCATCGTCGCGATAGAGTTTCACGGTCACGCCCTCGGCGCCGATGAAATGCGGGCGAACGGCCAGCACCAGCCGGTCTTCGAACACACCGCCCGCAATCGCCATACCGCGGTTCTGTGCGCTGGCAGAGAGCGAGCACACGACCGCACACGTCACCACCGCCCGTTTCAGGAGTAGAAGCATTTGTGGACCTCGGTGCCCATTATCCACTACACCAGCCCCCGATCGCGCAACTCGCGTTTCACGAAGGCGTAGATGATCGGCGCGAGCACGATTCCTCCGACACCGAAGGCCGCCTCGCCGATGATGATCGCCAGGAGGATCTCCCACGCCTGGGAATCGGTCTCTCCTCCGACGATGCGGGAGTTGATCAGGTACTCGAGCTTGTGGATGACGACCAGGAACGCCAGCGACGCCACGGCCGTCCCGATCGAGACGCCCATCGACAGAATGGTGATGACGGTGTTGGAGATGAGGTTGCCGAGAACGGGGATCAGGCCGCAGAGAAACGTGATGACGATCAGCGTCGTGGCAAACGGGACACGAACATTGAAGATCGGGAGGATGACCAGGAGGTAGAGGCCGGTGAGAACCGTGTTCACGGCCGAGATCTTGATCTGCGCAATGGCCACGCGCCCGAAGGCCTGGGAGAGGCGGTCGACTTTGTCGACGAGCGCGCGCGCGAGTGGGGCGCGATCCGCATCGTTGTGATGCGTAATGTGGCGGAAGAAGACGAGAATCGCCAGCAGACCGCCCATGATCACGTGTACGAGACCAATGCCGAGCCAGAGGCCGCTCGCGCGCACGGTCTGCGCGTGGGTCTTCAGCCACGACTGGACGATCAGCTTGAAGTCTTCGGCGTCGGTCATGACCTCGGGGATGAACTGACGTCCGAGTCCGCCGAGCCAGATGCGGACGGAGCCGAGGATCTCGGCCATCTGCTCCATCATCGCGGGGACGTTTCCGGCGCCGCGACGGAGCATGGTGACGAGAAGAAACACCGCGGCGGTGACGATCGCGGCAGTGACCGTGGTGACGGTGAGCAGCGCCAGCGGCCTCACGACGCCACGCGACATGCGTCCGTGAAAGCGCGCGCTCACGCGGTCGAGGATCAAGTAGAGCGTGAGTCCGACGATGAACGCGGAGACGAGGTGCTGGAGCAGCACGAACAGCAGGCCTGCGCCGATGATGGCGTAGGCCACGATCTCCTCCCACGGAATCCGCTTGCGCGGTTCGGAGGAAGGGGCGCCGTCGTCGATGGGGACGGGCGCGAGCGGGGAGGTGGTCATGGGGGGATTGTAGGGCAATGGGGGGCGCAGCGTGAAAGGGCGCTCCGAGGCGCTCATGCTTCGGGCGGAATGCCGCAAACTGGTGCAGCGGTCTAGAAAGGCTCCGTCTCCGACTCGCGCCCGCCCACACGATTCGAACTCAGACGCTTTACATGCTGTTTGACCCCACTGTTTTGGAATGAAGTGGCAGTGCTCCCTGCGAAGGGTAGGGATTTGGCGAAGTTGCCACCCTCCTGAATATAGGGGGAGTCTTTATGGCAAACGGAGAGGGGAAGGTCCGAAAGTTCGACGTCGTCACTTTGGTATTGACAATCATAGCCCTCGCAATCGCGGTTGTGCATTTGATGGAGCTCGGGCGTACCGTCGAGCGAATAGAGACCATACAGCATGGACTATCAACACAGTATCTTGGCGCTTACCCGGCATTCTTTTCCAAAATCGCGCAGGTAGTAAGCCGCGCTAGGAAGAATCTAGTAATAGTCTGTGATTTTGCTGCATATGGCAGTTTTTCAGATCCGTCCACGGCAGAGGACTACTTTTACGCAATCAGGAAACGACGTCGATTCACCAATCTTGAGGTAACGGTTCTCAATTCTGCTGGCAGTCGCCGCCTTCTCGAAGCTCTCTTCACAGACAATCAATGGTCAGACTGGCAGAAAGACGCGGAGAAAAGGGCAAAAGTAAATCAGTTTTTAAAACAACACGGAAAACCGCCTGATTCGATCAAAGCGCGTCAAGATTTGCTGAAGGCTCTAAACGACGTGAATGATCAAGTAATAGACGACGTTTTTCATAACAGCGTCAACAGGACGCAGTTAGACATACCAATATATTTTTGGATTGCAGATTGTGATGAGGCAGTATTTACGATCGCGAGTCCGCGCGATGGCGTTGAGCATGGATTCTATACGTCAGACAAGTCTCTTATTAGATCGTTATTGGATCTTCGGAAGAGATACGGCGCGCCGTCGTCACCGGTTAATCGCTGCGACTAGCTTCCTTTTCACGCGGGCGACCCGCTATACCTTCACCTGATCGAGCTGCGCGATGATCTCCTCGGTCTTGCGCTAGGTGCTTGAGCACGGACGTCGCGATTGGAGCGGCAGGCTGCCGAAGGCCGGTCAAGCAACGGGCTAGGTCCGGAAGAACCTTCGCTGCACCGAGCGAGGAATTTCATGGACTCCAATGTGGGAACCGGCGCGTCAGATCATCACTTCTTCGCGCACGGCCCGGAACAGTTCGCGGAACGACTCCACCACCGTCACGCCCGGCGGAGGCACGCGCTCGTCGCTGGCGACGAACAGTGCGCGTCCGTGCTCGGCGGCGAAGCGCAGCGCGCCGAAGTCCGTGATGTCGTCGCCGGCGTAGAAGACGCGCGCGGCGCCAATGGCGTGCACCAGCCAGCGCAACGCCTCTTCCTTCCCACCGCCGTGGCATCGCGCCTCGACGACGCAGCGTCCCTCGATGACGTCGAGCTCCGCGCCGCGCGCCCACGCGCGAAAGCGATCGATCAGCGGCTCGTTTGCCTCATACGAAACGCCCCGCCAATGCAACGCTACCGCGTGCTTCTTCGATTCGAGACGAAGGCCGCTGGCGACGATCTCGTCGCGAAAGTGTGGCGGGACCTCGATCGCGAGCGGCGGCGTGTCGCGCACGACGACACCGCCGGGCCCGCGGATCTCGAGACCATGCGATGCGACGATGTACGCGCCGGGCGCGTCGATGCGCGATTCGAGATCGTCCGCATCGCGGCCGGTGATGATGGCCACGACTACGCCTTCCATCTGCGAGGTCTGGCACAGGAGCATGGCTGCGGCACGATTGAGACGCACCTCGGACGGGTTGTCGTGGATGGGCGCGAGCGTGCCGTCGAAATCGAACGCGAGGAGTGTCGAGCCCACCGTCATCCTGCCCTGACCTCGTGACTGGTGGAGGCGGGCTTCGAAGTGCGCAACGGCCAGAACCTCGCGCTCTGCTGCCGCACGTCGCGCATGTCCGTGAGGAGTTTCGCCGACCAGTCGTAGATCGAGCTGGAGGCGATCTGGTCGCGCATCGTCTGCATGCGGGCCTTGCGCTCGGCGAGTGGCATCCGGATCGCGCGGAGGATCGCTTGCGCGACCTGCTGCGTGTCGTACGGATTGACGATGAGTGCGCCGTCGAGCTCCTTCGACGCACCGGCAAAGGTGCTCAACACGAGCGCGCCGTTGCCGTCCTCGCACGCCGCGACGTACTCCTTTGCGACGAGATTCATCCCGTCGTGCAGCGGCGTCACCAGCGCGCTGTCCGCCATCGCATAGTGCTTTCGCACTTCATCCGGTGAGAACGTTTTCATCCGCAAGACGATCGGCTTCCACGACGACGTTCCGAACCGCGCGTTCACGCGCTCGACCGCTTCCCGAAGCTCATCCGCGATCTGCTGATACCTGCGAATGCGCATCCGCGTCGGCGACGCAAGCTGGACGAAGACGTACTCGTCGAGGAGTGATGGGTTTTCGTCGAGCAGCACTTCGATCGCCGCAACGCGCTCGATCAGTCCCTTCGTGTAATCGGCGCGGTCGACACCGACACTCACATGAGCGTCTTCGGCGATGCCGAGGGAGCGTCGCAGCGCGGCGCCCTCGGCGCGCGGTCGTGCGGGGTACGGCCACTCGACGCTGATGGGGTACGCACGCACGAGCGTCCGATGTCCGCCATACGAGACCGACATCTCCTCGAGATCGACGCGGCACTCGAGATAGCGCTGCACGGTCTCGAGGAAGTTGAGGCAGTACTGGCGCGTGTGGAAGCCGACGATGTCCGCGCCGATCATCCCCGCGAGCAACGATTCCTTCCACGGGCAGATGCCGACGACCTCGGAATTCGGCCACGGGATGTGCCAAAAGAGGCTCGTCACCACGTGCGGCGCGTGATTGCGCACGATGCGCGGCACGAGCGCGAAGTGATAGTCCTGGATGAGGAGCAGGCCGTCGTTGGGCGTCTCTTCCATTGCCGCGCGCGCGAAGGTGTCGTTGACGGATTGATACGCGCTCCAGTCCGTCGCGCGGAACGTCGGCTGCGCGTGGGCCATGTGGCAGAGCGGCCAGAGTCCTTCGTTCGCGAGGCCGGAGTAGTAGCGTTCGTACTCGTCTTCGGTGATCCAGACGCGCCGCAGCGTGTACTCCGGCGCGTCCGGCGGCACGGCGACGCGGCCGTGGCGATCGGCGTGCACGCGATCGGCGGAACCGCCGGCGTGTCCGATCCATGTGCCGCCGCACGCGCGGAGGATCGGCTCGATGCCGGTCACGACTCCGCTCGCGGGTTGCGTGACGATGATGTTGCCGTCGTCTTGCTGCTCATGCGCGTACGGCTCGCGGTTCGCGATCACGACGAGGCTGCCGCTGGGGATGTCCGCGCAGACGAGCGCACGCAATCGCTCAGCGCCGCTGCTGACCCGTTCGCGCCGATTGCGCAGTTCGTCGACGGTGTCATGCATGTCGCGCACGAGCATGCGCATGTCCGCGGGGACGGGCGCGTCGCTGGCATTCCGCGAGCGCATCTGCAACACGATGGATCGTGCGACCTCTGTCGTTCGCCGGCTGCCGATCCTCGCGCCGGCGCGCGCCAGCAGCAGGAAGGCGAGCAGCGCGAGCTCCGCGGCGATGAAGATCGCCTGCAACACGTGTTTTCGTCGAGCATCGAGGAAGGTGCGGTCCTGCACGACGAGCAGGCGATGGGCACCGATGGCGTGCGCCGTGACGGCGACGTTGCGCGTGCCGAGCGTGCCGCGCGTCGTTTCGCCCCCGGACTGCATCGCGTTCTGCGCGAGCGCGGAGCGGCAACCGAGATCGCGACCGACGCCCGAGCTCGCGAGCGGCGTTCCCAGAGAGGTGCACGCGATCAATCCCGCGACATCGTCGCCCTGCGACAGAGAATTGAGCGCGCGTTGCAGCGCGGCGGGGGAGACTTCGATGGCATGCGGCGCAACAGCGAGACCGATCAGGTTTGCGCGGCGATTGAGATCGCGGTCCGTCCAGCGCCGCAGGGTGCTGTCGAGCACGTCATAAAGAAGACCGAAGATCAGGCCCGCGCTCACGAGTGCGCAGACGATGACGAGAATGCTGTCCCGCAGCGCGCTCCGGAGCCGCAACGACAGATTCACTGGGCGCGTTCTCGTCATTGCGTCTGTTCCCCCCGGCGGATGCTCGAAATCGCGGCGCTCGCCGCAGGGTCTCCTTGCAGCGGTCGTTCCCGTTTGAAGCGAGCTGTGCGTGGCCGATGTGGAACCGGCGCTCCAAAGAAAGCACAATAGACGCGTGACCACTTCCGACTCACGAGCTCTCATCTGCGATCTCGCCCGATCGTTCTACGACCTCGGGTGGGCGAGCGGAACCGGCGGCGGCATCTGCATCCGGGACGGCGACCATGTTGTGATCGCGCCGAGTGGCGTGCAGAAGGAACGACTGCTGCCGGAGCAGATGTTCACCCTCGCGCTCGACGGCACGATTCTCACGCGGCCCGACGATCCGTCACTCCAGCCATCGGAGTGCAGCTCGCTGTTTCTGAAGGCGATCAATCTCCGCGGCGCCGGCGCGGTGATCCACAGCCACTCGATCCACGCCGTGATGGCGACGCTGCTCTTCCAGACCGAGTTCTCCGTTTCGCATCTGGAGATGATCAAAGGCATCGCCGGGATGGGTTATCAAGACCGGCTCGTCGTGCCGATCATCGACAACACCGCGCGCGAGTGCGATCTCGCCGATGCACTCGAAGCCGCGATCCTCGCGTATCCGGCGACGCACGCGGTGCTCGTGCGGCGCCACGGCGTTTACGTGTGGGGTCCGGACTGGATCCGTGCGAAAACGCAGGCCGAGTGTTACGACTATCTCTTCCGCGCCGCCGTCGAGATGCGGCGCCTCGGAATTCCAACGACCCAGGGAGGTGCCGAAGATGCGAGCCTATCGCCTCGAGCAGCCGGATTCCACAGTCGCGCCTGACGCTCTCGCGAAGCGCGGAATTCTGTCGTGGTCGGTCCCCGCGGACGACGCGGCGCGCGCGGAACTGATCGCGACGGTGAAGCGCGAACACGGCTACGTCGACGAGGACTTCGTCGAGCTGAATCCCGACATGCCGAACCTCGACGAGATCTGCGCGAAGTTCGACAAGGAGCATTTCCACACCGAGGATGAAGTGCGCTACGTCGTTGCCGGCGAAGGGATCTTCGACGTGCGCGACGCGGACGACCAGTGGATCCGCATCGAAGTCTCCTCGGGCGACATGATCGTCATCCCCGCGCGGACGCATCACCGCTTCTACCTCACGGAGCAGAAGCAGATTCGGTGTATGCGACTGTTCGCGAACAACGAGGGGTGGGCGCCGCTGTATCGGTGACCTCGCGCTAGCGCGCTGTCTCAATGGAAGTCGTGGCTGTACACGTCCATCACTCCGGGGAGCGGCGCGAAGCGTTCCGCGCGCACCGATGCCTGTCCTTCCGAGTTCTGCACGATTCCTTCGACGATCAGGCCGGAGTGGGTGAGGATCACCGAGCGTTCCTCGGCGAAGAGTTGCGGGTTGACGATCGCTTGTGAGAGCCCGGTTTCGTCTTCGAGCGTGAGGAAGACGAATCCCTTCGCGGTGCCTGGGCGCTGTCGGACGATCACGGCTCCGGCGGTCGTCACGCGGCTGCCGTTCGGCACTTCCTTCAACTGCATCGCGGAGAGGATGCCGTCCCTGCTCAACTGCGGACGGTAGTGCTCGAGCAGATGCCTGCCGGTCGTGAGGTCCATCGCGGAGTAGTCGGCGACCGTCTCTTCGAGGCGCGACATCTCCGGGAGGGGACTCTTCTTCCTGCGCGACTTCGCGGTGGCGAACAACTCGCCCGCATCCCGCGCCGCTTCCGCCGCCTGCCACAGCGCCGCGCGGCGCGTCATGCCGAATGACGAGAGCGCGCCGGAGTATGCGAGTTTCGTGAGCTGGTCATCGCGCAGACGCGCGCGTCGCGCAAGATCATCCGCCGACGCAAATGGCTGCGCGGCTTCCACACGCTGTCCCGACTCCGCGCGCAACCCTTTCACGAAGCGGAAACCGAGGCGCACCGCGCCGTTTTCCCAGCGGCACTTCCAGCCGGACTGATTCACGTCCACCGGCAGCACCTTCACGCCGCGGCGCTGCGCGTCCTTGATCAGCGTCGCGGGGTGATAGAAGCCCATCGGCCACGCGTTCAATAGAGAGAGATAAAACGCCGCGGGATGCCGCGCTTTCAGGTACGCGCTCGCATATGCGATGAGCGCGAAGCTCGCCGCGTGCGACTCCGGGAATCCGTACAGCGCGAACGACGTGATCGATTTCACGATCTGGTCCTGCGCCTCCTGGCCGATTTCGTTCTTCGTCATGCCGGCGCGCAGGCGCGTCTCGATCTCCGCCATGCGCTCCATCGAGCGCTTGAAGCCCATCGCGCGTCGCAGCTCCTCGGCTTCGCCGCCGGTGAAGTTTGCCGCGACCATCGCGATGCGCAGAAGCTGCTCCTGAAACAACGGCACGCCGAGGGTGCGCTTGAGGATCGGCTCGAGACAGGGATGCGCATACTCGACCGGCGCGCGTCCCTGGCGGCGATCGAAGAAAGGTTTGATCATCCCGCCGACGATCGGTCCGGGACGGATGATCGCCACCTGCACGACGATGTCGTAGAAACACTTCGGGGCGTTTCTCGGCAGCGACGACATCTGCGCGCGACTCTCGACCTGGAACATGCCCACCGTGTCCGCTTCATTGAGGAGCTTGTAGACCGCCGGGTCGTCCTGCGGCAGATGTGCTAAGTCAACTTCTTTACCTTCACACGTGCGGATGGTCGGAATCATCTCCTCGATCGCGGCGAGCATGCCGAGTCCGAGGAGGTCGACCTTGATGATGCCGAGATCGGCGCAGTCCTCCTTGTCCCATTGAATGACCACGCGGCCGGGCATCGACGCCGGCTCGAGCGGCACGACCTGATCGAGGCGTCCTTTCGCGAGCACCATGCCGCCGGAGTGTTGTCCCATGTGCCGCGGCAGACTCTGGATCTGCATGTAGAGGCGCATGAAGTGTTGCACGCGCAGGTCCTCGGCGTCGAAGCCGCTGAGTGCGAGTTGTTCTCCGAGGTTCTCGAGCTTTTCGCGGATCTCGCCGAAGTGCCAGGTGCTGACGGTCTTCGAGAGCTTGTCCGCCTGCTCGAGCGAAAAGCCGAGGGCCTTGCCGACCTCGCGCGCGGCGGAGCGGTCGCGGTAGGTGATGACGTTCGCGGTCATGGCCGCGCCGTGCTCACCGTATTTTTTGTAGACGTGCTGGATGACCTTTTCGCGTTGATCGCCCGAGGGGAGGTCGAGGTCGATGTCCGGCCACTCACCGCGCTCCTCGGAGAGGAAGCGCTCGAAGAGCAGCTCCATCTTCACGGGATCGACGGCGGTGATGCCGAGCGCGTAGCAGACCGCGGAGTTCGCGGCGGAGCCGCGGCCCTGCACGAGGATTTTCTCGCGATTGCAGAACTGGACGATGTCCCAGACGATGAGGAAGTAGCCCGCGAGCTCGAGCTTCTCGATCATGTTCAGCTCTTTCTCGAGCTGCGCCTGTGCTTTCGAGGTCAGGGGGCGGAAGCGCACCCTCGCGGAGTTCCACGTCATCTTGCGAAGAAACGAGTCGTTCGTCTCGCCGGGCGGGAGTGGATAGTCGGGGAACTGATAGCCGAGGTCGGCGAGAGTGAACTCGAGCGTGTTCGCGAGGTTCCACGCGCCGTCGATGGCCTCGGGGAGATCGGCGAAGAGGCGCGTCATCTCCGCGCCGCTCTTGATGTGTCTCTCGCGATTGACGCCGAGGAGCGTGCCGGCGGTGTCGACGTTGTGGCCTTCGCGGATGCAGGTGAGGACGTCGTGGAGCTCTTTGTCCTGCGCGCGCGCGTAGCGGACGCCGTTCGTCGCTACGATCGGTAGACGCAGTTTCCGGGCGAGATCGACTAGGCGGATGTTGTGATGCTCCTCGTCGCGGCGGTAGTGACGCTGCAGCTCGACGTGCGTGCGGCCTTTGAAGATGCCACTGATCTTGTGCAGTGTCGCTTCGTCGGCGCGAGTGAGACAGCGGAGTCCTTCGTTGTATTGCTCGACGAGCTTCCACGTCGCGCGCGCCTCGCCTTTGGGGTTCGGCAGCGCGGAGGCGGTGAGGAGCTGGCAGAGGTTTTTGTAGCCGCTGCGGCTCTCGACGAGGAGGCTCAGCGTCGTGTCGTCGGTGAGCACGATGTCGGCGCCCATGAGCGCGCGCACGCCGGTTTTTTTTGCGGCGGAGTAGAAGCGCGGCGCGCCGTAAACGCCGTTCTTGTCGAGAAGCGCCATCGCCGGAACGTCATTCGCGGCGGCGAAATGAATGAGGTCCTCGGGGAGCGACGCGCCGTCGAGAAAGGAGAACGCGGAGGAGGCGCGCAGTTCGGCGTAGGGGCGGTTCAAGAGAATGATTGTTCCTCGGTCGCGCGAGGGAGCAAAGAGTTCTACGTCCTAGAGCATTGGTCGTGGCACTACCATCTTGGCATCTCAATTGCTGTCCCTGCCTTTTTACAGAGGTAGTGTTACTACCAGCCTTCAAACAATGGAGAGGAGCAGAGTCATGAAGTTCCGTCTTGGGGGTCTCGGGATTCTTGCCGTACTGAGCGTTTTCGCGTTTTCCGCTTTTGCCGCCGAACCGGCCAATGGGAATCTGGGAGGGCAGAAGGAAGAATCGGTTTGGGCGGGCGGACCGTTCTACGTCCCGAATCCGGCCACGACCGGTGGTGCCGTCAAACAGGTTCCGTGCGACCTTGGGCAGCCGGTGTGCGATAGCTACCGTCTGACCGTCGCCTCGGGCATCAAGCAGGTCCTCTTTGCCATCGCTCCGGCGCAGGGATTCGAGAGCGATGACTACGACCTCTATATCTACAACGACAAAGGCATCCAGATCGCGAACAACGCCGACGGCGACGGCTATGAATCGGCCGTGATCGACAACGACGGCAGTTCCGCGTACTACGACGTGCGCGTGCAGCCTTACGTCATCAATCCCGGCTCGTCGTATTCGGGTGTCGCGCAGGCGACGAGGAAGCAGCCGGTCGACGCGGTGCGCGAATGCCTCGAGGCCGTGCCGGAGGAAGTGATGCTGCCGGTGCTCGACTCCGGTCAGATGGTCGAGCTCTCGGTCCTGCTTCTGCTCGACGGCACGGACGCCGCGGTCGCGCAGCAGGTCATGGCCCGCGCTGCCGAATCCTATCGGCCGCTGAACATCAGTCTCGTGCTCAAGGGAACGAAGACGGTGTCGTACACGACGTCAGTCTCCGATCAGTTGATCGCGGCAGCGAAGGCATCGGTGGGCGGGAAGCCGCCGAAAGGCGTCGACCTCGTGGGCGTCTTCACGACGAAGGAAATGCAGGCCGCGACGGGCGGCGCAGGCACGGTGGTCGGTCAGGCCGACTGCATCGGCGGCGTCCGCTGGGACGACACGTCCTTTTTCGTCGTCAGCGACATCCGCGATATCGAGAATCCAACGACTGGCAACACCGGTACGCTGAACTCGCTCGGGCTCAATCCGAACGTCGATGCGACGGCTGAAGTCATGGCGCACGAGATGGGACATCTCATGGGCGCGCATCACCACTACTCGAACTGCGTCGAAGGAAACCTGACCAGCGCCGGTCCCAGCGACGTGTCGCCGTGCACGCTGATGTTTCCCGCTGTGAACTTCGCGTCGCTGAACTTCGCGGCGCTCGAGGGGAGCACGGTCCGCGGGCACGCGGTGAAACACGCGGCGCCGTAAGGCGCTGCGAAACGTAGGGCTGATGTGGAAAGCGGAGGCAACGCCTCCGCTTTCTGTTTGGGCGCAAATTGGAAAGCGGAGGCGTTGCCTCCGCACTCCACAGACTGACCTTCCCCCCTCGGAGCAATCAACGCCCACGGTCGTTGAAGAGTGAGTGAATCAGTACGCAAGCGGATCGCCTTCGGGGAGAAGGTCGATCTTCTAGACACCATCGGCGACACGTTGTGGTGTCTTGGAGCGATCTTTTTTCGCGTACGCGAGTTTTTCGATCGACCACGTCCCCGATGTCATGGCCGGTGCGCGGATACCATCCGTTTCGAGAATCCAGGGGTTTGGCAGAGGCTCGTCGATCGTCAGCAGAAACAACGCGTCCGTGTCGTCCTCGATCGCGGCGTGGTCGCCGAGGGAAATCTCGGGTGTCGTCGGTTCGATGGGGAAACGGTTCTCGACAGAGCCGCCTCGCGGGAACACAAGAGAACTTCTGCCGAGATCGTCGATCGCGAGCACGTAGTAGTAGCGCGGCGGAACGTCTGTCGGGAGTGGCGTCGCGGCGCGCAGAATGATGCGCCCCGGTTCACCGCCGCGCGCGTGACGCAACGCGAGACCGTAGGGCGCGCGCATCTCCGGCGCTGATTCGAGGAGTTGCCACGAGCGAACGACCGGTGCAGCCGAGCCCACGACTTCCACGAGTGCGCCGGAACGCACGGCCTGCGGCAACGTTTCGATGTGCGCCGCGCTCCTTCCGGGACCCAGGATTTCCGTGATCGTCAGGAGCGACTTGATGTTCGCATCGTCGCTCACCATACGCACCGCGACGCCGACCGAGAGGCCATTCGCCCATCCGCCCTGCAAAAGCACAGTGCCGTCGCTCAGCACGCGCTCCACGCCGATGACCGTACGGTCGTCACGGAGATCGGTGCGCACGCCGAGGAACGGATGGAGGCGCACGTCGGCATTGCCGGCCAACACCGGCTCCTGAAACGGCGTTTCCGCGCGAAGGCGCGCCGTCGCGCGCAGGAACGTTTCCTGCGCGGACTCGCGTGGGGACGCATCGCGCATCGCGCGGATCCACGCCCAGGAAAACGCGCCGTGCATCTTTCCGTCTTCGTCGCGCTTCTCCCACGCAGTGTCGTAATCCTGCGCCGCGGAGATGACGAGCGCGCCGCGGTCTTCCGGCCGCGGACCGTGCTTACTACCGTCGGCGACGTCGCGGTCATCGCGCCGCACGCGGCGGTAACGCACGCCGGTCGTCCGGCCGCGCGCGCCAGAGCCGCTGTGACAGGCATCGAGAAACACCGTCAGACGCGCGCCGCGATCGAGAATGCGATTGAAGATCCGCCGCAATTCCTTATCGCGGATGTCGCGCGCCCCGAGGCGCGAGTCGGCGGCGACGAACGACTCGTCGAGGCGGTCCGGTTCGTCGGAAAGAGAGTTGCGCACCTGCGATCCGTGTCCGGCGTAGTACAGAAACAACACGTCGCCTTTCGCCGCGGGCTTCAGAAGATGCCGATCGATCGCTTCGAGAATCGCGCTGCGCGTCGCGTCCTGATCGGTGAGCGTGGCGATGTCGCGGCGCTCGAACCCATGATCGCGGATCAGCATGTCCCGCAGGATCTCGACGTCGTTGACGGCGCCGGAGAGGTTCGGCCATTCGCGGCCGGGCGCGGGAGCCGTGCGTGGATGTCCGAGGCGTGACGCGGTGTAGTCGTTGATGCCGATCAGAAGCGCGCGTCGCCGTCCGGGTGCAGGTTGTGGATCGACACTGCTCGCGCCGGCGATGACAGCAAACAGAAAGATAGCGATGTGGACGCGCAGGACCAGCCTCCGTAATGCGTTTTTGGGGAGCCCTCCAAGAGACAGATTTTGCGCGAATTAGTGGCGCCGCCTGGTCAACGACAGGGCCGCAGGGTCTCCGCCTCGTTTGCATTGACGGCGCCGTACGTCCAGGTCCGCAGCGAGGGATCTCTGTACACGACGGCGCGGAACGTGCGCTCGCGGCAGAACTGCTGGACGCCGCCGCTGTAGACGTCATAAGCGCCTGCACCGTAGTGCATCGCCTCGATCATCGACTCGTCCATGATCATCGCGGTCTCGACGAGCAGCACCGCGCAATCTTCGCCCGCGGCTTTGGCCCGGATGTGCCAATCCGCAAAGCGCGATCTGGCGAAGCGCTCGGTGAACGAACTGGCCGCGGTGATGCGGCCGTCGTTTCGCGTTTCGCACGCGAACATCACGATCGTGAGGATCCACACCAAATTCTTCATCGCTCCCCCGAAAAAAAAGCAAACGGTTCGCCACCTCGCGGCGGCGAACCGTTCCAACATTTACGGCACGATGGGAGGACAGAGCAGCCGATCGTAAGGGCCGCGTCCGACGTCGAGCCTGATGGCGTTGAGCAGGTCCGACCAGAGCGTCGCCTGTGGGTGAATGGTTTGCCAGGCGACCTCCGAATACGTCGCGGTGCTGGAGGCCGCGCCCGCGCGCGGAACGAGGCGTTCCTCTTTCGTCGGCGGCGTCTGCGTGAGGTCGTAGTAGGCCTCGAAATGCTTGCCGACCTGCGGCATGGCGTTCGACGGCGACGCCGGCGGGACGAACGACGGGAGGTTCAGGACCGCGATCTCGATCTTGTCGTTGGCGTCGGGCTCGAGAATCATCGAGCGCCCGGTGCCGCCGTCGAATTTCTCTTCGACGATCTCGATGCTGTCGCCCGACACCTCGATGTCCGCGCCGACCCACGTGGTGATGGCCTGCGAGTACGCCGCCGCGGTGCCGGTGCCGTCGAGCCGTTTGAAATGCACGGGCGTGACGTTGGTTCCGATCCGCGCGACGGAGTAGGTGAAGACCTTGCCGCTGCGCAGACGCAGGCGTGCGACGACGAGCCCCTCCGGCGGCTGCGTGGCCAGGATGTCGGGATTGAGCGTGCAGGTCGGGCAGAGCTCTTCGAGGCGGGCGATCCAACTGAAGTCCTCGCGCTCGGTCGACGTCGTCGGAATCATCAGCGGCTCTCCGTTGTCGGTGCCGCGGACGTTGGTGCGCAATGCGAGCGCGGGCAGCTCGGGATCGCTCGTACTGCCTTTGCGAATCGAAAGCTCGGAGCCGGAGAGCAGCCACGCGCCGCCGCCGCCGACCGCCGCTTCGAGCGCGTCGAGCGCAACGGTGCCGGATTTGTCGGGGAAGAGCGGTGCTGCGACGGTGGCGTCGCGCTTCGGGCATTGGCCGGTGCAGTTCCCGGCACGAGCGATCAGGTAGGGATTGTGATGCTCGACATGGGCGCCGTCCGAGGTGTGGTAGGCGTGATTGACGTTGAGGAGGAGGACGGTCAGCTCGGTGCCGTCTTCGTTGGGAACGAGGGCCATCAGGCCGCTGAACAGGATGCGTACGAGAAAGTTCACGGAGGCTTCTCCTTTGCTTCGTCTGTCCGAGCTGCGAACGGTGATGACGCGTGTCCGATCACCTGGAACGGGGCCCACGCGAGGACCGACGACAACCCGGGGTTCTTGTTCCTCAGCAGATCGAGTTGAGCGCTTTGGAGTGCGAGCGCCGCATCGCTGCCGTTTCGATAGTGACGGTGAAAAGACACGAGAAGCTCCGCCGCTGTGGCGTCGTCGACGTCCCAAAGACTTCCGATGACTCCCGGAACGCCCGCGGTGATGAGCGGCCGCACCAGCGGAGCGACGCCTTCAGGACCGACCGGAAGTCCGCCCGCGCTGCTGCACGCCGACAACACGACCAGCCGCGTGTGATCGAGCCGCAATCGAGTGAGAAGCTCCTGCGCGTCGAGCATTCCGTTGTGCTCCGCGGACGGTGCGAGCAGCAGCAGCGATCGTGACGGTACCTGTGCGTTGACGATGGCGTGCGCGGCGATGTGCACGATGCTGTGTTTCTGCGCGAGACGAATGAACTCGGGAACGGTCGCCTCGGCGGCGACGCGCAGATCGGCATGGGGCGCATACAGCTGCTCGATGCGCTCCGATTCCTGGCGTGCGTACGGCAGCGACTCCAGCTCTCGGGCCAGCGGCAACTGAGCATTGAACGCGGGATCGCCGATGAGCAGCGCCGACGGAGCTCCGCTCGACTTCAGCTCCTGATCGCGGAGCAGAGAGAAAAGGTAGAGCGACGCACTTCCCGCGATCTCGACCGGAGCATGTTCGAGGACGTGCTTCTTCGTTGCCGGATCGCGCAGTACGCCGAGGGGAAGTCCGTGCATCGCGCCGTCTGGAACGAAGACCAGCGTCTGCGCCTCCGAGCCAATTCTGCGCAGCGGCTCGGCGATCAATGCGCCGAACGGGACCTCGAGGGCGTTCTCGAATGCACGTGCGTCGTGGTCGCTCGCCGCACCCTGAATGGCTTCGCTCCATCGCTCGATGTCCGCGCGGCCCGCCTGCAATGTCAGGTGCTCGAAGCGATCGCGCGAGATGATCCACAAGTACGTGCGGTCCGCGAGAACCGCGTATTCGAGAAGGAACGTGCCAGCCGGGAGCGCGGCACGGATCTTCGAGACTTCGATGGCGTCGCCGTCGGGCGTGAGCTCGCGAAACGCTTTCGGCACAAACGAGAGTTGCAGGATGAGATTCAGCGGCTCGAACGCCCGCGCTCTCTCCGCGTAGCGGAATGCCTCTTCATGTCGTCCCGCGTCGACGAGTTGGCGGATGAGGCGGTGATACGTTTCCTGAAATCGCGAGAAGTAGGAGCTCCAGATGTTCTCGCGCTCTCCGCGCCGGCGGCTGGCGAGGATGTCTTCTTCTTCGGCGCGCAATTCGGCGAGCGCACTCCGAAGGTCGTTCTCCGCCTCGGCATGACGACCCGCGCGCCGCTGCGCCTCGGCGCGCTGAGCGAGCAAGGCGGCGCGAAAGGTGCGGTATTCGCTGTCGGCCGTGAGAGCGAGCGCTTCGTTGAACGCCACCGCGGCTCGATTCGGATCGGTGCGAAGCAGCAACTGCCCCTGCACTTCCTTCGCGCGTGCGAGCACACCGCGGCGATAGACGGCTCCCTCCTGCCCAGCGAGTGCAATCGTGTCCGCCAGATCCTTCTGCGCCCGGTCGTAACGCTCGAGATGAAAATAGATTGCGGCGCGTGCCCGCAGAGCGATCCCGACCTGACGTTGCAGTCCTTTGATCTCCTTCATCCGTTCCGGTGGCAGTGCGGCCAGGTCCTGCCGAAAGCGGCGCAACGCGCTGTTTTGATAGAGCAGCGCGATGCGGGGGTGTCCAAGCGCAACGGCGGCATCCGCGGTCTCTCCCAGAAGCAGATGCTGGTCCCGCACCTCGACGAGATGACCGCGGTACCGCTGCGCCTGAATCACTTCGCGCCAGGCCTGATCGGGTTGGCCCAGCACGCGATAGATGCCGATCTGGCGGATGTGGATCGTCCCCACGCCTTCGGGATCGTGCGCGCGGTGGTAGCCCTTGAGTGCGATGTCGTACTTCTCGAGCGCGTCGACATAGCGGCTGTCGTAGATCAGCGCATGTGCGAGCACGGCCTGAATCCGGGCGAGGAGGTGCTGGTATCCCCGCGCACGAGCCTCGCGGGCGAGCGGCTCGATGAGTGCCCGCGCGCGGGCCGCGCCGTCGGCCTCGGAAATCACCGGCACCGCGTAGCCGAGGTCCGCGAAGAGTCGAAACGGGCTGCCGGCGCTCGCGAACAATCGTGACGCGAGCTGGTAGCTCGCTTTTTGCGATTCGAGGTTCCGCTCGGCCGCGCGTGCGTCGCGAAATGCGAGATGCGCCTGTTGCAGCGTCGCCGCGGTCGCGGGGGTGATGGCATTCACGGCGTCGACGACATAGCGGTCGCCGGTGTGTCGCGCCAGCACGTTCGCGAAGATCTTCGCGCGCGCGAGGTTCTCCGGCGTCGGCGCGGTTGCCCATTGCGGCATCAACTCGGTCTGGAGATAGCGCTCCGCGCTGGAGGGGAACGGTGCGATCAGTCGCGCGAGCGCGGCCTCGTCACGGGACGCGAGCGCGGCGGGAATGCGTCCGCGATGGACGGCCCACTGCTTCGCGCCGTCGAACTGCTCGAGTCGCTGCAAGTGGCCGCGCGCTTCATCGGTCCACTTTCCTTGATCGAAGCCGAGGTATCGCGTCCACGATTCCTTCGCTTCGACCGTGAGCCCCAGCGCTTCCTGCGCGAGGGCGCGATTGAAGTGCGTCGCGGGAAGATTCGGCGTGACGGCGACGGCCTGGTCCGCGACTTCGAGAGCTTTCAGGAAGTCCGACGGGCGATCGTCGCGCTGCGCGCGCACGTAGTAGGCGGCCGCGACGTCGCTCATCGCGTTGGCGTTCGTGACCGCGAATCGCTCCAGCGCGGGAATCGCGACGTCGGTGCAACGCGGCTGGGACTCGAGGACCCGCAGCGCGTCGGCGTGCGTGTCGATGAAATCAGGGCATTCCGCGGATGCGGCAGGGGCTGTCGTAACGCACTGAACCTGCTCGACGACCTGTCCCGGCCGAAGCGGCAGTTTCGAGCAGGCCCGCCATTCGGACGAATCGCTGAGACGCGGTTCGACGACCCGGCCCCACTCGAATCGCGTTTCGGTGTCCTTCTTACAGGAAGTAATGCACGTGCAGCAGAGAATCGCGATGATGAACGGCTTTCTCACGCGTTCACTAAGATACGCGCTTCGTGGAGGCGTGATCGAGCGATGACGATTCAAGACGTCGCCGCGGACCGTGATGAGCGATTCGAAGCGATCTATCGAAAGTATTACGCACGCGTCTGGCGGTTCTATCGAGGCTGTAGCGTCTCCGAGGATGAAGCGCACGATCTCGCGCAGGACGCGTTCAAACGGTTCTATGAAAATTTCGCGCAGTATCGAGGGGAAGCGGAATGGTCGTACCTGGAGACCATCGCCCGCAACGTTCTCTACAACTGGCTGCGCGCGAGGAAAACGTCCAAACGTCACGCGGTGATGGTCGACATCGACGATCCTGAGCTCTTTATCGATCCGCCCGCGCCGGAAGAGCCGGATTACGCGGACCGTCAGGAAGAAGAGCTCCGGAGAACGCGCCTGCGGAAGGCCGTTGCGGAGTTACCGCCAGGACAACGGGAGTGTCTTCGACTGCGGATTCAGGGCTTCACGTACGAGCAGATCGCGGCGGCATTGCGCATCAGTCTCGACGCCGTGAAGTCGCGGCTGCGCGATGCGAAGAAGCACCTGCGCGAGCGACTGGGAGGTGAGCAATGATCAGAAAATCCGACTGGCAAGCGGTTCAGCAAGAAATGATCGCGGCCGATCGTCAACAGCTTGGCGAGCCGCCGACGGCCGAAGAGATGCTCGCGTATTCGCGCGGGGAGTTGTCATCCGAGGAGGAGGCGCGAGTGCGCGCGCTGCTGGTCGCGTACCCCGAGTTGGCGCAAGCGCTCACGGCGCCATTCCCGACCGAGGACGACGATTCCCTCTCCAGCGAGGAAGTGTCGAAGCGGTGGAAGTCGTTTCAGTCGCGGATTCACGGAAAGGAAGAAGTACCGCGAGGCAAGGTGCTTCAGTTCTGGCGCGCATCGACGGCGCTGGCAGCGGGACTCGCGCTCGTGTTCGGAGGTCTGCTGTGGCGCGAGATGTCGCGCGGTCCGCGCGTGCTTCCGGACCCGCAACAGCTTTACGCGGATGGACACCGCGGCGGCGCGGGCGAAGCGGTGACGCTGACCGGGAGTGATGAAGTGTTCGTCCTGATCGTGCCGCTGTACAACCCGGGTGCGTTCGAGCAGTTCCGCCTGGAGATCGTGGAAGCGGAGCCCGGCGCACGCACGCTGTGGCGCGGCGAGGTGCAGCCGCGGCGCCCCGACGATACGTTCCGCATCGAGGTCCCGCGCTCGTACCTCGACGCAGGCAGGTACCGAGTGGTGCTGTACGGCGTGGACGGTGCGCGAGAACAGCGCATCGATACGTACTCGATTCGGGTTCGTCGGTAGCAGATCCATAGCCCCCGGCTTCAGCCGGGGGGCGCCGGTGGTCCAACCGATGGAGCCTGCGTAAGCGGGCGGAAGAGACGAATCTGTCGCCCGCTACGCGGGCTGTTCCCACTCACGTACTTGCGACCCCCGGTTGAAACCGGGGGCTATGGGTCTGCGGTCCGCTACGCTCGCCTCAGCGTGGTAGCGTTCAAGATCGAATCGATGAGCGACGAACTGCAATCGAAGTTACCCGACGCGGTGATGCAGGGCGCACCGCGTGCGCTGTTGCGCGCCGCTCAACGCGCTCGCGAGATCGCGCGGCAGACGGGAACGGCGCTGGTGATCGTTCGCGACGGGGTGTTGGTGGAAGAACGCGTCACGGACGACGCGGAAGTTCATTCATAAGTCGCATCCACCACCCACCCGCCTGTCGCGGCCTCGAAGAGGCGATACACGCCGCCCTCCAATTCCACATCCCAATACTCGCGTGCCGCGGGTGCGTCCGTCCACCACGACGACTCCACGCGCCATGGGCCGGACGACATGCGCACGGGACCGGAGAGATTGCCTTCGCCGCGAATCGAGGCGATGTGCGTTTCGCCGTCGCTCACCTTGGTCGTCACTTCGACCGGGATGGGCGGGCGGAAGACGCGCACGGCGAGGAGGCCGCGGCTCTTCTGCGCCTTTGCGCGCGTCGTGGGCGGGGGTGGGGGCGTGAAGTCGCCGAGCGCGTAGCGTTCGGGAAGATGACCATCGACGGACATCGCCATGCCCACGCGGTCTTCGCCAAGGAGCGAGACCAGGCGCGCGATGGTCGTTGCGAGTTTTTCGGGTGAGAGCGCGGGCGGACCGAACAGCGAGAGCTGCGCGCGGCGCGGGCGATCGGGGTGCGCGACGATGCTGAAGCCCATCACCGGTGCGCCGGGAGGATTCTTCTCGACGTCGAGACGCAGCAGCGTGAGCATCGTCTTCACGTCGCGCGTCGGCGCAGGAAGATCGATCGCGCGCGCGTAGAAGCCGTCCGGCTCGAGCATCAACGTCAGCTCCAGACGCTTGCACGCGAAGCCCTGCATCTCCATCCGCTTCGACAGACGATCGAGCGCGGCGTTGGCGATGAAGAGAAACGGCTCCAGCGCGACGAGCGGCCACTCGAGCTCCATTCCTTCGCGAAAGTCCGGCGGCAGCGATCGCGGAATGAGCGGACGCGGGTCGATGCCGCGTGCGGCGTAGTGCAGCTCGCGTCCGAGCTCGCCGAGGCGCGTGGCCACTTCGTTCTCCGGCAGACGCGCGAGATCGCCGATCGAGCCGATTCCCCAACGCTGCAGCGTTGCCGCGGCCTCGAGCTCCGGCGTCAGGCGTGCGAGCGGCAGCGGGGCGAGGAACTCCGATTCCTTTCCCGCTTCCACGACCGTCGGTGATTTCGGGAGCTCCGCGGCGACGCGCGCGGCGAGCTTGCTCGCGGCGATGCCGACGCGCGCCGGCAAGCCGATCGCGTCGCAGGCGCGGATCGCGGAGCGCGCGAGATCGAGCTCGGAGTCGTAATGACGCGACATGCCGTCGACGTCGATGAAGACGATTCCCTCGCCCGCGTCCTCCACGCGCGGCGAGAACGTCTCCGCGACGTCGAACAGCGCTTCCTGCGCCGTGCGTTCGCATTCCGCATCGCGTGCGCGCGCAATGAGCTTCGGCAGGATCGAGCGCGCCTGCACGAGCGAGTGTCCGGGACGAATGCCCTTCGTGCGCGCGCGCCGCGTCGCCGCGACGACATGCACGTTGTTGCCGTTGCCTTCGACGATCGCGAGCGCTTCCTGCAGCAACTCCGGCTCGCTGCGCAGCCGCGCGGCGAGCGGGAACATCGGGATGTAGAAGCAGGCGATGCGCGTCACGGCAGGACCTCGAACGAGACCCTGCTCTTTGCGCCCGGCTTCAAATGTCGGTGCTTTTCGAGCGTGAGACTCATCTCGATTCCCGCGAGCAGGCGAGGGCTCTGCCCTTTGCCGATCCACTTCGGTCGCGATGCGGATCCTTTCAACACGACCTCGCTCGCGGTGCCGGTCAGCGGATAGGGCGACGAGACCAGCATTGCGGCACCGTGCGCTTCCGCCGTGCGGCCGAGACGAACCCACGCTGCGTCGGGCGCGCGGCGTCCGCGCAGAGGATGCAGTCCCATGTCGAGTACGACGAGCTGAAAGCCGGTGGCGGTGATCATCTCCGCGCTCATCACCGCCTCTTTCACCGTGCGCGGCCGCACCCACAGGAGGCGGCGCAGATCGACGCCATTCGCCTCGGCGAGCTGCGGATCGAAGTGATCGCCGAGGTCGATCAGCGCGACGGCTTCGCCCATCGTCGTTGCCGCGACGAGCGCCGACATCACGATCGAGAAACGGCCGGCGCCGCGGCGCGACACGAGCTCCACCATTTTTCCGCGCGGCAGACCGCCGCCGAGGAGCGCGTCCACGTTGTCGAGTGTCGTGGGGAGGATCGAGGAGCGCTCGGTGTTCGCGGTGTGACGGAGCAGCTCGGCGCCGCTTCGAACTTTCCCTCGAACCGTCGGATCGAGGAGCGCGCGGAGTTGCCGAAGTGCCGCGCTCTCGCCGGGTTCCACCAGCGGTGGAGGAGGGACGAGCCTGGGTACCGGGCGGCTCGGGTCGAGGTCGAGGAGATGGGACTGAGAATCGAGCTGCGGAGCGGGTGCCGCCACGCGCATAACTTACGGCGGTAACGAGGCGTAAAACAAGTGGGGAGATTCTGCATACAGTTGAGCGGTTGGCGGTTGCCCGCCAACCGTCAACTGCCAACCGCCAACCTCCTGCTATAATCCGCCGCGTTTCAGGGTAACTTCTTCCCCATGGACGCAAAAAGCGACTCGACCGCGGGTTCGACGAGTGTCGAGATCTTTGGTCAGACGTACAACGTCCGTGGAGACGGGGATCCTGATTATTTGATGGAGCTTGCGCGGTTTGTCGACACCAGGATGCGCGAGGTGGCGGGGCAGGTTGCTACCGTCGACCCGATGAAAATCGCCATCCTGGCGGCTCTCAACATAGCCGACGAGTTCTCGAGATACCGGAAGAAACGGGAAGATGCCGCGGGAATCTGGATCGAGAGAACGGAGGAAATATCGGAAAGGCTCAGCAAGGTAATCAGCTGAGCAACTTCGAGTTCGTAGTTGTGAATCGTTTCGGAGACCCTGCAGAGTTCGTGATGCACGATCAAGCCCTGCAACCGTACTTCTTATCTCGGGTAGCTCGCGTCTCGGGTCGCGTGCACGCCTTCCTCCTAATCTGGGAGCTCAGAAGGTAGCCATAACGACACGGGTAGGGCGCCCACCTGTCTCGTACAGGTTCAGGTAAGAATCTTTCATCACGGCTCAGGCGGGGTACTCCGAAATCCTTCCTCACTGCGCGGGCCTCCTACGTGGAGGACGTTTTGAACATCATTGAAGGATTGATCGCGATCGGCGTAGGGGTAGCCCTTGCCGTCGTCATGGCCCTGATCTGGGCCGCGGTGTACCGCAAGCGCGCCGAGGCGCAGCTCGTGGAGTCGCGCAAGGCCGGCGAGCGCATCATCGATGACGCGAACAAGCAGGCCGCGGCGCGCGTCAAGGAAGCCGACCTGGAGGCGAAGGAAAAACTCCTCCAGATGCGCTCGGACTTCGACAAGCAGGCGCAGCAGCGTCGCGACGAGATCAAAGCCGTCGAGAAGCGCCTGCAGCAGAAGGAAGAGACCCTCGACAAGAAAACGCAGCAGATCGACTCCCGCACCACGGAAGTCGATAATCGCGACCGCGCTCTGAACAGCCGCGAGAAACGCGTCGAGGCGAAAGAGACGGAGCTCGACGAGCTGATCGAGGCGCAACGCCACCGGCTCGAGCAGGTCGCCGGTCTGACCGCCGACGAAGCGAAACGCGAGCTGATCCACGGCGTGGAGAACGAGGCCAAGCTCGAGGCCGCGCACATCATCAAGCGCATCGAGAGCGAAGCCACGGAGCTCGGCGGTCAGAAAGCGAAGAAGATCCTCGGCATGGCCATCCAGCGTATGGCCTCGGATTACGTCGCGGAGAACACGGTTTCCGTGGTCGATCTCCCGAGCGAGGACATGAAGGGCCGCATCATCGGCCGCGAGGGACGCAACATCCGCGCGCTCGAGCTGGCAACGGGCGTCGATCTCATCGTCGACGACACGCCCGAGGCGGTCATCCTCTCCGGCTTCGATCCGATCCGCCGCGAGATCGCGCGCATCTCGCTCGAGCGACTCATGGCGGACGGCCGCATTCACCCGGCCCGCATCGAAGAACTGGTCGAGAAGGTGCGCCAGGAGCTCGATCAGAAACTGTTCGAGGAAGGGGAGGCCGCCGCGTTCTCCCTCGGCCTCACGGATATCAATCCTGAAGTCCTCAAGCTCCTCGGACGTCTGCGCTACCGCACGTCGTACGGGCAGAACGTTCTGGTTCATTCACTCGAAGTTGCGCAGCTCGCGGCGCTGATGGCGGTGGAGCTCGGCGTGAACGACACGATCGCCAAGCGCGGCGGCCTGCTGCACGACATCGGCAAAGCGATCGATCGCGAGATGGAAGGAACTCATCTCGAGCTCGGCCGTCAGGTGCTGGAAAAGTACGGCGAGAAGCGCGAGATCATTCACGCGATGGAGTGCCACCACGGCGACTACGACCCGACCACGGTCGAGGCCGTGCTGGTGAATGCTGCGGACGCGCTGTCGGCCGCGCGACCGGGCGCGCGCCGCGAGATTCTCGAGAACTACGTGCACCGACTCGAGCGCCTCGAAGCGATCGCCAATCAGATGGAAGGTGTCGCGAAGAGCTTCGCCATTCAGGCAGGGCGCGAGCTTCGCATCATCGTCAACTCCGAGAAGATCACCGACGAGCAGTCGATCTGGCTCTCGAAGGACGTAGCCCGCAAGATCGAAAGCGAGCTGCAGTACCCAGGACAGATCAAGGTGACTGTCATTCGCGAGATGCGCGCAACGGAGTACGCGAAGTGATCGGTTGGCGGTTGACAGTTGACGGTTGGCGGGAGACCCCCGCACACCACCGTCTCCTCGTTCTCCCGCCAACCGCCAACCGCCAACCGCCAACATGATTCGAATCCTCTACATCGGCGACGTCGTCGGCCAGCCCGGGCGTCGCGCACTGCACCAGAAGCTGGAGACCGTGATCGGCCGGGAGATGGTCGACTTCACGATCGTCAACATCGAGAACGCCGCGGGCGGGTTCGGGGTCACGGAAGCGATCATCGACGAGCTCTCCGAGCTGCCGATCCACGTGTACACCTCCGGCAATCACATCTGGGACAAGAAAGACTTCGTCGACAACTACGAGCACTACCCGCACGTGATCCGGCCCGCGAATTACCCGGCCGGCAATCCGGGCACGGGCAAGGTGATCCGCCAGACCGCGGGCGGCGTGAACGTGGCCGTGATGCAGTTCATGGGCAATGTGTTCATGCCGCCGATCGACAACCCGTTTTACTGCGCGGACAAAGAGTTGGCGGAGCTCGGCGACAAGGCGAAGGTGATCATCGTCGACATCCACGGCGAGGCGAGCTCGGAGAAGCAGGCCTTCGGCCGCTATCTCGACGGACGCGTCTCCGCCGTCGTCGGCACGCACACGCACGTGCCGACCGCGGATGAGCGCATTCTGCCGCTCGGCACCGCGTATCAGACCGACGTCGGAATGACCGGCGCGTACGACTCGGTGATCGGTTTCCGTCCGGATGAAGCGCTACATCGATTTCTGATGAACACCCCGCGCAAGCTCGAGGTGGCGAAGCGCGACATCCGCCTGTCGGGCGCGCTCGTCGAAATCGATGAGGAGACGGGACGGGCGGTGCGGATCGTGCGAATTCGTGAAGACCTGGGGGAGTAGTTGCGCCTCGCGGTCATCACCCTCGGCCACGTCCACAATGAGGATCTCGCTCCTCTCACGCTGAACTTCGAGCACCTCGAACAACTCGTCCTCGACATCCCTCCGCGCGATGAGCTTTCGCGCCATCGCGCGGAATTCAACCGTGCCGTCGATGCGGCGTCGACCGACTGGATGCTCGTCGTGCGGGAGCGCGAAGTCATCGACGACGCGCTGGCGAAGGAGATCGCTTTCGCGATGTCGGAGGCGAAGGCGCGCGGCTTCCGCATTCGGAGTGTGCCGTTCTACGCCGGCAAACCGCTGCGCATCGGCAGTGCCGACGGCGAGGTGCGGCTCTTTCATCGCCGTTTCTACATGCGCTTCGCGAACAAAGGCGCGTGGGACGAGATCACGGTGCAGGGGAGCGTCGTTCGTCTCACGAACGCGCTGCACTCCGTGACGTTCGCGAGCGCCGAGGAGCATCGCGCGCATCTCGCGCAGCGGGCGGCACCGCATTCGTGGCTCCGAAGAGCGCTGCTGTTCGTCCGCTACGTCCTCGGAGCGAGGGCGCGAGACCGAAACACACTCCAATATTTGTGGATTGAAGCTGGATTCGACGTGGCGAGCGAATAGTTATTGATGTTCTATGCTGCTATCGCATACGCTCCGATGCGATGAGATCGCTTGGCGTCGTCCTTTTCCTCTCGCTTGCCAATGTCGCCATGGCCGCGTCCGCGGCCGTCCAGTTCGACCCGGTCAATCCGACCGACCGCAGTTTTGTCGTGATGCACGTGCGGCCAAGGCTGTGTCGACCGGACAATCCGCGCGTCGAGCGCGTCGGACAGAGGATCGAGGTGCTGTACGAGGTCTGTTACGGGTCGAGCACCCCCTCGATCGGTGACGCTGCTCTCGGTGTCCTCCCCGCGGGCAGATACGAAGTGATCGTGAGAGGCCAGGGAGCGCCTTCCGGATCGCACACACTGGTCGTTCGAAATCACGCGCCGCAGTTCGTCGTCGAGCCGCAACTGATCCGCACGGACAGGAAGACGCGCGTCCGGATCAAGGCGTCGAGCAACAACTTCGACTTCTGCAATCCGAGTACGGAAGTGACGGTGGACGGCGTCAGCATCGAGTCGTCCAAGTCCGGGTGTGAGCACACGATCGAGCTCGGTCCGCATCCCGCGGGCAGCGTCGACATTCGTGTGCGCGACGGCGACGACGAATATGAGTCAGTCGGCGCCGTGCACTACGTCGATCCGAAGGCCGCACCCGATCCGGTGGTGTTTGAGCGCATGCTCGTGCCAGTGGTGCTGAACGCCGAGGGCGCGTTCAGGTCGACGTGGAAGACACGCGCCTCGATCTACAACCGATCGTTTGCAGATATCGAATGGTTGCCCGAGGTAGCGCGGCCCGTTTGCGTGTACGACGACAACTGCGTGACCACGCTGCCGGCGCGTACGTCGATGCCGCTCGAGGCGTTCGGCGAGCATCCGGAAGGTCTGGTGCTCTTCGTGCCGCGCTCCGTCACGCCGTTGGTCCGCTTCAGCAGCATCGTGCAGACGCCGCGCGATCAATCGCAGTACGGGACCGAGGTGCGCGTGATCCGCGAGCAGGAACTGCGCACGGTGCCGTTCATGATCCCCGACGTCCCGTTCGATTCGCGTTATCGCGTCCAGTTGCGCGTGTACGGCGTCGACGGGGCAACGGTGCCGGTGAAAGTCGGCGTCGCGATTGGCGACCACTACTGGGCTCAGCATCCCATCGACATGAAGGCGCCGTGCACGCGCGCGGAGTTGCCGTGCAACAGCAACTCGCCCGCATACGGTTCGATCGATCTCGGTGCAGCGTTTCCGTGGCTCTTCGACGGCCGCACGTATCCCGTTTTCGTATACCCGATCCTCGACAATCACCCGCTTCGCTACTGGGCGTTCGTGTCGATCACCGACAACGAAACTCAACACGTCACGATCATCACGCCGCACTGAAAGAGGGATCGTCCATGCGCATCACTCTGATCGGCCTTTTCTTCCTCGCCGCCGTTTCCATCCACGCGTCTTTCGAGCTCGATCCGATTGCGCCGACCGATCGCTCGTTCATTCATGTGCAGGCGCGCGAGTTGTGGAAGGACGGGTGTCTGCCAGAAAGCCCACACGTCGGGCGAAGCGGAACGATGATCGAGGTGGCGTGGTCCACGCGCAGCGTCGGGTGTCCAACGGTCTTGACGGAATGGAACGTGGAAGTGCCGATCGGCGTGCTCGAGGCCGATGTGTACAGCGTCGTGCTGAAAGTCGACGGTCGCACGATCGCAACGAAGAAGCTCATCGTCAGCGAGGTCGCGCCGGCGTTCGAGATCTCGCCGCGGATTGTGAGCACCACCGAGCCCGGCGTTGTGTACCTCCATCTTTGTGAAGATTCCGCGGGGCCGCAGTTGGAGCCGCTGAAGGTGCTGATCGACGGCGTTGAGGTTCCCTCGGTGATGAGCTGGTGCTGGGCGAAGGTGATTTTGTCGCCGCACGCGGCCGGTCCGGTGAACGTCAAGGCGTTCGTCGGCAATCGCGCGTACGAAGTGATCAACGGCATCCACTACCTCGATACCGCTGCCGCGCCGGAGCCGTCGATCTACGAGCGCGTGCTCGTTCCGATCACTTTCAACGGGCCGGGGGCCTACGGCACGCGGTGGGTCACCGATGCGGAGATCGTCAATCCGTCGTTGCGGAGGATCCGCTTTCTGCCGGACGTGAGCCGGCCGCTGACGCAACTCGAGAGTCAGGCCAGCATGCCGCTCTCGATCTTCGGCAATCGCCCCAAAGGAATCCTGTTGTTCGTGCCGCGTGCCGTCGACGTGCGGTTTGGAAGTCTCGTGCGCGACGAAAGACGCCAGGAGACGGATTACGGAGCGGAGGTGCCGATCGTGCGGGAAGGCGACACGCACTGGCGCGTGATTCTGTCGAACGTCCCGTTCGATCGGCGGTTTCGACTCCAGTTACGCGTGTACGACATCGACGGTCTCTCCGGAACGGTCTCGGTCCTTGCGTCGCGCGAGGGAGGATCGTCTTCATTGACGAGATTGAGTCTGGAGGGCCCATGCGAGGAGGATCAGCTGCCGTGCAACAGCAATCAGCCGGGGTTCGGGGGCGTCGATCTCGCGAGCGTGCTCGCGGGGGTGGCGGGTCAGGGCCCGCATCGGGTGACGATCACTGCTGACAGAAGCTCGCGCCGCCTGTGGGCATTCGTCACCGTGACGAACAACGAGACGCAGCGCGTCACGGTGATCTCGCCGCAATAGTGCGCGTCAGGCCGTTGCCATCGCGACCATCGGACGCCGCGGCATGGCCCGGAGCGTTCCGTTGGCGCGGAACTGACGCGGCGACATCCCGTAGCGGATCCGGAACTGCTGGCGGAAGTAGTTCTCCGAATCGAATCCGCAGCGGCGCGCCACCTGCGAGACGCGCACGTTGCCGCCCTTGAGCAGCCGCGCCGCTTTCTCGAGACGCTTCTCTTTGAGGAACTGGCTGAGCAGGCGTCCGGTGAGTCTGTGGAAGCGGCCGGAGATGTATTGCCGCGTGTAGCCCAGCTCCTTGGTCACGGCTTCCACCGTGACTTCCTCGTCCGCGCGGAGGCGGCGTCGCACCGTTTTAATGAGCGCTCGCAGCAGGCCGTCCATAAGTTGTCTCCCAGGGCCATTGAATGGTCGGCTCGACCCGCGTACCCTTCCTGAGTCGCGTGGGACTTACCGAACCTGATCTATTTGGATGCCGAAATTGTAGCGCAAAACGGAGAGTACCGTGTCGGACGACGATTTTCTGAGGAGCGTGCCGTTGTTCGTCGAGTTCGAGTCTGACGAGCTGGACGACCTCCGCCGAGTGCTGCACACCACGCGTTTCGGGCCGGGCGACGTGATCCTGCAGGAGGGAAACGCGAACCGCGCGCTGCACATCGTGCGCAGCGGCCGCATTCGCGTTTCGCGTAAGGTGCAAGACCGCGAGGTCTCGCTCTGCGACCTCGAGACAGGGCAGACCTTCGGCGAGCTCTCGATCATCGAAGACGGCGTCGCATCCGCGTCGCTGAAGGCCGTAAGCGAGACCGAGGTGTTGTCGATCTCGATGAACGACCTCGCGGCATTCCTCCGCAGCAAGCCTTCCGCGGCCGCGAAGTTCTGGCGCGAGATCGCCGTCGACCTGCGCCGGCGCCTTCTGCAGACGAACGACGTCGTGCGCAGCTACTTCGAAGTGAACCGCGCGCTCGTCGAGAACCCGACCTTCCGCGAGGCGTACGCGATGTGCAACCGCTGACTCACTCCTTCCGCGTCCATCGCTCCGCGTCACGCTCGCGATACTTCTTCATCATCGCGCCGAACTTCTCGTCGAGATCGACGTTCAGCGAATTCGCCAGACAAACGAGGACGAAGATCGCGTCCGCGATCTCTTCGCCCACGTCGCCGGCATCCTCGCCGGGCTTCGGTCTCTTCCCGCCATAGTGGTGCATGAGCGCCCGCGCGAGCTCGCCCACTTCCTCCGTCAGACGCCCCAGCATCGGCAGCGGTGCGAAGTAGCCTTCCTCGAACTGCGAGATCCATTCGTCGACTTCCTGCTGAACTGTTGAGAATGCCATGTTAGGATTTTGGCGCAATGAGGGTCCTGAGTGTGACGGTGATGGGTGTGATGCTGCTCGCGAGTGCGGCGGCGGCCGATGTTCGGCTGACCACCAAGCGCGACGGCACGAAGCTCATCACCAATGACGGGCGCGGCGCGCGCGGTGGAAACTTCGACTGGCTGGCGAGGCAGCACGACCGCCGCTCGAAGTACGACCCGATCATCGAGCGCTATGCCGAGAAGTATCGTCTCGACGCGACTCTCGTCCGCGCGGTGATCCAGGTCGAATCCGGTTTCAACGCCGCGTGCGTCTCGCACAAAGGCGCGCGCGGACTGATGCAGCTCATGCCCGGCACGGCGCAGCGTTTCGGCGTGAAGCGCATTCACGATCCCGATGAAAACATCCACGGCGGAGTGCAGTACCTCGCGTATCTCACGCGTCTTTTCCCGGACGACCTTCCGCGCGCGCTCGCGGCATACAACGCCGGTGAGAACGCGGTGCTCAAATACGGCGGCATCCCTCCGTACGACGAGACGCAGACGTACGTGAAGCGGGCGATGACCGTTTATTACGGGCGTCCTTATGGCGGCGGGGCGGTAATGTTCCCGGGAAGGCGCGGCGGCAAGAAGCTGCGCGGAGGTTTCGGCGGCGGGCCCGCGATCGCCGCGCTGATCCCCGGCGCGAAGTACCTCGGCCAGGTCTCCGCACGCTAGCGTTACAATCGCGCGCGCATGCCTGAGCGTGATCCCGCCGTGGCGCCTCCGTTCGACCAAGGCGTCTTCCTGCTTCATTACAACCGCGGGCGCGAAGCGTTTCAGGAAGGACGCTACGGCGAAGCGCGTCGCGAGCTGGAGGCCGCGCAGAAACTTCGCCCGGACGACGCCGACGTGCTGAACCTCCTCGGCCTCGTTTACTTCAAGACGAATGCGTTCCCCGAGGCCGAGGTCATTTATCGAAGACTGATCGGCGAGAACCCCAACGTTTTCATCCTCCACTCCAACCTCGGACTGATTCTCTTCAAGCAAGGGAAGCTCGATGAAGCGGAACAGTTTCTTCTCCGCGCCGTCGACCTCCGCCCGAATTACGCGAAATCGCACCTCTACCTCGGGCTGCTGTATCGGCAGAAGAAGAAGTTCGGACTCGCGCTGGAGCATCTGAAGTTCGCGGGCGCGGACAAGCTCGTGCGCGAAGTCGAGCTCGAGATGCATCCGCCCGCGCCACCGCCGCCACCACCTCCTCCTCCGAAAGCCGCTCCCGCGACCACCGAGCCGCAGGCGAAGATCACGACGCAGAAGATCCGCGCGTTGAACCTGCAGGAAGCGGAAAAGGTCCAGCGCCAGGCCATGGCGTCGGTCACGCAGCCCGGACGCGTCCCGACACCGCCGCCCGTCGTTCCGCCGCCACCGCCTCCTCCTCCCGCACCGCCCGAGCCGGCGATCACCGCCGCGCGCAAGTTGCAGGAGGCCGTCGACGAGCCTCAGCACGTCGAGGCGAAGACGATCGATGTCGCTCGCAGGATCGAAGGGGCGTCGAAGACATTCACGCTGCATGAGAACGGATTCCTCGAGATCAACTTCGCGCGCAACGTGCACGTGAAGCGCGGCACGGTCTCGAGCTACTCCGGCAATCTGAAGTTCATCGCCGAATCCGGCCTCCTCGGCACGACCGCGCAGACGCTCGTCAAGGCGGTGGGGCAGGGGAAGATCTTCGTCTACGAGAAAGGGCGCAAGACGTTCCTGCTCGATCTCAACGACGAGTTCATTTACGTCGAGGGGAGCAACCTCCTCGCGCTCGAAGACTCGCTCACGTATCGCGTCGAGCCGATCTACGACGCGTCGTATCAGAGGAAGATCGACACGGTGAAGATCTTCGGCAAAGGCTCACTCGCGATCTCGACGTCGATCGAGCCGTTGACGCTGCGCGTCACGCGCGAGTACCCGCTGTCGATCTCCTCGAACGCGCTCGTCGCCTGGACCGGCAATCTCATCCCCACCGTCGTCGACGACAAGTCGCTGGAGACAGTGATGATCGAGAATACCGAGGTGGGCGGATTCAAGATCCGGTTCGAAGGGGATGGGGTCGTGGTCTCGGAACAGTAGATCCCAGTTCGGAGTCGCAAAGTCTCAAAGTCTCAAAGTCGCAAAGAGGTCGCCGCGTCGATCTTTGCGACTTTGAGACTTTGCGACTTTGAGACTACTCCTCGTGCGTCGCTCCCCATTCCATCGCCAGCTTGTACGCCTCGCGCAGATCGCAGTCGCGGTCCCAGTTCACGAAGAACGGCCGTAGCGCCGGATCCTCGAACGCGTGCTCGAGCACTCCGCACAGGATGCGGTTCTTCGCCGCGGGCTCCGCGCGGCGGTACATCTTCTCGAGATCGAGGGAGATGCCGCGTACGTACGCAGCGGCCTTGCCGCCGAGGGCGCGCCAGTGCTTCATGCAGGCGGCGAGCTCCCACGCGGCCTCGTAGCCGCCGTGCAGATGGTCGCCGGGCGTGGGGTTCTCGTCGACGCAACGCAGGAGATAGCGGCGCATGAAATCGATCTGCTCGTCGATCGGGATCTCCGGCGCGATGCGCGACCACGCCTTCTCGGTCATCGCGTAGACTGCGCTCCAAGTGAGAAGATCGCCGGAATCGATCCAGCGGCGGACGTCGTCGCGCGCGACCGGCGCGTCGCCCGCGAGCTGTCGCACCACCTCCGCGTAGCTCATCGCTCTACGTCCCGACGCCCATCATCTTCACGGCGAGCGGCACGATCACGAAGAGCTGGATGGCGTCGAAGACGCCGTGGGCGATGATGCCGGGGACGACGTTCTTCGTGCGATAGAACGTGAAGCCGATGACCAGCGAGATCACGGTCACTCCGATGAGCAGCAGCGGATTGCCGTAGGTGAAGTGGGCGAGCGCGAAGAGCAAGGTCGATGCGACGAGGCCGACGCGCTTCTGCAGAAACGAGCGGAAGAAGAATTCCTCGACCGTCATCGCCGACAGGATGATCAGCGCCTTCTTCCAGACCGCGAGGTTCGCCATCCAGCCGATCATCGCCGGCGGCTCCGGTGGCTTGTCGAACGCTCCCAACGCCTGAAGCAGCAGCGCGACGAAAAGCGCGATGACGATGGTGACGATCCATCCGCCAACGCCGACGGAGAGACCGATGGCTACGACTTCGGCCGGCTTCTCGTGACGGATGTTGAGAAACTCGCGCAGCGGCGGGCGTCCGCTGGCCAGCCACCATCCGGCCAGGAACACGATCAGGATGACGTGCAACAAAAAGAGCTGAATGAACGAGACGTTGCGCAAGTCGGCGATCGTTGGTTGGGTGAGCGCGGACGACGTCACCAGAAACGCGAGCAGGATCATGAATCCCAGCAGCCAGACGTACGCGACGCCTTTCGCGATGTCGCTCGAAAACTGATCGCAGCTCAGGATGCCGTAGCGCTCGTTCAGAGCGACGATGACGATCCAGACGAGGATGACGAACGCGATCGAAGCGAAGTAGGCCATGCGCGGCGGAAGTGTAGTTCACTCCTCGGCCAGCGCGTGCAGCGCCGCATAGCCGAGGAGCAACGCGACGCCGTACAGTGCGGTCACGGCGAATGTTCGCGGATGATCCATCGGATTGATCAGCCGATGGGCGATGTCGCCGAAGAGCGGCATCGGATCGGTCAGCGCCTCCCAACTGTTGAAGCGGACGAAGCGTCCGAGGTAGATGCCGAACGCGGAGAGGAAAAGAGCGCCGGTCGCCGCGAGCCATCCCGTGCGCGTGCCGACGCGCCTCTCGACCGCGCGCTGCACGATCATCACCGAGCCGTAGCCGAGCAGTAGACCCGTGCCCGCGGAGGAGATCAGCAGGAGGATGTCGAACCAGAGCGGCACGGGCGGCCGCGCGCGCAGGTGGATGAAGTCCGTGACGATGTACGGCGCGTTGGGGAGGAACAGCAGCCAGACGACGAAGGCCACGGTGCGCGTCGCGAGCCACTTCGCCCGCTCGAACGCGAGCGCCGCGAGAAACGGAATCACCGCGAGAAAGAGATTCCAGACGAGGAAGAAGTAGGTCGTGTTCTGCGCACGCCACGCGCGCAGAACAAGGAGCGCGCCGCACCAGGCGAGAAGGGCGGTGAAGGCGAGCAGGCGCTTCACGCCGGTCGCACGTCCACCTGATTGTCGTAGAACGTTGCGCCGCGGCCGATGTCGGTCAGCGCCTGCGACGTCGTGTGGTTCGCGTTGTTGCGATCCGCGGTCAGCTTCGGCCACCACACCGACGGTGCGGACACGACGCCGGGCCGCACGCGATCGGTGATCACGGCTTCGGCGGTGAACGCGCCGCGGTCGTTGAAGATCGAGACGCGCACGCCGTCGATGATTCCGCGCGACGTCGCATCGTCCGCATGAATCTCCAGCGTCGGCTTGCCGGCGGCGCGGCGGAGCGACGCGACGTTCACGAAGCTCGAGTTGAGGAACGAGTGCGCGGGCGGCGAGATCAACGCGAGGGGATAGCGGCGCACGAGCTCGGGATCGCGCTCCTCCGACTCGTACGGCGGGACGTATTCGGGGATTCGGTCGACGCCGTACGCTGCGGCGCGCGCGGAGTCGATGTCGATCTTCCCGCTCGCGGTCGGCACGCGCGAGCCGCGCGCAAACGGACGATGCGGCGAGGGGATGTCGAGGCGGATGAACGCGCGCTTGCGCAGCTCTTCGAGCGTGAACGGCATATTTCGCAGCACCTGGCGCATCATCGTCTCGTCGCTCTCGCGGAGCTCGGGATGATCGAGACCCATGCGCTCGGCGATGCGGCGGAAGATCTCCGAGTTCGGGAGCGCCTCGCCCAGCGGCTCGATCGAGCGCGCGTTGTACATCACGTACGTGTGCCCGTAGGCCTTGTGGAGGTCTTCGTGCTCGAGCTGCGTTGTCGCGGGTAGAAGCACGTCCGCGTAATCGGCGGTGTCGGTCTGGAAGTGCTCGAGGACGACGGTAAAGAGATCATCGCGACGGAAACCGGCGATCACGTTCTCGCGATCGGGCGCGATCGCACCGGGGTTCGAGTTGTAAACCACGATCGCTTTCACGGGCGGATCGTCAATGCGCGTCAGCGCTTCACCGAGGCGGGTCATGTTGATCGTGCGCGTCCCGGTTGGGATGAGATCCGGGCGATTCAACGTCGCCGTGTCGAGCGCGGAAAACGTGCCGGACGTCGACAGCGTCGCGCCGCCGCCAACTTCGTCCCATGCGCCGGTAACCGCGGGGAGCAGCGAGATCGCGCGTACCGCGGAGCCGCCGCCAGCGTGACGCTGCAGTCCGTAGTTGAGACGAATGAACGTCGGACTCGTTGTGCCGTAGCGATGCGCGAGGCTTTCGATCGTGTCCGCGGAAATGCGGCAGATCTTCGCTACGCGCTCCGGCGCGTATTCGGCCAGCGCCCGCTCACGCAGCTCCTGCCAGCCGATGGTCATCTCTTCGAGATACGCGCGGTCTTCGAGACCATCGCGGAAGAGCACGTGCATCATCGACAGCGCGAGCGCGGCGTCGGTGCCGGGTCGGATCGGGATGTGCTCGTCGCACGCGGCCGCGGTGCGCGTGCGCAGCGGATCGATGCAGATCGTGGTCGCGCCGTTCGCCTTCGCCTTGCGCACGAACGGCCAGAGGTGCGGATTCGAGGTGAGTGTGTTCGTCCCCCAGAGGACGATCAGTTTCGCGTGGACGATGTCCTCGGGATCGGGCCCCATGCGCGTCCCGTAAGTCACGTTCAGCGCCTCGGCACCGGCCTGCGCGCAGATGGTCCGGTCGAGGAGCGACGCGCCGATGCGATGAAAGAAACGGCGGTCCATCCCTTCGCCCTGGATGAGCCCCATCGTGCCCGCGTAGGAGTAGGGAAGGATCGCCTGCGGGCCATCGGTGTCGATGATGCGGCGAAGGTTCGTCGCGATCGCGTCGAGCGCCTCGTCCCACGACGCGCGGCGGAATTTTCCTTCGCCTTTCGCGCCGACACGGATCTGCGGATAGAGCAGCCGGCCCTCGTGATACGTGCGCTCGATGTACTTCGCGACCTTCGTGCAGAGGAAGCCCTGCGTGGTGGAATGATCGGGATTGCCAGCCATGCGAACGGCGCGGCCGTTCTCGACGGTGACGAGCATGGAGCAGGTGTCGGGACAGTCGTGGGGGCAGACGGCGCGGATGACTTCAGGCATTGGACGGAGTTTAGCGCGACATCTCGCGATGGGCGATGATGGAGCGATGTCGTCAACCGAATTCGCCGTCATCAAGGTCGTTCTCGTCGTGGTCGTGCTAGTCATCATCGTGTGGCTGCGCCGTCCACGCACCCTCGTCCTTGGCCAGCAGCTCGCCCAGGCTGACGCGATGGAGCAGCAGCGTCTTTCACGCCGCGATCTGCCTCCTTCACCGATGCCGATGGAGAGCTACGCAGATCGCGAACACAATCTCGTGAACCCGAAGCCTGTTCCTCTCGATGAGTCGATTCGGCGAGTCGTGCAGAGATACCGCGCGAGTGATGCCACGGTGCGCGGATCGATGAGGGATTCGATCAGCATGGACGAGATCTACACCCTCTTCACGTTCGCTCAGCGCGCGGCGGTGTTCGGAATGCGCGATCACGATCCGAGCTGGATCGAAGACGGCCTCGGTGCGGTGGCGATGATGGATCTCGAGCGGATGGACCCGCGCGACCAAGGCTACGCTGTTGCCGTTCTCCAGCACGCAGCGACCCGCGCCGGCGCAAACGTCCCGCTGCTGTTCGAGTCGGCGGCGGCCCTCGCGCAACCGGAGATCGCCGGCAACCTGCGCGCATTCCTTTCCGCTGACGCAAAAACGAAAGCGTTGACATCGTGGCTCCTGGAGGAGGTTCCGACGGGATTCATCGGCCGCGGACTCGACCACTACGCCCCGACGCACGATCTGAAGAGGGGCATCATCGGGATCGCGGAGGCAATCGACGCGGATCGTTACGCGGTGTCGAGCGTGTCGATCGCCGAGACTCTTCCGGATGTCTGGATTGCGGAATCGACGTCGCTGCTGAAGAAAGCGCGTGGCGGAGCCATGCTCGACACCACGACGTCGACCGGCCTGATGGTTTTCCTGGTCGAACTGCCAGACGCGTCGGCGGCGAATGCCTTGCGCGCCGGTGCGGAGAGACACGAACCGACCCCGGAACGGGCGATGGTCGGTGTTTCCCGAGGACCTCTTTTCTCGTTGATCGTCGCCAGTGTGTCGATGGAGGGGGAAACGATCGATGAAACGCCCCAGACGCTGCAGCGTTTCGTCGCACCCCTCGAGCGTGTGCTCGACGCCATTTTGTAAAAAAAACGTTGCGTACGCCGGCCGGGTCGATGCGCTAATCTCGCGCGTCACCTCATGAGCAAACGCCTTCTCCTGATTCTCGTTCTCCTCGTCTGCGCGCCGCTGCTTCGGGCCGCGAACTGGCCGGACCGGCCGACGCTGCGCGCCGTCCGCGCGACGACTCCGGTCACGATCGACGCCGATCTCTCGGATCCCGCGTGGCAGACGGCGCCGGAATTCACGGACTTCACGCAGCACGACCCGAACGACGGGCAGCCCGCGACGATGCGCACGAGCTTCCGCGTGCTTTACGACGACGAGGCGGTGTACTTCGGCGCGATGATGGAGGATCCCGGCAAACCGACGGCGCTGCTCACGCGGCGCGACTCCTTCGTCACCACGGACTTTCTCTCGATCAACATCGACTCACAGCACGACCGCCTGGGCGGCGCCGCGTTTACGGTCTACCCATCGAACACGCAGCTCGACTCGATCCTCTTCAACGACATCGGCGAGGATGTCAGCTGGGACGCCGTGTGGGAATCGGCGACGAAGGTCGTCGCGAACGGATGGGTGACCGAGATCCGGGTGCCGTTCTCGCAGTTGCGATTTCCGGATCAGGCCAGCCACACCTGGGGCATCAACGTCACGCGGCGGACGGTGCGCAACAACGAATGGGTGCGCATCGTCAACACGCGCAAGGGCGAGACGGGCTTCGTCTCGCACTTCGCCGACCTCACGGGATTCGAAGGCATCCAGCGCGGGCGCGCGCTGGAGCTCGTGCCGTACGGCGTCGTTCGCTCGGACGTGCTCACGCGCGCCGACCGCACGAACCCGCTTCTCGAAACGATGGATCACCGCGTCGACGGGGGGCTCGACGTGAAGTACGCGCTGACGTCGACGCTCACGCTGACCGGAACGATCAATCCCGACTTCGGGCAGGTGGAAGTCGATCCCGCGGTCGTGAATCTCAGCCAGTTCGAGACGTTTTATCCGGAGAAGCGGCCGTTCTTCACCGAGGGGCTGAACATCTTCGCGTTCGGCGACTCGCCGGCGCAGAGTCATTTCAATTTCATCTTCACGCCGCGGATGTTCTATTCGCGGCGCATCGGGCGCTCGCCGCAGGGCCGCGTCGACGCGGAGTTCGTCACCGGTCCCACGGAGACGACGATTCTCGGCGCGGCGAAGGTCACGGGAAGGCTCGGGAAGGTTTCGGTCGGCGTGCTGAACGCGCTCACCGATGCGGAGCGTGCGCGCTTCATCGACGGGCCGGCGAGCGGGCGGCAACAGGTCGAGCCGATGACGAATTACTTCGTCTCGCGCGTGACGAGGGAGATCGGCGCGGCATCGCGTGTCGGGCTGCTGGTGACGTCCGTGAACAGGCGGCTCCCTGACGAGCTGGAGGCGATGCGGGAGAACGCGCTGCTGATCGGCGCGGACGGATACACGTCGTTCGCCGATCGCTCATGGGTGCTCGAGTGGCAGGCCGAAGGTTCGCGCGTGTCCGGAAGCGAGGAGGCGATCGCGCTCACGCAGAGGTCGCCGGCTCACAACTTCCTGCGGCCCGATGCGGGTCATGTGGAGTTCGATCCGACGCGTACGTCGCTCACCGGCTACGGTGGCCGGTTGATGCTGTCGAAGAACACGGGCCTCTGGCGGCCGAACATTCAGATGCAGGGCTACTCACCGGAGTTCGAGACGAACGACGCCGGCTTCATGCAGCGCGCGGACATCGCCTCGGGACACGCGCTGATGCAGTACGTGAATCAGCAGCCGACGAAGCGGTTTCGCGAGAAGAATCTCTGGGTCGGGCTGTGGACGAACCGCAATTTCGACGGAGACACGCTCGAGCGTGGCTTGCTCGTCGATCACTTCGCGACGCTGCAGAGCTACTGGAACTATCGCGCGGCGCTGTTCTACACGCCGGGTGCATTTTCGGACGAGGGGACGCGCGGCGGCCCGATCGTGCGAACGCTCCGCAGTTGGACCTCGGAATTCGAGCTCCGCAGCGATGAGCGGAAGCGGTTTTCCGCCCACGCGGTGAGCCGTTTGGAGGGAGGCGCCGAGGACTCGTACGGGCGCGAAGGGGGAGTGACGTTTCAATTCCGGCCTTCACCGAATCTCACGCTGAGCGCCGGACCGTATTACGAGCGGAGACACAATTCGCATCAGTTCGTGACGAGCACGGGAAGCGAGCACGTGTTCGCGGAGCTGGAGCAGCGCAATTTCGAGATCGGCACGCGCGTGGACTGGACGCTCAGCTCGCGCCTCTCCTTCCAGCTCTTCCTCCAGCCATTCATCGCCTCGGGCGACTATCACGACTTCCACGCGCTGGACCGCGCGCGCAGCGCGGACTACACGCCGTACGCATGGACGAGCTTGGAGCCCGATTTCAATTTCCGCAGCGTGCGCGGAAGCGCGGTGGTGCGATGGGAGTTCCGCCCTGGATCCGCGCTGTATGTGGTGTGGAACGAGAACCGCGCGGACGTCGAGCCGGTCGGCGACTTCAGCTTCCGGCGCGATTTCCGCGGGATCGCGAACGCGCCGTCGCAGGATGTGTTTCTGGTGAAGTTGTCGTACTGGCTGCCGATGTGAGGTGCTGGAGCTGTTCGGTGAGGTGCCGGATTTCGGCGAGGGCTTCGTTGGCAACGTTCTTCGCGTCTCGAGAGTAAATCTCGACGAGTCTCGTCGTGCTCCGTAGCTCTCCTTCAATTCGCGGGAACGCTCCACGCGCTCCTTCAGTTGCTGGAGACGCTCCTCAATCGCACTGAGTGATTTGTGATCCATGCTCCGAGGCTACCTCGGAGGCGAGCGGATTCAGGAACCTCTGCGTGACTCCGCTGCTTTACCGCTATTTTTTCCTTTCGAGAACCCAAACGCGGGCTTCGAGGTTGGTGACGCGATCCGCAAGTGGTGCTTCCACCTGGGTGTCGTACCGTGCGATGTGTGCACGCATGTCGAAGACGTTTTCCGCGACGACATCGACCTTGTCCGTGAGCGCCTCGATCTTCAGGTGGGCCTTGTGCGTGTCTTCCTTGAGCACCGACACGTCTTCCTTGAGCACCGACACGTCGCCTTCGATCCTTTCGAGTCGTTGATCGATACGCTCGAACCCTTGAGTCATCGCCGTCAGGATTTCGTTCTTCTCTTCCATCGCACACCGAGGCTACCTCGGAGTCGCGCCATCCGCAACGGTTCTACGTTTGGGAGAGCCGCGAGATCCTCGACGTCATAGTCCCTTCCCGCCAGCGCTTCACTTCGATGAGGTCGGGCAGCGAGATCACGGCGATGCTGCGGTCCAGAAGCGTTCGCGTCACCGCGCGTTCGAGAAGTTGCGGGAAGGGATGCGATAGATCGCGTTCACATCGACGCGGCGGCCGCCCGCGTCGACGAACGGCAGCACCACGACGGTCGACAGCGGCAACGGCAGCGTCCGATAGAAGCCGAGTTTCATGAGCGCCTGCGTCGTGTGCGTCGCCGGCGCGGGCTCGCGCTCGACGACGATGTCGAGATCCGCGATCGGCCGTTCGTAGCCGTGAAAGCAGACGGCGCGTCCACCGGTGACGACGAATCGGACGCCCTCGTCTACCAACCGCGCGAGGACGTCATCGAACAATCACTCTCTTTCGAGCACCATCGCGACGCCGATTCCGCCCGCGGCGCAGACGGTCACAAGGCCGTACTGCTGTCCGGTGAGCTGGAGCTCGTTGCAGACCGTCGTCACGATGCGCGCGCCGGTCGCGCCGAAGGGATGTCCGAGTGCGATCGAGCCGCCGGTGAGGTTGATCTTTTCGGGATCGATGTCGCCGACGGGCTCACTGCGGCCGAGTTTCTCGACCGCGATCTTCTTCGAGCCGAGCCACTGGATGTTCGAGAGCACCTGCGCGGCGAAGGCCTCGTGCATCTCGATGACGCCGATGTCCGCGAGCTTCACCTTCGCGCGTTCGAGCGCCGTCGGGAGCGCGAAGACCGGACCTTGCAGGAGCTGGTCGAACGGATCGGTCGCGGCGTATGCATAGCTGCGGATGAAGCCGATCGGCTTGATGCCCATCGCCTTCGCCTTCTCCTCTGACATCAGAAGCACCGCGGCCGCGCCGTCGGTGAGCGGCGACGCGTTGCCCGCGGTGATCGTGCCGTACTTGCGATCGAAGACCGGACGCAGCTTCGCGAGCGCCTCGAGCGTCGAGTCGCCGCGCACGAGGTTGTCGGTCTCGACGACGTTGTCGTAGCCCGGCGGGACGACGACGGTCATCACCTCGTCCTTGAATCGCCCGCTCGCGATCGCCGCAGCCGCACGTTGATGCGACTGCAGCGCGAACTTGTCCTGTGCCTCGCGCGAGATGCCGTTCTCCTTCGCCATCTTCTCGGCCGAATCGCCCATCGTGAGGCCGGTCGTGGACTCTGCGATCGCGGGCGCATCGGGCGCGAGATCTCTCGGACGAATCTTCGAGAACGCGGAGAGCTTGCCGCCGAGGGATTTCTGTTTGCTCGCGGAGACGAGCGCGTCGGCGAATTTCTTCGAGAAGAGAATGGGCACGTCGGACAACGATTCCGAGCCGCCGGCGATGACGATGTCGGCGTAGCCGCGCGCGATCATGTCCGACGCTGAGGTGATGGCCTGATTCGCGGAAGCGCATGCTTTGCTCACGGAGTAGCCGGGAATCTTCCGCGGCAGGCCGGTGCCGAGGATGATCTCACGCGCGATGTTCGGCGCCTTGACCGAAGGGATGACGTTGCCGAAGACGACTTCCTGGACGTCCGCCGGGTTGATTCCGCTGCGCTGGAGGAGCTCGGTGACGGCGAGCTTGCCGAGGTCGAGAGCGGAGAGGTGCGCGTAGTGCGTTCCCGATTTGGCGAAAGGCGTGCGGACGCCGCGAACGACGGCGACACGAGGGGTGTATTGCCAGGTCATGACGCGGTTATATCAGAGCGCAGAGCGCAGAGGGCAGAGGGCAGAAGAAAGGCGGTCGCTTTCTGCTTCTGCGGTCTGCCCTCTGCGCTCCGCCCTCCGGGTCGTACAATCGCCCGCGCATGCAACCCAATCCGCTGCGGGAGGGGCTCGAGCAGGAGCGCGTTCCCGATCCTTCCTGTCTGGTCATCTTCGGCGCGTCGGGCGATCTGACACAGCGCAAGCTCGTCCCCGGCCTCTACTCCCTCGCGCACGACGGACTGCTGCCCTCGGGACAGACGATCGTCGGCATGGCGCGCGCGGACATGAGCGACGAGCAGTTCCGCGCGAGCATGCGCGAGGCGTGCGAGCAGCACGCGCGCATCCGTCCCATCGACGACGCGGTGTGGGACACGTTCGCGAAGGGACTCTTCTACGTGCGCGGCGAGTTCGCGGATCGCGACGCGTACATCCGCCTCCGCGACCGGCTCGAGGAGTTCGACCGTACGCGCGGCACCGGCGGGCGACGCATCTATTACCTCGCGGTGCCGCCCGATTTCTTCGACGACATCGCCCGCCACCTCGGCGAGAACGGGATGGTCACGGATCCCGAGCGCGGCGGTCCGTACACGCGGGTGATCATCGAGAAGCCGTTCGGATTCGATTCTGCTTCCGCGCGCGACTTGAATCGCATCGCGGTCTCGACGTTCCGCGAGCGGCAGGTCTTCCGCATCGATCACTACCTGGGTAAAGAAACCGTACAGAACCTGCTCGTGCTCCGTTTCGCGAACGGATTGTTCGAGCCGTTCTGGAACCGCCAGTACATCGACCACGTGCAGCTCACGGTCGCGGAGTCGATCGGCGTGGAGAAGCGCGGGAACTACTTCGACAGCGCCGGGATCACGCGCGACATCATCCAGAACCACATGCTGCAGCTCGTGTCTCTCGTGGCCATGGAGCCGCCGGTCGCATTCGAGGCCGACGCGGTGCGCGACGAGAAGGTGAAAGTGCTGCGCGCGCTGCGCCCGATCCACGACGCGGTACGCGGGCAGTACACCGCGGGCTCGGTCCTCGGCGAGGACGCGCGCGCGTACCGCGAGGAAGACAAAGTGAAGCCGGACTCGCGGACGGAGACGTACGCCGCGCTCAAGGTGTTCGTCGACAACTGGCGCTGGGTGGACGTGCCGTTCTATGTGCGCGCGGGGAAGCGTCTGCCGAAGCGCGTGACCGACATCTCGATCCACTTCCGTCCCGCGCCGTATCCGCTCTTCAGCCGCCTCGGACTGAAGATGAACGCGAACGTGCTCGCGATTCGCATTCAGCCCGACGAGGGGATCTCGTTGAAGTTCGACTCGAAGCTCCCCGGACCGAACGTACGCACCGCGCCGGTGACGATGGAGTTCCGCTACGCGACGTCGTTCGGCGCGGAACCTCCTGAAGCTTATGAACGGTTGCTACTCGAGACGATGATCGGCGACGCGACCTTGTTCGCGCGCCGCGACGAGATCGAGACCGCGTGGGCTTGGCTCGATCCCTTGCTGAAGAAGTGGGAGAGCGAAGGCGAGCCGGAGCCGTATCCCGCGGGGACGTGGGGTCCGGAAGCGTCGGACGCGTTGATCGAGAAGGACGGGAGAAAGTGGAGACGGCCCTGAACGATTTGCGCGTCGACGTCACCAGCATCGAGAAGCAGCTGGCGGGGTTGTGGCGCGCGGAGACGAGCGATTCGGAGAAGGCGCTCACGAAGGCCGCGCTTTGGAACGTGGTCGCGCATACGTGGACGCCGGAGCAACACGCGCACGCAACGGAGATCCTCTCGCACGCGAGCGCGTCCGTGCCGCAGCGGACGATCGTGATTCAGGCCGATCCACGCGGCGACGCGCGGATGACGTCGTGGATCTCCGCGAACTGTCATCTCATCTCCGGCGGACGTCAGGTGTGCTCGGAGGAAATCTCGATCGTCGCGGCGGGCGATCAGGTGGATCACGTGCCGCCGTTGGTCAGCGCGCTGCTTCTGCCGGACATGCCGGTGGGCGTGTGGTGGGTGGGCGAGCTGCCGCGCGATCATCACGCGTACGCGGAGACGCTGCTGGAGCCCGCGGATCGCCTGATTTTCGATTCGGCGCAGTTCCAGGGACGCGAGGACCTCGAGCTCGTGGCGCGCATCGCCGAGGAGACGACGACCGCACCCGCGGATTTGAATTGGGCGCGCATCGAGGAATGGCGCGCCGCGACGGCGGCGCTGTTCGATCCCGCACCGATGCGCGAGCGGCTGCAGACGGTCCGCAGTATCCGCGTGTTCAGCGGCGGCGGGACTTCGTTCGGTGCGCTGTCCGAGGCGCTTTTGTACGTGGCTTGGCTGATGGCGCAGACGGGGCGCGAGCCGGACTTTGATTTCGTGAGCGAGGGCGTGGAGGCGGGAATCGCGGCGGTGGAGATTCTCTTCGAGGACAACTCGATCGCGGTGATGCGAGGCGATCGCGACCGCCGCGTCGTGATCTCGACCTCGGACGGCAGCGAGGCGTCGCTGGACTGCATCACGCGCACGCTCGCACGGAATGAAGCGGATTTGATCGTGCGCCTGCTGAAGCGTCCGGAGGCGGACAAGGTGTATCTGAAATCGCTGCGGATTGCGCGACGGCTGGCGCAATGAACCTGCGCATCTTCGAGAGCCTCGAAGATCTCTCGCACGCCGCCGCGCGGGCGATCCGGCAGAGCGGCGCGAAGAAGATCGGCCTCACCGGCGGCTCGACGCCGAAACGTCTGTACCAGATCCTCGGCGAGTCGTTGCCCGAGGACGTGACCTGGGTGCTCGTCGACGAGCGTTACGTGCCGCACGACGATCCGCAATCGAACGCGGCGATGATCGAGCGGACGTTGTTCCGCAATGGTCTACCTGCGCGCTGGCTGAAGTTCGACACGTCGTTGAACGATTCCGCTTCGACCGCGCGGCGATTCGAGGAGGCGTGGGATTTCGGCGACCTCGATCTCGTCCTCCTCGGATGCGGCGAGGACGGACACACGGCATCGCTGTTTCCGGAGACGCCGGTGCTCGACGTGGTCGATCGCATCGCCAGCGAGGTCTACGTGCCGCGCCTCGAGCAATGGCGCGTGACGATCACCATGCCCGTGATCCGCGCCGCAACGCTGCGCATGGTGCTGGCGAGCGGGCCATCGAAGGCGCCGGTGATCGAGGCGGTGCGGGCGGGGGCGGACTACCCGATTACGCGCGCGACGATGGGCGTGGAGACGTGGTGGTACGTGAGCCGCGGTTGACGAAGGGATCGCCAGCACGTAACGTCGTACGCTACGAGAGATCGTATGAAGACGAACGTCACCCTGAAGCTCGATGCCGATCTTCTCCGCGAAGCCCGGGTCATTGCCGCTGAAGAAGGGCTCTCGGTCAGTGCCCTGCTGACGGAGCGGTTGGAATTGCTCGTGAGCGAGCGCAAAGCGTTTGACCGGGCACGCAGAAGAGCGCTCGCACGTCTCCGTCGGGGACTCGATCTACGCTGGACGCCTCCGCGCTCTCGAGACGAGCTCCATGAGCGATAGGTACTTCGTCGATACGAACATCCTGATGTACGCACACGATGCCGCTGCCGGCGTGAAGCGCATGCCGCGACGACGGGCGTCGCGAGTTGGTGGTTCGTTTGATGTAGGAGTGCGGCAGCGGCTAGCTGCCGCTCTGGTACGTTCGGAGCGTAACCGCCCGCCCTACCAGAGCGGTGGCTCGCCGCCACCGCACTCCTAGATCATTGCGCGGGAACGTAGGTCGGGTCTTCCGTCCTGTTGTCGACCGTTGAACCGTATGCGTAGACGCGGCCTTCGCCTTCGATTACCTTCACGCTGATGCGGCCGTTGTAGACCGTGCCGAGGTTGAGGGAGGAGAGGATGCGCGCGTACTGCACGTACTCGTTTGCCTTCAGGTCGATCGTGGTCACCGTCGAGATCTTCGCGTCGGGTTTGTGGCCCGTCACTTCGATCTTCACCGGCTTGCCGGTCACTTCGACGAAGCCGACGTTGGAGCGGTACTGATCCGACTGCTCGAGCTGCAGCACTTCGAGTGCGCGGTCGCCGAGGCCGACGGCCTCGCGGAACGTGACGCCGGGGATGAACTGTCCCTTCGTGCCGCCGTCGGCCTGACGGCTGAACGTCTGCGCGGTGAGGACGAGCGATGAAGGACCCGAAGTCGTAGCGATGACCGAGCCGCCGCCGACGAGTCCTGGCCACAGCGATGGCAGCACGTCGTCGATCGCGCGGACCTGTCCCGGATTCAGCGTGACATTCACGGGCTGCGCGCCGGGATGCGGCGTCGACGAACCTTGCTCGTAGTAGTTCAGCGTCGCCGTCACCGTGGTGGGACCGGCGTTGTAGAGGCGCATGTCGCTGTGGAAGTTGCTGGCCGCGACGAATTCCGCGATGCCCGCGAGGACGTAGCGCTCCGCGGTCGTGCGCGCGGGCTGCACCGGGAACACCATCAGCGGATCGTTGGTCAGGTTGTTCAGAACCGACGCGTACGCGCTCACCTTGCCGCCGGGCGACGTCACCTCGACCTCCACGCGGCCGTCGTTGAGCTGCACGTTGTTGAAGAGGTTCGTGAGGGGACGCTGCAGATGACCGAATGCCGAAAGCTCGAGGGGCACCTGCTGGATCAGGTTGTTGTTGCCGTCGACGAGCCGCGCGATGAGTGACACCGGCGTGCCCGTGCCTTCGACGAAGCCGACGTTCGTGCGGTACTCGGCGTTGTTCGCGATCTGCTGGAGACTGATGCGCGCGAGCGAATCCTGCGCGAAGTTGCCGATGAACGCATTCACACGCAGCGCCGGGATGAATTGTCCGAGGGTTCCGCCTTTGTCGAGCGCGTAGGTGCGGCTCGAGGCGAACGTGTCGAGCGGATTGTTCGACGTCAGCGGGCGAATCTCGATCGTGCCGATGCCGCCTTCGCCGAGCATGCCCGCGCCGTACCACGACGCGACGATGTCGTCGAGCGCGAGCACGTCGCCCGCATGGACGGTGATGTTCGTCTTCTTGCCGGTCTGCGTGCCGTCGGTCTGCGACGGCGTGTACGAGATCTCGTAGTCGATGTCGGCGAACGAGACGTTCACGATGCGAACGTCCGAGCGGAACGGGCTGCCGACGCCCTGCGCGTGCGCGACCGCGGGGATGATCAGCGTGCCGGGAGGAGGATTGCCGTCGCGCGGATCGGGCGAGACCGGCGTGACGAGGCTGACCGAGAACGGCAGGGAGCTGATGATCGGACCGTTGTGCGTGCCGACGCCGTTCGCCGCAGTGCCGTTCGTGCGGGTGAGCTGGACCGAGCCGGTGGTCGTGCCGACCTCGAGTCCCGGAGGATTCACGGTGAGCTGCACGGTCGTGCCGCCGGCGGACAACGCTCCAGTGGCGGGGAACACGGTCAGCCACGGGACGTCCGTGGTGATGCTGAATGTGTCGTTGGCCGTGGCGGTTTCGCCGAAGCCCGGCACGAGCAGATTCTGCGTGAACGACTGCGTCGTTCCTTCGGGGATGCTGATTGCGAACTGGGAGCTGTTCTCGGGCAGCGGACGCGTGATGACGGTGGAGGCGGTGTTCGAATACGCGGTCGGCTGCCCGGTGCAGACGGAGAACGCGCGCACGCGATAGTAGAAGCGCGTGTCGACGGCGATCTCGAGATGCGGCGCGATGGCGCGCGAGAGCGCGCCGCTCACGGTGAAGGTCTGCAGGTTCGCGGTGAACTCGGGGTTCGTCGCTTCCTGCAGCTCGAACGTCGGCGTGACGCTGACGTTGCCCGTCCACGAGACGTTGTAGCCCGTGCTGAAGTGCGAGATCGCGGGCGCACTGACGAGCGGCAGAACGATCTGCGGGCAGGCGACGGTGATGGCGATGGTGGCACTGTTCGCGGACGACGGACAGCCGTTGGTCACCTTTGCCCAGAACTTGTAGTTACCGGGGCTGTTGAACGGCCCGGCGGCGAAGGAGTGTCCGGTCGCCCCGGAGATCGGGTTGGTCTGATCGGGAGAATCGCCGGTGTACCACTGGTAATTGAAGGGTGGGGTGCCTGCTGCGGTGACGGAGATGGTCGCGCCGTCGCCCTGCAGGACGCTGATGTTCGACGACTGCGCGGTGATCGTCGCAGGTACGCAGCCATTGGCGACGGTGATGGTGATGAGTGCGGTGTCGACCTGGCCGCCCGGGCAGTTGTTGGAAACGCGCGCCCAGTAGCTCGTCGTCGTGTTCAACGGCGGCGTGGTGAAGGTTGCCTGTGTTCCGACCTGCACGGAGGTGTCGCCGACAGTGTTGGATCGATACCAGCGAAAGGTCAGCGGCGCGGTGCCGCTGGCGGTGACCTGAAGTTGTTTCGTCGAGCCCGGAGTGATCTGCGCGTTCTGCGATTGCGTTGTGATCTGCGGGGCATCGCAGGCCTGGGGCGTGACGGTGATGGTGGCGCTGCTCGCGGAGGAGGGGCAACTGTTCCCGACTTTCACCCAGTACTGCTTCGTCTCGGTGATCGCGGGCGTGACGAAGTTCGGACTGTTCGTGCCGACGGGCGTGGTGGTCGTGCCGCTCGGTCCTTCGTACCACTGATGCTGGCGCGGTGTGTCGCCGGTAGCGGTGACGGAAAGCGACGCGGATTGGCCGTACGGAACGCTGCCGCCGCCCGAGGTGGTGGTGATGGCGACGGGGACGCAGGGCGCGCCGGTTCCGTAGACTTCGGCCAGCGCGTCCAGGTCATACTGAAAGAGTTGCGACCCCGTGAGGCTTGAGTTCATGACCGACGCGGACGTTGCTGGAACGCCCTGATTGGAGTGGCGAAGCGCGATCGCGTGACCGAGTTCATGAACCATGAAAGCGTTGAAGGTCGACTGGTTCATGAAGGTCGTCCCCAACTGCACGTCACCTTCGAAGACGGTATAAAAATTCGATCCGTCCCATGAGTGCGTCGGTGCCTCATCGTTCGCCCAGACCTTTCCACAGGAGCTCGCGCTGTCGCAGCTGCCGAGTCCTGGCGACGAGGAAGCATTCAGAAGGATAGTGTTCTGGCCGTCGGGTGTGGAGATGGAGGTCGCCCCGGAAATTCCGTCGCGAGACAACGAGATGAACGAGTTCGGATTCAGGCTCCACGCGGCTAGCGCCGCGTCAACGCCACCCACCGAATCGGGGACGCCTGGCTGCGCTCCACCTCCAAGCTGAAAAACGAAGGAGCAATTGGCGGCGCTGGTGCAGGGCCAACGAAGGGGACGCGCAGGGCTACCGCCGACGAGAACATATGCGTCTGCGTTCGCGTTGCTGATCGGCTTCAGATCTCGCACGGTTTCAGCGTGCACGGCGGGACGTGATGTGACCGGAGCGCCGGCGCGAACGTACTCGACGAACTGCTCCGCGAGACGTGCGTCGAAGGCGTCGCCTTCGGTGATCTCGATGCCGTCCGGGTCGCGCACGAGTACGTCCTGCTGGCCGACGCGCTGGAAGCGATACTTGCCGAGGCCCATGTACGCCGTGAAGTAGCTGCCATCGGGGCGTTGTCGGAGAAAGGCAACAACCCGTGACCCTGGCTCGTACGAAGCTGAGCCGGGAATGACGAGGAGAGTGCCGTTGACAGAGCCGCCCTCTTCGCGAACAGCGACAACCGATTCGTGAATCTGTCCTTTCAGAACATCTTCAACAGCTAAACGATAGTCCGTGAAAATCGCGCGATGGACTGTCTGATGCGACCTGGCATCCAGGACCGTCGCCACCACCACCACATCCGCTCGATCGAGGAGTTGCCGATCCGACGGCAGATCAAACGTCGCGGCAGAAAGCGTCGTGGCTAACAGAAACAGACAGACAGCGACTGAGGCGTGGCGCATCCAAGGTCCTCCGGTACGGGAAAACTGACGCGTTATTGTAAGGGATCGGGACGGGCATCGGCATAAAGCGCTTTGCAGTACCATGGTCACCATGGACCCGGCGCCGATTCACGAGCACGCGCTCAGCAACCTCCGCTATATCCGGGAGGCGATGGAGCGCGCCAGCGCGTTCACGTCGATCCCCGGGTGGGGCGGCGTGGGCGTGGGACTCACCGCCATCGCGACGGCGGCGCTGACGCATCCTTTCGCGGGAACGCGTCGATGGCTGCTGGGATGGCTCGGGTGCGCGGTCGTCTCGGCGGTGATCGCGTCGATCGCGATGTTCCGCAAGGCGCGGCGCGCGAATGTCTCGTTCAACGGAGCTCCGGCGCGCCGTTTCTTCAGCAGCTACTTCGCGCCGATCGCCGCCGGCGCAGCACTGACGTACGTCCTCGGACATTTTGGGCTGTACGCGGTGCTGCCGGCGACGTGGCTTTTGCTCTACGGAGCTTCGTTCATCAGCAGTGGTGCGTTCTCCATCCCGGTCGTGCCGGTGATGGGAGTCTGTTTCATGGTCATGGGCGTGCTGGCCTGCTTCGTCCCGGTGAGCGCGGGCAACCTGCTCCTCGGCGCGGGCTTCGGCGGGCTGCACGTCGCATTCGGAGTCGTGATCGCGAGGAGGTACGGTGGCTAAAGCAGCACGCAAGATCGCAGAAGCAGTGACGCCGCGACGGCAGGCGGTGGAAACGTCAATCCCCGATTTCGATCGCCTCATCCACGAAAAGACGCGCCTCTCGATCGTGAGCGCGTTGGCGGTGAATCCGTCGCTGACGTTCAACGAGATGAAGGCGATCCTGAAGACGACCGACGGCAACGTGAGCGTCCACGCGCGCAAGCTCGAGGAGGCGGGATATCTGGCCTGTAAGAAATCGTTCGAAGGGCGGATGCCGAAGACGGAGTATTCGTTGACGGCCTCGGGGAAGAGAGCGCTGGAGAAATACCTCGGGCACATGGAAGCACTGATCAAGGCCACGCGGCGAGCGTAGGTCGGACACACGCTGATAGTGAACGGGGAGGCGAAAGCGTTTCATCAGTTCGATTCCTTCGCCCCGAGTTGCGAGCTCAGATAGATCGGGTCGTTGGTCACGTTGTCGGTGACGGTGGCGTACGCCGCGATCTGGTTTCCGCGAAGGACTTCGACGACGATGAGCGCCGCGGGCGGCAGTGTGATGCCGTGCGCGCGGAAGATGTCGTTGATCTGGATGCCGCCGCGCCTGGGGATGGTGGCGAACCTCGTGTCGAGCACTTGTTTCCCGGTGCCGACGATGCTGATGCGCACCATCGGATCGACGGTCGTATCGTCTGCGAGATCGACGAGGCCGACGTTCGTGCGGAAGCCGGCGCCGGAGCTCGCGCCGAGGATCTCCAGCCGATCGCCGAGGGTGCCGATCTGGAATCCATTCAGCGGAGGCACGAGGCAGCCGTACGTCGCGCCGTTCTTGTCGATCGCATACGTGCGTGACGTCACGCGCACGCCCTCACCTGGCTCACTCTCGGCACTCGCATAGCGAAGGCGCGCCACTCCGGTGAGTCCGAAGATTGTCTTCAGCACGTCGGGAATGATGCGCGTCTCGCGTCCCTGCATGTACACCCACTGCGTGTATTGACGGTCGGGCGCGTCCCACAGCCTCGCGGTGAGCACCAGGTATCGCGAGCCCGGCCGCGGGTTGTGGAGAATCAGATCGGTTCGGAACTGCGCGCCGTTGGCGCCCTCGAGATGGCCGATCACCGGAATCGCGCGAGGCACGGTGCCGGGGATGTCGGGAGGAAACCAGGTCGGATCGTTGGATCGGTTGTCGATCGCGACGACCGTGGCGATGGCGGTGCCGCGTGTCGGCTCCACGACCAGCGCCACGCCTTCGTTCTCGAGCGTCGCCGGCGGCGCGACGGTCGACTGGATCGTGCCGGCGGCGGTCGTCCCGAGGCTGCCGGCGCTTTCATCCTCGACCCACGGGCGGACCGTGCGCAGATTCGCATGCGTTCCGCGTCCCGAGGTATCGGTGAGCAGGACGTTCGTGCGGAAATTCGGTCCTTGAAACGCGCCGGAGAAGCTCAGTGGGAAGCGGGGGCCGGAGGCATTGAGGAAGTCGATCGCGTTCATGCCGAAACCGTACGTGCCTTGCCCTCGCTTGCTGTAAGTGCGCGCTGTGGCATTGATGCCCACGTCCGGCACGACGTGCAGCGTCCCGCCGCCGGTGTCGAGGAGGAAAAGCGTTCGGAGTACGTCGGGAATCGCGCGGATCTCATGCGGCTGGAGCGTCAGGATCGTGCTGAGGGATTGTTCCACTCCGAGGGGCACGTAGCGCATGTCCACACGCTGCGTTTCGGCGAGCGGGTTGTAGACCGTGACGTCGGTCTGCCAGAAGGAGTCATAGGCGCCGCGAAGGCGCGCGACGCCGGGCAACACGAGCCGCTGTTTGAGCGATCCGCGCACGACGCCCCACTCCTGAATCACGTCGCCTCCGCCGCCGATGGGCGCGGAGACGCGGCTCGGGCTTGGCGCGATTTCCTTGAAGCCGGAGTTGAAGACGAACATGCCGCTATCCATGCGGTCTGGGTCGACGATGACGAATCCTTTGTTCCACTGCTCGTTCAGATACAGCTCGTCATAGGTCTGCGGCGCCGACTGGCCGACTCGCCACACCGCGAGCGCGGGATCGATGATCGGCTTCGAGAGCTGAGCGCTCGCGCGGTCCCGGTGCACCTGGATCAACACCGTGTTTCCGGATGCGCCGGCGATGAGCGCCTCGACTTGCGGCTCCGTGTCATCGCTCCACATCACCTGCAGCCCGGTCGCCGGCGCGTGGCGCGAGAGCGTCGTCGGCGTGTTCGGCGCTCGCTCGATGATCCACGCACCCTCGTAATCGTGTGTCGGGACGGCGAAGACGCGCAGCGGAACCGGGTCCTCATCCGACGGCGCGTAGGCGGAAGGCCCGCGCGCGAGCGTTTCCAACTCGCCATCGCGCGCGATGTAGAGCTTTCGGCCCGACGTCGTGAGTTGTTCGACATAGGCGGTGCCATCCGCCGTGATCCATCCCGCGCATGGACCATACTCCAGGAGATCCGCGGTGTCCGTGAGCGTGCCGTCGAGGGTCACCGTCCAGATCTTTTCTGCCGACTGAATCAGGAAGCTGTCCCCGGCGGCGTTGCGTCCGACGATGCGCGCGCTGTCCTTCAAACGCCTTGGCTCGCCGGTGCGGCTGATCGCCCAGACGCCGCCGTAGCGGAGCGTCACGACGAATGGCCAGTCGTCGTTGCCGAGCACGATGGGAGCGAAGAGACCATTCGCGAACGGTCCGCCGCTGTCGACGTCGGCTGTGGGCGCGAGATCGATCGGGCCGAGCCCCTGGACCAGACGCCAGTTCTTGCCCCCGTCGCTGAACATGACTCCACCTGGCCGCAGCGCCAGGATCATCGGAGCGCGGCCGTCTTTCTGATACAGCGCGGCCTGCTCCCAGACGCCGGGAACGGGCGTGATCACCTGCGGCTCTTCGACGCCGGTCGAGTCGTAGAGCACGATCTCGCGGTTCGAACGATTCAAAAACTGCTCGGGCTTCGATTCGATGAGCATGAAGTGGCGCGAGGCGCGGTCCTGGAAGGACGGAATCGCCACGCGGTTGGTGTACGGCGCGTACGAGATGACGCGCGCAAAGATGGGGACGGTGATGGACAGGGAGAGAAAGAGGAGACCGGCGAAACGTTTCATTGGACCCTCCAGTTATTACGACTACAGATAACAATATGGTGTTATCCCATAGAACGCAACCGAACGGCCGTAGGATTACGCCGCACAATGCGTTCAGGTCATATTCAAGTCCTGGTGAGGAGGATCACGCCGGGGTCGGGAGGGGGGACGCACAATCCGGTGCGATGGACGGAGAGAGTCGCAGAGTCGCAAAGTCGCAGAGTCGCAAAGATCGTGTTCGCAGCCCCTTTGCGACTTGGAGACTCTGCGACTTTGTGACTCTCCTCGTACTTCTAGTCGCGCTTCCGCTTCTCGCTCAAGCGCCGGTGCGCAACGGCCCGCTCCCCCAACCGCTACCGCTGTTTCCTCTCGACAACTGGTGGAACGTCGACATCTCGAACGCGCCGGTCGATCCGAACAGCGCGGCGTTCGTCGCCTACGTCGGAGCGACGCGCGGGATGCATCCCGATTTCGGAGGCGACAGCGGCGATCCGGGCGCGCCGATCTACGGCATGCCGTACATCGTCGTCTCCGGAACGCAGCCTCTCGTGCCAGTGACGTTCGACTATGACGACGAGAGTGACCTCGGCGCACCAGGGCGTCCACTTGGATACCCGATCCCGGAGGAGGCGAAGACGCAGCAAAAGTGGATCGAAGGAGGTTTGGCCGGCAACGATCCCGACGCAGACGGCGACCGGCACATGCTCATCGTCGATCGCGATCACCGCATCCTCTACGAGCTGTACGCGCTGCGCTGGACGGGTACGAGCTGGGAAGCCGGCTCGGGCGCGACGTTCCCACTCGATTCGAACACGCGCCGACCGGAGACGTGGACGAGCGCGGACGCCGCCGGTCTCGCGATCCTGCCGGGGCTCGTGCGCTACGACGAGGTCTTCGGCCCCGACCCGATCCGCCACGCGCTCCGCGTGACAGTGCGTCGCACGAACGGCTACGTCTATCCGGCGTCGCATCGCGCTGGCGACACGGCGGGCGCACTGCCGATGGGCGCGCGCCTGCGGCTCAAGGCGAACGTGAACATCTCCGGTTATCCCCAGCCGGTGAGAAAGATCTTCGAAGCGATGAAGACGTACGGCCTCATCGTCGCGGACAACGGCTCGGACCTCTACGTGAGCGGCACATACGACACGCGCTGGGACAACGATGTGCTGAATCCCGCGTTCAGCGCGATCCACGCGAGCGATTTCGAGATCGTGCATTTGGGATGGCAACCGGTGTCGCGCGGGTCGGGGAGAAGAAGGACGGTGAGGCATTAGTCGTCGAGTCGACGAGTCGTCGAGGTTTCTTCCGCACGTCCTCCTTCGTCTAAGTCGGCATGCAGTCCCTCGCACGCGCTCTCTCGCTCACAGCCGCACTATTGGTCACGTCAATCCTCGCGGTGCTGATCACAGCCTCGCCCCAGGGCTCGACGACTCGACGACTTGACGACTCGAAGACTCGACCCCGGATCGTCGACTCGAAACCCGCGCCTCCGCCCGTCCCTCCCATCACCTTCGCCGATCCCGACGGACAGGAGCTCGTTCTCGAAGAGCTCTCCGTTCGCACGGCGATTCACGGGATGCTCTCGCTCACGGAGTTGGAGCTGCGCTTCCGCAATCCGCAGGACCGGCGCATCGAGGGACGCTTCACCGCGACCCTGCCGCCGAACGCGGCCATCTCGCGGTTCGCGAAAGACGTGAACGGGCACCTGATGGAAGGCGAGGTCGTCGAGCGGCTGCGCGCGAATCAGGTGTACGAACAGTTCCTCCACCAGATGCGAGATCCGGCGCTGCTCGAGCAGGACCAGGGCAACCGCTTCTCCGCGCGCATCTTCCCGATCGAAGCGAAAGCGCCGGTGCATCTCGTCCTGTCGTACACGGCGCTTCTCCCGATGCGCGGCGGCGAGCGCACGTATTCGCTGCCGCTTCGCGGGATCGACAAGATCAACAAGTTTACTTTCCGCGCGTTCGTCACGCCAATCCCCGGCGAAGGCCCGCGCGGCAAGATGACTACGAGCACTGCCGAGGTGACGAGCCTCGACGAGAGCGACTGGACGCCGGATCGCGACATCGTGATGACTTGGCGAACGAACGAGGACGCGGCGCCGACAAAGATCCTGAGAGCCGGCGACTTCTATCTCGCAGCGATTCGCCCCGAAATTCAAACCGCCAACCGCCAACCGCCAACCGCCAACTGGCTCTTCTACATCGACACCAGCGCCTCGTCCGCCGAGGGCGCGCCGCATCGCATCCGCGCGCTCGAAGAGATTCTCGACGCGCTGCCCCCGAGCGATCGTGTCGAGCTGATCGCGTTCGATCAGGACATCGCCCCGCTCGCGAACGGCACGGCCTCGGACGTTGCACGCAAAGTCGGAGACCTCCTCCGCAATCGTCTCTTCCTCGGCGGCACGGACATCAGCGCGCTGCTGCAGGACGTCACGCGCAACCTCCGCGAGAATCCGTCGCGCGCAATCGTTCTTGCGAGCGATCTCGTTCCGACGGTCGGCAACATCGCGCCGCACGAAGTGAAGGACGCAATCAACGCGCTTCCGCGCGGCACGGTCCACGCGCTGATCCTCGGCACACGCGAAGACGCGCCGACGGCGAAGGCCGTGACCGCGGGACGCGGTCGAGTGGTCCGCATTCCGTTCTCTGAATCGCTCACGTCGCGCGCACGCGAGGCCGCGGAAGATCTGCGCCGCCCGCTCGGCGGCACATACGACGTGCGCGACGCCGGCGCGGAGTGGATCTATCCCTCGCATTTCGACGACGTGCAACCGGGCGATGAAGTGATCGCGCTCGCGAAGGTGAAGGCCGGCCGCGAGCCGGAGTTGAATGTTGCGTCGACGCGTCTCGATGCGTCGACGTTCGGACCGCTGCTGGAGCGCGAGGCGTCGCGCGCGTATCTCGAGTATCTCGCCGAGCGCGAAGCCAACGAGACGAATGAAGGCGTGCGCCGAGCTCTCGCGGGCGAGCAGGTGAAGATCAGCATCGAGCAGCGCGTGGTGATTCCGCGCACGACGATGCTCGTGCTCGAGAGCGAGTGGGACTATCAGCGCTTCGGTCTCGATCGCCGTGCGCTCGCCGCGATCCTGACGATCGAGGCCGGCGGCATCGGCCGCATCGATCGTCAGCGCGAAGGATGGTTCCCGCCACCGCCGCCTCCTCCTCCACCGCCTCCAATGTTGCGCGATCGCCGTCAGGGCATTGCCGCACCGAAGGCGATGCCGGCGCCACCGTCTGCTGCTGCGCCGGTGCCTCCGCCTCCCGAGGATCTTGCCGAGGACGAAGTCACAACGCGTGAGGAGGGCGGTGTCGAAGGTGGTGTGCTCGGCGGAGTCGCCGGCGGTGTGGCGGGCGGCGTGGTCGGCGGCACGCCGGGCGGAATCATCAGCGGTCAGGTTTCGCAGCCGATGAGCGTCACCGCAGAAGCGCCGATGGTCGATGCGCGGAACGAAGCGGCAGTCGCGCCGGTAGAGGCGCCCGCGCCCGAGCGCGATGATGCGCCGCTGCGCGTCGCACCCTCGGGAACACAGAGGCTCATGCGGGGCAGCTCTCCTGCTACGGAGAGCAAACGCGAGGATGTGAGCTGGACGCGTCGGCATAAGCCCTCGCCCGAGCGCATCGCGCAGATCGAGAAGGAGCTCAGCGCGAACCCTCGCGACCGGGAGCTGTACAACCAACTCAGCGAAACACTCGCCGCCCTCGGCGAATGGAGCGAGCTGCGCGCCGTCGCACTGCGCTGGCAGCCGTACGATCCGGAAAACCCGCAGGTGTACGAAGTCCTCGGCAACGCGAGCACGAAGCTCGGCCGCGACACGGAGGCGGCGCGGGCGTTCGCGTCGCTGATCGAGATCGCGCCGGCGAAGCCGGAGTTGCTGCAGCGCGCGGGACTGCTTCTGCTGCGCACGCACCGTGCGCGTCTGGCCGAGGCGCCGCTGCGCCGCGCGCTCGAGCTGCGCCCCGATCGCGCGAACGCGTATCGCCATCTCGCGCTGCTGCTTTGGCAGGACGGCCGTCCCGAAGAAGCCGCGCGCGTGCTGGAGTCTGCGACGCGCCAGCAGTTCCCGAACTGGTATCGCGACGTGCAGCGCGTCATTCGCGAAGAGCTCGGACTCGTGTATCGCGCGTGGGCGTCTAAAGACGAGTCTCGCCGCCGCGAGATCGAGGACCGCGCGCGCGAGTACGGCGTGCGTCTCGACCGCCGCGACGCGCTGCGGATCACGCTTGCGTGGGAGACGGACGCGAACGACGTCGATCTGCACGTGGTCGATCCGGATGGAGAAGAGGTGTACTACTCGCACATGGAGAGCCGCTCCGGCCTCGAGCTCTACGAAGACATCACGCAAGGTCTCGGCCCCGAGGTCGTGCGCACGTCACGCACGCTGGGCGGGACGTATCACGTCGGCGTGCGCTACTTCGCCGCGGGCCCGATGGGCATCAGCCGCGGCGTGGTGATCGTCACGCGCGGCGACGACGTGGAGATCCATCCGTTCCGGCTCGTGCAGGGCGGGGAGGAGATCCGGTATGTGGCGGCGGTGAAGGTGAACTAGCCGTCGCTCGAACCCGCGACCTCCGGCGTGACAGGCCGGCGTTCTAGCCCCGAATTCGCACGCGCCTCAATGAGAGGTTAAGACGAGCACGCGTTGCTCGTGCCGGCCCGTTAAGGGATTTCTGATCGAAATGCGTTCCCGACGACGGCGCCAAATGCGCGCGTGGGAGCGACCGTCTTCGCGGCCGCGTTCTGCTCACGTGCTCCAGTTCCCCCGGGCAAAGCCCAGGGCAAAGCCCGGGGCTTCGATCGTGAGTGCGCCTTCGCGCGCCAAGGTCGAAACGTGTCATTAGAAGCATCCGATCGCCTTCTGACCCGGGACTACGATTTGATCCGCCAAATGCTCACAAGGTGACCCATTTCAAAAAACACCGGCGCGTGTTTTCAATCACTTAGACGATGGCAGATTTGTTGCTGAAGCCGTTACTTTTTGTCCGATCTCCACGGTCAATCAACAACTGAAATGAGGGTGTTCATGAAGAAAGGGTTCCTTTTCCTTCTGGTCCTGGTGGTCAGCGCGTTTCCGATTCTGGCCGATCCGGGTAACGGCAATGCGTACGGGCATTCCAAAGTCGATCAGTCGACGAAAAACGACAAGTCGCCGAACCTGCGCGACATCAAACCGATCAAGCCCGAGGGCGGGCCGGCTCGCGAGAAATTCGAGCCCAAGAAGATCAACAAGAACGACGGACTTGCGCCGGACGCGGACGACCCCGCGATTCAGACCAGCGTGACCCAGCTGGCTCCCGCGGTGCTGGGAACCTTCGAAGGCGTCGGCCTGGGCAACTACGCCGTCAACGCCGCGCCGCCGGACACCAACGGCGCCATCGGACGCCAGTACACCGACGGCACCGGCACGCATCAGTGGTACGTGCAGTGGGTGAATGAAGCCTTCGCCGTGTTCGACGCGCAGACCGGAGCCATCGTCTATGGTCCGGCGAACGGCAACACGATCTGGAGCGGATTCGGCGGAGCGTGCCAGAACTCGAACGACGGCGATCCGATCATACAGTACGACAAGATCCGCGACCGCTGGCTCTTCACGCAGTTCGCCGTCAGCGCGCAGCCGTACACGCAGTGCGTGGCGGTGTCGACCGGCCCCGATCCCACCGGCAGCTACAACCGCTACTCGTTCTCGTACGGCAACCAGTTCAACGACTATCCGAAGGTCGGCGTGTGGCCGGACGGGTACTACGTCACGTACAACATGTTCGCGAACGGCGCGACGTTCAGCGGCGGCTGGGTCTGCGCATGGGATGCCGCGAAGATGATCGCCGGACTGCCGGCGACGCAGCAGTGCTTCAACACCGGCACCGCGCATGGCGGCGAGCTGCCGTCCGACTTCGACGGCTCCACGCTTCCGCCCGCGGGTGAGCCGAATTACGTCCTCGAGTTCGCGACGAACAGTCTCAATGTGTGGAAGTTCCACGTCGACTGGGCCACTCCCGCGAACACCACGCTGACCGGCCCGACCAACATTCCGGTCGCGGCTTTCAGCACGGCCTGCGGCGGCGGTGCGTGCGTGAAGCAGTCCGGGACCACGCAGCAGCTCGACTCGCTCGGCGATCGCCTGATGTACCGCCTCGCCTATCGCAACTTCGGCGCGTACGCGGCGATGGTCGTGAATCATTCGGTGAAGACGGGCAACAACAAAAAGAACCAGGCCAGCGGCGTACGCTGGTACGAGCTCCGCGTCAACGGCGGCGTCGCCAGCGTGTTCCAGCAGTCGACGTTCGCCCCCGATACGAATTTCCGCTGGATGGGCAGCGCGGCGATGGACAAGCTGGGCAACATCGTCATGGGCTACAGCAAGTCGAGCGCTTCGATGTTTCCCTCGATCTTCTACACCATGCGCCTCGCGAGCGATCCGGTGAACACCATGCAGCCGGAAACGTCCGTCTTCGCCGGCACGGGCTCGCAGCTCCGCACGCTGGCCCGCTGGGGCGACTACGCCGCGCTGAGCGTCGATCCCACCGACGACTGCACGATGTACTTCACCACCGAGTATCTCGCCTCGAGCGGCACGTTCAACTGGCACACCCGCGTCGGACGCCTGAAAGCGGGCAACTGCAATTAACGTCCTCCACGAACATTGATCGAAAGGCGCCCCTCGGGGCGCCTTTTTGTTTGTCGCGGATCATCGAAGTGCCTTCACGACGGTACGCGCGTTTTCCTTCGACGGCGTCCAGCGCAGGCGCGACGCTGGAAGACGGGCGAGCTGCTGAACGACGTTCATCGCCGCACGCCAGAGCTCCGGCTGCGGGAAGTCGGCAGTGTTCGCCCTGACGTGAAGCAGTACTACCCGGCGGAGTGGACTTCATCGGTGATGTCGTTCGTCGAGTATTTGTACGAGCTGGCTCGGTGAGCGCGTGCGAGAGGACGTGATGGGCATTTATCGCATCCTGAATCGTGATCCTGACTCCGGATGTCGGTGAGCTGAATCACGAGCTGGCCCCCAACCTGCCTCGAACCTGCGACCTCCGGCGTGACAGGCCGGAGGGCTAACTTAGCGCACATGGCCGTCTCGCCTGCTCCGGCGGCGAGATGCCGCCAAGCCAGCCGCCGAGACGGCGGCGTTCCGCGACGGTCAATCAGCTTTCTTGCGGCATTGCGGCGCGTACGGCCGGTACGACAGATAGGTGGCCCATTCCTCGGGCGTGAGAATGCGGCCGACGCGCTCGCACGTGGCGGCGACGAGCTTGGCGCCGGAATCGGGAAGGGTCTGGTTCGATGCGATATCCGATACCGTCACGTTGTCCGTGCGGCGGGCGATCGCGAGCCGGTCGCCTGTGGCATTCGTGCCAATGCCGAGGATTTCGCCCCCGCCGTCGAACCGCCCGGCGACCGAGCTCAGGTCGGCGGTGAGCAATCGGACCCTCGCCCGATCCCAGATGACGAAACGGCCGTCGGACATCGGTACGATCCGAGAGTCCGTCCACGGGACGTCGGCCACCACCTCCGACCGCCCGATGACTCGCCCGCTTGGAAGGTCGTATCGATAGAGCGTGCCGTCGATGTTGATCGCGACCACGCTTTTCTCGTCGGCGGGAATGCTGAAGTCGCTGACCAGAAGCTTGCTGATATCGATCTCGAGTGGTGACACCGGGTCGAGGCCTGCAATGAGGATCGACCGTGCGTCAACTCGACCCATGAGGCGGCCGCTCCGGCTCACGCGAATGAGGGTTCCCTCACCCGCGGCCATCCCTTGAATCAGCCCTCCGCCCTTGACATCGAGGACCGCGACGGTGGTGGCAGTCGTGACTGCGCAGACCTCCGCTGTCTGCACGCAATCGAGCCAGCGGACGGCCCCGCGCACAGACCCTGAATAGACTGACCGTGCATCGCGTCGGCCGGTCAGGATCGCAGCGGTTTTCCAGATGATCAGGCGATTCTCGTCCACCCACGCGAAATAATCGCCGTCGCGGCTTATCATGACGGCCCCACCCGGGCTGATTCCCCACTCGACATGGCTTACCCGGACGCCTGCCCGCCAGGTGTCGAACCCGCCAGCACCATGAGTCACCACGATCGTTCCTCGCGGGTCGGCGAATCCAGCCCCTCGCGCGAATGCCGTCCACGACCAGACTTTGCGATCGGCCTCCGACCACTGCCCGAGCCGCCTCCGTCCCGCGACCTCCTTGCCCCTCCACAGCAGCGAGCGTCCATCGGCGGAGAACGACATCGACTCGACCAGCTCGTCGGGCTTGTACGAAAACACCTGCCGTGGAAT